>Ga0209066_10006210_pt1 | contig 12280 bp, 17 predicted proteins | sample All_14_2_FD_187198 | JGI IMG/M metagenome (GOLD analysis project Ga0209066, IMG submission 187198) | Freshwater microbial communities in response to fracking from Pennsylvania, USA - Allegheny Zone_MetaG_DW_15 (SPAdes) (version 2) ...
GCCTTTCTGGGATCGATTCCGCGCCATGCCACAGGCCCGATCGCTGATGCAGGGCGCCAATGCCGCCGTCGTCGGCATTCTCGGCGCGGCGCTCTATTCGCCCGTCTTCACCAGCGCCATTGGAGACTTGCGTGACTTTGCGCTGGCGCTCGCCTGTTTCGTCCTGCTGATGGCCTGGAGGACCCCGCCATGGATGGTGGTGCTCATCGCCGCTGCTGGCGGGATGGGACTCGCGCTGATCGCCTGAACTTCGGGGCGGCGCGTGTCAGGATCGCCTCGAACTCGGCGTCGGGCATGCGGAACTGGTCGCCCGCTTTCGGCGGCGTCATGGCGGTTCTCCAGGAGAGACTTGTTTCGGCTCGCGGCCTTGCCGGTGACGGCTCACGTCGCCACGCCGGCCTCGCACAGCATGGTGATGAAGCGGCGCCGTCGCTCCATGTCGGCGGCGGTGCGGATATTGTAGATGGAGCCGGAGCGGGTCTCGATCAGTCGCCATTCGGCGGTGATGGTGGCGGTCTCGGCATCGAAGCGTACGATGATCAGCGCCGGCTGCACCTCCTGCAGGCGGGCAGCAATGACCGTCTCGCCGCCCTTGGAGGGCAGGATGCAGGCGTCACGCTCGAACTGTGGCACCCACTGGCCATAGGTGTTGCCATAGCCATCATCGATCTCCTCGCGCTTTTCGAAGCTGACGCGGTCGCGTAGATCATTGGCGGTGATCCTGGCCATCAGATCGGGCTTCTGCGATAGGGTGCGATCAGGGCATGGACGGTGCGGTCAATGGCAACATCGATGCTGGTGTCTGCACCATCGAACAGGCGCTGGACGATGAGCAGGATGGCCTGGCGGATGGGCTCCGGCACGCCGGCCGCCGCGCCATAGCCGGCGGTGAAGTTGATCGAGACGGCATCCGCGCGACGGAAGGTAGCCGGCCAGGATTGGCCTGACCGCCGGGTGACATAGGCACCGTGCGCGTCGGCAAACAGATCGTAGACGCCGGCGTCCAATGTCTGCTGCACATTGCCGGCATCGAAGTAGCTGACGCTGTCGATCGCGGTCACCGGCGCCAGCGGCAATGGCAGGTGATCGGCAAAGCGGCCAAACTCCTGTCGCCAGGTTTGGGTAATCAGCGCCCGCCCGAGAATGCCGGACCAGCCGTCGAGATATGCCGTCGCCGCCTTGATCTGGGCGGTGATCAGATCGTCCTGGTCGTCATGATCGACGCGCAGATGGGCTTTGGCCTCAGCCAGCGACACCGGCATGTTGGCTGGTGCGAGGGTGCGAACGGGTGCGAGCACGTTTCGAGGTCCGTATAAGAAAGAGAAGCGACCAGCCTTCGGATGGCTGATGGGCGGCCAGAGGGTCAGCGTTGCCGGTCGTCCGGCCGCCCTGGCGGATCAGACGATCGGCGCGTCGTGGGGATGGCCGAGCGCAAAAACCGCACCGGCGGCAATCGACGTGCCGGAGGTCTTGGTGATGACGGCGCGGATATAGCGCTTCGTGCCCTTGTAGCCCTGCTTGTAGGCCGTGCTGGCCTCGAGCGCGGCAGGAAGCGTGCCCAGCAGGTCGCCGGCCGCCACATCGACAAAATCGCCATCCGTGGTCGTGTTGCTCTCCTGGATGGCGACGACGAAGAGGCCATCGCCGGCAATCGCGCCGGTATTGATGATCAGGGTTGCGGATTTGAAGCCCTGCAGATCGGCATGGCTGCCCTTGGTGGTGGCGGTGAGCACGGCGGGAACCAGAGATGCAACGAGGCCGAGGCCGGAGATACCGTCCTTCATGGGAGAAGTCCTTTTAAAGATGGATGAGAGGAAAGCGGGCGGCCAAAGCCACCCGTCAGTTCGATCAGGTGCTGATCTTCAGCAGCTTGAGGGCTTCAAAGTTCACCACGCCACCGCCGACACGCTTGGTCGTGTAGAACAACACGTTCGGCTTCGAGGTGAACGGATCGCGCAGCACCCGGATGCCGATGCGGTCGACGATCAGATAGGCGCGGCCGAAGTCGCCGAAGGCGACGGGAAAGGCATTGGCCGCCACCGCCGGCATATTGTCGTCGGTATGGACCGGCTTGCCGAGGATGGTGGCGACTTCGGCAGCGCCTGAAGGCGGCGCCCAGATATAGGCACCCTCCGCATCCTTGAACTTGCGAACCGTGTTCATCACCTTGTCCGACATCAGCCACGACGCACCATTCCGATAGCCGGACTTGAGCGAGTAGTAGAGGTCGATCAGACAATCGGCCGGGCTGACCGACGTGGTTGCAGCCAGGAAGCCATCCGACTTGCCAGACACCACGAAGCCGATCTTGCCCCACGCATAGGAGGCATTCGCCACCGTATCGTAGGCCAGAATACCACGCGGCTTGTTGATGCCGTTGCCGTTGGCGAAGGCGGCACCTTCCTGCTCGGCGAACTCGATCGACACTTCATCGGCCAGCCAAGCCGCCAGATCGATACGAGCATCGTCCAGCGAGGTCTGCGTTGCACCCGGCATTGCGTAGATTTCGCCGGTATTGATGGCGATCTCACGCAGCGTCGGCGTGTTCGTGCCAGTGCGAGAATCTTCCTCCCCGACCCAACCGGAAGTGGCGCCGCCCATGTTGACCAGCTTCTTGTAGGTATTGGTCGAGATGGACATGACGCGGGCCAGAGAGCGGATCGTGGACACCGTGCCGAGCACGCGATCGATGCCGGCCTCGGTTTCTTCCGGTACCAGATAGCCGCCGTCGGGGTCGGATTGCGTCGTCAGCTTGGCCTTGACCTCGAGATCACGCAGGCCGGCATCGACGCCGCGGCGGAAGAAGCGGTCGAAGGCCTGGGCATGTTCGGTCTTGTCGGGGTCAGCCGGGCCACCCACCCCGCCGACCTTGAGCGCTGCCAGCGCGGCATTGGTCTCGTCGAGGGCCTTTTGCAGGGCGGTGATCTCGGCATTGATGCGGTCGACCTTTTCGGTCTGGACCACATCGGCCATGCCGGCCCGGATGTCGGCGAGTTCCTTGTCGCGCTCGACCTTGAAGTCCTCGAAGGTCTTCTGCAGTTCGGCCAGGATTTTGGTGGCATTGCCGGAATCGGCGCGCACGCCGACGATCCCGCGCGCACGCGGGGTGAGTTCGATACCCATCTCGGGTCTCCTATGATCTGATGGTGTCGATCAGCCGCTGCAGGGCGGCGGCATTCAGTTCGGGATTGTCGCCTGCATCGCGCGCGGCGGAAGGCTGGCCTGCATCACGCGTGGCCGAGCCGATCAACTCCGAGAGCATCTCGGAGCGCATGGTGCGGGTGAAGCCGGCCTTCGCGAGCGCGGCCTCGGTTTGCCGGCGTGCCATCAACCGCCGGTCTGTGCTTTTGGCATCGCCGGAAGGCGCTGCAACGCTATCGTCGACGGCATCGGCAAAGCCATATTCGACGGCCTGCGCCGCCGTCATGAAGGTTCCGGCGTCCATCAGGCGCTCGATCTCCGCGCGGGCCATTCCGGTGCGGGCTTCGTAGATGTCGGCAAGTGCCGCATCGAAGCCATCGAACAGGCTGGCGGCCTCGCGCAGGTCATGGCGGTTGCCGATGACCAGACCCCAGGCATTGTGCACCATCATGAAGGAGCCGAGCCCCATGCGGATCACATCGCCGGCCATGGCGATGATGGAAGCGGCCGACGCTGCCCAGCCCAGCACCTCGACGGTCACCTTTGCCGGGTGCGTACGCAGTAAATTGTAGATGGCGATGCCCTCGAACATGTCGCCGCCGGGCGAGTTGATGCGCACGATGACGTCGCGATTGCCGATCGAACGGAGCGCCGCCGAGATGCGCTTTGCCGTGACGCCGCCGCCTGTCCAGCCATCCTCGCCGATGACGTCGAAGATGGAGATGGTGGCGTCGGCGTCGGCACCGGGCGCAGCGGCAAAAGAGTGCTCTGCCCATTTCGCCAGCACGTCGCTCGGCGCATCCCACTGGTAGTTTTGCGGGCGAGCCATTGTGGGCGCGTTGGGAAGGCTGCGCAGGCTCATCAGAGGTTCTCCAGGAGCTGGAACAGATAACCGCCGAGCGTGACGCCACCGATGAAGATGCCGAAGTCGAAAGCAGGGCTGATGGCGGCCAGCCCGACAACCGCCATGACGATCAGCGTCGAGGCCAGTTTCAACGTGTTCAGAAGGGTCATCTGTTTATTCCTTGTCGTTACGGAGCGTCGGTTTGGTCATCGCGCCAGTCACCAATCTTTCGATCGCCAGGGTTGCCACTGGCAGCGACCACGCGATCGCCATCGCTGCCGTTGCCAGACTCCTGGCGATCTCGTTGTTCCCCCGCCGGCGCGCCCGCCGTGTTCGGCGGCGGATAGAAGACGTCGCCGCCGTCGCGCGGGTTCTGGTCTTCGAGCGCGCGGATTTCATTCGGGCTGTAGACGCCCCATTGCAGGCCTTTGACGTAAGCCTCCCAGCGCGCCTTGATGTCGCCCTTGACCAGCGCCGCCCGGTTGAAGCGCGCGTAGAGATCGTCTTCCGCGCCGATCAGGTCGCGGTTGATCGCCTCTTCCCACATGGTCAGATGGTCCTCGAGCGTCCAGGCGACGAAGCCGATCGATTGCTGCTCGATACCCGTGCCCCAGCTGGTCGACTTTTCCGTATCGCCGATCATGTGCGGCGGCACGCCGAAGAACATGGCGATGTCGGTGCGGCTGAACTTGCGGCTCTCGATCCATTGCGCATCCTCGGCCGTCATGGCGATGCGGGCATAGTCCATGCCCTCTTCGAGGATCAGGTTCTTTCCCTCCTGCTCGCCGCCGGAGCGGAACTCTTCGAGCCCGGCCTTGAGATTGGCGACCGCCTCGGGCCCGAGCTTGTTCGGATGTTTCAATACGCCGCTGACACGGGCGCCATTACGGAAGGTGCTTGCACCATGGTCTTCCATGGCCAGCGACAGCCCGATGGTCTCGCGGGCGTAGGCAATCGCCGACACGCCATGCACGCCATCCAGCGTCAGCCCGACCAGATGGAACACCTCATCCTGGCGGAGCCGGATGCGCCGTCCGTTCTGGCGGGTGTAGATGTATTCCAGCGCCAGATCGTCCGTCTGCCTGACCTCGACCCGGTCGGGATGCAGCGGGATCAGTTCCTGCACCAGTCCGCGTGACCGCACGATCATGGCGTAGGCATTGCCGCGCAAAAGCAGATGCGCCTGCAGCATGCGGCGGAACTGCGACGGAGTCTGCCAGCGGTTGGGCCGTCGTCGCAGCACCGTCCAGATCGGCGTGTCGGAGGCGTCTTCGCGGGTGCGCTCATCCACCCGGCGCTTGATGTGCAGCGGCAATGTCGCCACAGCACCCGAGATGATGCGCACACAGGCATAGACGGCCGCCACCCGCATGGCGCTGTCGGGCGTCACCGCAGCCCCCGAGGCGGTCACCGTTCCCGAGCGCAGCGCCTCTTCCAGCTGCTGCGCCGTGGTGATGACGATCCCGCCACCCGCATCCCGGAACGACGCGCGCGGAGATGCGGCCGGCGGTTTTGCGCCGCCGAACCAGTTCGACCAGAATGCCATTGGGTTCTTTCGTCAGCTCTTTACAGCAACAGGATGCCGCGGGTCTCATAGACCGAGCGGCCGGCATTGACGTCGCGGGCCAGCGCCCGCCCGAGCGCGTTGCAGATGGCGACAATGCCGTCGATGCGTTCGGTCGAGCGCTCCTTGTCCGGCTTGATGTTGCCGGCCGGATCATGGCGCACGGCAACATTGGAGGCGTTCCATCGCAGTACGGGATGGCCGCCATGCCAGAGCGAGCGTGACACCGAAAGCCGCTCCAGTTCCGCCGTGGGTGCACCCATGCTCAGGAACCCCTGGCCGAACTGGACGAGGTTCAGGCCTTCATCCTGCAGATGCTGGACGATCTCGCCGGCAAAGGTGCGATCATAGGACAGCTCCCGCAGATCATGGCGTGAGGCCAGCTCCAGTATCTCGGCCTCGATGAAGGCAAAGTCGGTGGCATTGCCGGGTGTCGCGGTCAAAAATCCCTGATCGCGCCAGACGTCATAGGGCACGCGGTCGCGCCGCACACGGCGGACTATGTCGTCCTCGGGAATCCAGAACCGGCAGGTGACGATCCATTTGTCGGCAAGCTTTCCAAGCGTTTCATCCAGTGTCGGCGGGAAGACCAGCACGAAGGCCGACAGATCGTTGACGCGGGCAAGATCGAGCCCGCCATAGCATTCACGCCCCAGCAGCTTGCCTTCCAGCTCATCCAGCTCGTGTTTGACGATGCGCCAGTCGGTGGCAGCCGGCAGGCCGCCTTCCTCCCACACGCTCATGTCGAGCCAGCGGGTGACCTGCTCGGTCCATTCGTTCAAGCGCAGCCGGCGGATCGCATTCTGCTGCGCCGGCATTTCCCTGGCCTCGTCGATCTGCCGCTTCAGGTCATCCAGCTTCACCGTCACGCCAAGGCTCGGATTGGCCTTCACCCAGACCTTTTCGTCGGTCCAGTCGTCGCCCTCATCGATGGTGGCGATATAGGCAAACCAGCTGTCCGACGACTCCATCGGCACCGTGCCTTCCAGCGCCTTCACCGAGAACTCGTGATGCTGGCGGCAGACCGAATGGCGATCATAGCCGGCCGTCGTGATCTCGAAGATCAGCGGCTGGCGCCGCGCGCCGGTGGCGGTGTTCAGCTTCTGGATGATCTCCGGTCCCGGATGTTCGTGCACTTCATCGACGGCCGCAAAATGGATGTTCAGCCCGTCCATCTTGCTGGCGTCCGCCGACAGCGGCCTGAACCAGGACGAGGTCGGCAGCACAGCCAGATTGTTCACCGTGCGTGTGATCCTCGATTGCAGCGCCGAACTCGCCGCCACCATGCGCTCGGCCTCGCCAAAGACGATCCTGGCCTGATCGCGCGTCGTTGCCGCCGAATACACATGCGCACCGGGCTCGCCATCGGCGATCAGCGCATAGAGCGCCGTGCCGGCCAGAAGCACCGACTTGCCGTTCTTCCTTGCTACTTCGACATAGGCGGTGCGAAACCGGCGCAAACCGTCCTTGCGCTTCCAGCCATAGAGCGAGCCGACGACGAACTGCTGCCAGCCCTGAAGCACGAAGGGCTCGCCGGCCCATTCGCCGGTCGAATGGCGCAGATGGCCGAAGAAGTCGATCGCATGACGTGCCGCAGCACCATCCCAGACCAGGCCGCGTTTTGCCCCCACCTTCAGGTCCGTGAGGTGCCGCTCGCAGGCCAGACGCACGAACCGGCCGGCGACGATCTTCCCGCTGACAACTGCGCGCGCGTAGGCCGTGACCGGGCAGGATGGAGCCTTCTTGCCGCCATCACCCCGTTCGCGCGAAGCACGGGAACTAGGCTTTGCGGCCACGGTTCAGGAACTCCTCGAACGGATCGCTCGTCTCGGCGGGTTCGGCCATGCGGATGCGCGAGCGGCTGGACGGCGTCAGCCCGAACTCGGCCTCGATCTGCGCCATCTGCGCCAGGCACTTGTTGGCCACAGCCAGGAACGGGTTCTGGATGATGTTGTCATTCGACGTCTTCACCACCGGCCCACGGCGCTTCACTTCCTGCTCCGCCTCCAGCCAGCGTCGCCAGATCACGACGTAGCGGGCGAGCGCATGCGTATCGAGCTCCGTCATCACGCCGTGGCGGGCAAGCAGCTCTGCCATTTCGGTGAACTTCAGCTTGGCGGCTTCATCGAGATGGTCAGGCGGTTCGGGCGTCGCCACCACCGGCTTCGGCTCGGCCTTGTTCAGGCGGTGCGGACGGGCCGTGCCCTTCACCAGCTTCAGATGTGTCGGCAGCGGCTTGCGTCCCGCCATGTCAAAACTCCCTGCGCCAGCGTTGCAGCGGCGCCCGCGTCAAAAACAGCAACAAAATGATCGTCTTATCCGGTTGATGATCTCGTCGTTCAGAGCATGACTGTGATTGCCAGGATGAAGGAAACAGCCATGACGAACAGCAACCAGTCCAAGACCCGAGCCACAGCCATCGACGCCTTCCTCGCCGCGAAGTTCGAGATCGACGCCATGCTCGAACGCCTGTCGGCGCTCAGCGCTGAGCATTTCGACACCGACCCCGACGAGATCGACTGGGGCCATGTCGGCACGCTCGAGCACTACCGCAACAAGCTGCGCGAGATCACCGACATGGCGTTCCGCGAAGGCGAATACGCCCAGTAGCGCCAACCTCTCCGAAGCCTGCCCGCCGCAAGGCGGGCTTGGGGTCGTAGAAGGGCCGCGATGGCGCGGCCCCCGATCAAGGAGACGACCCCATGACCCAGATTCAGCTTTCCGACGCCCAAGCCGTCATCCTGTCCACCGCCTGCGCGCGCGAGTACGGGGCAGTGTTCCCCGTCACCGCCAGCCTCAAGGGCGGAGCTGTCGGCAACGTCTGCAAGAGCCTCCTGAAGCAGGGGCTGATCGAGGAAATCGCCGCCACGGACCTCGACACGGTCTGGCGGCACGACGAAGAACGCGGCCCGATCACGCTGCGCGCCACTCCGCTGGCCTACACCACCCTTGGGATCACGGACGAGCAGACCGACACCCCGCAGGCTGAAACGCTGACCGCCCCGGTCCAGCGCCGGAAGGGCACCAAGCAGGCAACGTTGATCGCCATGCTGCAGGCGCCCGACGGCGCGACCATCGAAGAGATCATGGCCGCGACCGGCTGGCAGTCGCACACGGTGCGCGGTGCAATGGCCGGTGCGCTGAAGAAGAAGCTTGGTCTCGAGGTCAGTTCCGAGAAGGTCGAAGGACGTGGGCGGGTCTACCGGTTGCCCGCAGCCTGACGCCGCAGCTCTCATCCTGTCACGGCCGTCGCCCCTTCGGGGCGGCGGTTGCCTCGTTGGCACGCCGCATCCGGATGGCCTCGAACACCCGCCGCAATGTAAAATTGCGCGCGATCGACACCACGGTGAAGATCGCGCCCATGGCCATGTTGTCAGCCAGCGAGGTGGACAATCCGAACAGCGGGAACACCAGCATCTGCGTCACCACGGCAATGCCATAGCCGACGGCGACATTGGCGAAAGCCTCCACCAGAGACATGGTGCGGGATTGCTTCATGCCGCTGCCGCATCCCTGGTCGCGGTCCCGGCATCAGGCACTCGGTCGGCGGCGATCTCATCAAAACGGCGGCCGTCGCCATCGAGCCTGGCCGCCTTGCCGGTGAATGCCTGCCAGCGCTTGACGACCACATCGCAGAAGGCCTCCGACAGTTCGAGGCCATAGACGCGGCGGCCGGTCTTCTCGCCGGCGATCAGCTGTGAGCCCGAACCGGAGAACGGCTCGTAGCAGATGTCGCCCGGTCTTGTGTGCAGCTGCATCGGCAGCGTGAACACCTTAACCGGCTTCGAAGTCGGATGCTCGCGGGTTTCGATCTCCGAGGATGGGATGTTCCACACCGTGGTCGGCCAGCTCTCGAACCCCTCGCGGTTGATGCGGGGCTTCTTGCCCCGGCGCCATCCGAACAGGCACGGCTCATGCGCCCACAGCATCACCGAGCGCGTCAGCACCGGGCGCGATTTGGCCCAAATGATCTGCTGGTGATGCAGCACATCGAACTGATCCCAGACCGTTTCCAGCATGCGTTGGCGGCGCGAGGCGTGCCAGCAATACCATGCCACATCCTCGGCAATGGCATGCTCGATCGCCACCTTGCAGAAGGCCTCGTAGAACTGCGGTCCTTGGGCAGAATCATCCCAGTGTGGCTGCTCGATATAATCGTCGCCCCAGTCCTTGTTGGCGATTTTCTTCGCCCGCGCCGAGGCGGTTTTCTTTGTCGGATGGTTGGTTCCGTCATAATCGACCAGGTAGGGCGGATCGGTGGCAAACAGCGCCGCCCGTTCGCCGTTCATCAGGCGACCAACATCTTCCGGCGAGGTGCTATCACCGCACAGCAGCCGGTGATCACCCAGCAGCCACAGATCGCCGCGCCGTGTGACAGGCGTTGCCGGCACCTGCGGAATGGCGTCGTCCTCGGTCAGGCCGTCCTGTTCGTCGCGGTTGCCGTAAAGCAGGTTCTGCAGCTCGTCGTCGCCAAAGCCGGTCAGGCTGAGATCAAAGCCTGCCTCCTGCAGGTCGGACAATTCGAGACCGAGCAATTCTTCATCCCAGCCGGCATTCATCGCAATGCGGTTGTCGGCCAGCACCAGCGCCCGGCGCTGGGTTTCCGACAGGCCGGCGAGCACGATGGCGGGCACCGTCTCCATGCCAAGCTTGCGCGCGGCGAGCACGCGACCATGGCCGGCGATCAGCGTGCCGTCTGCGGCAATCAGCACCGGATTGGTGAAGCCGAAGGCGCGGATCGACCCGGCGATCTCGGCCACCTGCGCATCCGAATGCGTGCGGGCATTGCGCGCATAGGGCACCAGGCTGTCGAGCGGCCGGTATTCGACCGAAAGCTGGCGTGCGTGGTCGTCGGCGCCGATGTGCGCGGTTTCAGCGACTGCCATTGTCTGTATCCAATGAAATCAACATCTTAGCCGCGCACCCCCCATGCTTCATTTTGGCCACGGATGCGCTTTTGGTGGCGCGCGGTCCTGGGAACGAACTCTCCAGAGATTTGACCTCCCCGGGGGGCCTAGGAGCAGCGCCGCGTATTGCCGAAGCCGCCGTCATGGCTCGCGGTCTTCCGGCCGTGGCACGACGCGCACAGCGCCTGCCAGCGGCTCCTGTCCCAGAACGCCGCCTCGTCACCGCGATGCGGATCGATGTGGTCGACGACGTTTGCAGGGCGGATCACACGATCGCGCTCGCATTCCGCGCACAGCGGATGGTCGTGCAGAAAGGCCGCGCGTTCCGTCTGCCATCGCTTCGAGCGATAGAGCGCGCGGGCAACCGGATCACGGTTGCGATCATAGTCACGATCGCGCTCACGCTTCTCGCGCCGACCAACCGGGCGATGGAGCGGTGGACGGACGGGCATGGGGTTAATCTCAAGGTGCTGGTGACGACGATGGTGACGCCGGAAACGAGAACGCCCGCGATGGGGATGATCCGTCGCGGGCGCTACTCTGTCGAGCTTACCCAGAACCATACCTGATTTGCCCCGGTTTGTTGCATACAAAAGTGTTGCAACACATTGGAGTCACTGCGCATTGAGCCGAGAGGCAATCTTGGTGAGAGCTAGCTGCCAACGTCGCCACGCCGTAGTGCGATCGCAGCCATGGTCGTGGCTGATCAGCTTCCAGGGCACGCGCGCTGCACGGGTCCAGACCAATTTGCGTTCGTCCTCTTCGATCCAGAGCACCCAATCGAAGGTCTGCTCGAGCCGAGTGATTGCTGCTGCTGACGGACGTATCCGCATGGGCTCGGGCTGCATGAAAGCAATCTCGCGGCTGGTCCGCACGATGTCGGGCCAGGTGTTGAAATAGCCCTGCGCCTTGACCGGCGGCAGCTTGCGCAACGTGCGGAACGCCTCCTCGAAATGTTCGGCGACACACTCGGCGGTCCATTCGCGATCAGCCATGACGCGCCTCCCGACCCATTGGGCGCGAGCCGTAGAGCCGCTCGCCGAGCTGGCGCACCAGTTCGCGCTCGGGCCAGGTGAGGCGGTCGTCATCGGCGGAGACCGCGAGGACGCCCTGTTTCTGCCAGCCCTCGCGCTTGACCTGTTCGGGATCCCGGCGTCGGCCGCCGTAGCCGTGGGGATGCCATCTCATGCGACACCTCCCTTCGTCTCGATCGCCCAGAGCAGAATGGCGATGGCGTCGGCCTCGTTGTCGTCGGCCGGGCTGAAGCCGCGGGCGCGGACGGCGGCGACCATGGCGGCCTTGTCGGCGTTGCCCTTGCCCGTGGCGTGCCGCTTGATCGTGCCGACCGGCACGCCCTCGTAGGGCACGCCGCGCAGTTCCGCCCATGCGGTCAGCGTGGCCATGAGCCCGCCGTAGATGTGGCTCGCGTCGGTGCCTGCGTGGCGGCGGACTTCCTCGAACCAGATGGCGGCGACAGGACCGGACAGCCGGTCGATCTCGGTCAGCCAGTTGGTGAAGCGCAGATACCGCATGCCGCCACCGTCGAAGCGGCAGTGACGCAACGAGACGGTGCCGCTGGTGATCAGACCGTCGTGGCCGCGGATCGCCCAGCCGGTCGAGGTGCCGAGGTCGAGCGCGAGGATGCAGCGGTTGCGGGGGGTGTCGAGCGGCAGCGATTCAAACCTTGCGCCGTCGCCATTCGGGATCAGAGTCGGCTGAGCCATGATGGGTCTCCTTTGCCGGTGGCCTGTGGTGGTGGAAGACGACGGCGGTCTGGTGCTTGGCGGTACGGGGCCGCCGTCGTCGGATCGGGAAGCACAAGGG
>Ga0209066_10006211_pt1 | contig 12276 bp, 12 predicted proteins | sample All_14_2_FD_187198 | JGI IMG/M metagenome (GOLD analysis project Ga0209066, IMG submission 187198) | Freshwater microbial communities in response to fracking from Pennsylvania, USA - Allegheny Zone_MetaG_DW_15 (SPAdes) (version 2) ...
ATGGCCTTGTGGCCCCGCGTGAAGCGCACCCGCACGCGCAGGTCGCGGCGGCTGCCATCGTCGAAACGCAGCAGCACTTCCTGGCCCGTCTCCGCGTGCAGCGGCGCGTTCACCGCGTTGTCGACCGCCAGGATCAACCCCACCCAGGCCGGCACACCGCGCAGCTGAAACGGGGCGGAGGGCGTCAGGCCTTGCGCACTCAGCAGGCGGCGCGCGGCCGGGTTGGCGGTGCGCACGCAGCCTTGACGGTCCACCACCAGCACGCCTTCGCTCATCTCCTCCATCACCAGTCGGTTGAGCTGGGCCTGCTGGCGGGCCAGCTCCAGGCTGCCGCGCGCGCTGCGCTCTTCGCGTGCCACGCGGGCGGCCAGTTCGCTGGCCAGCGCGGCGATGGCGAACAGGCCGAACCCGGTCAAGCCGGCCTCGGTCAACTGGGCACTCAGGTTCGATGTGAGGCTGCCCTGGATCCAGGCCGCCGCCAGCAGATTGATCGACGCCACGGCGGCCACGGCCAAAGCCACCAGCCTGGGCATCAGCACGCCGGCCATCAGCACGGGCAGGGCCAGCAGGGCCTGCGTGTTGAGGGCGGTGTTCATCAGGTGCTGCAGCAGCGAGAAGAACGCCAGATCCAGGCCAATGCTCAGGATCGCCTGACGCGGGCTGAGCGTCGTGGGCCCGAGCGGGTGGGGCGTGCGCTGGCTCGCCCGCGTGGAGGGCCAGGCCCACAGCAGCAGGGCCAGGCTGGCGTAGCCCACGGCCGTGACGACCCAGATCGGTGACCGGTTGCCCATCAGCCAGTTGCCGGCCAGCAAGGCCAGCAGCACCACGGCGAGCAGGGCGCGTGCGCTCAGGAAGGTGCGGTAGGTACGCAGAAACGAGAGGCTGTCCTGAGGGCCCGGCACACCGTCTGCGACATCGGCCTGGGTCGTGGGCCAGGGCGCGTCGTTCGGGCTGGCCCCGTCACCGGCGGTGCTGGGGTCGACGCGTCCGAACCAGGAGGCAGCAGGATCCCGGGGATGGGAGGGCATGTCGGATGGCGCTTCAGTGTGAGGTGGGGCCGGCGTCGCGGTGGGCGGCGCTGCAATAGGATCGCCCGGCCGTGTCTCGGCACGCTTCGCTGGCCGGCAGGTGCACACCGCAGTGGGCGCAAGCGACCATGTCTTCGACCTGGGGCGGTTTGGCGGACCCTGGCGTTGCGCTGGGCGCTGCCGGGCGTTGCTGGCGCTTGAGCTGGCGCGCCCGCCGCAGGAAGGGCGAGTACAGCAGCCAGATGACGACCACGGCAATGAGCAGGTACTTCAGCATGGCGGCCTCAGGTGGCGCTGCCGCGGTGGAGGATGACCTCCAGCACGAAGCGTGAGCCGACATAGGCCAGGAGCAGCAGCGCCGAGCCGGCCACCAGCCAGCGGATGGCCAGACGCCCGCGCCAGCCAAAGCGCACGCGTCCGACCAGCAAGGTGGCGAACACCACCCAGGACAGCACCGAAAACACGCTCTTGTGGTCCCAGCGCCAGGGCGTGGTGAACCACAGGCCCAGCAACAAGGTGAGCGAGAGCATGACGAAGCCCGCCCACACGAATTGCAGTGTCAGGGCCTCCAGGCGCAGCAGGGGCATGCCCAGCGCCTGCCCGCCATGACGAGCGCGCAGCGGCAAGGTCCCCGAGGCACTGGGCGGGGCGCGCAGTTGCCGCTCGGCGTGGCGCCACAGCACGGCGTGCAGCAAGGCCGCGCCGAACAGGCCATACGAGGCAAAGCCCAGCAGCCAATGCAAGGGCGCCCAGGTGGCGCCATGCACCGATTGCACCTGCCCCGGAAACAGCCAGCCCAGGGCCACCGTGAGGGCCGCCAGCACGGCCAGCACCCGACGCACGCCGGGCAAGCCCAGGCGACGGCTCTCGAAGGCATACACGGCCACGACCAGCCAGCTGGTGATGGACAAAGCCGTGCCAAAGCCAAAGCGCGCGCCCATCGTGTCACCCTGGGTGATCACGGTGTCCAGCACGATGGCCACCGCCTGGGCCAGCCACCCCACCAGCAGCGCCGCCCAGATCGGGCGTTCGTGGCGCACAAGGCCCCCTTGCGGGCGCCCTGGCCAGGCTGCGGCAAAGAAATAAGCCAGTATGGCCAGCAGGCTGGGCCAAAGAGCGGGTTGCGAAGGCAAGGCGGGCGATAAAATCATGGATCAAGTTTACGAGCACAAGCAGCGATTTCATGGCATCCAACCTCACAGAACGACTCAGTCGCCTGGTCAAGACCATGCGCGGCCAGTCCCGCATCACCGAAACGAACGTGCAGGACATGTTGCGCGAGGTTCGCATGGCGCTGCTGGAGGCCGACGTGGCGCTTCCCGTGGTGCGCGACTTCATTGCGCGCGTCAAGGACAAGGCCCTGGGGCAGGAGGTCGTCTCGTCCCTGACGCCGGGGCAGGTGCTGGTCAGCATCGTGCAAAAGGAGCTCTCCGCCACCATGGGCGAGGGCGTGGCAGACATCAACCTGGCGGCCCAGCCCCCGGCGGTCATCCTGATGGCCGGTTTGCAAGGTGCCGGTAAAACCACCACCACGGCCAAGCTCGCCAAGCACCTGATCGAAAAGCGCAAGAAGAAGGTGCTCACCGTCTCGGCCGACGTGTACCGCCCGGCGGCCATCGAGCAGCTCAAGACCGTGACGGCGCAGGCCGGGGCCGAATGGTTCCCCTCGACACCTGAGCAGAAGCCCGCTGACATCGCCGCAGCGGCCATCGACTACGCCCGTCGCCACTACTTTGACGTGCTGCTGGTCGACACCGCCGGCCGTCTGGCGATTGACGAAGCCTTGATGGCCGAAATCAAGGCCCTGCACGCACAGCTCAATCCGGTTGAAACCCTGTTCGTGGTCGATGCCATGCAGGGCCAGGATGCCATCAACACCGCCAAGGCCTTCAAGGAAGCGCTGCCGCTGACCGGTGTGGTGCTCACCAAGCTCGACGGCGACTCGCGTGGTGGCGCCGCCTTGTCGGTGCGCCAGATCACGGGCGTGCCCATCAAGTTTGCCGGCGTCTCTGAAAAGATCGACGGCCTGGAAGTGTTCGACGCCGAGCGCCATGCCGGCCGCGTGCTGGGCATGGGCGACATCGTGGCCCTGGTCGAAGAGGTGCAGAAGGGCGTCGACATGGCGGCGGCCCAGAAGCTGGCCGACAAGGTCAAGTCCGGTGCCGATTTTGACCTCGAAGACTTTCTGGCTCAGATCAGCCAGATGAAGAACATGGGCGGCCTCTCCGGCCTGATCGACAAGCTGCCCACCGAGATTGCCTCCAAAGCCGGCCAGGCCGACATGGACAAGGCCGAGCGCGACGTGCGACGCATGGAGGGGATGATCCGCGCCATGACCCCCCTGGAGCGCCACAAGCCCGAGCTCATCAAGGCCAGCCGCAAGCGCCGCATCGCCATCGGGGCGGGCGTGCAGGTGCAGGACGTCAACCGCATGCTCAACCAGTTCGAGCAGATGCGCACGATGATGAAGAAGATGAAAGGCGGCGGCCTCTTCAAGATGATGAAGCGCATGGGCGGCATGAAGGGCATGCCGGGTATGGGCGGCATGGGCCGCTGAGTTCACCCTTGACACGGCTTGTCACGCCTTGCGCACAAGTATTGATTGATTCTGTTGCGAGCCGCTGTTAGCGTATCCACTTGATCAATGCGCGCGCGTACAGAACATGATGGATTGGGTGTCGTTGTGGCCGGTTTTGCTGGTCGGGGGTGTCGGTGCCGTGGGCGTGGCTGCCGCATGGCGGTTCGGTCGTGCTCGCTTGGCCGCCCACCAGGTCACGCGGCCTGCATCGCCCCAGGCCGGTGATCAACGCCCGCGCAAACCGGGGCGCCCTGCCGCCTACGACAACCTCGACACCGTGATGGACTGGGAGCCCGGCTCCACCCGTCTGCTCACCCATGCCGAGCGTGAGGCCTATCACCTGCTGCGCAAGGCCTTGCCCGATCACATGATCCTGGCCCAGGTGCCCGTGGCTCGCTTCATCAAGGTGCCCACGCGCAACTCCTACGCCGAATGGTTGCGCCGTGTCGGCTCGCTGTGTGTGGACCTGGTGGTCTGCGACATGGCTTCCCACGTGCTGGCCGTCGTCGAAATCCGGCAGCCCTCGGCCCAGGAAACCGATCGCACCCGCCGTCGCCACACCCGCATGGACAAGGTGCTGCGCGCCTCGCACATCCCGGTGCACGTCTGGCTCGAAGAGTCCCTGCCGGACCTGATGACCGTGCGTGAATCCATCCTGGGCCCAGAAGCCGCCCAGGCCGATGCGGCGTCTTCGATGCCCTCCGCCGAGAGCAGTCGCGCCCGGCGCAGTGCCGAGGCCGCTGCGGTGGTGGCCTCCATGCGCACCGGCGGCCACATGGAGGGCATGTCGGTCAAGGACCGCGGCCTCGATTTCAATCTCGACGACCTTGACGAGTCCGAGCAGGCTGGGGAGGGGCGCCATGCCGCCTCACACCGCGATCCGCCGCCATCGACCTGGTTCGATGACCTCGAGCCCACCATGCCGGCCCCGCTGGACGAGATCCCCCCGTCACAGCGGTCGCGCTGAGCGCCGCGCTGTACCTTCAGTTCAGCTCAACAGGGCCTGCGCAAACTCGCGGGCCTTGAAGGTCTGCAGATCTTCCAGCTTCTCGCCCACCCCGATGAAGTACACCGGCACGTTCTTGTGACGCTCTCGTGACCACAAGGCAATGGCGGCCAGCACGCCGCCCTTGGCCGTGCCGTCCAGCTTGGTGACGACCAGGCCGGTCAAGCCCAGAGCCTCGTCGAAGGCCTTGACCTGCGACAGCGCGTTCTGGCCCGTGTTGCCATCGACCACCAGCAGCACCTCATGGGGGGCGCTCTCCATGGCCTTGCCAATCACACGCTTGATCTTGCGCAGCTCTTCCATCAGGTGCAACTGCGTGGCCAGCCGGCCGGCGGTGTCGGCGATCACCACATCACAGCTGCGCGCATGACCGGCCTTGACCGCATCGAAGGTCACCGCAGCCGGGTCGCCGCCTTCCTGGCTGACGATCTCGACGCGGTTGCGATCGGCCCAGACCATCAGCTGCTCGCGGGCCGCCGCGCGGAAGGTGTCGGCTGCGGCCAGCAGCACACGTTGCCCGGAATCGGCCAGGTGGCGGGTGAGTTTGCCAATGGTGGTGGTCTTGCCTGCGCCGTTGACGCCGGCCACCATGATCACCGTGGGCGTGTGGTGCCCCACTTCCAGTGATTGCTCCAGCGGTTGCAGCAACTCGGTGATGGCGTCGATCAGCAGCGCCTTGACCTGAGACGGCTCGGTGGCCTTGGCCTCCTTGACGCGGCGCTTGAGGTCTTGCAGCAAAAACTCGGTGGCCGAGACGCCAGCATCGGCCATCAACAGGGCCGCTTCCAGCTCTTCATACAGCGCGTCGTCGATCTGGGTGCCCGTGAACACCTGAGCAATGCTGGAGCCCGTCTTGCGCAGGCCGTTGCGCAGCTTGTCCATCCACGAGCGCCGCTCAGTGGATGGGGCGCTGTCAGAGGACGCTGCGGCCGGTGGGGCATCGGCGGGCGCCGGTGCCGTGGCGACCTTCAGAGCGGGCGCCGCAGCCGCCGCCGCTGCATCTGGTAAGGCCGGTGCAGTCGCTGTGGGTGCCTCCAAAACAGGGGAGGCGGGCGTGCCAGCCTGGGGCACCTCGGGCGAGGTGTCCTGGGCCGACGACTCGGCTGGCGTAGAACCCCACCCCAGCTTTTTCTTGATGAAACTGAACATGCGCTGATTGTAGGGGCGCAGGCTTTTTACAATGCCTTCTTTGATGCCCCACACCATGACAAACCGACCTTCCTCCCGCTCCCGCCACCCGGCAAGCACCGGCACGGCCACCGACCCGGCGGCGGCCGCCCGCAAAGTGGCGCGCACGGCGGCACAAGAGGTGCGGATTCTGGGGGGGCAATGGAAGCGCACCCCCTTGCCCGTGCCCGTCTCGGCCGGTCTGCGGCCCACGCCTTCGCGCGTGCGCGAAACCCTGTTCAACTGGCTGGGCCAGGACCTGTCTGGCTGGCGCGTGCTCGATGCCTTTGCCGGCAGTGGGGCGCTGGGGCTGGAGGCGGCGTCGCGGGGGGCCGACGAGGTCTGTCTGCTCGAACGCGATCCCGCCCTGGTGCGCGCACTGCAAGCCACCCAGGCACGCCTCAAGGCCGCGCAGGTGCAGGTTCAGCAGGCCGATGCGCTCAGCTGGATGGCCCACCCGCAGCGTGCCGGGCGCTTCGACCTGGTCTTCCTCGACCCACCTTTTGACGCCGACCTCTTTGCCCCGGCCTTGGCTGCGGCAGCGCGCTGTGTGCCTGCCGGCGGATGGCTGTATCTGGAAGCCGACCGGCTGTTTGGCGACGACGATGCCGCCGTGCGCGCCGCCGGCTTGCGCGTTCACCGTCACGGACAGGCCGGCGCCGTGCACTTTCACCTTTTCCAGCGCATGGCTGATGCCGCCCCGGCTGACGGCGCGGTGGGCTGAGATTTACACTGCGGGTCAACCCGAGGGTTGATGCCCGCGCAGGAGTTCTGATTGATTTCGTCCCCTTTGCTGACCGCCGTCTACCCCGGCACCTTTGATCCCATGACCCTGGGCCATGCGGACCTGATGCGCCGGGCCAGTCGCCTGTTTGGTCACCTGGTGCTTGCCGTGGCAGCCGGGCATCACAAGAAGACCCTGTTTTCTCTGGAAGAGCGCCTGGACATGGCCCGCGAAGTGGCCAGCGAGTACCCCAACGTGGAGGTGGTCGCGTTTTCGGGGCTGCTGAGCGAGTTCGTCAAGTCACAAGGCGGCCAGGTCGTGGTGCGTGGCTTGCGCGCGGTCAGCGACTTTGACTACGAGTTCCAGATGGCAGGCATGAACCGCCATCTGATGCCCGAGGTCGAGACCGTGTTCCTGACCCCCTCTGACCAGTACCAGTTTGTCTCGGGCACCTTTGTGCGCGAGATTGCCATGCTGGGCGGCGATGTCGCCAAGTTCGTCGCACCTTCGGTGCTGGCGCGCCTGACGGCCCGTGTCGCCAGGCCAGCGACCTGACGGCCGCCCGTCCCGTTTCATTCACCCCGCGAAACAAGCAGGTCAACGCCGTGGCACTGACAATCACCGAAGAATGCATCAACTGTGATGTGTGCGAGCCCGAGTGTCCCAATCAGGCCATCTCGATGGGCGAGACCATCTACGTCATCGACCCCAACAAGTGCACCGAGTGCATGGGGCACTTCGACGAGCCCCAGTGCGTGCAGGTGTGCCCGGTCGAGTGCATTCCGGTCCACCCCGATCATGTCGAAACGCCTGAGCAACTGATGGCCAAGTACCACCGGCTGCAGGCCCAGGCGCTGGCTCAGACGACCTGATTCGGCCGAGCTGATCAGAATTTGACGCGTTCTTGCGGCGTGTCCGCCGTGAGCGGTGTCAGCGATCGGTAGCGCGGCCATGCGGGCTCTCGCTTGCCTCGGCGCGCACGATCCGATGAGGCCTCATCGACCACTTTCTTTTTCTGACGAGGCCGTTGAGCCTGCTGGGTCGGTTTGGGCGTGCGCGCCTGAACATCGAGGCGAGCTTGTCGCTCGCGATCTCGCGTCATCGTGGTGAACAATGCCTTTTCGCGCTGCGCCATGGCAGCGCTGTGCCGAAGCTGGCTGGCCTCGCGGGCGTCGTTGTGCCCCAGCAGTTGTCGGCCGCCATCGGGGCAGGGGTGTTGACGATACTCTGTTCGGCCTTGCGCATCGGGGCAGGCATGCAGGGGTGTCACGCGTGCGGGTGCGGGTGCTGGGGCGAGCTGGGCAACCTCGCTGTGCGCAGGGCGCGCCTTGGCCCGCTTGCGGGCTTTGCGTGTCGTGTCGGGCTCAGAGGCTGACCAACTCGACGCGCAAAGGCTCAAGGCGATCACCGCGATGGCCCAGGCCACGCCACGGTGAGGGGGTGAAACAGATCGAAGGTGCGGGGCCATGTATCCTCCCTGTGCAATGGCCGGCCCCGAACTTCGCTTGCCTCATGAGGTGGGCTTGTCGTCATTCGGAGCAGATGTCGTGATCGTGGCGCTGCCCTCGGGCTTGGCTTCGGCCGGGGGCAGGACCTTGCGCGGCGGCTTGGGGCGCTGCGGCTGGGCGTGAATCAGGGCCGTGGCCTTGGCCGTGTCACCGGCAAGCAGCAACTCGGTGGCGTCGATCGCCTGCCCGATGCATTTGAAAATGGCTTCTCGTTCGGCCTGGGGTGGCTTGCGCAGCACATAAGCGGCCACCTCGTGCTTGACGCCGGGATGGCCGATGCCCAGGCGCAGGCGCCAGTAGTCGGGTGAGCCCAGCTGGCTGTGGATGTCTTTGAGGCCGTTGTGGCCTCCGTGGCCACCGCTTTGCTTGAGCTTGACCTGACCCGGCAACAGATCGAGTTCGTCGTGCGCGACCAACACCTCGTTCGGGGCGATCTTGAAAAAGCGCGCCAGCGCGACCACCGACTTGCCCGACAGGTTCATGTAGGTTTGCGGCTGCAATAACCAGACGGGCCCTTGAGGCGTGTTCGCGCGCGCCACCAGACCGTGATACGCACGGTCGGGCTGCAGCGTCACCTTCAGGCGACGCGCCAGATCGTCGATGTACCAGAAACCGGCGTTGTGACGGGTGTCTTCGTATTCCGGGCCGGGGTTGCCCAGGCCGACAAACAGTCGAATCATGATGGTCGCGGATTATGGAGAGGGGCCTACAAATGGAAAAGCCCCGCCAAAGCGGGGCTTGACTCAAAGCCTGACGGCTTTGGCGGCAGAGCCGAAGAAGAATTACTTCTTCTTCTTGCCCTTGGCGGGCTCGGCAGCAACCACGGGTGCGGCGATGACTTCTTCGACCGGCTCGACCACGGTGGCGATCAGCGGGTTCTTGAAGCCATGGGTGCGCACGGTGATGTGCTTGTCCAGGACCAGGTCGTTGACGTGGATGGTCTGACCCTTGACCGCGTTGGCCAGGTCAACCGTCAGGAACTCGGGCAGCTGCTCAGCCAGGCACTCGATGTCCAGTTCGGTCACGGCGTGGTTGATGATGCACTTGTCGATCTTGACGGCCGGCGACTGCTCTGCATTGATGAAGTGCAGAGGAACCTTCTTGTGGATCTTGGTGGTGGCGTCAACGCGCTGGAAGTCGACGTGCAGAACCAGTTGCTTGAACGGGTGCTTCTGGTAGTCGCGCAGCAGGACCTTTTCAACCTTGCCATTCAGTTCCATCTCGAGGATGGACGAGTGGAAGGCTTCCTTGCGCATGGCGTGGTACAGCGCGTTGTGGTCCAGCTCGATGTTCTTGGGCTCTTGACCAGCACCGTAAACGATGCCAGGGGTCTTGCCGGTGTTGCGCAGGCGGCGGCTCGCTCCGGTCCCCTGCAGATTGCGCTCAAAGGCGGTGAATTTCATGGAATGCTCCAGTGATGGAAAGCGCCCGCGACCAGGCGCTTTGAAAAGACTGAACCTGTGACGGCCCGGTCAGGAAAATCGGATCAGAAATTGGAATTCTGTTCCGAGAAAAGGGAGGTGACCGAGTCGCCGTCGGTGATGCGGCGGATGGTCTCGGCGAACAGGAAGGCGGTCGAGAGCTGGCGGATCTTCGGCGTGCTCTTGGCGGCTTCGTTCAGCGGAATGGTGTTGGTGATCACGACTTCGTCAAGGGCCGAAGCCTTGATGCGCTCGATGGCGGGGCCGGAGAACACGGCGTGCGTGCAGTAGGCATACACGCTCTTGGCGCCGCGCTCCTTGAGCACTTCAGCGGCCTTCACCAAGGTGCCGGCGGTGTCGATCATGTCGTCCATGATCACGCAGTTGCGACCATCGATTTCGCCGATGATGTGCATGACTTCCGACACGTTGGCCTTGGGGCGACGCTTGTCGATGATGGCCAGATCGCAACCCAGTTGCTTGGCCAGCGCACGGGCGCGCACCACGCCACCGACGTCGGGCGAGACCACCACGAGGTCGTCGTACTTCTTGGCCTGCAGGTCGGACAGCAGCACGGGCGACGCGTAGATGTTGTCGACCGGGATGTTGAAGAAGCCCTGGATCTGGTCAGCGTGCAGGTCCATGGTCAGGACGCGGTTGACACCGACGGTTTCGAGCAGGTCGGCCACGACGCGCGCCGAGATGGGCACGCGGGTGGAGCGCGGGCGGCGATCCTGGCGGGCGTAGCCGAAGTAGGGGATGACGGCCGTGATGCGCTGGGCGGACGCACGCTTGAGCGCGTCGACCATGACCAGCAGTTCCATCAGGTTGTCGTTGGTGGGGGCGCAGGTGGACTGCAACACGAACACTTCGCGGCCGCGCACGTTCTGCTGGATCTCGACGGTGGTTTCGCCATCGGAGAAGCGTCCGACCGAAGCCTTGCCCAAGGTGATGCCGAGGTTGGTGGCGATTTCCTGAGCGAGCGCCGGGTTGGCGTTGCCGGTGAACAAAACGGTATCGGAGATCATGATGGGCCGACCTTGGGGTCTTGTGCTGATGTCAAAAAAGCATCTGCCCAGCACCTTGCCCTCAGGAGATCCCGATGCTTCGATCGGGACAAACAGCCTTCGCGGAAGGTGTAGGGCAGGTGTGTGATTCGGTGATGGTGCCGAATTTCAAAAAATTTGGCAGGGGAGGAAGGACTCGAACCCTCGCATGTCGGAATCAAAATCCGATGCCTTAACCAACTTGGCGACTCCCCTACACAGGTCTCAAAACTGCGCTGACTTGCGTCTTTGCTGCCTTGCTACCTAGTAGTCTGTACTCTCGTTCAGAGCCTTCTATTCTAGATCAGGTTTTGCATGCTTTGCAAGTCTGTTGCTCATTTGCATCACGCTTTCGATGGCATCAATCAGCGATCTGATCGAGCATCTTGAGCAGTGGGTGCTGAGGCAGACCGCGACATACGCGACCGATCCACAATGCGTCATTCAGGCCCAGATCGCTTGGCTGGATGGGGGTGAGGTGGCTGATTTGCTCGGGGGGGACCCACGAAAAAACCGTGCTGCCTGAACCTGTCATCCGGCTGTTGCCGAAATGGTTCTGCATGACTTCAAGTGCCAGGCCAATGTCGTTACCGGAGTCGCTGCTGGCTTGATAAGCCACCGCGGCATCCTGCAAGTCGTTTTGACCAAAGCGCTTGGGCGCTGCAAGAAAGTCTAAAACTATAGCAGGCTTCGTGTCGCGTTTCAACGCATCGCTGCCAAAAATCGCGACCGTGGGCACGGCGATGGCGGGTTTGAGCAACATCAAGGGCGTCTGCAGCACCTCGTCGGGCAGGGTCAGCGGGGTGATTTGCTCGCCAATGCCTTCGACCCAGGCGTTGTGACCGCGCACGAAAAATGGCACGTCGGCGCCCAGGCGCACGGCCAGGGCCAGCAGGCGGCTGCGCGGCCAGTGCAGGCCCCACAGCTGGTTGAGTGCCAGCAGCACCGTGGCGGCGTCGGAGCTGCCGCCGCCCAGGCCGGCGCCCCAGGGCACGTTTTTCTCGATGCGGATGTCGCAACCCAGCGTGGTGCGGCTTTCAGCTTGAAGCAGGCGCGCGGCTTTCAGGCACAGGTCATCGGCGGGCAGGGCCACGTTCAGGTCGTGGCGTCGGATGTGGCCGTCAGCGCGGGTGTCGATGTGCAGCGTGTCCTGCCAGTCGATGAGCATGAACACCGACTGCAGCAGGTGGTAGCCATCAGGCCGGCGCCCGGTGATGTGCAGGAACAGGTTGATCTTGGCCGGGGCGGGCAGGTGGTGCAGGCTGGGCATGGCAGAAAACGGCGCCGGGAAGCGGTGCCAGGGTCAGCGGTCGAGATAGACCTTGATGTGGATGGCGCGTTGCTGCTCGTTGGCACTGCGCGTGGCCTGGATGCGTTGCTCGGCGATCTCGCGCGTGTCAATGTGCCAGCCCGCCTGCTCGAACACGCCGGCCTGATCGCCCGGGGTGCTGGGCTGTGTGGGGTCGGGCTGACCTTGCATCCAGTGCACCAGGCTGCGCAGGGGCAGGGCCTCGCCCAAGGTCTGGCGGCTGAGTTCGTCCAGCGTGGGGTAGGCCTGGCGCCCGTCCTGGTTCACGACCCAGGCCTCGTCGGCGTGCCAGCCCACCTGGGCCATGAGGGTGCCCAGCGGGGTCATGAGGTCAAGCAGGCCCTGATCGGTGTGGCCGCTGAAGAAAAAGCCCAGGCTCAGGCCCTTGGCGGGCAGGTCCTGCCAGGCCAGCAGCTTGAGGCTGAGTTGCCCTTGCAGGGCCAGGCGGGCGGGGCCCGCGCCAGCGTCTGATGGGGCGGTGCCGGGGGC
>Ga0209066_10006212_pt1 | contig 12275 bp, 10 predicted proteins | sample All_14_2_FD_187198 | JGI IMG/M metagenome (GOLD analysis project Ga0209066, IMG submission 187198) | Freshwater microbial communities in response to fracking from Pennsylvania, USA - Allegheny Zone_MetaG_DW_15 (SPAdes) (version 2) ...
TGCGCCAGCTAAAAGGCCGCTGGCAGATGGGGCAAATTTTAATTGGCAAATGTTCTTTTTTCATTTGTGGCTGCAACCAAATATTTGAACCCGAAACCCTAAACTTTGATTTATGTTTGTGTCGTACCAAACAAGAAGCAATCTATGAAATCGGTAAAGCCTATTATTCTTTCCAACATCATTTTTCTGGTTGCCGTGTTGGTGGCCAACTACCTCGCAACGGCGCTGCCCATCGCTGGGCGCACCCCTGCCGAAGTATCGGACATGTTCCCGACGCTGTTCACGCCTGCGGGATTCACATTTGCTATCTGGGGCGTCATTTACCTGCTGCTGATTGGCTTTGTGGTCTATCAAGCGAGGTTTTGGAACCGGGAACCCCCTGTTTTTTTTCAAAAAATTGGGTGGTTGTTCGTCCTGTCCTGTGTGGCGAACGCCTCTTGGCTGTTTGCGTTTCACCATCTGAAAATCGAGCTGTCAATGGGCATCATCCTCGTGCTATTTGGCAGTTTGCTCGTCATCTACCTTCGGTTGGATGTGGGCAAGGCTGCAGCCTACCCGGTCGAGCGGTGGTTGGTTCACTTGCCCTTCAGCGTTTATTTGGGCTGGCTCACGGTGGCGACCATTGCTAACACGTGCATCCTGCTCACGCATCTTGGCTGGCAGGGCGAGCCGGGCGGCCCTCAGTTTTGGACGGTACTGATGCTGGCGGCGGCGGTGTTCCTTGGGATTTGGATGCTACTTTCCAGACGGGATTTTGGATATGCGGCGGTCATTGTTTGGGCGCTTTACGGCATCTATTCGAAGCGTATCCACGACCTTGCTTCGCAAGATGGAATGATTGAAATTTCAGCAATGGTGGGGATTGGACTGCTGGTGCTGGTGGCTGGCTATCAGGTATTTCGACGTAATTGAGGCTTGGTTTAAATACCCACTTTTGTTACTTCCCGAATCGTTTCGTAGTTGAGTGGCTGCTGCTGCAAGTCTGCGAAGCGGCGCATGGCAAAGTTCGGCTCAAACGTGAATTTTTCACCCCCCCGCATCGTCCAGCCCGTCTTCGGGTTGTGGATTTCGTTGAGCAACAGCCCGATGCCGTTGGCGGACTTTACAATGTCCCGGATGCTGTACATTTTGTCCTTGATGGGGCGGTTCGGTATGTCGGCGATTTGCTCCGGTGTGAAATTGTCGTCAATGCAGATGATGTCCATAACGTGATATTTTAGGCAAAAATAGCCAGTTTCAGTTGCAAACAACTTCAAAATCAGGGTTTGTGTTTACCACTCAAGATTTTTTGAGATTAATGACGGTAACGTGAATTCACAGTTTGATGGAATGAAGCCAAGCCTAATCACCATTTTCGTCCTTGCAACTGCCTTGAAATTGATGGCGCAGACCACCACCTTCGTTTATTTTTTTCCCGGCACGGGTTCCGACGCCCGACTTTTCTCCGAAATCAAATTGCCGGACGGCTTTCAGGCTGTGAACATCATCTACCCAGTTCCTGCCAAAAACGCAAACATGGCCAGTTATTCGGCTATTTTAGCTGCGCAAATTGACACCTCGAAGCCCTTCGTCATCATCGGCGTTTCCATCGGAGGCATGTTTTGCACGGAGTTGGCGGAGCAATTGCACCCCCTGAAAATTATCATCATTTCCAGCGCAAAAAGCCGCTCCGAACTGCCCCGCCACTACCGATTTCAGCGGTACATTCCCTTGAACAAGCTCTTCGGCCCAAGGGCCATCAAAATGCTTTCGCCTGCGGCGCAATACGTCGTGGAGCCGGACAGCCGCCGCAATCGGACCACTTTCAAGGCCATGCTCCGAGACAAGGACAGGCTGTTTCTCAAACGAGCCGTCAATATGATAATCAATTGGAAACGAACGAGTTACGATGAAAATATCATCCACATCCACGGTGAAAATGACCACACGTTGCCTTTGAAAAATATCCAACCGAGCATCATTGTCAAGGACGGCTCGCACATGATGACGCTGACAAGGGGCGAGGAAATTAGTGCCTTGCTCCAGCAGATTTTGACCGGGAAATAGCCTACCTGCCTTCAACCCATTTTGCCCAGCAATTGCAACAGGTACGCTTTTTTTCGCTGCGCAACGGGCAGCTCTGCCCCGTCGCTCATCACCACTTCCCCACCGAAGCGGTTCACGTAGCTCTGCACATGGTCGAGGTTCACGAGGTGCGATTTGTGGATGCGCTCGAAGCGGTGGCGGGCGAGTGATTCTTCCAGTTCCTTGAGGGTTTTGGCAAGCATCAGTTTTTTGCCATTCTCAAAAAAAACGGTCGTGTAGTTCCCCTCCGAAGCCAGCCGCACGATACCCCGAACGGGGAACAAATGAATGCCATCCGCCGTGGCCAATGCGATGCGTTCAGGTGGGGCTGTGGCGGTTCGGTACTGCTGCATGAACTGCTGCATCTGGTGGTTGAAGGAAGTCTGCTGGGTGCGCAGCGCCTTGTCCACGGCAGCCCGAAGCTCGTCGGCATCAATGGGTTTGAGCAAATAATCAAGCGGAGTAAACTTGATGGCCTTCAGCGCATAATCGCTGTAAGCTGTTGTGAAAATCGTTTTAAATGACTGATAATCAACTTGTTCCAAAATGTCGAAGCCAGAACCGTCGGTCAGTTGAATATCTAAAAAAACCAAGTCGAAATCTGGTGTTTGGCGAAGCAAGGCTACTGCCTCCGCCACAGAACCAGCTTCTCCGACGATGCGGATTTCGGGACAATGCAGGTCAATTTCCTGCCGCAGGGTGGCACGGGCATTGGGTTCGTCGTCTATGAGGATGGATTTGAACATGGGTTTTATGATTTTATCAATTGAATTTCCAATTGCAGAATTTGTTATTTTTGTAGAAAAATGTGCGATGGCAAAAGACCTCTATCACGACCAAGTCCGTAAAGCGCTCGAAAAGGATGGTTGGAAAATCACTCATGACCCTTACGAACTTACAGTTGATGCTGTTGATTATGAGATTGATTTTGGGGCTGAACGGCTTATTGCAGCCGAGAAAGCAGGGCATTCGATTGCTGTTGAAATCAAAAGCTTTATGGGGCGGTCAACGGTCAATGAATTTCACAGGGCAGTAGGTCAATTCAACGATTATTTTGTTGCATTGGAAGAATATGACCCAAACCGTGTATTGTACCTTGCTATACCAGAAAATACTTGGTTGTCTTTTTTCCAAAAGCCTATCATCCAAAAATCAATCAATCGAATTGGCGCAAAAATCATTGTTTACAATCCACAAACTGAAATAATCATCTTATGGCAACAATAGAAAAATACCAAGGCATACTCACTAAATGGCTTACCAACTACGCCACCAAATCCAAATTAGCCAATATGCCCGATATTGAAAACCGAGTGATTGCAGATGTTGAAAACAACAGTTTTCAACTGCTTCGCATTGGCTGGCAAGGTGAACGCCACGTCTTCTCCGTTGTTTTCCATTTTGACATAATTGACGGAAAAGTTTGGTTTCAACGGAACACCACTGAACATGAAGTGGTGGATGAATTGGTTGAAATGGGGATTCCTGAAAAGGATATTGTCCTTGGTTTCATTCCACCTTTTGCAAGGGCTTTATCTGAAAAAGTTGCTGCTTAACCTACCCCCTCCATCGGCAACCTTACCACCACTTCCGTGCCAGCCGCCCCACCATTTTCATCGTAAAAATCCTTGATTTCCACCGCAGGCGGCTCCGCACTTTTGCGGAGCAATTGCAGGCGCTCCTGCGTGATGGCCGTCGCCAACGGCTTGTGCGGGTCCCTCAAGTTTGACTTGGCCGCCGCCGCCGCCCGGCCAATGCCGTCGTCCCGAATCGTCGCCACAATTTCCAAATCTTTTTTGGTGAAAACGACTGTGACCTGCCCCTTGCCCAACTTGCCCACGATGCCATGAATCACCGCATTTTCCACAAAAGGCTGGATGACCATCGAGGGAATCTTGACCGCCGAAGGCACGATGTCCGGCGCTATTTCCACCATAAAATCCATCTTGTCGGGGTATCTGATTTGCGAGAGTTGCATGTAGATTTTCAGCAGTTCCACCTCCTGCTCCAGCGGGATGAAGGCGTCCGAGTAGTCGAGGTTCAGCCGCAACATCCGGGCGAACTTGGCGATGTAGCTGTTCGCTTCCCTGATTTTCTCCTGCCCGTAGTAGCCCTTGATGGTATTCAAGGCGTTGAAAATGAAATGTGGGTTCATCTGGAGACGCAGCGCCAGCATCTTCAGGTCGGCATTTTTGGATTGCAGTTCGAGTTTTTCGTTCTCCGTTTCCATCAGTCGGCGCTGATACTCGTACTGCTTGCGCAGCTTGCGTTCCCGCTGTTTTACCCAAAGAAAAACAAGCCCCGCCAACCCCACCAAAACCCCCACGATGAACCACCAGCGCATCCAAAATGGCGGGGCGATACTGAAAATTTGCGTTGCAACTACCCCGCTTTCCACGCCCGAACTGTTCACCGCCACTACCTCGAATCGGTACTGGCCGGGCCGCAGCGAGGCGTATTCCACGGCCTCGTTGGAAGTGGTGTGCCAGTCGTCGTCGAGGCCAACGAGACGGTAGCGGTAGCGCAGTTTTTTGTAGTCCTTGAACGATAGGCCCTCGAAGCTGAAACTGACCGAATTTTCGTCAGCGCTGAACTGCAAGGGCTGGCCGAGGCTTTGCTCTTTTTCGTTCACCATCAGCCGCTTCAGGTGGATGGGCGGCGGCGGTAGTTTTTTGGTGAAAATGGAGAACGGAACAGCCACCAACCCATCGTCTTTTCCCAAAAAAACCTGCTCGCCAATGACTTCCACGGCATTCAGTTTTTCCGACCCAAGACCGTGGATATTTGAGAAATCGAGGAGTTTAAGTTGGCCAATTTCACCTTCCACTTTCATCAAACCGCTGGCCGTGGCCACCCAGAAATTGCCGCTGGCATCTTGGCAGAAATCCCTGCAAATCTTGGGGCTTTGGCCTGTGGAAGCGATGCCGATGCTATCGAGCACCCGCCCATTGCGAAGCGCAAAAAGCCCGCTGGACTCGGTGAGCGCCCAGAGCGTGTTGGTTTTTTCATTGAAAATCAGCTCCCGCATATTGTGCGGCAGCACGGCGTCGCTCATTTTTTCATTTTGGTAAAAAAACAGGCCATTGGGCGTGCCCAGCCATGCCGAGTTTTCACGGTCAAAAACGATGCGGTCCACTCGCATCGTGCTCAGCCTTTCGGGAGCGTAGTTTTTTTGAAAATCCTTGACTTGCGCCTCTTCCATCCTTTCGTTTGAGGCAAAAAGCTTGGGGATTTTCGCCTTTGGAACCCGGAAAAGCCCCGTGAAGCCCATCCAGAAATTACCATCAGTGTCCATGTTCACATCCGTGGAACGGAGGAGCAGGAATTGCTTCTTACCACCTTTTATCAAGGTCATTCCGGCCTTGCCGGAAATGAGCGTGGAGCCGTCCGGCAACTGCCGGATGGAACTGATGGCCCGTGGAATCAGGCCCTTCGGGAAATGCTGCAACGGCGCCAGTTTCCCCGACTCGAAACTGCTGAAATTGTTGTTCGGCATGCCGAGCCAGAGCCGCCCGCTGGCATCGGCGGAGAGGCAATTGACCTGTCCGAGACTGTTTCCGTCGGCATCGAGGATTTGCAGGATTTCGGGTGCTGGGGTGTAAAAAACGCCGTCTTCGAGGGTGGAAAACCACCAGCCGCCCTCCCTGTCTTCGAGGATTGCAGAGACCTGCGAACCAGGCAGATAGACCTTTCGCAGTTGCAGTTTTCGGCGGTCAAAAAGATAGGCGCCGCTGCGGCTGCCCACCCAAAGCCGGTCGGCAACAGGCGTGACGGCAATGACCTCGTTCATGCTTGCAGGAAAGGGTGTGAAAGAGATGATTTTTTGTTTTAAATTATTGTAAATCAGTAGGTTGCGAATACTTGTGAGGTACAGGGTATCACCCAATTCACCCAACTTGACGGGCTTGATGATGTTCGCCAGTTTGTCCGTTTTGACGGTGTATTTACCGTGGAAATAACCAATTGTACAGCTGTCAGTGAGTACGCCGATTTTTTCGCTTTTGGTGGGCCATGCCTGCACAATTGCCTCTGAAAGCGGTGTTACAGAGGCCGTTTTCTTCGAAAAATCCAGCTTGCCGATTTTTCCATTGGCGGCAAAGACGATTTCACCGTTTTCCTCCTCAAAAATATTGAGCACGATGCCGCCCAAATTGAAATCTTTGAGCCAAGGTGTATCGTGTTCGCCATGCATTTTCCCATCTTGAAAAAGCAGGGTTTGCCATTCAGCGTAGCGAACCAAATGCGCCCCGCCCGGTCTTCGTAACACATAAAAACCTCGTTGTCGGAGAGTCCATCGGCGGTGGTGAAATTGGTGAAATGCGCACCATCGAAGCGGCTAACGCCCACGTCGCTGCAGAGCCAGATATAGCTTTTGGAGTCCTGAAAAACGAAATACACGTTGTTGGAAGGCAACCCGTCCCGCACCTTGTAGTTTTTGAAATAGGGGGACTGCCCGGTAGCGCAGGCGCAGGCGATGGTAAAAATGAATATCAGGACAAGGGTTCTCAGCATAGAAATCGTCACAAAATAAAGATGTTTTGGCCAGAGCCGGATTGATTAAACTAAATAGCGTTAGGCGATAACTCGGCCAAAGAAATCGTTCGTCCTGCTGCCACTGCAAAGGAGGTCGTTCATGCTGAATTTTGTGTTCTCAAATACCCTTGGTGAAGCCAAAAACTTAAATCAAAATTTCCAAAAGCCAATAAAAAATCAAATCAAGAATAGCGAATTAACGATTGGTGCGGCCTGCGACTCATAGCTTTGGAATGTGTGGTGGCTAGGTTGGAGGCCTTTTTTTAACCGATTTCTTGAATTTGTGGTACATTTGTAAAATTAGGATAGTAAATAAACCGATTCCCAATCATGAACAAGTCCCATGTAACAATAACCCTGATTTTGCTATGCTGCCAAATAGCCATTGGACAAACCTACTACGGCGTTCATTCTTATTACCCAAATTACGGTAATTATTATTTGCATAGGGTTGCTAAAGTGACCATCAGTGGCAGCAACTGTAGCACTGATATCGGCGGCTATCTGGTATCCAACCAAGTGGATACTTTAGCAGGTTACGATATTACAATGTGCCCAAATGGGAATTTATATGCCTTGGCTTATACACACGAGGGTTTTCAAACTGACGATAGCACCAGATTATTTCAAATAAACAAAACTACTGGTGTTGCAACAGAGTTGATGGACCTAAATGTTTCAGGATTGCATAGCTTAAATTGCCGCAATGATGGGCAATTGTACGCCATCACTACTTACGATTCCACAATTCAATATAGACTTGACTTAATTAATCAAACAACAGTGCCAGTTGACACTATCAGCCAACAGTTTATAGGCAATGAACTGCTTTATTACGATGGGTATGTCTTCGGCAATGGAAGTAACCTTTACCGACTGGATTTCGATTATCAACCTTCTGAAATCAAGGATTTGGTGCCTTTCGACATTGGCTATGCCATAAGTTTCAACAATTTCCCATCTCTGTGCAATACTTTCGTGACCACAGGTGCTGCTGGCTTTCAAGGCATCCCTGACCCCAATATTTATCTGTATAATATTGATGAAGAAACAACCAGCACGCTGTGTACACTTGATACAGCAGTATATAGCTTAACGGGTTTCGACGAATATAACCCCGTTCCCAATTGCCCAGTCGCACTAGATTTAGACCATGACAATAGTTCTGGAGCTTTAGGGAACGACTTTAACTCAGCAATTTTTACCTGCAAAGTGAATAATGTACGCATTGTGGACGAAGACCTTTGGATTCCTTCCTATCCTTTCATAGATAAATTGACAGTCAGTATCACCAACGGGATTCTTGACCCTGGTAAAGAGGCGCTTTGGGTTGGGCTTGTGCCTGGCGTAACAGCAAGCGGCTCAGGCACTACCACAATTACCTTTGATAACCTGAATGGAAATTCTACTCCCGCAGATTTCATTGCAGCTCTCAAGCTTATCCAGTATAAAGATATAGCCCAATCGCCACTAGGGGGGCAGCGAGAGATTACCGTGAGTTTCATTTGCAAAAACGGCACTTCAAGTGTGACAGCCGTTTGCCATATTCAAGTGCAGCAATTACCTTCCATCACCGTAAACCTCGGCCCCGACCGAATTGATTGCATCGGTGCCACTGTAACCTTGGATGCAGGAAACCCCGGCATGACGTATTATTGGAGTGGCCAGCAGACCACCCAGACCATCGCAACTTATTTCTCGGGCACCTATAAAGTGACCGTTAGCGATGGCGTGAATTGCCCAGGTAGCGATGAGGTCAAAGTCACTTTGCTGCCCGTTGTACAGGCAACCGTGCAAATGCCCGTTCAAAGCTGTGCGGGGGACAGCATACCAGTAACCATTACTTGGAATACCAACGATGCATTTGACATTGTGGTTGTAAAAAGCACTGGCGACAACGACACATTATATGCCTTTACCTCAGGCAGCACTTTTTTTCTTACCACGCCAGATATAAGCAACCTGAACGCTTATACCTTGACTGGAAGCTTTAAGAATCTATTCAGCATCAATTCAACGAAATGCCTTAAATTCTTGCCGCCTAATTTTTCAATTCAAGTACATCCAACGCCTGAAATCTATCAAACTGCCAAGATTTGTGAGGGAGATAGCATCTATTTGGCAGGTGCCTATCGTTATCTGGCCGGTGTATATACTCAATATGGCTATACCTCAACTGCTTGTAATCAGGCCGTCATAACCACATTGACGGTGAAAACGCCGGGGAATAAGGTAACAAATTTATACTCAACCACCTGCGACCCTTCTCAAGCAGGTGTGTTCACGCAACACCTTTACACCCAAAATGTCTGTGACAGCACCGTAATTACTACCGTCAGCTTGCTTGCCAGCGACACGGTTTTTCTCGCTTCGCAAACCTGCGACCCAGCGCTGACGGGGGTTTTTACACAAAACCTGACGAACTCAACGGGCTGCGACAGTATAATTATCACCATGGTCAATTTGACTTCCAGCGACACTGTTTTTATTGCTTCGCAAACCTGCGACCCAGCGTTGGCGGGCGTTTTCACGCAGACATTGACCAACCAGGCTGGCTGCGATAGCGTTGTGGTCAATACCGTTAGCCTTGCACCAAGCTATATTGTAGCATTTAACCACCCCAGTGGAATTTGCCAGGGCGACTCCGCAGCCATTGAATTTATCATACTTGGGCCAGGTAGTTATGACTTCAATATGGTCAATCTTAGCACAGGTGAGTCAGAATTAATTTCAGGCATATCTTCGGGCAATACCTATGTCGTAAACCCTTCACAGTCAGCCACTTATTTGACGCAACAAGTTATCGGGCCAAATACAGTTGGTTGCTTGGAAATAAATAATCTGTTGAGCATCAGCGTCACTCCTACAATTTATACCCAAAACAACTTCTTACTTTGCGAAGGCGATAGCCTATTCGTGCAAAATGCTTGGCAAACTTCCAGCGGCATATATGTAGATACTTTAAGCGGCATATTTGGCTGTGACAGCATCATTACCACCAATGTCTCATTTAGCATCCCTAGCGACTCGGTTTTCCTTGCTTCGCAAACCTGTAACCCAGCACTGGCGGGCGTTTTCACACAAAATTTAACGAACGGGTTCGGCTGCGACAGCACAGTCGTTACGACCATCACGCTGCTGCCAAACGATTCGGTTTTTCTTGCTTCGCAAACCTGCGACCCAGCGTCGGCGGGCATTTTCACGCAAAATTTAACCAACGGGTTCGGCTGCGATAGCACGGTCATCACTACCATCACGTTGCTGGATAGTGACACTGTTTTCCTCGCTTCCCAAACTTGCGACCCAGCACTGGCGGGCGTTTTCACGCAAAATTTAACAAACGGGTCCGGCTGTGACAGCACGGTTGTCACGACGATAACGCTACTGCCGAGCGACACAATTTTCCTTGCTTCGCAAACCTGCGACCCAGCACTGGCGGGCGTTTTCACGCAAGTATTGACCAATTCGCAAGGCTGCGATAGTACCATTGTGAACACCATTTCACTATCTCCCAGCGATATGGTGATGCTCAACAACCAAACTTGCGACCCCAGTGCAGTCGGCACGAGCATGGCGTTTTTGATGAACCAATACGGCTGCGATAGCGTGGTCGTAACTACCACTATCCTTGCGCTCAGCGACACGGTTTTCCTTGCTTCGCAAACTTGCGACCCTGCATTGGCAGGCATTTCCACGGCAAATTTGACCAATCAATATGGCTGTGACAGCGTCGTCGTCACCACGACAAGTCTCTTGTCCACGGACACGACGCTGCTCAGTTTTTTCACCTGCGACACTAGTCAAGTGGGCATTTCCGAGATTTTACTGCTCAATGCTTTTGGCTGCGACAGTCTCCTAATCGAGGTGACTAGCTTACTACCAGCAGACTCCTGCCAAACTCCTTTGCCCGACGATATACTTCAGGTATATGCACCTAATGCCTTTTCGCCCAATGGCGATGGGTTCAATGATGTGTTCCTGTTATTTGCCAACGAAAAAGCCATTCAGATAAAACTGTTGCAAATATACGACCGATGGGGCGAGCGCATATTTGAAACTCAGGACCAGCACCCAAACGACCTGAATGGTGGCTGGGACGGCTATTTTAAGGGGGAGATAATGGACGTAGGTATCTATGTTTACCGAGCCGAAATTATAGATGATTTAGGTGTCGTAAAATCTTTTTCAGGTGAATTTCTACTAATTCAGTAGGCCAGTAAACATTGAGATTTTCGCTTCTTTATAAATCAGGGTGGTGTAAATAAAAAGGGTGTGGATTCGGTCAAGAATCCACACCTTTTTTATTGCTTTATATCGGCTATTTCTAATTAATTCTCTCAACATAAAACCTCGTGCGGCCCTGTTCCAAAAACTGCAACATATCCGTGTTTTTGGAGCGGTCTGCTTTATCTGCTGGCACAATACTGCCATTTTTTACCGTGAAAGCATACTTATAATTAGTTTCCTTGTTGGTTTTTTCCTCCTTCAAAAACACCTCAACGGTGTATTCTCCATCCTTCAGGTTGTCTTTCAATAAAAAGGGCCTGTTATTTGGCCCGGAAGATGGGGGAGGGTAGGCATGAAAGGTCATGTCGTATTTTTTCCAAACGCAATTATCAGCTTGAATATCGCCCCACTGTGGCTCGGTGGAACTGGACGAAAGCTGATGGACGCCCACCATTTTACCATCCCTGTTCACTTTTACCATATATTTATATGCCTTGCGAACATCCCAGCGGGCGGCGTTTTCCACCTGTGTCGTTTGATAGGTGTGGTAAAAATTGAAGATGAAATGGCCATCAGGACCGAAATCTACATAACCCCACTCTTCCCAAGCTCCTTTTAAATGGTAGAAGGTAGAAACTGGGGCATATGGGTCGGAGTTCGTCAATTTTTCCACTCGTATTGGGAAGGTATAAAAATGCGTCGTGCCAGCCCAGAAATGAAGTTCATAGCTGCCCTCTGTCAATTTTACCGAATAGGGCATTCCTTGTTTTTCAATCAAACTCATGTTATGGAATGGCGGGGTAGTTTGTGCGGCGCCATAATAAAGCGTCCCTTTTACTTCCTTGGTTGCAGCATCTATAACATCCATGCGCAGCAGTGGCGTGGGGTTGTTGTAGCTTTCGTATTTTACATCCTGGCCCGACTTGGTTTTCTTTGGCAGAAAAGAAACGTCCAAATTATTCAGTTTGAATTCCCCGTTCGTGGCGTTGAAATACCTGCTCTGTTCGGAAAGCAGGCTCTTCCACGACACGGCCGCTTTGAAAGGTTCGGAATCAAAATCCAGTTCAACGGTCGAGTTTTTGGCGCCACCTGCATCTCTTGACATGGGGGAACGGCCACTAGCGGAATCGTTTTTTGGAGAAGCTTCTGCTGGTGCGGCAGATTCAGTTTTTGACTTGTTTTTCAGCTTGTCTTTGGCAAGGTTGCCCAGGTTGGATTGGGCGTGTGTACCCACCATTGCGAGTAGCGACCAAACGCCTAAAATCAAATGTTTTTTCATGTTGAAACTTATTTAGAGTAATTGAAATTACGACTTGTGCCAACTAGCATTATGGCAGCGGTTATTAATTCAATTTTGTTTACAAACTGTTGCTGTGATTGACTTTTCACCGCCTAAAACAGTCACGCAATACAATCCATTTTCCAATTCGCTGAGGTCGAAATGCGCATTT
>Ga0209066_10006213_pt1 | contig 12272 bp, 15 predicted proteins | sample All_14_2_FD_187198 | JGI IMG/M metagenome (GOLD analysis project Ga0209066, IMG submission 187198) | Freshwater microbial communities in response to fracking from Pennsylvania, USA - Allegheny Zone_MetaG_DW_15 (SPAdes) (version 2) ...
CTTATCCAGCGGGGAGAACGGCTCATGGATTGCTCTGTATTTCGAGCAAAACCGGGAGGAGGTGGGCATGACCGCGGGGCCGCGTCATTTGCGCAAACGGCTCGGGGTTCTCATCCGAAAATTGCGGATGGATCGAAACTGGACCCAGCAGGAGCTTGTCACTCTCCTGCGGAAAGCCGGGTTCGACCGCTGCAAGCGCAGTCTGCTTTCGCAAATCGAAGTCGGTGCGGCCTCGCTTCGCAGTGAGGAGGTTTATTATTTCCGTGAGGTCTTCGGCGCAACTTTTGAGCGGGATTTCTGGAACCCTTATCATCATCAACCATCCGGGGACGAGGCCTCGAAGGAGGACGTTTCGTGATGCCGTTCTGGTCGCGACTTTCCCCATTCTGGCAATTTCAGATCTTGGGCTGGACCGCCTTCGTGGTCGTCACGTTTCCGCTGAAACTTGAACTCACCGGAGCACCAGGTGCCGCATTTTTTCTCTGCCTCGTTCGTGACGGCAGCAGCTTTTTGCTCACGCTGGCCCTGCGGAGCCTGTATCGCAAATACTGGACGGAGAACGCGGGCCAAATGGCCGGGCTGGTCATTGTCGGTTGCACCGTGGCTGGGGTCTTGCAGTCTGGGTTGTTTTTCCTCCTTCGGGAAATCTTTCCCCTCGAAGGCGAAATTTTTCGCCACCGCTCGATTGCCTTCAGCGTCCTCTACGAACGCATCGGCCTGCTTTATGGCTGGAGCTTTCTTTATCTCGGCATGCGCCATGCCTTGCAGAGCAAGCAGCATCAGTTGGAACTGGCCTTGGCCAAGAGTGCCCAGCAGGGCGCGGAACTCCAGATGCTCCGGGCGCAAATGAATCCGCATTTTCTGTTCAATGCGCTCAACTCCATTCAGACCCATGTGGAAGCCATCAACCCGGCTTTGGGCCGCGTAGTGCAATCGCTCACCACCTTTCTGCGGTTCTCCCTCGATCATACCCAGCAGGACTTCATTCCGCTGGGCCACGAATTCGACGCGATGGTGGCCTATCTGGCCGTCGAGCAGGGACGCTTTCAGGGAGAACTGGAAGTTCAATGCCAGATCGACGAGGCCGCCCGGAACATTCTCGTCCCCGGTATCATCCTGCAACCGCTGGTGGAAAATGCCATCAAGTATGGACGGGACACATCGGAATTTCCCGTGCGCGTCAGCGTATTGATTTCCTGTCCCGATCTCTCCGCCGTGGAAATCGAAGTCCGCAATTCCGGGGAGTGGCTGGAACCCGCGCCTCGCGGCAAGGAAAGCCATCTGGGTTTGGAAAACCTTCGCCATCGCCTTGGTCTGATTTATCCCGGCCAACATCGCATGGACATCGCCAGTCGGGACGGCTTTGTCACCGTCACGCTCGTTCTTCCCACCTTATGAATACTATTCGCCGCGCCCTGATTGTGGATGATGAATCCGATGCACGCCTTCGCCTTCGCCGTTTGCTGGCGAACCATCCCGAAGTGGAAATTGTGGGAGAGGCTGCCGACGTGCCGGAGGCTTTGCGGCTCTTTCATTCCGAGCAACCGAATCTGATTTTCCTCGATGTCCAGATGCCCAAGCGCGACGGCTTTTCCCTTTTGCCGGAATTGCGGCCCGTGCCGGACATCATTTTTACGACCGCGTATGATTCGTTCGCCGTCAAAGCCTTCGAGGTCAATGCCGTGGACTTCCTCCTCAAACCGATCCTGGCCGACCGGCTGGCGCTCTCCCTGGCTCGTCTTGCTCGCCCTCCCAAACGCAAGGCAAAACCCTTCACCAAGGATATTCCGATTTTCCTCTACACCGATCACGAGACACGAGTGGTGTCGGCGATGGAAATCACCCACATCAAGGCCGAGCACAATCACTGTCTGGTGCATCTCGTCGCCCACAAGGCCGTCATGATGCTGAGGAAAATCTCCGAATGGAACCGGCTGCTGACCGCTGAACTCTTCCTTCGCCTCGACCGTTCGACCATTATCAACCTGGCTTCCGTGCGAGACATTGTTTCCTTGGAAAACCGTCACGCCCTCGTGCATTTCCACGGCGTTGACGAACCGCTGGAACTTCGCCGCATGGCGGCGCGGCGGTTGCGCAAGGCGCTTCACGCGATTTCCCTTCCTTAGTTTTTTGCGCGGTTTCGAGCCGCTTCGGCATCTTCTTGGGCGGCTTCGGCATTCTTACCAGCAGTCCCTTTACATCCGGAGTGAGTTGCCCACATGGCAATTCAGCGTTTCAATGTCGTCGGGCCGCAGGTGCGTCGTTTGCGCAGCGGCAAGGGATGGTCGCAAAACGACCTCGCTATCAAACTCCAAATCCTCGGGATGGAACACGCCTCCCGGTGCAAGATCGCCAAGATCGAAACGCGCCGGGTGTGGATCGCCGACGAGGATCTGATTTACATCTCCCGTGCGCTCGGCGTCAGCACTGAGCAGCTTTACCCCGACTTCATTCGTGGCGCGAAGCGGCTCTATGACGCGATTACCAGCTCGAAAGCCTCCCGTTTCGGGGCCTTTGTTTTGGGACTTTTAAGTTGTTCCCAGCTCGGAACAGCCACCGCCAATTTTGCCTCCACTATCGCGAGCGTATGAACACACTCATCCTCGCTCAAGCATCACTGGACGGCGCAATGTCCGAAGGTCTCGGAATCATCGCCCGTTTTCTTTTCATCGTGGCCGTCGTCGTTATCGCGCATGGCGGCTGGCAGATTCGCAGCGGCAACGCCGACCAGGGCAAGATGTCCATTGTCGGTGGCCTGCTTCTCGGCCTCGCCGTAGTCATCGCCGAAGCCCTTTTCAACGCGGGGGGAATGCCCACCATCGGAATCTCCCGCTAATGAGCAAGGGCCTTGTCCAGACCCATGCCGGGGACGACAGCGACGGCAAGATTTGGGGCGTCGAGGGCGTGAACATCCTGTTCCTGCTGGCGGCACTCCTTCTCAGCATCGGCCTTGCTCTCCTGCTTTCGCGTCACCACGCGCCGACGTTCAGCGTCGGCGCGGGCGCGGTGCCGCTCGCGGTCGTCACCGGCTACGTGTTCGCGCTCCGACAGGGCAAACCGAAATCCTTCGATAGCGATTTGCTCGAAACGTTCTCCTCCGGCACCGGCTGGCTGCCGCCCGCTCATCAACCCCGCAATCCCCTTTTCCCTCATGCACGCCCCTAACGGCTGGTTCACCCACGACCTCATTGTCTGGAACGAGATCGACAAACGTGGTTTCGTTTCCAAAGGCTTCACTCTCGATGTGCCCGATCTTCGTCACGCGAGCGAGCACGCGCTGGATGCGTTCTATCAATCGGTCCGGCAATTTTTGCACACGCTGGACGAAAACACCCGCGCCCAGATCCGCTGGTCGGTCGATTCCAATTACCGGGACGAGTTGACCGCCTACAAAACCGTTACCGACGAGAAATGTGAACCCGGCTCCTGGGCGGCCATTTCTCGCAACGAGCGATTCAATCGCTATTGGCGAGCCATGCAGGACGGCAAGCTGCGCCGGGAAAAGTTGGTGTTGTTTTTATCTCGCCGCATCACGGTGAACGCTCCCGCCGGCGGGAGCCGGGAAATGCTCGCCGAGCATTACGGTCGCATCCTGGCCCAGTACAACGAGGGATTTGAACAGCATGGGCGCGTTCTGGCGTCGTTGTTCGAGCCGCACGGATGTCGCGTATCGTCCATGTCCAAGGCGGATTTATTCCGCTACTATGCGACATTCTTCAATCCGTCCTATCTCCGACGCGACAACTACGACCCCATTGGGCAGTTCCGCGAAGAGGAGACCATTCATCAAAACTGCTGGCATCAAGGCGTGCAGGGCGGCAAAGCCTTCGGGTTCTTCTCCGATGGATTCTATCACAACCTTCTGATCCTGAAACGGCGTCCGCAACGGACCCGGCGCGGGATCTTCTGGGCGCTGACTTCGCTGCCGTTCCTCGATTATTCCGTCACGGTCAATCTCTATCCGCAGAATGTCCGCCGGGAAATCAACCGGACAGAACGTTCGCTGGAGCGCGTGCGCGGCGATTATGCCGCCGAGGGCAAGCAGTCGTTGCTCACCTCGAAAGCGGTCAAGGAGGAACGCATCAGGCATCTCGCCCAAGGCGATGTGGTTCCCATCTCGTATGATTATGTCGTCCACGTTTGGGCCGACACCGAGGCGGAGTTGATTTCCAAGACTCGGCAGATCGAAACGGCCTTTGGCGCGATGGAGGACGCCCAATGCTGGACCAGCAACCTATCTTCAGCGGCCACCACCAAGAATATGTGGTTCCAGACCTGGCCGGGCTGGCTATGGGGCAAATATATCCATCATGCCGATAGCGGGCTGGATGAGTGGCTGGCCGACATGCTGCCGTTTTCCTCCACCTTCACCGGACACTTGGAGGGGGCCGAGGCGCTTTATGATGGTTCCAACCGGAATCTGATTGGCGTTCGCAATTTTCTTTCCGGCACGCCGCAGCTCGCGGTTTTGCTCGGCATGACGCGGGCTGGCAAATCGGCCTTCATGTCCGACCTGCTTTCCCAGACTGATCCTTACTACGACTTCACGCTGATCGTGGAGGAAGGTTTGTCTTATGGCATCTGGACGCAGGCGCAGAGACACACGCCCATCGTCATTCAGCCGGATGGCGACCTGACTTTGAACTATCTCGACACGCAGGGAGCGCCTTTGACCAACCTGCAAATTACCACCGCCGCCGCGCTGGTGGCGAAGATGGCCGGGCATCCCGCCGACGAGGATAAGCGGAGCCTTCGCCTGGCTCAGATTACGCAGTACATTGAACAGCTCTACTCCGATCGTTTCGACGAGTGGGTGGCCGAGGACGCTTCGCGTCTGGATGCAGTGGCGCGGCACGCTCTGGCCGCGCTGGCCTACAAAAAGGCCCGGCTGCCCATTTCGGCCACCTTTGTCGAGGCATGGGCGGAATTGCGCCACACGGCCAGCGCAGATGAACGGGAGGCGCTCATGGCGGCCCCGACCGCGGAGGAGGTTTCCCGGTTCATCAAGTCGCCCGACACCGAGCGGTATGTCCGCAATGCTGCCTTCGCGTTCTTCCAGCCGGAGGAGCATCCGACGCATGACATGCTCCAGCAAATGATGCTGGTCGCTCCGTTCGCCGAACATGACCGCAACGAGATCAATCATTTGGCCACTCTGCTCGCCCCTTGGAACGAGCAACGGCTGGTCTGCGGACATTCCACCCTTTCCATCACTGGCCGGCTGGCTCACTTCGATCTGACCTATATTCCGGAGTCCAATCGCCAGTTGAAGGAACTGGCCGGGTTCCTCATCGCCAACTATGGCCGCCAGCACATTATCACGCTGCCGCGTGGCAAACGGAAACGGGTGATCTTTGAGGAGGTCGCCCGAACCTTGGACATTCCCGGTGGGGAACAGCTTGTTTCCGAGTTTTACGCGCAACTGTCGAAGTTCTCCACCTGGATCATCTCGATTGTTCAGCAGTATAGCCGGTTTCAACGCTCGGGCATTCGCCCCATCGTCTTCGGCAACGCCAAGCAGTTCTTTTTTACCCGGATGAATGACCGGCGCGATATTGAGGATGTCGCGTCCGATATTGATTTGTCCGAGGCGACCAAGGAGGCGATTTCCCGTTATCCGTTGCCCGAACATTTGCCGGACTCCAACAAGTATGCGGCTCTGACGTATTACCACCTCGACGTTCAGCAGCCTCGGTGCGGGACGATTCATAATCGGGTCTCTCCCGAAATGCTTTTCTGTTCTTCCTCTACCGGAGAGGACTTCGACCACCGGAGCCGTTTGCTCCGCAACCATCCAGACATCGTGAGCGGGATTCTTTCTGAGTCTGCCGCGTCCACCTCTCAACAACCCTGACCCTTATGAAAAACCTGATTCGTTTCTTTGCTTCTAGGAAAAGAAAAGCCGTGGGCGTGGCGTTCGCGTGGTGCGCGGTCGTGTTTCTTCCGGCGTGTGCGTCTCGCAGCCAGTTCCAAAAGGGCTATGAACGCGGGGCCTCGGACACGGTGAAACGCCAGTATTGGATTTTGCAAAACGCCCAAAAGCGCGAGCAGAGCCAGCAATCCAAGCCGCGTCTGTCCCTCTATCGGATGCCGGTTGAACCCGATCCGAACGCCACGGTGAAAGCGGTTCCCTACGAAATCACCATCCCCATTTACGAGTAACACGTCTCCACCCCAACCACCATCCGCCATGAAAAAGACCATTCTCATCACCGCATCCGCCGCTGCTCTCGCCGCCCCATACGCTCACGCCGTCCTCGGGGTGGGTGACATCGTGAGCGACCCCATTGCCGAGCAAGCCCTGATCGAAAAGAATATTTTCGACCAGATCAAATACGCCTGGGAGCAAGCCCAATGGGCTGAAAAGCTCGCCACGCTTCACAACACGCTTACGACCGTTCGCGAACATCTCGATACCGCCAACCAAGTCAAACAGGCCATCGGCGATCCGGTGGCCGCCATCGCCCTGATTGATAATGGCCTGTTCTCCGGCTATCTGGAGGATTCCGGCATCGCTGATACGCTGGGCGAACTCGCCGGCATCGCGCAGGAGGGCGCCGAGCTTTCTTCCACCATTCAGGGATTGTTCGAGCCGATCAATCTGGACTCGTGGAAGCATCTTTCCACCGACACCGCCCGCAGCTTTGACGGCATCGCGTCTTTCCGTGATCCGGGCGATCCGCTCAAGCGCTTCCGGGCCGTGGACAATGCCTTTTCCCGTTTTGAGATCCTGCTGGGCCGGGCCGAGAACAAGCGCAAGGTGCTGAACCGGCAGATTGCCCGGCTCAACACGCAGTTGAAGGGAGCGCAGACGGACGCCGAAGTGCAAAAGCTGGTCGGCTCGCTCGCCACTGCCCAGACCGCCCTCGATGACTTGGACGGCATGGTGGATACCGCACGGGGCCAGGTGGAATTGCTCCACACTCTGAACGAGAACCGTAAGGAGGCCGAGGAAGTCGCCGCCGAGGAAATCAGCCGTGCCCGCAACCGCGAGCTGGCCCGCCTGTCCGCCGAGGCCGAGGCGGAAATCGAATTGCCGGATTTTTCCACCCCGAACGACGACCTGCCTCCCGGCTTCTGAAGGGTCTTCGACCCGTTCTTACCAAAGGAAAACCATGACTCCCGCACTCACCAATCTTTATCAGGCCGCGCTGGAAATTCGTTCGCTGCTCATTCCCTTTGCCTTTGTCCTTGCCGTCATCGGCATCGGGGAAATGGGCTGGCGGGCCGGTTCCGATCCCCGCGCTATCCTGGGCGCTCTCCTGAAAACCATCCTGATTGTCTGCCTACTGGCGGGCTATCCATCCGCGATGGATGGAGGGCAAAAGGCGTTCGTGGAAATGCGTTCGCAATTCACCAACGCCCGCGATGCCAAGTTTGTGCAGCTTTTGCGCTCGCGGGTGGAAAACCAACCGTCCGATTCCTGGACCGACCTCGGCAAGATCGTGCCCGCCGCCATTGGCATGTTCTTTCAGGGCATCGGCCGGTTCGCTTTGCTGGTCCTCACGTTCTTTCAGAACTTCGCCATTGCCGGGCTGATTGCGGTTTCCCCGCTCTTGCTGGGGTTCCTGTTTTTCTCGCCCACGCAATCCCTTGGCATCCAATTCTGCGTGACCTCGCTGACTGTGCTGCTTTGGCATGTCGCGATTTGCCTCGTGGATATTGTGATCGTTGCCATCAGCGACACGTTGTTTCTGCCCATCACCTCGGGCGGCCTGGTGCAGGCCGGGGCCAATGTCATCATCGTTCAGAACTGGCTCTTGTTTCCCTTCATCATGGCCTTGGCGGCCGTGATTACCTGTTTCTTCTACCTCTCCGTTCCGTTTGTCGCGGGGGCGATCATGAAGGGACTCAGCGGCACTACCGCCGCCTTGCAAGCCGGGGTGCAAGGCACGATGCAGGCCGCCGGACTGGCCGTAGGGGCGGGACTCACCGCGGCGGGTGCTGCCGCCACCTTGGGCGGTTCGACCGCCGTGCAAGGCGCACTCGCCGGGGCGCAGGCCGCCGCCGGAGCCGCCGGCGCGGCGGGGCGCATTGCCAGCGACGTTTCCGGCTCCATGAGCGGGAGCGACGTGCCCCCGCCGCCGCCCGTTCCGCCCGCCGCGCCGGGTGGGGATTCCGTCACTAACCCGGATAACCCCGCGATGGTCGCGCACCAGACCGCTCCGAACGCCTTTGCTGTCGTGGACAACAACACCGGCACGGTGTCCCACCATCCAGGCAGCATTACCACGCCCCACGCTGCGCAGGCTGCTTTTAATAGCCATGCGGCCAAGGCCCAGCCGCTTCCCCCGGATTCTCCGCTCTCCAACCGCCACGTCTGATTCCCATGAAACTATCCGCCATTACTTCCATCACCAATAATGCCATTGCCGCCCGTTTCTGGATGGTGCTGGCCCTTATCGCCGCCGCCTTCGCCATCGCCGCGCCGTATTTGACGGTTCAGGCCATGAAGCAGCAGGAAAAAGTCGTCATTCTCGATCCAGGCGGGACGCTGATCTATGCCCCGCTTCTCGGCTTCGAGGAAGCCGGGAACCTTCATGCCTATCATGTGCGGCTCGCGTGCCTAGCTCTCCTGCAACGCAATCCGGTGGGACCGGATTTGTCCGACCTCTTGAAGCGGATTTACCTCGAAGAACCCGCCCGGAAAAAGGCCGCCGCCCTCTACAAGACGCAGAATCCAGAATTCAAGGAGAAGCAGATTCATCAAAAGGTCGAGGTCACAAAAATCGACATCCTCGACACCCGAAAAATCAAGGACGGCTCCGGCCAGTCCTACGAGGCCGTCAGCGTCCGGGCCCAGGGCAATTTGATCCGCACCGGCACGCTCAAGGGCATGGAGTTCCGCGAGCCGGTGAAATTTCAGATCGAATTCCTTTTCGTGCGCAATCCCGACTTACTGGGCAACGGACGGCTTCCGCTTGTCGTGCAGGATTTTACGTATTCCGAGCAGCCGCTATAGGCCACGTAAGCTCTCATGGGAGTTGCCGTCTCCAGCTCTCTGGGCTATAAACGGCGGCAGCTTCGATCAAAACCATGAAGTCCTCCATATATACCATCGTTCGCGCAATCGGCATCGCTGGGGCGATATGGATTATCTATCTCCTCGTTAACGGACACATCCAGCTTCACCAACAAACAAAGGATATTTCCTCCGCATCTCCTGGATTTTCCATAGGCCTAAAATACTTCCTGACGGCGACGCTGCCTTTTAGCTTCCTCGCCGCGCTACTTGTCCTGCCCTATTCAAGAATGAAGAAATGGCTCAGATACGGATGCATTTCGCTGATGATCATTTTTGCGGGACTATTTTTGATCCATCTTTTTGGGCCGTATTTTCTATCCGCCAGGTTTTTACCCGGCATCGTTCCTCCGAACATCTGGATTTCGGCAACCGTAATATTGGGATTTTTCGTGTTACAAATTGCTGCGATTGTTTTTCAAAATGACAATCGAATAACGGGCAAAAGTCAGTACGCCTAAAGCGCGGAAACAGATTTGCCCCATCCGATAAAGCCGCCTCGCGCCGTGAGGAAGTATCTGGGCCGCATGGTTCGGTTATTTCTTCAATAAAGAACCAGTGTTTCCATCAATGCTGGGTTTGAAATCCTTCGTCATCTCGACCTCGCCTTTGATATTGGCAACCCCTATTACTCCAGATCCGTTAGGGGCTGTTGAGTAGAGGTCGCAGAGAATCGAAAATTTGAGGCCGTTGATACGGACAGTTTGGGGAATTTTTGACAATCCATCTTTGTTCTTTTGGGCTAAATGGATGGCCTTTAATTTTCCATCGGAAAAATCAACCACATATGAATACCTATCATTGTATTTGACCGAGTATTCCTCTGCGAGACAGGTCGAGATGAGAACAAAGAATAGGATTGGTAGAACGGTCTTCATTGCATTATTTGGCACGCGTTTTCTCATACCACTTCATCCACTGCTTCTTCGCTCGTTCTGCCCAGTCGCGATCTCCATTGAATGTTCCATCTGGGCTGCCAAAATAATACCAAACAGGACGCAGATCAGTGATCTTCTCCAAAGCTTTCACACCAATGTAACGCATATACATCTCACGATGGTCGAGCAAGGAGAACGCTGCCGGGAATCCAACGAGGCCCTGTGCCGCTAACCTCTCCGCCTGCTGATTAAGGTCTGATCGGTGAAAAACATGGCCTGAAAGGGACCGCATCGTCCAGCCGCTGCTCAGCGTCGTTTCAGGAGGAAAGCGGTCCGTCTCGGACTTGGCAACCTCTGTAGGTGTCATTGCAAAGACCCCGGCGGAAAAGACCAGCATGCCTGCCGGAATCAACGGCGATATCAAAGATGCATTCCAAGAAGCTTTGAAGAGGAATTTCATTTTTTTGCCCAAAATTGTCAGCTCCAGAATTTCGCCAGAGTCGGCAAATCCGCTTTCGCCTTGGCGGTCCCCATCTCGACGGCAATGGGCATTTCCTTTGGATCGAGAAAGTTCGTGCCTTTGGGCGGATTGGCAAAGGTGACAAAAAGCTCGCTGCCGCTTTTTCTGACCACTTCGAGTTCCTCTTCGATGGGAGCGTGAAAAGGGCTGAGTTGTGCGTATTGCGAGTCTCCGTTGGACAATGCGATGACGACAACCCGCCGGGCTTCAGCCATCAGGTCAGCATGCGTGCCAGAACGCGAAATTCCGCCATCCATACAGTAGTGGTCATCCAGCCAGGTTGGCCCGAAGCAGCCGGGCAGTGACATGCTGGCGGAAATCGCCTCGTTAATGGGAATGCCGCTGTCGGGATAAACGACAAGCCGTTCGCCGGTGAAGCAATCATTTGCCGTGGTATGCATCCCCGGGCCGGGCCAATCCATTGGCCCGATGATTTGCTGAATAGCCGTCTGCAATCCCGCTACCGGAGCGTTCTTCGCTGCCATTGCGGCACGGCCCATTTCCTGAATCGACTGGGGATCGTAATTCTTCGTCGTGCTCTGAAGTTTTCGCGCACGCAACTGACTCTCGGCTCCTGTATTCACCACAATGAGCTTTGCCATGTAGTCTGGATGTTTTCCAAACCACTCGAAAATGCTGGCTTCTTGCGCAATTCGTCCGCTGATTAGACATGTCCCCAAAACCGAACCTGCGGAAGTACCGACTACTGCGTCGGCGCGGCTCAAGTCTATTCCGCCTTGGGCGAGGACACTCACGTAGGCGAGTTGCCACGCTTCGAACCATTCACCACCGCCTCCCAAAACAAGTGCTCTTTCCTTACCGCGACCAATCGGATCGGGGGCGGGATACGGAATGACTCGCACCCCAGCGCTCGCCTTCATCGGCTCGTTGCTCTTGTCTACTCCAGGGACTTTCTCCTGAGCCAAAACACCGATTTTGGATGCAAGCGTAAAGAGAGCAGTACCGGCTCCGGTGGCGATCAACTTTCGGCGGGTCAAGGGAAGGTTCATTGGACGGTTTTCGATTTGAGGCTATTGAGATTTCACCGTGGCCGAAGACAAAATCCCAATTGTTGACCGGGGAGAAATCTACTGTTTTGAAGATGTCGAATCATTGAGGTAGGCCAATGTTTCCGGTCTCAGAGTTTCTGGTTTTTTTGAAAAATATTCGTTGGCGTCCTTGAGAAACTTGGGGGCCAAACGTCTCATGGGATCGGGCTTCCCTGGAACGATCTGCTGCCAGACGTAAAAAGGGGATTTATCCACGGCCGACATTATGGCGGCTTGGCCGTCCATCCACTTCTCGATGGTTTTGTTTGCCTCGCCATATTCTTGATTGGCGATCTTCTGGTGAACCGCCGTCATCACGCTCAAATCACCAATGGCGATTCCCTTGATCGCTCGTTTCATCGCCACATATTGGCCAAAAAAGAATCCGCCGAAGGCGAAGATGACGGCTAGGAAAATGCAGAAAATCCAGCGTTTCATGGGCGGAACGGTGAGTTTCGTATTGTGCGGGATGGCCGCTTTTATTCAATCGAAAACCGGTTTGGATCGGTTGACGGGATTCAATTCGCCTGATCGTGTCAGGGGCAAGCCATCTGTCCTCGTTTCTGGATGAAGGCGAAAAGATCTTCCTTTATGCCGTGGCCAATATCAACGGTTCAACTACCTTCAGTCCGCACTCATCGAGATGCAGACCATGATGGTGATTCGCGCTCCCGTGATTACTTTCGCGCTCAAGGCACTACCATGGCGAGTTTATCAATTGATTGACTTCGACCCTTGGTTCCGACTGAGCTGCCCGAGAGGAAACCATCGCGGACAGATCTGAATACCCATATCCTTTCAAT
>Ga0209066_10006214_pt1 | contig 12270 bp, 8 predicted proteins | sample All_14_2_FD_187198 | JGI IMG/M metagenome (GOLD analysis project Ga0209066, IMG submission 187198) | Freshwater microbial communities in response to fracking from Pennsylvania, USA - Allegheny Zone_MetaG_DW_15 (SPAdes) (version 2) ...
AGGAAGAATACCTTCCAGCCGTTTTTTTGCTTTTCTACGGCGGTCACGGCTGACCTGACGAAGCGCCGGACCTCTCCCCGGTCTTCGCATTGAAAGTTTCCCTTCCGGCGTGTGGGAGTAGGCTAACGAAGGTTAGTTTTTAACGGGCAGGATGTGCCTGCGGATCAAGGGCATCGACGCTTCGTTTTCGTAACCGTCGCCAGCCACACCAAGCCCGGCATCGCGATTGCCCATGTCGCCATCAGCACCGTCACGTTGAACAGCATACTAGAGCTGAGGGTCACCGCGCCCAGTCTTGCGCCGGCGATGTAGTTAGGCGCGGCGAACGCGGCACCCAAGAGCGCGCTCAGCGCATACCGCCCGGACAGCCAGGCGAGCGGGCCCCGCAGCAGGGTGGCAAACATCGTCCAAAGAACGACCAGCCAAACCGGACAGAGCCAAGGGTGTTTCGGCTGGCCGGCGAGCATGAACACGCCGGCCCACAGGTGGAAGGTCTCGATGCCGACGCCCGTCAGCGTGACCCACGCGAGCAGGCGCAGCTCTTTAGCCAGATTCCCTCGCTGGAGCCAGAGGTTGCAGGCGACCACGGCCGCAGCGGCGGCCAGCGCAGCCAGCGGCCAGCCCTTGGCGCCGCACACCACGCAGGCGAACCACCCGAGCTGAAAGATCAGCGCCATGCACAGGTTGCGCATCAGACCCCTTTCGGAAACCACGGGAAGAAGGCGGAGGTCGACTTCTGATACGTCTGGTACTCGGGCCGGCCGGCGTATTTTGCCTCCAGCATCGGAATGCCGGAGACGCACAGCAGCAGCCATGCGATCACCACCGGGCTGATCACCGCCCAGAGTCCGCCGGGCACGCTTGCCGCGATCAGGAAGCACCCCCACCAAAGCAAAGCTTCTCCAAAATAGTTGGGGTGACGCGTGTATCGCCAAACGCCATAGCGCATCACGCGCCCCTTGTTCGCCGCATCTTTCATGAAACGCAGCAATTGATAATCGCCAATGGCCTCAACGCTGAACCCGGTCAGCCAGACCAGGCCGCCGAGCGCGTCAAGCCATCCCAAAGGACCTCCGGCGCTGGCGCCCGTCACGATCACCGGCATCGCGACGACGACCATGAAGAAGCCCTGCAGCATGAAGATCTGGAGGTAGCTCCGCACATAAAACCAGCGGCCCCACGTCTCGCGCCAGTTGCGGTAGCGGAAATCCTCGCCGCGCCCCGCGTTGCGAACCAGGATGTGAACACACAGGCGCACGCCCCACAGCGTGACCAGCGCGGCCAGCAAGAGGCGGCGAGGCTCAGCGCCGCCAGACAGGACCGTGGACCAGGCGAGCAGCACGAACCCCGGGCCCCAGGCCGCATCCATGATACCGTTGTCCTTTTTCAGCAGGGCGATCACGTGGATCACGTTGACGTAGGCAAAAACCAGCCCTGCGGCGATCAGCAGTTGGCGTATCATATGGCGTCCCTTTCTGAGCGTTAGAACTCCGCGAGACTACGCGCCCTCGGCGGCCTCGTAGGGCGCGGGCGGCAGGCCGCGGTTGCCGGGCCGCGTCAGCACCAGCTGCAGATTCTCCAGCGTCCGCGACTCGAACGCCGCCTGGCAATAGCAGAGATAATAGAGCCATTTGCGGTGGAACACCGCACGGCGGTCGAGCGCCGCCCGGTTGTCGGGGTGCCCCGTGAAACGGCGCTTCCAGTCGTCCAGCGTGCGCGCATAGTGCACGCCGATGTTATCAAGGTCTTCGACGATAAACGAGGAGGCGCGGGTCATCGCCGCGCACAGGGCGGTCAGCGAGGGCAGGTGCCCGCCGGGGAAGATGTGCTTCCTGATCCAGTCGCAGTCCTTCCGGTACACCTCATAGCGCTGATCCGGGATCGTGATGACTTGGATCACCGCCAGCCCGTCCGGCTTGAGCAGCGCGTCGCAGCACCGGAAGAAGGAGGGGAGATGGCGGTGGCCCACGGCCTCCAGCATCTCGATGGAAACGATCCTGTCGAAGGCTCCCGCGAGCGTGCGGTAGTCCTGAAGGCGAATTTCGACCCGGTGCTCAAGTCCCGCCGCCTTGACGCGTTCGCGGGCCAGCGCGTACTGCTCCTGCGAGAGCGTCAGCCCCGTCACCCGGCACCCGCGGGTCTGCGCCGCCCGGATCGCGAAGTGGCCCCAGCCGCAGCCGATCTCCAGCACGTGGTCTGCGGGGCCGAGGCGGGCCTTTTCAATCACCGCATCCAGCTTGTTGAGCTGCGCCTGCTCCAGGCTTTCCGCGGAAGAGCGGTAGAGGCCGCACGAGTACATCATCGAGGGGTCAAGGAAGGTCTGAAAGAACGCGTTGCTGAGGTCGTAGTGTGCCCGGATGTTGCTCTCGCTGCCCGACAGCGAGTTGTCGTGAGCGAGATGCGCAAGGCGGCTGAACAGGGCGTGGAGAAGGGTTGGGGCCAGGCGCCGGTCTTGCAGGTGGGGCACGTTGTCGATCAGCAGTCGGAGCACCGCCGCCACGTCAGGCGAGTCCCACAGCCCCTCCATGTAGGCGTCTCCGAAGCCGATGTCGCCGTCAGCGGCCACGCGCGTGAAGAAGGCCCAGTCGCGCACGGTGAGCCGGGCGCGGAATGCGGCCTCGGGGTCGCCGAACGTCTGGCTGCCCTCCGGCGTCGTGAAGAAGAGACAGCCGATGCGGATGCGCGAAAGCGCGGCCTCGATCCGGCGCTGGCAGAAGCGCTGGAGCCTGCTGGCCGCCCGGACCCGGATCGTCTGGGGGCTCACGGTGACCGGGCGCGTGTGGAACGCGAGCCGCTTGACCAGCATGAGCCGGGCCGCGTGCCACAAGATGCGCGGCATCGTGCGCCACGTGTTCAGCAGCGGGTGCAGGAGGGCATGGCGCAGATTCTGATGCGTGAGCGGGACGCGCCGCTCCTCGCGTAGGCAGGCTGTCATCGCCAGCCCCTTCTCCGCATGCAGATTGATGTGGACGTCGAGCCGCTCGCGAAGATCCGCAAAGCGCATCTCATAGTGGCCCGCCACGGCGTTAAAGGGTGAGACGTGGAACGCCTTGCCGATGCGGGCTGTGACCGGGAAACGGGCATCGGAGGAGTCGGCGTCGCCGGGCACCAGGTAGAGGTGGCGGTCGCCCACGACGTTGTTCACCTCGACCAGGATCGCGGTACACGCGCCGCCCGCGGCGAACACATAGTAGAAGTTGACCGGGTTGAAGACATAGCGGAAAACGGCGGCGTCGGTGACCATGAGGATGCGGTCCGCGGGTCCGCCGACCCCGTTCTCACGCAACAGACGCACGACTTTCTCGCGGATCGAGCCGGACCGGCGGTCGAGATAGTCGCGGTCGTAGATCGAGACGGGGGCGAAGCGGTTGTAGCCGAACAGCGGCAGCTCGCCGTCAAGCTGGCCGAGTTCGTCGACGTCCAAAACATAACGCCACACGGGATAGCCGAGCGTATGGTGGACCGGCGTGACCCGCGCGTGTTTGACGGTTCCGAAAACGAGCGTCGAGTTCATAGCGTGCAGCCGAAATGACGGGCCACGTTGACGGCAGCGGTCACCGCGTCTTCGTGGAAGCCGTGGTTGAAGTAACTCCCGCAGAAAGAGGTGTGCCGCCTGCCGTTGAGTTCAGGCAAACGCGCTTGGGTTGCGACCGCGGCGGCGGTGTAGATCGGGTGGGTGTCCTGAAACGCCGCGATGAGTGCTTCCGGCTTGATGGCCCTCAACGGATTGAGCGTGACCAGGTAGTCCGCATGCCCCCGGAAATTCTGAAGCCGGTTCATGTAGTAGGTCAGGCAGGCGGGCGACTCGTCGCCCGCCTGCGACAGGCGCAGGTAGTTCCAGGATGCCCAGGCGTTGCGCAGCGGCGGCATCAGCCGCCCGTCCGTGTGCAGCAGCACCTGATTCCGCGAATAGCCCCAGGCGGACAAGAGGGCGCGCTCATCGGAGTCCGCGTCTGCCAGCAGGGCCAGCGCCTCGTCCGCATGCGAGGCGATCACCACCTCGTCAAAGTCCTGCGGAGCTTCGCTCTCGAATTCGAGCCGCACGCCGCTTTCGAGCCGCGTCACGCGCTTGACCGGGCAGCCGGGACGGAGCGTGCCTTCAAACGTGTCGGCAAAGCGTTTCACATAGGCGTGGCTGCCGCCGGTGACCGTATACCACGTGGGGCGGTCAGTGAGAGACAGCAGGCCGTGGTTCTCATAGAAGCGCGCGATGGAAGCCATGGGGAAGTCGCGGATGCCGGAGAACGAGGTCGACCAGATGGCGGCGGCCATGGGCAGGACATAATCCTCGACCACACGCTTGGGTATCCGCTCGCGCGCGCAAAAATCATTCAGCGACAAACCGGCCAGCTGGCCCGCGAAATAGCGTTCACGCGTCCGGCGCGAAAAGCGGAGCACCCCCAGGATAAACCGCCAGTAGGACGGGGAGAGCGCGTTGAGCCGCCGCGCGAAAAGGCCGGAAAGACCGGTTCCGGCATAAGCCAGCCCGCTGGCCTCATTGTAGCAGCTGAAAGACATTTCGCTGGGCTGATACGGCACCTTTAGCCGCCCGAGCAGGCGTATGAAATTCGGGTAGGTCCGGTTGTTGAAAACGATGAAGCCGGTGTCGACCGGCGTGCCGGCATCCGGCCCCCCCTGCAAGGTCCAGGTCCGGGTGTGTCCCCCGAAATAAGGGTTTCTCTCGAACAGGGTCACCTCATGCCCCTGTTGCAACAGGTAGGCGGCCGTGATTCCAGCGACGCCCCCGCCCACAACGGCGATCCGTTTTCTGTCTTTCATCGTACTCATTATTGACGCAACTTTCGGAAGGAGAGCGTCACTTCGCCCAGACGGAACCCCCATTTGCTCATGACGGCGCGGTTGAGCATGACGTCCTCATCCATCAGGAACATCCAGTCGTCAAACCGCACGTTGTAGACCTTCTTGCCGACCGGCAGCGCCAGCGTGTAGCGCCAGTTCAAGGCGTTGCCGTAGGCTTCGCCTTGTGCGGTGCCGACGACGTCGTCCGCCGTTCCGGTATAGTGGTGGGCGTCAAGGCGCGTGATCGTCCAGACGCGCCGCTGCGTGGTGCCGTCGGAATAGACGAAATCCTCTTCCAGACGGCCCACATCGTTGCTCCACGTGCCCAGCAGCTTCACGTGAAAACGCTTCACCACGTCGCCTTGCCGGTTCTGGAACATGCCGCTCGCTTCGAGCGGCCCTTCCAGATAACGGCTCAGGTCGAGCACGGGCTGCTCCTTCGAATACTGCTCGGGAGAGACCGACGCGCACCCCCCGCAAAGCAAGCCGGCACCCAGCAGTCGCAATACTAATTTCATGGTCTCACCGTCCTTTGATCGCGCGTTGTTTTCAATAAACCGTCTCTCACCTTCGGATAGCGGCAGCCGGCGTCCAGCCAGATTGCGAAGAACGCCGGGCCGAAAGCGGGGTCGGGCACCTCGCCGAGGAGCCGGTCACCAAAGAAGAACTGCGTCGGCCCGTCCCTGAGCCGAAAGGCGGTCAGGCTGTCGCCGGAATGAACGTCCGGCCACAAAACGTTAAGCTGGCTGATCCACCGCTCATGCTGCTCAGCGGTGCCTTGACCCAACCGTTTCCATTCCTTAAGCGTGGTTTCTTGTAACCGCCGGTGTTTAATCGAAACAGCGTAACGGATACTGAGGGCGGCAGTGCTGTTGGTTGCGTAATCCGGCCCCTCGTTATAGAGCGCGATGTCGTACACATGCATTCCGAACCAGTGGAGCGTGGACGCTCCAATCGGCAGAAGAGCGGGGGTCCTGTTTTGCAGGGGAGCGGGAAAAGCTGACGCGACGGCCACTAGAAGTGCGGCCAAAAAGGCGGCGAACAGTCGTTTCATGTACACGGTGCTATCCTTTTCGTTAACAACCTGCCCCGCGAATGCAAAACAACCACGAGAGTAAGTATGACCGAAAACATGCACGCACGCAAATCCCAAACGCATGAATATGAAGGGAACGCGCCTTGACAGCGGACTTGTCAGAACGGCTAGACATCGGCCGGCGCCCATGATATTCTAGCAATCTGATATGGTTTTTGTGTTCCGAGGGGTTGCATAGGAGTTTGCAGGCGCATCCTGGCAACTTGGCCACTTTTTTACCAGCCAATGAACCCAAGCCACCTGACCTCCCTCCTTGTCCTCTGTTTAGTCCTCGCCTCGGCGTTCACCCCGCTCCACGCCGCGCCGAAGGATCATGTGGTGACGTTATCAGCGACCGTTTCGGACAGCGTGCCGCATATCACGCTGAACTGGACGCAGCAATTGCAGAGCAATATCACGGCGCAGAAAGTGCACCGGCGGCTCAAGGGTGAGACGACGTGGACGCTACAGGCGACGCTCACGACGACGCAAACCAGCTACGCGGACAACACGGCGCTGCCGGAGGTCGAATACGAATACTGGATGGAGCGCACGCTCACGATTTATCCCAGCCCGGCCATCGGGTACCTCTCGGCCGGGGTAAAAGTGCCGGAGGTGCATGACCGCGGGAAGCTGTTGCTGGTGATCGACAGCACGATGGAGACGCCCTTGGCGCCAGAGATCGCGCAACTCCAGCTTGACCTGGCGGCGGATGGCTGGACGGTGCAGCAGATCAGCGCGCCTCGCAGCGGCACGGCAATCAGCACCAAGGCGCTGATCAAGGCGGCCTACGATGCCGATCCGGAAAAGGTGAAGATGGTCTATGTGCTCGGCCATGTGCCGGTGCCTTATTCAGGCAACTTCGCCCCGGACGGCCACGGCGACCACGGCGGCGCGTGGCCGGCGGACGGCTATTACGGCGATATGGACGGCCTCTGGACAGACTCCACGGTGAACAACACGGCCGCCGCGCGAACGCAGAACGACAACCTCCCGGGCGACGGCAAGTTCGACCAGTCCACGCTTCCGGGCCTGGTGGAACTGCCGGTGGGGCGCGTGGACCTGGACCGCATGAACCGCGCCCCGTCCTCGAGCATGACGGAAACGACGCGCCTGCGCCGCTACCTGCGCCGCGCGCACGATTACCGGCACAAGCAGGGGGCGTATGCGGACATCCCGCGCCGCTCGATCATCCGCGACGGGTTCGGCCAGTTCAATGGTGAGGCCTTCGCCACCACCGGCTGGTCGCTGGCCTACACGGGCGTGGGCCAGGCTCCGGCGGCGCCGATTGACGAGCCGCCGGGCCTCCAGTGGTTCCTTCCTGCGTATGCAGGCGGACAGAGCTATCTCTGGGGTCATGCGAATGGCGCCGGCGGCTATGAGTCGGCGCAAACCTTCGGCAACAGCACCGACCTCGGTCACCTTTCCAGCCGGGTGGTTTTCACCAGCATCTTCGGCAGCTATCACGGCGACTGGGATGCGGACAACAACCTGATGCGCGCCGCCCTCGCCGGCAATGCGACGGGAGACAACCTCGGGCTGGTCTGTTTCTGGGCCGGGCGTCCGCGCTTCTTCATGCACCACCTCGGCATGGGAGAAACCTTCGGCTACGGAGTGCAGGCCTCGATGAACGGTTCGATCAGCGGTGGCGGCGGCTACACGCCGCCGAACAATTCTGCGAGCGGGGTGCATATCGGCCTCATGGGCGACCCGGCGCTGCGGCTGCATCAGGTGGCGCCGCCGCGCGGGCTGGGGGCGACGAGCACGCGCGGGCAGGTGAATCTCGCCTGGGCCGACTCGGCCGAGAGCGGCCTGCAGGGCTACCATGTCTATCGCGCCACGAACACCGCCGGGCCGTTCACGAGGCTGACGCCCGCCCCGCAAGCGGGCACCACCTACGCGGACAACGCGGTGACGGTCGGCACCGCCTACACCTACCTCGTGCGCACCTTGAAGCTGGATGGCGTGCCGGGCGGCTCCTATTACAACTTGAGCGTCGGCTCGCCCGTCACCATCACCGCCAGCGCGGCCGGCGCCGGCGCGCCTTTGAATCCTTCGGAGCTGGTCATCACCGCGCAGACGAGCGCCACAAACACACAACTGGCCTGGCAGGACAATGCGGGCGATGAGACCGGCTACCGCGTCGAGCGCAAGACCGGCGCAAGCGGCGCCTACGGCACCGTCGGCACCCTCGCGGCGGGGGCCACGAGTTTCACAGACGCCGGCCCCTTTACGCAGGGGAACGTGTATTTCTACCGCGTCATCGCAACAGGCGCGGCGGGAGATTCCGTGCCGTCCAACGAGGTGTCCTTCGATGCTCTGGCCGGATTCATCGAGTTCACCGTCACGAAGATGAAGGTGAACAAGACCGCGGGCGCCGCCACCATCGCCGTCAAGCGCTTCGGCGGCGCGGTCGGCAGCGTGGGGGTGAGCTATTCGACGGCAAACCTCCAAGCCGTCGCGGGCACGCACTACGCCGGCACCAGCGGCACACTCAGCTACACTCAGCTGGGCGGACGGGGAGACGGGCAGCAAGGACCTCACCGTGCCTCTCATCAACACCGCCACGCCGCAGCTCCCGCGGCAGTTCAAGGTGAACTTGAGCGCGCCCACCGGCGGCTCCGGCCTCGCGCAGTGGACCGCCCTCGCGGTGCTCATCGAAGATCCCACCGCCACACTGGACGCCCCGTGGCAGCAGACCCTGCTCGGGGGCATCACCGAAAGCTCCCCGGCCGTGAGCGCCGAGGGCGTCATCGGCGATGCCACGATGGGCGGTTCCACCGGCAACTCCGAGGCCGGTCGCTTCCTCTATCAAAGCCGCACCGGCGATGGTGTCATCACCGCCTATGTTCCCGACGGCGTGCCGCTCCAGGGCAGCGCTTACATCGCCGTGATGGTGCGCGCCACCACAGCCAACAACACCTTCTCCGCCGCCACATTCGTGCAAAGCAACCACGGAGGCTCCTACGGCAGCAAGCTCTCCTGCCGCACCGCAGTCGGTAGCCTCGCCACCGTCACGCCCAGCGCGGACAACAACCTGGAAACCCCGCGCTGGATTCGCCTCACCCGCATCGGCAACACGTTTCTCGGCGAGGTCTCGGCCGATGGCACGACCTGGGTCACCTTGGGCAGCGCCACCGTTGCCTCCATGCCCGCCACCGCGCTGTGGGGCATCTTCCACTTTTCGAATGACTGGGCGTCGGGCAGCACCTACCTCGGCGACTTCCAACTCGCCACCTTCCAGAACATCACCATCGAGGACTTCGCCACCCTGCCGGGCGTGCCCGACGGAGCCGCGCTCTCCTATTACAACGGCACGGGCGCGGCTCACGAGGACCCCAGCTCCATCACGCTCTCTTGGACCGCCGACAGCTATGCCGCCGGCTATCGCATTGAGCGTCGGGGAGATGACGGCAGCCTCGACCTTTTCGACATCCCCTTCGGAACCACCACCTCTTACGATGATTTCACCTTCGCCCCGGATACCGCCTACCAATACCGCATCCAAGCCTACAACAGCGTGGGCGATGGCGGCTGGAGCGCGACACAGCGACTGACCACGGCGGGCGCGAACCGCACCATCACCCTGACCACCGCGGACGCGGGCGGCGCGGACGCCAGCGTGTCCGCCGACATGCCGGACACCACGTTCGGCACACAGGACAGCGTTTGGGCCGGCAACGCCGGGGGAGTCGTCACCACCACGAACAAGGCCTACTTCCGCTTCGACCTCAGCAGCCTGCCCGCCTACGCGTTCATGACCATCGACTTCAAGCTCACCGTGCTCGGCAGCCAGGGTGTCAGCGGCAGCACGTTCTTCAACGGCAACACCTTCCTGCTCGCTAGCGAAAGTTCCGACGTTTGGGACGAGTCAGCCATCACCTGGAACAATGCCCCGCAAAACAACACGGCGGGCACGACCTTCCTTGCGCCCACCCGCTCTCTCGGCAATTTCATCGTCTTTCAAAATCCCCCGACCAACGGCAGTGTCACCGAAATCACGGTCTACAACCCCGCCGACATCCTCGACAACAAAGGGGCGAACAATCGGGTCACCCTCGGCATCAGAAACGCCGCCCCCGGCACCAGCATGACCTACGCCTCCCGCGAGCACGCCACCGCCGCGCCGCCCACCCTCGTGTTCACCTATTCGCCTCCGGAGCCGCTGCGCCCCGGCTTCCTCACCGCCACGCCCGGCGCGGGCAGCGGCTTCGACCTCACCTGGACCGACAACTCCGCCGACGAGACCGGCTTCCAGCTCGAGCGCCGCGCCGCCAACGGCGACTGGACCCTGCTCGCCACCCTCGCCGCCGATGCCACCGGTTACACCGGCACCACCGCGCTGCCCGGCATCATCTATGAGTATCGCCTCCGCGCCGGCAATGCGGCGGGCAGCTCCTCTTGGGCCACCAGCGCCAGCATCCTGCACGCCGGCGTGGCCACGATCAACAACCCCGTCCGTTCCGCCGACAGCGTCACCTTCAATCAGGTCGACGCCGCGCCCGGCAACGGCTATGTGCCCGCCGGCTTCATGTATTACCCGCCGACGAAAAACTTCGTCACCAGCCAAACGCTCAGCACCACCAAACGCAACAACTCCGGCAGCCGTCTGGGCATGAAGTTCACCACCGGGGCCAACCCTCTCATCATCCGCGAGCTGGGCCGCTGGGTCATCTCAGGCAACGCCGGCACCCACACCGTCAAGCTCGTGGTCGCAGGCACCGATGCCGACGTGCCCGGCGGAGCCGTCTCCATCGCCACCGCCGCCGCGCCCGTCGGCTACAAATTCGTCGCGCTCGACGCACCCCTCACCCTCGCCGCCAACACCGCCTACTACCTCGTCAGCCAGGAAACCAGCGGCGGCGACGAATGGTATGAAGCCAACAACACCCTGACCTACCCCGGCACCGTGGCCACCGTGAACAACGCCGTCTATTCCAGCGGCGCCACTTACGTCGCCGCTTACAGCGCCAATAATTGCTACGGGCCGCTCAGCTTCCGCTACTCGCTCTCCGCACTGCCCTTCGCCACCGGTCATAGCATGACCACGCTGCGCAATGATTACACCGGCTGGCTCGGCATCAAGCTCACGACCGGAGCCGCCGCCGCCCTCGTCGACCAACTCAGCCGCTGGGTCGTCCCCGGCAATACTGGCGCCCACACCGTCAAGCTCGTCGACGCCCTCACCGGAGCCGACATCGCCAGCGTCAGCGTCCCCACCCTCGGCGTGCCCGGCGGGCAGTTCGCGTACGCGTCGCTGGCCGCCCCCGTCACCCTCGCCGCGAATGCCAGCTATTACCTCCTCAGCCAAGAAACCGCCGGCGGCGACCACTGGTTCGACTTCGCCCGGCCCGCCCCCGGCACCGCCACCGGCTACCAATACTGGCTGCTCGCCAACGGTTTGCCGATGGACGCCAGCGGCAGCGGTTCCGCCACCGCCTCCCCCTCTGGCGATGGGCTGTCCAACCTGATGAAATACGCCCTCGGTCTCGATCCCGCCGGCCGCGGCAGCGCCGGCCGCCTCAGCTACGGCACCGCCACCGACGCCGGCAGCGATTACTTCACCCTCATCTATACGCGCCCGGAGCCGGCCTCCGCCGGCATCACGTACCTCGTCGAGTCCAGCCCCGACCTCACCGACCCGAGTTGGAGCAGCGCCGGGCTCGTCGAAGTCAGCAGCGTGGTCAACGCAGGACTCCGCACGATCACGATCCGTAACGCGACCCCGATGACCAGCGGCCCTCGCGGTTTCATGCGCCTCAAAGTCACTCTGCCGTAATGAGTTCCGTCCCAAAAACAGAATGGCGGTCAAGGCGGCGTCATCGACAAAAGGGGCCGAAAACGGCAGGCACAAAACCGGCATGCCGTTCAGCCCTCGAACCATGGGAGGTGCAGTTTGTTAACAACTTCCTCATCTTTCACTTTACATCCCAATAGCTTGTCTTTTGTCTGTGTTTGTTTAGCGGGAAGAAAATTCATTTTCGACAGGATGCACAGGATGATACAGGATGGGGTTTGGTCTCAGTTAATCCTGAAAATCCTGTTAATCCTATCAAAAAACGGTTGCTCAGTGGACGCCTCGGGGATGCGTCCCTACCCTTTGCGTCTTCGCGCCTTTGCGTGAAAAATCTCAACTCTCATTCCGTCCTCCGTTCTCTTCTCCCCGCCACCCTGCCCGGCTGGGAGGCGGCGGGCCAGTTCGGTATCGACGGTGTTGAGAGTGGATTAAGGTTAGAATGGCGCTCAGATAAGCGGCGGCTCGGCGCAGCCTCGCCCATCCTGCGGAGTCGCTTGAGAATGGGGCGAAGCTGTGCTGAGCCGATATATAGCGATCCGAACGTGCTTATCTATGAGCCATTCGGGACAGGTTATAAGAGTGGCACCTTCGGGGCCAG
>Ga0209066_10006217_pt1 | contig 12269 bp, 11 predicted proteins | sample All_14_2_FD_187198 | JGI IMG/M metagenome (GOLD analysis project Ga0209066, IMG submission 187198) | Freshwater microbial communities in response to fracking from Pennsylvania, USA - Allegheny Zone_MetaG_DW_15 (SPAdes) (version 2) ...
GGCTATTAGCCCCTTACTCGCTTAGCAGGCGAGCGCCTTCAGCCGACTCGGCCAACTCTCCGCTTGAGAGAAGCGCCGCCCATTGTAGCAGGGCGAAGCAGGTGCGTCACCGTGAAGATGGTGGACCGTGCCGACGCGGACATGCTGCGCTCTCCGGGATGGTCATGCTGGCGGAGGGGGTGGGATTCGAACCCACGAACCCTTGCGGGTCAACGGTTTTCAAGACCGTCGCATTCAACCACTCTGCCACCCCTCCGCGCACGAGGATTATAGCGGGATGCGCAGGCACGTGCGCGAAGACGTCGCGCATCCGGGGTCCGACTGCGTTCGTGATCGACGGCGACCGGCATCGTCAGTCAGATGGCGCGATCCCGGCGTACGCCTTGATGAGGTCCTCTTTGGTGACCACGCCGAGCACGGTGTCCGGATTCCCCGCGTCGACCACGACCACGCGCCCGATCCGGTGCTGTTCGATCAGGTCGAGCGCCCGGCGGGCAGGGTCGACAGGCGTGACGGTGATCGCGGGCGTGCTCATCACCTCGGCGACAGTTGTGGCGTCACGCTCGGCGTGGGGCACCTTCTGGGCATCCTTCCAGCTGACCACGCCGACGAGACCGCCCTCTTCGCCAAGCACCGGGAAGCCGTGGTGCCGAGTGGCCCCCACAAGACGCAGCAGGCCGATCACCGAGGTCGTGGCCAGGACCGTTACCGGATCCGCTGTGCAGATCCTGCCCACCGGCACTCGGCGCAGCACATCCTGCTGTTCTCGTGTGGCACTCGCATGCTGGCTCTTGTAGATGGTGCTGTTGCCAGAGGCGAGGGAGGCCGCCGTATTGGCGATGACGAGCGGCACGATGAGGGTGTAGTTGCGGGTGCTTTCGCAGAGCAGGATGGCCGTAGCGAGGGGCACCTTGGCCACAGACGCGTAGACCGCGCCCATGCCGGCGATCACGTAGAGCGCCGGGTTGGAGGCCGCACCCGGGAAGAGCGCTTCCACCGCCGCTCCGACCAGCCCGCCGAGCGCCGCGCCGATCACCAGCGCGGGCGCCATGTCGCCGCCGGCGCCTCCCGAGCCGATCGTGAGCGATGTGGCGACGATCTTGGCGGCCACGAGCATCGCGAGCACGCCGGCCCCGAGGCGGTAGTCGATGATGTCCTGGATGGTGCCGTGACCCATGCCGAGGGTGTGGGGCAGCGCAAGCCCGATGACGCCCACCGCGAGTCCACCCAGAGCGGGCTTCAGCCAGACAGGCGCACTCCATGCCCGGAAGCGCTCGAACAGCGTGTAGAACGTACGGATGTACGCGATGCCTACCACGCTTGCCAGCACACCGATCACGAGCACCACCGCGATGTCGAACACGTCGAGGTTCCATACGAACGGCGCGCGGAACATCGGCTCGAAGCCGTGGAACAAGGAGAACACCACGAACGAGGTGAGCGAGCTGACGAGCGCGGGCGCGAGGAAGTCATCCTCCATCCCGTAGATGTACAGCACGCCAACAGCGAACAGAGCGGCCCCGATGGGCGCCCGGAACACGGCGCCGAGGCCCGCGGCGATCCCGCAGATCGCGAGCACGCGCACGTCCTCCTCGGTGAAGGTGAACCGCATACGTCTCGGCAGGGCGAGCCGCGTGACGATGCGGGTCGTGAGCGAGCCGATGCCGGCGCCGATCAGCACCGTGGGTCCCTCGCGTCCGGCGCTGCCGCCGGTGCCGAGCGTGATGGCCGAGGTGATCGCGGTCATGAGCGCGGTGCGCTTGGGCAGGCGACCACCGCTGTCGTGGATCACGTCGATCGCGCGATCCGTGGATCCCGGGCTATCGAACGCCTCCGGCGTGAAGCGCGCGCGCAGCAGGCCTACCACGAGGCCGCCGACCGCGGGCACCAGCGGCAGCAGCCATGGCGTGGGGAGGGCAGCCGAGGCGACGATCACACCGCTCTCGACCGCTTCGAGCATCCACACGAACGCCACCGCCGCGAGGCCTCCGAGCACACCGGTGAGCCCGCCCAGGACCGACCACTTGTACAGCTGGTGCCAGCTGCGGAGCTGGTAGGCGCGCGCTTTGAGCGCCTCAAGCGTGCTCTTCACGATGACATCGCCGCGGAGGCCCGTTCTGCTCATCTACTGCACGTCTCCCTCGTGTTGCCCCGGAATCGGCACGATGAGCACGGGCACATCGAGCGCGTCGAGCACACGGTGCTGTGCGCTGCGGAGCGGTGAGAGTCCGGGGCCGGTGCGGGGTCCTCGCAGTGGCGCGCCCATGGCAACCAGGTCCGCACGGTACTCTGCCGCGAGCGTGGCGACGCCGCGGTCGAGGGTCCGGGCGGCCCGCACCGTCGTTTCGACCGGGTAGCCCTCGGCCTGCACGGCGTCGGCGAGAAGAGTGAGGTGCGCTTCCGCGGCCGAGAGGGCATCGGTGGAGCGTCGGGCACGCTCGAGCGGCATGATGTGAGCGAGCACGATCGTGGGTCGACAGCCGCCGTCGCACCCGGCCGCCTCGATGGTGTTGAGGAGGCGCTCGGCGGGCAGCGCGGCGCTCACGGGCATGAGGATCGTGCGCGCCGCGCATGCGGCGCCAGCTCCGCCGTCCCCGGCGGGCGCGGGCTCGAGCGTGCACGCGACGGCGCGCTTGGTGAGCACCGGTCCCACTACCTCGAAGAACACGATCGCGGCCAGGACGACCGCGTTCACGGTGGCGCCCGCCTCGGGGAAGGTCTGCGCGGCAGCCAGCCCGAGGCCGACCGCCACTCCCGCCTGAGGCAGCATGCCGAGGCCGATCCACGCCGACTGCCGCACGTCGTAGCGGGAGGCGATGCCGCCCGCGAAGCCAGCGGCGAACTTGCCCAGGCTGCGGGCGACGATGTAGGCGATTGCGAGACCCCCCGCGGCCATCACCGCGGCGAGCTCCAGATGCGCGCCGGCAAGCGTGAAGAAGATGATGTAGACGGGGTACTCGACCGTCCGAAGCGAGCGGAACACGCGCTCCCGGTCGCCCCGGCGCTCCTCGACGGTGGCCGCAAGCACGCCGGCGGTGAGTGCCGCGAGCAAGCTCGAGAAGCCGAGCGCCTCGGCAGAGGCGACCACCAGCAGCACCGTGACGAGCCCGAGTGCGAGCAGTTCGCCATCCTTGAAGACGCGCTTGAGCAACTGCGCGAGCGCCAGTCCGCCGAGAGCCCCCACCACGAGTCCGCCGCCGACCTGGGCGGCGGTATCGAGCAGAGCTTCGCCGACGGTCGCGTGGATGTTGAGGGAGAGCATGAGGAACGGCGCCACGATCGAGTATGCCACCACGGTGAAGACGGAGTCGAGCGCGGAAGCGCCGAGCATGGTGTTGCAGGCGCGGCTCTTGGCGCCGAGCTCGGAGATGACCGCCATGACCGTTGCCGGTGCGCCGGACACGGCGATGACGGCGAGCAGCCACACCACCGCGGGTTGGTCGGGCACGAACAGCCGCAACGTGAGCGCCACGAGCACGCCCGGCAGGACGATATTGAGCACCGAAGCCAGCCAGAACGAGCCGTCATGCCGTTGCAGCATCTTCCGGGTGAGCTGTTCGCCGATGAGGAACACGATGACGCCGAGCGCCAGGGGCTCGGCGAACGCTATGGTGTGCATCAGCTCCGCGGACAGCAGGCCGAGTCCATGCGGGCCGGCGACGATGCCGACGATCAAGAAGCCGGTCACCGATGGCAGGCGCAAACGGGTCGTGAGCCGCGCGCCGAGGTAGCCGAGCGCGATTAACGAACCGACGATCACGAGGTCGAGCCAGACTGTCTCCTGCATGCATCACTCCGGCGGGATGTCCGGGGGCTTTCTCCCAGGGTACCGCACACGGCACAGCGGCGGCACGGCGCTCGATTTGAGTCAACCGTTACCATCTGGTAAACTACAACGACTGCCCACGGGCAGCGGCGCTACCCGGGTAGAGCGTTCGACTCTCGTTCGTTCCCCGGAGTGGTACCCCAGCGAGGACCGTCGTCGTCCGGGCACGGACCGCCTCGCGCCAGACCTTTGCCGCTCGCGCGGAAGCTGCGGGCCGGCGCCCTTAGACAGAGAACGACAACAGGATATGTACGCCACGCGACCTGGCAGCAGGCACGCGAGCAGTGCTTTTCATCACGCATACCGATGAGCGCCGACTCACGTCCCGCCGCCTGTGGCACACAGGGAGGTGTTCATTTGAGCGCAGTCGAAGTAAGAAACGTATACAAGGTGTTCGGCACCAAGGCCGACGCCGCGGTGGAGATGCTGAAAGCTGGCGGGAGCCGCGAAGAGGTGGCCGAGGCCACCAATACGGTGCCCGCAGTGATCGATGCGTCGTTTGAGATCGAGCGCGGAGAGATCTTCGTGGTCATGGGCCTGTCGGGCTCGGGCAAGTCGACGCTCGTCCGCTGCCTGAACCTCATGCACCCGCCGACGAGCGGCTCGGTGCTCATCGATGGCAAGGACCTGATGTCCCTGACCCCGGCCGAGCTCCGCGAGGTGCGCTCCGAGAAGATCAGCATGGTCTTCCAGCACTTCGGCCTCTTCCCGCACCGGACGGTGCTCGACAACGCGGCCTGGGGTCTCGAGGTGCGTAAGATTCCCGAGGCGGAGCGCCGTGAGCGTGCAGCCGAGGCGCTCGGTCTGGTCGGCCTCGCCGGCTGGGAAAGCTCGTACCCCGGGGAACTCTCGGGCGGTATGCAGCAGCGCGTGGGCCTCGCCCGTGCGCTCGCCACCGACGCCGACGTGCTTCTGATGGACGAGGCCTTCTCGGCGCTCGATCCGCTGATCCGCAGCGAGATGCAGGAGCAGCTCGTCAGTCTTCAGCAGGACCTCAAGAAGACCATCATCTTCATCACGCACGATCTCAACGAGGCCATGTTCCTCGGCGACCGCATCGCGATCATGAAGGACGGCCGGATCGTGCAGCTCGGCACCACCGAGGAGATCCTCCAGGCGCCGGCGGACGACTATGTCCGTGCGTTCGTGCAGGACGTGGACCGTTCCCGCGTGCTCACCGCCTCGGCGGTCATGGAGGAGCCGGTGGCGAAGATCCTGCTTCGCGAAGGTCCTTCCGCCGCGCTTCGCGAGATGCGGCTGCGCCAGACGAGCGGACTCATGGTCGTGGACGAGCGCAAGCGACTCGTGGGCGCTGCCACCGACGAGGACGTGGTGCGGATGATCCGCTCGGGTGCGAAGAAGCTCGAGCATCTGATCACCGTCGACGACGTCGCGCAGGTCGGCCCCGACACCCCGCTGGTGGACTGCCTCATCCCTTCAGCCGAGAGCCGGTTGCCGCTTGCCGTGGTCGATGACGACCGGAAGCTGCTCGGTGTGATCCCGCGCGTGACGCTGTTGAACGCGCTCGGTGGCAACGACACCAACGGTGCCGACTGCGTGCCGGCCGAGGGCGGTTCTGGCGTCACCACGGCCGTCACCGATGGAGAGGCGGTGTCGTGATGGACCTCAACACCTATCGCTTGCCGGTCGGGACGTGGGTCGACACCGCGGTGGACTGGATGACGGATAACCTCGAATGGCTGTTCGACGCGGTCTCTGCGTTCTTGAAGACGCTCATCGATAGTCTCGAGTCAGGGCTGTTGTTCCCGTCCGCACTCATCGTAGTGGTGATCGTGGCGGCGCTCGCGTACGTGGCGAAGGGCTGGAAGTTCTCGCTCTTCACGGCAGCGTCGTTCGTGATCATGGCGATGATGGGGCTGTGGGACGAGGCGATGTCCACACTCTCGCTCGTACTCGTAGCGAGCTCCGTGGCGCTGCTCATCGGCGTGCCGCTTGGTATCGTCGCCGCACGCAGCGACCGCTTCAGCTCGATGCTGCGGCCGGTGCTCGATCTCATGCAGACCATGCCATCGCTCGTGTACCTGATCCCGGCGATCGTCTTCTTCGGCATCGGCAAGGTGCCTGGAGTGGTCGCGACCGTGGTGTTCGCCCTGCCGCCGGCGGCACGCCTGACCGAGCTCGGCTTGCGTCAGGTCGACCCCGAGGTGGTGGAGGCCGGTGAGGCGTTCGGCGCAACGCCGATGAAGATCCTCACCCGCGTACAGGTCCCTCTCGCCCTGCCAACGATCATGGCGGGCGTCAACCAGGTCATCATGCTCGCGCTGTCGATGGTGGTCATCGCAGGCATGGTGGGCGCAGGCGGGCTGGGCGCCGTGATCTTCCGCGGCGTGACCCGTCTCGATGTGGGGCTGGGCTTCGAAGGAGGCCTGAGCGTCGTGATCATGGCGGTCTTCCTGGACCGGATCACGGCGGCGTTCGGGGAGCGTGCCAACAAGCGCGTGTCGCACTAGCACCGGACGCAGGACTGTCAGCAACCAGGAAGGAGTGTTCGGATGATCGGAATGAAGCAGAAGCATGGGCGGTTCGTGACCGCCCTCGTGCTCGCCCTGACGCTCGCGCTCACCGGCGCGTTCGCGGGCGGCTGTTCGAGCGAGACCACCGGCGATGGAGGAGCCAACGGCGGCGAGGCTGCCGGCGGCACCATCAAGATCGGTTGGATCCCGTGGGACGAGGACATCGCGGCCACGTACCTGTGGAAGCGCGTGCTTGAAGACGAGGGCTACACGGTCGAGCTCACGCAGCTCGATGTGGCGCCGGTGTTCGAGGGCGTAGCCTCCGGTGACCTCGACCTGTTCCTTGACGCGTGGCTCCCGTCCACGCATGAGGACTACTGGGCCGAGTACGGCGACCGTCTCGAAGACCTTGCGGTCTGGTACGACAACGGCCTGCTCACCTGGGCGGTGCCCGAGTACATGGACGTCGATAGCATCGAGGACCTCGCGGGTCTGGAGGGTGAGCTCGACGGCCGCATCGTCGGCATCGAGCCCGGCGCTGGTCTGACCCGCGTCTCCCGCGAGGCCGTCATGCCCGGCTACGGCCTGGACGCGTTCGAGCTCGTTGAAGGTTCGACTCCCGCGATGCTCGCCGAGCTCGAGCGTGCGATCAAGGACGAGGCCCCCATCGTGGTGACCCTGTGGCGTCCGCACTGGGCGTACAGCGTGTTCCCGATCAAGGATCTCGCTGACCCCGAGGGCGCACTCGGTGAGGCCGAGGAGATCCACGCCGTTGCGCGCGTCGGCTTCTCGGACGACTTCCCCGAGGTGGCCGAGTGGATGGCGGCGTTCAGGATGAACGATGACCAGCTCGCGGGTCTCGAGGACCTCGTGCTCAACGAGTACGGCGCCGGCCAGGAAGAGGCGGCTGTCGACGAGTGGTTGAGCGATGCGGACAACCGCGCCCTCGTGGACGGTTGGCTCGGCAAGTAAGGTGTTCGCTCCGATGTGAACGACACGAGGGCCCCCGGTCGCCAGACCGGGGGCCCTCGTCGTACGGCACTCGGCACGCGCTAGGCGGGTTGGGCCATTGCAGTGTCCGTCGGCGCGCAGGCCCATGACGGGCGCGGAACCGAGCCCCTGCGCACCTTCGCGAAGACCACGAAGTAGTAGGGGATGGCCGCGATCTGCACGAAGATCATGAGGAGCACCCACAGCAGCCGGTTGTTGCTCGCCGCCGTTGCTTCCGGGTACTCCCACTCCTCGCGGAGAGCGGCGTCGATCACCATCCACAGCCACAGGAACGGGGCGGCAAGCGATACCAGCACCACCGCGAGCGTGAGTGTGGCCGCACTCACACCGATGAGCATTCCAAAGAGTTCCATGGTACGTGCTTCCTTTCCAAGTCCGAACGGGCGGGGCCCGTCTGTCCGTCTACTCGACCGTCTCAACCGTCACATCTCCCAGGCCGCGCCGGAGGATGATCTCGAAGCTGACCGGGGCGTTCCCGTAGGCGTCGTTCACCAGCGCGTCACCATCCTGGGCGAAACCATCGGCGCGGTAGGAGCCGATTCCGTCCTGGTAGCCGACTATCCGCACACCGACCCCCGCAGGCACCCGCAGCGTGAACGCCCCGGCGCCCGCGTTGATCTCGGCCTCGAGGTCGTGCTCGGGGGTACCGCTCAGGTCGATGGTCGCGTCACCCGCGCCCATATCCACGCTGAGCCGCCGCAGATCGAGCGAACCGAGTTCGAGTTCGCTCTCGCCGGCTCCCATAGCCACCGAGAGGTCGAGCGGCAGGTCGTCACCGAGCGCGATGTCCCACTCGTAGTGCATCCGCTCCGTGAGGTTGATGCGCGGCCGCGTGGGTGAGCTCACCGAGAGCACTCCTGTGCCGGCAGCCACGGTGTAGCGCACCTCGGGGCGCCACTCCTCATCGGTGTAGACGTAGGTCGCATCCATCGCGCCGGCCGCGCCGCCTGACACCTTCAGCCGCCCGGCACCCATGCTGATCGACGCTGTCAACTCCGTTGCGCCCTCTCGTGCGATCTCGTCGCTATCGGTGGTCTGGCGTGGCTCCGGCAGCGCCACGCGGACGCAGCCCGTCGCGGTGACGACACCCAGCGCGGCCATCGCGATCGCGCACATCACGGCGATCCTCTTCATTGCGGTCCCTCCCTCATCTCTGGTCTTCATCAGGCGCTCGCGTCGTCGTATCTGCCAACGAGCAGCGCCTTGGCGTAGGTGGCATGCAGGGCGCCGATGCCGCGGCACAGGTGGAGCGTCACCACGAACCCCAGCAGGCCGAGCGCTATCACGAGCGGCACGGCCCACGGCTCGAGCAGGTAGCCGTACCCGCCGACCTGCAGCAGCGGGTAGCTCGTGAACGACTGCGCGATGGGGTAGGCCACCGCGGCCGCAGACATGGAGAGTGCGGTCGTCACCACCGTGAAGTACACGATGCCGAGGGGCATCTGGAGCACCATATAGAGGATGCTCGTCCAGGTGCGTCGATCGGTGAGCCAGTGCTTCACCCGGTCGAACACATCGCCCTCGGGCAGCACTCCCCGGGGCCTGCGCGGCATGCGCACGCCGAGCAACACCTCCACGATCCGCCCCTCGGCAAGCGAGAGCGCACGGATGATCGCGAAGAACAGCAGCAGGATGATGGCGCCCACGCCCACCGGAAGGAGGCCGATCCCGGTCGGGAGCATGACCGTGACGAGCGTGAAGTACAGCGTCCCGGTGAGGAGCGACAGGATCAGGTAGAACAGCGCGCCGTATCCACGAGCGTCGGCCACGATGCCGAAGAAGCGTGCCCAGGGTCCGGAGGTCTGCCGGACGGCGGGGGAGCCCAGCGCCCGGGCGACGGTGATCTCCGTCTCCAGGTACGCGGCCGCGACTTCCTCGGGCGTGCCGTAGCGCTCCACCGCCGCCGCGAAGCATGCCGCGTCATCCGCTCCCGATCGCCCGCACTCCGAGATCTCGGCGCGGAGGTACTCTTCGGCATCGTAGAGCGCGTCTTGCACGAGCGCGGGGTCGGCTCCGGCAAGCGCTGTCCTCAGCGACTCCAGGTATCCGTCTATCATCTCAGTCCCGACCCCCTTCCAGTGTCGTATCCACGAACGCACGTGTCTTGTGCCACGCCTCGGTCCAGGCGCCGAGGACTTCGATTCCGTCGCCGGTGATCGAGTAGTACTTGCGGGGAGGGCCGCTCACCGACGGCTCCACCCGGCTCGAGAGCAGACCCTGGCCCTCGAGCGACCGGAGCACCGGATACAGCGTGCCTTGCTTGATCGCCATGCCGCCAGTCTCCGCTTCCTCCAGGCGCTTCGCGATCTGGTAGCCGTACAGCGGCTCCCTCGACCGGTGGAAGACGGACAGCAGCACGAGGGCGACGGTCCCCGCGTTCAGTTCCTTCTGGAACTTTCGTACTGCTGAGTCTGCGACCTCGCTCACGGGACACCCCCTTCTCAGGGTCTCGCACCGACAGTAGTGACAGCTTCACACTAGTTCGTACCCAGAATAGTGTGAAGTACACAATAGTCAAGCGTCAGTTTCGTCGATCCGGCCGCGGCACCGGCGGGCCGCCATGTGACCCCCGAACGCCCGCGCGCGCACCGCCTGGTGTAGCATCCGGTGCATGGATGAAGACGCCGTCTATATGGGGCTTGCGATAGAGCAGGCCCGACTGGCCGCGGGAGAGGGCGAGGTGCCGATCGGCGCCGTGCTCGTCTGCGACGGCGCGGTGGTGGCCCACGGGCGCAACGCCCGCGAGTCGGCCGCCGACCCCACCGCGCACGCCGAGATGATCGCGATCCGTGATGGAGCGGAGAAGCTCGGCAGGTGGCGGCTCTCGGGATGCACGCTCTACGTGACGCTCGAGCCATGTCCGATGTGTGCCGGCGCGCTCGTGAACGCACGCATCGATCGGCTGGTCTACGGCGCCGCCGACCCGAAGGCGGGCGCGGTCGGCACGCTCTACGACCTCTCGGCTGATCCCCGGCTCAATCATCGCTACGAGGTGACCGCCGGGGTTCTGGCCGATGAGTGCGGGAGCCTTCTGAAGGAGTTCTTCCGGGGCCTGCGGGCCTCGCGTGACCAAGGATAGGGGGATGCGATGAGGCGCTGGTTCGTGCGTTCGGGAATCGTCGTGGCGCTCGCGATGGTGGCGATGCTCGCACTCGGAGCGTCATCGGCGTTCGCGAAGTCGTACGAGATGACACGCGTATGGATCGATGCGCAAGTTGCTCCGGACGGTTCGATGATGGTCACCGAGGAGCGCACGTACGACTTCACCGGTGATTACACGTTCGCCTACTGGGAGCTCGACTACGGGCATGCCAGCGACATCGAAGTCCTCGGCATCAGCGGCCCGGAAGGCGACTACGCCTTCTCGGACATCTACGGCGAGGACCCCAATCGCACCCCGCAGACGTACACGCTGGCCGATAACGGGCTCGTGGTGGACGCGCGCGCGTACTTCCGCGCCGCGGATACCGAGCATACGCTCACGCTGCGATACCGCGTTGCGGGCGCCGCCACGCGCTGGCAGGACACGGGCGAGCTCTACTGGAAGTTCATCGGCGACCGCTGGGACCTGCCGTCCGAGGACATCCGCGTGCACATCTCCCTGCCTGGCGGCGTGACGCGCGACGACGTCCGCGCATGGGCGCACGGTCCGCTCGAGGGCGAGGTGGTGCTGAACGACGACGGCACCGTGGACCTCGTTCTCGCCAAGCTTCCGGCTCTCACGTTCGTCGAGGCGCGCGTCGCGTTTCCCGCCGAGGCGCTCGCCAGCGCACCAGTCGAGCCGCAGGACCGGCTCCAGGCGATCCTCGACGAGGAGGGCGACTGGGCGCGAGAGGCGAACCAGAAGCGGTTCTGGTCGCGGATCGCGTACTGGGGCTCGCTGTTGCTCGTGACGCTCGTGCCGATCGTCGCGCTGACCGTCACGGTCAGGTACTGGCTCAAGCACGGCAAGGAGCACAAGACCACGTTCCAGGGCGACTACTTCCGCGATCTGCCGTCGGACATGCCACCCGGACAGGTGTCGGCGCTGATGAACATGGGCGCCCCCTCGGACACGGCGTTTCCCGCCACCCTCATGGACCTTATCGACCGGGGCATCGTGAGCATCGAGCGGACGACGCACGAGGACAAGGTGCTCTTCGGCCTTTCGAGCAAGCAGGTCGAGACATACCGTCTCACGCGTCGGACCGGCGCCGAGAAGGGCCTGGCCGGAAGCGAGAAGCGGGTGATCGAGCTCATCTTCCGCGACATGGCGGCGGCGGAGACCGTGACCATGGAGGAGCTCAAGGAGCTCGCGAAGAAGAAGAGCAAGGCGGACATCTGGGGCAGCGGTGTGTCGCTCTTCAAGAGCAAGGCCGAGGAGGAGATCACCAAGCGAGGGCTGCTCGAAGCCAAGGGCGGAGCCGCCGTTGGCGGGTTCGTGGCGCTCGGCGTGGCGACCGCGGCGCTCGGGATGCTGCCGATCGTGTTGGGTTCCAGCATCTGGCCGCTCCTCTGGACGCTTCCGGTCGGTGCGGTGATCATCGGGTTCGGCACTCAGATGAAGCGACGTTCGCCGGAGGCCGCCGAGCTGGCGGCGCAGTACGAGGGCGTGCGCAACTACCTCAAGGACTTCGGTCGGATGGACGAGAAACCGCCGGAGTCGGTGGTGCTGTGGCGTCACTTCCTCACCCTCGCGGTGGTTTTCGGCATCGCTGACCAGGTGATCAAGAACCTGCAGATGAAGGTGCCACAGATCATGACCGACCCGATGATGGGCACCTGGATGTGGATGACCAGCCCGGGCGTGAACGGGATGTCACCGATGAGCTCGCTCTCCCAGGGCGTGTCGAGCGTCGCCAGCATCGCGGCGAGCCACAACTCATCGTCGTCCGGCGGCGGAGGGTTCTCCGGCGGGGGCGGCGGCGGTGGCGGAGGCGGCGGCTCATGGTGAACACTCGCAGCGGCACGTCCAGCGG
>Ga0209066_10006218_pt1 | contig 12267 bp, 9 predicted proteins | sample All_14_2_FD_187198 | JGI IMG/M metagenome (GOLD analysis project Ga0209066, IMG submission 187198) | Freshwater microbial communities in response to fracking from Pennsylvania, USA - Allegheny Zone_MetaG_DW_15 (SPAdes) (version 2) ...
CCTGCTCACCGACGCCCAGGGCGCGGGCCCGGCGGCGCTGGGCGTCGGTGAGCAGGCGCGAGACCGTCGTCCCCTCCGGCACGGAGGAGGCCGAGGTGTGGCGGGCGAAGGCGGCGACGGCGAGGAAGGCGCGCTCGGCGTGGCGCATGCCGGCGATCGGCGCGCGCAGCACCTGCTCGAAGACGAGGTCGGCCCGGTGGTCCGGGTGCAGGCGCGAGCCGAGGTCGGCCAGCCGGCAGGCGGCGGCCCGCAGGACAGGCTCGCGGTCGCCCATTACCGGGGGCAGGGCGTCGAACACCGGGGCCAGCCAGGCCTCCAGCGTCGGGCCCAGGGTCTCGTCCACGCCCTGGCGGGCGGTCAGGGCGGCGCAACCCTCGACCAGCGGGTCCAGCGCCTGGACGGCGGCGGGCATGGCCTCGAACAGCAGCCCCTCGCGCAGGCCGTAGGCGGAGATGACGATCCGCTCCAGGCCGAGACTCTCGATCAGCGTCTCCAGCACCATGGCCGCGTGAGGCAGGGTCTCCAGACGCTTTTTTGAAACCCCTTCAATGGCTTCCAGCGATGTCTTTGACTGCCGTGAGATGAACCGGGCGGTGTCCAGCGCGTCGGCGCGGCTGATCTCGTACTGGTGGACGATCTGCAGCGGATAGGCGGCCAGCCGCATGTGCATCAGGGCCAGGTTGCGCCAGGCGCCGCCCACGGCCTGGAAGGTGCGGGCGGTGAAGCGGTGGGCGTGGGGGGCCAGCCGCGTCTGGACCTCGGCCCGCAGCTTGTCGCCCTTCAGGCCGTTCAGCGCGAACGGGCCCAGCGCCAGGGTGGCGCCCTCGACCGGGCCGTCCGGGCCCAGTCGTACGAGCTCGAGGCTGGCGCCGCCCAGGTCGCCGACCACGCCGTCACCGTCCGGCGAGCCGGCGAGGACGCCGAGCGCGGCGTAGCGGGCCTCCTCCCGGCCGCTCAGCACCCGCAGCTGCAGGCCGGTCTCGGCGGCGACGCGGCCGACGAAGGCCTCGCCGTCGGCGGCGTCGCGCACGGCGGCGGTGGCGGCGGTGAAGACGTCCTTTGTCTGCGCCGCGTCGAGCACGGCGCGGAAGCGGCGCAGGGCGGCCATCGCCTGCTCGACCCCGCCGGGCGACAGACGCCCGGTGGCGCCCAGGTCGCGGCCGAGGCCCGCCAGCACCTTCTCGTTGTAGACCGTCCAGATGGCGCGGCCTTCCATGCGGTAGAGCACCAGGCGCACGGAGTTGGAGCCGACGTCGATGACGGCGGCGTCGCGCTGTTCCCGCACGCGGTTCTCCAGGGTTTCGGCGCTAGCGGCGCGGGCCAACATGATCGAAGGCTCGGGGCAGGTCGCGCACCTTCTGGCCGCGGCCGGAAAGGCTGGGGTTGTTCATGAAGTACTCGTGGGCCGAGAAGGCGCCGGGGCGATCCCAGGCCGGATCGCGCCTGTAGCCCCCTTCGGCGTCGAGGGTCCAGCTCTGGGCCTCGTCGTTGAGGTTGGCGACCATGATCTGCTGCAGCACCTGCTGATGGACCGTGGGGTTGTCGACCGGGGTCAGGGCCTCGACCCGACGGTCCAGGTTGCGCGGCATCCAGTCGGCCGAGCTGATGAACACCTTGCTGCGGGCGCCGGGCATCTCGCCGCCGTTGGCGAAGGCGACGATCCGCGAATGCTCCAGGTAGCGGCCGACGATGCTCTTGACGCGGATGTTCTCCGACAGGCCCGGCAGGCCCGGGCGCAGGCAGCAGATGCCGCGCACGACCAGATCGATGGGCACCCCGGCCTGGCTGGCCCGGTAGAGGGCGTCGATGATCTCCGGATCGACCAGGGCGTTGAGCTTGACCCAGATGCCCGACGGCTTGCCGGCCCGGGCGTTGGCGATTTCGGCTCCGACCATCTCGATCAGGTCGGTCTTCAGGGTCTCGGGGCTGTAGCTGAGCTTTTCCAGCCGCTCGGGCACCGCGTAGCCGGTAATGAAGTTGAACAGCCGCGCCGAGTCGCGGCCGAGCGCCGGATCGCAGGTGAACAGCGACAGGTCGGTGTAAACCCGCGCCGTCTGCGGGTGATAGTTGCCGGTGCCAAAGTGGCAGTAGGTGCGCAGGGTCTCGCCCTCGCGCCGGACCACCAGGCTGAGCTTTGCGTGGGTCTTGTACTCGACGAAGCCGAACACGACGTGGACGCCGGCCCGCTCCAGGTCCTTGGCCCAGCGCAGGTTGTTCTCCTCGTCGAACCGCGCCTTGATCTCGACCAGGGCGGTGACGTTCTTGCCGTTCTCGGCCGCCTCGATCAGGGCCGCGACGATCGGGCTGTTCTGGCTGGTGCGGTACAGCGTCTGCTTGATGGCCAGCACATTGGGGTCACGCGCCGCCTGGCGCAGGAACTGGACCACCACGTCGAAGCTCTCGAACGGGTGGTGGACCAGGATGTCCTTCTCGCGGATGGCGGCGAAACAGTCGCCGTTGTGGTCACGGATCCGCTCGGGGAAGCGCGGCGTGAAGGGCTTGAACTTCAGATCGGCCCGGCCTTCGGGGATCATCTGGCTCATCTCGGCCAGGCCCAGCTTGCCGTCGATCAGCACCACGTCGTCGGGGCCCGCGTGCAGGCTCTCGAGGATGAACTCGCGCAGGTCCTGCGGCATGGCCGTCTGGATCTTCACCCGCACCACCCCGCCCAGGCGCCGGCGCTTGAGCTGGGCCTCGAACTCGCGGACCAGATCCTCGGCCTCTTCCTCGATCTCGATGTCGCTGTCGCGGATCAGGCGGAACAGGCCGCGGCCCTCGACGATGTAGCCGGGGAACAGGTGGTCGATGAACAGGATCAGCAGCGACTCGAGCGCGATGTAGCGCACCTCCGCCTTGCGGCCGCGCGTGTCGGAGGGCAGCTCCCAGAAGCGGCGCACCTGGCTGGGCACCGGCACCAGGGCGTAGAGCTCCTTGCCGTCCGGCTTGCGCAGCTTCAGCGCCAGGGCGAAGCCCAGGTTGGGCAGGAACGGGAAGGGGTGCGCCGGGTCGATGGCCAGCGGCGTCAGCACCGGGAAGATGTGGTTGAGGAAGATGTCCTCGGCCTTCTTGCGGTCGCCCGGCGACACGTCCTTGGCGTCGAACAGGCGGACGCCCTCGGCGTCCAGCGCGGCGCGCAGCTCGACCCAGATGCGCTGCTGGTCGGCCATCAGCTCGCTGGCCGAGGCGTCGACCTTGAGCAGCTGCTCGGGGGCGGACAGGCCGTCCTGGCTGACCACGCGCACGCCCTCGCGGACCTGAGCCTTCAGCCCGGCCACGCGGACCATGTAGAATTCGTCCAGGTTATTGGCGCTGATCGACAGGAAGCGCAGCCGCTCCAGCAGCGGATGGCGCGGGTTCTCCGCCTCTTCCAGCACCCGGCGATTGAAGGCCAGCCAGCTGAGTTCCCGGTTGAAGAACCGCTCCGGCGAGGCGAGCAGGTCCTCGTCCAGGGTCAGGCCGGCCGGGGTGGGCGCCGAGGTCGTCTGGTCGCTGGAATCTGCGGTCGCGGCGTCGGTCATGGGGTCCCTGTCCGGTCCGGCGTCTTGTCACCCGCCGCGCCGGTCGCGGCAAGGGTCATGACGGGGGTGTTACAGGGGGTCTGTTACGGATTTGTCGATGGGGCCGGGGCGGGCGGCTCATCTACCCCATCGCCCCGCCGGCCATCGAGGGCGCGCCGAACACCATCCACAGCGCCATGGCCACCATCATGAGGTTCTCGGTCAGGGACACGAAGCCCAGCGGCACGTTGCTGTCGCCGCCGACGCAGGCGCATTTCAGTTCGCGCTTGTCGAGGTAGACCGCCTTGAACACCGAAACCGCGCCGACGCCGCCGATGACCAGCGCGACCGGTACCGACAGCCAGGTCAGCACGCCGGCGATCATCAGAACCCCGGCCAGCAGTTCGGCGAACGGATAGATGTAGGCGTAGGGCACCCAGCGGCGGGCCAGCAGGTCGTAGCCCAGGAACATCCCCGAAAAGCTCTGGAGGTCGCGCAGCTTCAGGCTGGCCAGCAGACACATGCTGAAGGCGATGAACCACTCGCCGGTCCGGATGGTGAGCCACTGACCCGAGGCGACGTAGGCCGCGGCCAGCGCCATCAGGGCGGCGGTGGCGAAGACGGCGATCACCGGCCGGTAGGTGGCGGCCTTGGGGTCGACGACCTTGAGGCCCAGATGCCGGCGCAGGTCGTCATGGCCGCCGATCCGCACGCCGTCGATGAACACCTGCGGCGTGGTCTTCACGTCGTGCTCGGCCTTGAAGGCGTCGACGTCGGCGCGCGTGGTCAGCCGGCGATCATCGACCGTGAAGCCGCGGCTGCGCAGCAGATGCAACGCCTTCAGGCCCCAGGGACAGACATGGTCGGGCAGAACCATGCGGTGGAGGACGGCGTGTTTGGCGGTGCGGGACATGATGGGGGTCTCCTGTGGTCCGGAACCGGTCCCACCCCCGTAGGTTCCGGACCAGGGGGCGGAGTCAACACCTGGCGGCGGTCGAGGGCTCGCATCCTCCCTAGGGAGCATTACCTAAGGGAGGCTGCCGAATATCAGCCGTCCGGGGCGACGGGTAGATCTGCCCCGGTTCACCGACAGCCGGCATCGGCCGGCTCTGTACGAAAGTTGAGTTCCCATGACCGCCCCGCTTGTCGACGTCTCCGTCCACCACCAGCCCAAGGGCCTCTCCGACCGCGTCGCCTTCGGCTTCACCAAGCTGCTGCGCTTCTGCGCCGACACCTTCTTCGCCAAACGCTACGGCCACCGGGCCGTAGTGCTCGAAACCGTCGCCGCGGTGCCCGGCATGGTCGGCGCCACCATCAACCATCTGACCTGCCTGCGCCGCATGTGCGACGACCGCGGCTGGATCAAGACGCTGATGGACGAGGCCGAGAACGAGCGCATGCACCTGATGACCTTCATCGAGATCAGCAAGCCGACGCTGTTCGAGCGGCTGGTCATCGTCTCGGTGCAGTGGGTCTTCTACCTGTTCTTTTTCGGCCTCTACCTCGTGTCCTCCAAGACCGCACACCGCGTGGTCGGCTATTTCGAGGAGGAGGCGGTGATTAGCTACACCAACTACCTGGCCGAGATCGACGAAGGCCGGTCGCCCAACGTGCCGGCCCCGCAGATCGCCAAGACCTACTGGGGTCTGGCCGATGACGCGACGCTGCGCGACGTGGTGCTGGTTGTCCGCGCCGACGAGGCCCACCACCGCGACGTGAACCACAGCTACGCCAACGAGCTGGCCGGCCTGCCGACCGGCGCCGTGGCGCCTTGCCCGCCGCACACCACGCTGGAACCGGCCTGGAAGACGGCCGCCTGATCGTACGCGGCTCGCTTTGACTGTACGGGCGCCCCGGGACCTGAGGTCTCGGGGCGTTCGCCGTCGGGGAACGTCGCTGCTAGCTGCGCTTGCCCAGGGTGTTCAGCCGCAGGACGGCGTAGAGCGGGCAGACGCCGACGATCCCGGTCAGCAACGGCACGAGCCCGAGCCAGGCCCAGGGCGTCTGCGGTCCGACGAAAACAAGCGACAGGATCGCGATCCCGACGATCACGCGCAGCAGGCGGTCAAGTCCGCCTTCATTGACTTTCATGTCCAGTCTCCCTCACCCGGGTCAGTCCGGTGAGGCGATGGATCCCACAGGTGCGCGCGCGGTGTCTGTGACCAAGTCACCCAACTGATCGCGCCAGCCGCTCAAGGGCCGGCCGGTCGAGAATCTCGATAACGCCCCGCCCCTGGACGACCAGACCGTCGCGCGACATCTGCGCCACCTGTCGGCTGACCGCCTCGCGCGCCGAGCCGATCTCGGCGGCAAGGATTTCGTGAGTGATGCTGACGACGTCATCGATCGCTCGCTCGACCAGGGCGCCCGCGAGACGCGCCGGCAGTCCGGTGAAGGCGAGCGCCTGGACGACGCCTTCGAGGTCTCCAAATCGGCTGGCCACTGAGCCCAGCACGGCCGCGCGGAAGACCGCATTGTCGCCGATCAGGCGGTCGAAGACCGGTGGCGGCAGCAGAACAGCGTCAACGTCCCGTTCGACGACGCCCTCCGCGGCGTAGAGGCGGTCTTCGATGAGGCAGGCGAAGGTCTGCAGGCAGATTTGACCTGGCCTGACGCGATACAGGAGCAGTTCACGGCCCGACGCGGACGTCAGCCCGACGCGAATGACCCCCCGTCGCAGTGCGAAAAAGCCGCCGCAGGGATCCTCAGGCCGGAACAGGACCTGGCCTGCCGGGGCCTTTACGGCGACGGCGCCCGCAGCGCCGGCGGCGATCGTCGCCATCACCTCGGGATCAGGCGCGGGGATCACGCCGCCTTCCGCTCCGCGCCCAGCGACGCCATGTCGATCACGAAGCGGTACTTCACGTCCGACCGCTCCATCCGCTCATAGGCGTGGTTGATGTCCTGGATGGCGATCTGTTCGCAGTCGGGCAGCACGCCCTTTGCGGCGCAGAAATCCAGCATCTCCTGCGTCTCGGCGATCCCCCCGATCGGCGAGCCGCTGACCCGGCGGCGGCCGCCCAGCAGCAGGCCGCTGTGGAAGGGCGGGATCTCGTCGATGGCCCCGACGATGACCAGCGAGCCGTCGATGTCGAGCAGCGGCAGATAGGCCTGCAGCTTGTGCGCCACCGGAATGGTGTCGATGATCAGGTCAAAGCCGTTGCGCGCCGCCTTCATCGCCTCGCGATCCGACGACAGCAGTACATGCTTGGCGCCCAGCGCATGGGCGTCGGCCCGCTTGGACTCCGAGCCGGTGATGACCGTGACCTCGCAGCCCATGGCCGCGCCCAGCTTGACCGCCATGTGGCCAAGGCCGCCCAGGCCTGCCACGCCCAGCCGCGTACCCGGACCGGCGTTCCACTTCTTCAGCGGCGAGTAGGTGGTGATCCCGGCGCAGAGCAGCGGCGCGGCCCGGGCGATGTCCATGCCGTCCGGGATCTTCAGAACGAAGGCCTCGCGCACCACGATATGATCGCTGTAGCCGCCGAAGGTCAGCTCGCCGGTGATCCGGTCCTTGCCGTTGTAGGTGCCGGTCGAGCGGTTGCGGCACAGCTGCTCCTCGCCCTTGCGGCACTGGTCGCAGTCCATGCAGCTGTCGACCAGGCAGCCGACGGCGGCCATGTCGCCCTCGCGGAACTTGCGGACCTGCGGGCCGACGGCGCTGACCCGGCCGACGATCTCGTGCCCCGGGCAGCAGGGATAGATCGTGCCGCCCCAGTCGTTGCGGGCCGTGTGCAGGTCGCTGTGGCAGACGCCGCAGAACAGGATGTCGATCCGCACGTCGTCGGGCCGCAGGGCCCGCCGCTCGAAATGGAAGGCGCTCATGCCGCTGTCGGCGGCGGTGGCGGCATAGCCGATGGCGTTGGGCATGGGGCGTTTCCTTGGAGCGTTTCGAACAAGCGTATGCTGCTCTTGAAGCGCGCGAAACCGGTCTCGTGGCGTCGGGTTCTGACGTGGATCATCCGCAGCGGGCAGGCGGCCGCTCCAGCGCGTGCGCCCGCGCCGGCGTTGGCTGATCGACCCCGCGGGTCTGAGGCGCCAGAGTGCTGGCCATGAATCGTTGGCTTTTCTTCTGGCGACAGCTGAACCGCAAGCTCTGGGTCAGGGCCAGCCTGTACGCGATGCTGGGTGTCGCTGTGGCGATTGCCGCGGTTGTTGCCCGCCCGGTCGTCCCTGCCGAGCTCGCCAGGCGATTCGGCGGGGAATCGGTCGAAGCGATACTGACCATTCTGGCGAGCAGCATGCTCGCCGTGACGACCTTCTCTCTCGGGGCGATGGTTACTGCCTACACGGCCGTGTCGCAGGCCGCTTCGCCGCGGGTGTCGCAGCTGGTCACCGGCGATCCGATGACGCAGAAGGCATTGGCGACCTTCGTCGGAGCGTTTCTCTACGCCGTCGTCGGAGTCACGGCGATCAACGCCGGGTACTACGGCGCGGAGGGACGCGCCGTAATCTTTTTTTGCTCCCTTGCGGTCGTCGGACTGGTGGCCTTCCGGCTGCTGTCCTGGGTAGACCGACTGTCCCGGCTGGCGCGGGTCGGCCATATGATCGAGTTGGTTGAGGGTCTGACACGCGAGGCGATGGCCCAGCAGGCCCGGGCGCCCGTGGGTCGCGCCGACGACACGGCCTTCGCGCGGGGCCGCGCGGTCCTCAGCAGGGAGACCGGCTACGTACAGAACGTGGACTGGAACGATCTCGACGACATCGCCTGTCAAACGGATGGCCGGATCCAGGTTGTCGCTCCGCCGGGACGGTTTGTGCGGGTGGACGAACCGCTTTGCCGGCTGTCGGCGAAGCCGGCCGACGAAGGTCTTGCCGAGCGGGTGCGGCGCGCCTTTTCGGTAGGCGCCACACGGTCGTTTGACCAGGATGCCCGCTACGGCCTGGTGGTTCTGGGAGAAATCGCCGGCAAGGCGCTGTCGCCAGGAATCAACGACCCGGGCACAGCGGTCCAGGTGATCGCCACGGCCGTTCGGTTGATGGACGAATGGGCCCGGCGGGAATGGGTGGCGGACCCCGCATGCCGCATCGTCAATGCTCCGCTGGGTGAAGCCGACATGCTTGACGACGTCTTCGGACCCACGATGCGATATGGCGCGGAAGACTTCGTCGTGGCCGCGCGGCTGCAGAAGGCCCTGCGGTCACTGGCGGCGGCCCCGGGCCCGCTGGCTCAGGCGGCGCGGACCCTGGCGGATGAGGCGCTCGACCGGTCCCGCCGCCTGATGGGCAGTGAGGCCGACCGCGCGCGCCTCGACGCGGCGGCCCGGGCCTAGTCTTACATCGTCCCGACCGGCGCGCCCCTGGGGACAGCCTTGGGCAGCAGGCGTCCTCCGGCGTTCCAGGTTTTCGCACGGGCGGCGCCAAATCCCCGACCGACCTTGCGATTGCGCCCCGGGTGTCGTCTGTTCGGGCATGGGGGGCGGTCGATGAACAGGTTTCCAGGCGCGGCGAGGATGATCTCCACATGGCGTTGATCCAGACGCCGGTGGCCTTGCTGGCCGTGCTCGCGGTCGGGGTGGCGGTCGCCGAGCTGGTCGGCCGGCTGTCGTGGGGGCGCAAGGTCGGCGCGGCCCTGATCGTCATCGTGGTCGGCGCCCTGCTGGCCAACTTCAGGATCATTCCGCCGGCCGGGGCCGGCGGCCCGGTCTATGACCCGATCTTCGCGGTGGTGACGCCGGCCGCCATCTTCCTGATCCTGCTCGAAGCCAACCTGAAGGCCCTGCGCAGGGCTGGCGGCCCCATGCTGATCGCCTTCGGACTCGGCGCCGCGGGCACCGCCGCCGGGGTGCTGGTCGCGGGCCTGCTGACCCCGGCCCGGGCGATGCTGGGCGGGAACTTCGAAGCCCTGTCGGGCATGTTCGCCGGCACCTACATCGGCGGCGCCGCCAACTTCAACGCCATCGCGCTGCACTATGGCGTGCTGCGGGAGGGCGACCTCTACGCGACCGCCGTCGTCGTCGACAACATCGCCACCGGCGTCTGGATCCTGATCACCGTGGCCATGCCGGTCCTGCTGTACCGCACCGGCCTGTTCGGCAAGCCGGGCGAGCGGACCGCCGCGACGCCCGATGAAGCGCCGGAGGCCACCCTCGCCACGCCCCTGACCGGCAGTCTCGCCGTCGCCCTGCCGCTGGCCCTGGCCCTGACCGGCGTGGTCGTCGCCAATCTGGCCGCCGCCGGGCTCAAGAGCCTGGGGCTGGCCGTCCCCTCCATCCTGATCCTGACCACTCTGGCGCTGGTCGCGGCGCAGATTCCGGTGGTCGCGCGCATGACGCTGAGCCGGCCGCTCGGACTCTATGGGGTCTATGTGTTTCTCATCGTCGTCGGGGCCAGCATCGATATCGCCGCGCTGATCGCCTCCGGGCCGCTGGGCCTGATGCTGATGGCCTTCGTCACGATCCTGATGCTGGTGCACGGCGTGGTGCTGGTCACCGCCGCCCAGCTGTTGAAGATCGAGCCGGAGATCGTCGCCATCGCCTCCAACGCCAATATCGGCGGCGCGACCAGCGCGGTGTCGCTGGCCGAGGCGTTCGGTCGCGAGGATCTGGTCCTGCCCGGCCTGATCGCCGGCACGGTCGGCACGGCGATCGGCACCTATGTCGGCTTCGCGGTGGTGGCGCTGCTCTGAGGGCAGGGCCCGCACAGCCTTGATTTGTCGGGCGACATCGACGATGACCCCCGCCTCCAAGGACCCGGCGCGACCGGGTGGCTACCCCGGGCGCCGATCCCTCGGGAAACCTTCGCGCCGCCGATGCGATCTTCGCTGGCGGCCCGCCTTTAGTGAACGCACCCATGTCGATTATCGCCTCCGCGCGCCAGCAATGGCTCGCCAACCCCCGCCGTGACCTGCTGGCGGGGACCGTCGTCGCCCTGGCCCTGATCCCCGAGGCCATCGCCTTTTCGATCATCGCCGGGGTCGATCCGGCGGTCGGCCTCTACGCCAGCTTCATCATCGCCGTGACCATCGCCTTCGTCGGCGGCCGCCCGGCCATGATCTCGGCCGCCACGGGGGCCATGGCGCTGGTCATGGTCGTGCTGGTGAAGGAGCACGGCGTCGAATACCTGTTCGCCGCCTCGATCCTGACCGGCGTCTTCCAGGTCATCGTGGGCCTGCTGAAGCTGGGCCGCTACATCCGGTTCGTGTCGCGCAGCGTGATGACCGGCTTCGTCAACTCGCTGGCTATCCTGATCTTCCTGGCCCAGATGCCCGAGCTGATCGGCGCCAACTGGCAGACCTTCGCCATGGTCGCCGCCGGCCTGGCGATCATCTACGGCTTCCCGTTGATCACGAAAGCCATCCCGGCCCCGCTGGTCGCCATCATCGTGCTCAGCATCGTGGCGGTGTTCCTCAAGCTCGACGTTCGCACGGTCGGCGACATGGGTCAGATGCCGACCACCCTGCCGGTCTTCCACCTGCCGGCGGTGCCGCTGACCTGGGAAACCTTCACCATCATCGCGCCGGTGGCGGCGACCCTGGCCTTCGTCGGCCTGCTGGAATCGCTGCTGACCGCCAACCTGCTGGACGACATCACCGACACGCCGTCGGACAAGGACCGCGAGACGCGCGGCCAGGGCATCGCCAACATCGCCGCCGGCGTCTTCGGCGGCATGGCCGGCTGCGCCATGATCGGCCAGTCGATCATCAATGTGACCTCCGGCGCGCGGGGGCGTCTGTCGACCCTGTGGGCCGGGCTGTTTCTGCTGTTCCTGATCCTGGTGCTGCAGGACTGGGTGGCGATGATCCCGATGGCCGCCCTGGTCGCGGTGATGATCATGGTCTCGGTCGGGACCTTCGACTGGAAGTCGGTGCTGAACCTGCGCTCCACGCCGGCCCAGTCGTCAATCGTGATGATCGCCACCACCGCGACGGTGGTGCTGACCCACGACCTCTCCAAGGGCGTCGTGCTGGGCGTGCTGCTGTCGGCGGTCTTCTTCATGCGCAAGGTCGGCAAGACCATCACGGTGACCGAGATCGAGACGCCGGAGGAGGGGGTGCTGCGCTACAAGGTCAGCGGCCAGCTGTTCTTCGCCTCCGCCGACCTGTTCGCCGCCGTCTTCGAGTATCATGGCCATCCGACCCGGGTCGAAATCGACATGACCGACGCCCACCTGTGGGACCTGACCGGCGTCGCCGCGGTCGACAAGGTGGTGTTCTGCTATCGCCGCCAGGGCGGGGAGGTCGAACTCATCGGCATGAACCAGGCCGGCCAGACCCTGGTCGACCGGGTCGGCAAGCACGACAAGAGCCACCTGCCGGCGGGCGGTGGGGCGCACTGAGGGAGGGTGTTCACTCCCCGAACAGGTCCGCCGTCTCGTCCAGCACCTCGCGGGCCAGCACCCGGTTCAGCGGCCGCCCCTGTTCGCCGGCGGCCTGGTCGAGCAAGCGGACCATCTCGCGGGCGGCGGCGATCGAGCGCGGCATCCGCTTGAGCAGATAGGCGTAGAGGTCGGGCGCCGGGCGGTGCAGCTTCTCGCGGAACAGCGCCTCCAGCACCGCGATCAGCAGCGCGTCGTCGGGCTCGCCCAGTTCGGCCACGGTCAGGGCGTTCAGCCGCGAGCGCAGGTCGGGGAGGGCGGCGGGCCAGGCCGTCGGCCGCGTCCGCGCCGTCAGTAGCAGGCCGCCGTCGGTCGGCGCGCGGTTGATCAGATGGAAGAGCGCCTCGTCGCCGGCCCCCTCGCCGACCTTGTCGGCGTCCTCGACCAGAACCGGCCGGCCGTCCAGCGCCGTCAGGTCGGCGCCGGGGCTGTAGCGCGCCGCGCCGGCCTCCGC
>Ga0209066_10006219_pt1 | contig 12266 bp, 11 predicted proteins | sample All_14_2_FD_187198 | JGI IMG/M metagenome (GOLD analysis project Ga0209066, IMG submission 187198) | Freshwater microbial communities in response to fracking from Pennsylvania, USA - Allegheny Zone_MetaG_DW_15 (SPAdes) (version 2) ...
GGTCAAGACCGTGGAGTTCGAGGCGCTTTCGGCGGTCGAGGGCGAGGCCGGCAGCAACCTTCCCGATGCCGATTTCTACGCCTGCAGCTTGCCGCGTGACCGCTGGGAAGACGCGCCGCAGACCGATGCGATTGAGCGGGTGGTCCTGGTCCACCGTCTGCGCGAAGTCATGGCGCTGGTCGGGTTCACTCGGCTGGAGGCGGCCGGGCCGGACTCATCAGGAGAGTTGGACGTGGATGTGCAGCGCGCCGCCATCGGGACGCAGACAGACTGGGTGCCGGCCGTCGAGAACCGCGGCGAAGGGATCTTCATTCAGTTCCGCGCGAGCGCCGTCATCAAGTGGCTGGCCCGAGCGGCTGTGAAAGATCGCGGCAGGGAACTGGAACACGGGTTCGAGCTGTACAAGGCCGAGCGGCGGACGGCGGCCAACGCCAAAAAGAAAGAGCCGGTCTTCGCAGGCGTCCCTTACTACCTGCTGCATTCGCTGTCTCACCTGCTGCTGACCGCCATCGCGCTGGACTGCGGCTATCCGGCGGCCTCGTTGCGGGAGCGGGTCTATGCCGAAGAGAAGTCCGGTCAATTCGGCATCCTGATCTACACGGGCTCACCCGATGCCGAGGGTACTTTGGGCGGCCTGGTCGAAGCCGGGCGCCGTTTCCGCCAGCTGTTGCAGCGCGCCTTGGAGATGGGCCGAGTCTGCTCGAACGATCCGGTCTGCGCGCTCCAGCGTCCCGAGCCGCACACCCACCGGCTGCTGCTCGGCAGCGCGTGCCACTGCTGCCTGCTTGTCGCCGAGACCTCCTGCGAACAGCGCAACGACTTTCTCGACCGCGCCCTGATTGTGCCGACGTTGGCAAACCTGGGCGCAGAGTTCTTCACCTGAAGAGGCCCCATGTTCACACCACTTCACGAACTGACCGTCCAAACGCTGCTCGACCTGGGCAGCCTCCTGCAAAGCAACGAGCCGTCCGCAGGCGCGCCAGTCCGGCGTCTTGAGCAGATCCTCGGCACGGACGCCGCCGCGCGCGTGACGGAAATGCTGACGCGGGCCGGTTCCGACGGCTGGTCTCTGCGGCAGGTGGGCGAACTGGCCATGGCCATTGTAGCGGCCCGGCGTGGCGCCAGCGACCCCGAGAAGTTGTTCGATCTGGTCCTTTCCGGTCCGGACGCACCTGGCGTGCCCACCCGTGACACAGCCGCGGTCATGCACACGCTGATCGAAGGCGCCAAGGAGGAGGTGTTGCTGGTCGGTTACGCCGTGTACAACGGGAAGCGGCTCTTCCGGCCTCTGGCTGCCCGTATGGCCGCCAATCCCAGCCTGAAAGTGACCTTCTGCCTCAATATAGAGCGCAAGCGGGGCGACACGACCATTGCGTCCGACATTGCGGCACGGTTTCTCGATGACTTCCGTAGTCGCCATTGGCCCTGGCAGACCCTGCCCCGACTCTTTTATGATCCGCGATCCTTGGAACCGACTGCGCATTCCTGCACATCCCTGCACGCCAAGGTGCTGATCGTGGACCGCCGCAGCGCCATGGTCACCTCCGCAAATTTCACCGAAGCCGCGCAACGCCGCAACGTCGAGACCGGCGTCCTGATCACCTACGTGCCTTTCGTCGCCCGCTTGGCCGACTACTTTGGAGAACTCCAGAGTCACCTGTTCGAGGAACTTCGGTGAGCGTCTTGATCGTGTGGTTGGTTATCTGAGTTATTATTGGGAGAACATAATGGAAGCAAGAGCTAGGACGGTAAGCGACATCCTGCATGAATCAGCGCAGTACATGGTGCCGCTCTTTCAGCGGTCATACTCGTGGCATAAAGAAAACTGGCAGCGGCTGCACGATGACATCGTGGCTCTGGCGGATGAATCTGACGATTCGGTTCACTTCTTGGGTCCGTTGGTGTGCACGAAGGGGAGCAGTGTGCCCGGCGATATTCCCGTGTACCAGTTGATCGACGGCCAGCAGCGCCTCACCACGCTGAGTGTCCTGCTGGCCAGCATCAGAGACGTCGCGCGCAGCAGAGGGGTCAACGACTTGGCGGAAGAGATTTCGGAGGACTACCTGATCCATAAGCGGCGGCAGGGGCTGGAGCGATTCAAGGTCCTTCCCCGGCTGGGAGACCGTGATGCGCTACAGGCCATAGTGGAGTCACGTGATGTGAGCCCTTACGCTCATCTGAGGATCGTACAGGCATGGAAGTACTTTCGCCGCCAAGTGACGCATCGTGTCAGACGGGATCCGGCCGCTGAACTGAAAAGACTATTCAACATCGTGACACGTCGTTTGTCCCTCGTTGTCGTGAGCATAGACGGTGAGAATCCCTACGAGATTTTCGAGAGTCTCAATGCGACCGGGTTGCCGCTTGCCGAATCCGATCTCATTCGCAACTACATCTTCATGCAGGTACCCGTGGACAAGCAGGCGGATTTCGACCGTGGGCAGTGGAGCGGTGTCGAACAGCAGTTCGCCGGCTGGGGAGATGCGGCCTCAAGCGTGATGACCGGATTCTATCGCGACTATCTCATGAGGGACGGCGCGTATTCTCGCGACAAGAACACGTTCTTGGATTTCAAGCGGCAGCAGAAGGAGCGAGGCTTGGATGCTGAGAAACAAACGAAGGAACTCCGCCATTTTGCCCCTCTGGCTGCGCAGATTCGTAAGCCCGACCGTTGTGATTCTCTCGTCATTAGGCAGTCTCTGTCGGACATCGCGCTCATGGACATCGGGACATCCTACGCGCTGATTCTTAACCTCATGAACCGCCGCTCAAAAGGACTGTTAAGCGAGGCTGATCTGGCGGCCTGCCTGCGAGACCTCGTTTCATTTGTCCTGCGCCGTACCGTCTGCGGTGAGAGCACCAGGCCCTACGGTAGATGGTTTGTGGAGGCCATTGGCGCAATTGGGTCCTCTCCCGAGAGCGATCTGAAGCAGTACTGGCTTGAGCGCGGTTGGCCGGATGACAGCGCATTCAAGCGTTCTCTCCTCGACTTTCGGTTTTATTCACGGGAGCCCCAGAAGGCCAAGATGGTCTTGCTGGCTTTGGAGCGTTCATTGGGCCACAAGGAACGGGTCGACCTTAACGAACTGACGATTGAGCACGTGATGCCTCAGACTGTGACCAACGATAAGGCCGGTCGAGCCTGGAAGGAGGTACTCGGCTGCAATTGGGAAGAAAACCATGAGCGTTACTTGCACACGCTTGGGAATCTCACCCTGACAGGATACAACCCTGAACTCGGAAAAATGTCGTTTTGCGAGAAGCAGGCCGTCTATAAGGCGAGCCATGTCGACCTGAACAGGCACTTCAACGGAATGGCGACTTGGAACTGTGATACGATCAGGGATCGGGCGAAAGCGCTGGCAGACGTTCTGTGTCAGCTTTGGCCCCGGCCTGACGGTGCCCAGGCCTACGTTGGTGCGCTTGATGACGTGCCGGATCCGGCGGAAACTTCGCCCGCACGGCGGCGCAATCTGGAGTACTGGGGAACGTTCCTCAAGCGTTGGGACAAGACTCTTGGGATCACTCAACCGGACGTGTCTGAAACGGGCGAGTTGCTCATTTCGCTTGATGCAAGAGCAGGGGTGTCCATTGCACTGTGGCAGTTCAGGCGCGAGAAGAAGGTTGTCGCCTATGTACGATTTGTGAACAGAATAGGTAGGGCGCTTTACGCCCATCTCCGTGAGAACGCAGAAGAGACCGATGGCAAAATTGAGGGTGATTTGATCTGGGACTGGCCGCTCCAGAACTGTTTCGCTGTTTGTGAGGAGGATGCGGATTTTGCTGATAAGGCCGACTGGGAAATACAGTACGCGTGGTTCTATGATGAGTTGAAGGACATCGTTGAAGCTATCCGCCCCGAGATCGCTCAATTCACGGAAAAAGATGATGATTCAGGCGGCGATCCCGAACGCCATAAGTTGCGTTACTCGTTCTGGGCTGGGCTCCTCGCCTACGCAGCAACTCAGACCAGCCTTCACTCGGCTCGGACGCCTTGTACGTCAAACTGGATCGGCGGCGGAATTGGTCGTAACGGGTTCAGCCTCAACTACGGTGTTCGGGAGCAAGAATCGCAAGCTGAGATCTACATCGACATGGGGAAGGGTTCTGAGAGTGACAATGACCGGGCCTTTCTGTCTTTGCAGAGTCAGAAGGATACAATCGAGGCAGCCTTTGGCGGAGCGCTGGATTGGCAGCGTCTCCCGGACAAGCGCGCCTGCCGTATCTGCAAGACTGTCGCAGGTGGTTGGCGTTCTCCAGCAGAATCGTGGCCGGAAACACACGCCGCGTTGACGGACGCGATGATTCGTTTGGACAGGGCGCTACGGCCTTATGTGCAGGGGTTAAAGCTGTGATGCGAGCTCTCTGCAGAACTAAACTTAATGTTTCACCGCCTCCTTCTTATTGACCTAATCTGAGCTTATGGCCTCTTTCGAACAGCACTGTTCCGACTGCCGCCGGGAACTCGGCGAGCCGTTCGCGTACGTCCACCAATGGCTGGACGCTCTGTTCAAGGTTCTCGGGCCAAAGCACCGGTCCGTCCGGCATCATGCCGGCGGCGTAGAACAGGTCCGCAAGATGTGGGGCGACCGCGCCGCCAGCGCGGCGGAAATCCATATCAAGCGAGACTATGGCGGGGACGTTCCCTGCGAAAAGGATGCGCAGATGGTGAGCATGTTTGGGGCAAAAGCAAAGAGGAGAGAGGATTTATGGCCGTGAAAGAAAGTGAAACAAAAGAAACCAAAAGCCCCATCAAGAATCTGCCGGTGCGCCTTCCCGGCCAGTCAGCCCGTGAGCATTTTGATACCTTTATTGAAAACAGCATTCTGTTTCCGATCATGCTCGCGAGCGTGATGGTGGTGTTTGCGTTCATCGAGTGGTATTTCTGTCTCATGAAGGTGCCAAGAATGCCGTGGCTGTTTACAGGTGTCGCGTTCGTCGCCATCGCTGTGGCTTACTGGCGCATCCGGGTGGCCTACTACAAGGCCCGTCGTCTCAGACTTGGTATCACAGGGGAGGAGGCGGTGGGGCAATTCCTTGAGGAGCAGCTTCGGCCGCTGGGGTGTCAGGTGTTACATGACATTCCTGCAGACGGGTTCAATGTCGACCACGTCGTGATAGGTCCGACCGGCGTATTCACAGTCGAAACCAAGACACACAGCAAGCCGGCCAAGGGCGCCAGCAGCATCAAGTATGATGGTGAATCCGTGTCGGTGAACGGGTTGAAACCTGACCGAGATCCAATTGTGCAGGCTAAGGCACAAGCCCGCTGGATTTTCGACCTTCTTGGACGGTCTACAGGCCGGAAGGCGTTCATCCAGCCTATCGTAGTCTACCCCGGCTGGTTCGTAAACCCACAGCCGCTTAATGCTGAGGTGTGGGTGCTGAACGAGAAGGCGTTGCCCGCCTTCATCGGCAACGCCCGTGGGTGTACCCTGACTAACGAAGATGTCCACCTGCTCGCGTTTCATCTGGCCCAATACGTTATTGCAAAAAGCCGGACGAGGTGAGCGCGTTTCTGCTGTGGATAACAACCTGCTTGCAAAAAAGGACGACTTCGACAGCACATCCACTTGACTTACTGAGCTGTTGTGACATGGTAGTAGCCATGAAGTGTTGACCTCGATCAGATCGTGAATCGCACTGTTCATAAGGAGCAGAGCCGTGACGGAACAAGATCCTGAAGAAGCGACAGCCGAGGAGACGCCAGTCATTCCGCTAATGACATGGGAGGAAGAGGAGAACGGCAAAGAAGGCCAGCTTAACCTACCCGCGTTTACCGACATGCCGACGTTGGCGGAACGAGCCGTCATTCATCTTGCCCGTGAGTGGCGCGAATCGGTCGTTACTAACAAACCGCACAACAAGCAGCAGGGGGCTAGAGAAGAGACGATCATATTGGCCTGCCTGCTCTTGTCTGTCCGATGGGGTAGTGCATTCACCACGCTCCCGCTGCGAGAGGTCGACCGCAACAGCCATCTGAACAGAGGCGACTACGGGTTCGCATGGATGGACAGTCTCGGCTGGGATTTGTGTCGTTATGCACTGTCCGACCCTTTAGACCGAAGACACCTGAACCGGACAATCGAGATATTGGTCGCAAACTTGGCGCACGGGAGTTCTTCAGTCCGCTTATGGGTGATGGATCTTGGCTGGCTAGTTAAACCACTTGTCCCCGTTCTGTTCATTGAAGCGACAGTCAATGCTTTGCTTAAGAATCTGGCCGACACTCTTGTTGGTCCGATGCAGGCGGCAGCACTCGCCGCTCGATTCTTTCTGGTACCGGAAGACTTTATATCATTTGCCTCGCGGTTCAGGCCGCCCGCCACCTTTAACAATCAATATGCCGCACGCCTTGCGGACCTCAAGTCAACACTTCACAGCGCCAGCGCTCCATTTGTTGAGACCGAGAACCAATGCTGGCAGATCATCACCGATGCTATCCTCGGCAAGTTGTTCGTTCCCTTAAAACTTCCGCCGGCTGTTGAGGGCAAGGACCTGTTCCCGCATCTGGCTTGCCCGGAGCCGAGTGCACTGCCCGCCCTCACATCTGCCCAAACCGGGCTCTTGTCGCGACTGGGTCATATCTGGCACACCCGCTACACCCGGCGGGAACTCGACATGCTCGTCAGCCTCCCGTGGAACCAGTTGCCGCAGCGGCTGAAGGACAAGACGATCCACTATCACGATGATCCTGCAAGTCTGAAGCGGCCCGAGGAATGGCCGACACTGGGTAGTCCGGAAGACAATGATTAGGCGCCTCTATTTTTAGCCCGCAGCAGACACGCCCGAGGGGATGCGAACACTTAGCACTGGGAAACTACTGACATGAACTACTGGAGTACCGAAGGCAAGAGATGGGGCAAGTTCGAGTTGCACACTGAACAGTGGAATGGGCCGTTCTGGGTTTTGAAGCACGAGAGGATAGAACAGCCGAAATGGGCGGCGGATGCCGTGCGGAAGCACATCAATAGTGTGAAGTGCGAGGAAAGACAGGCGCATAAAGATCAAGCCAGATACAGAATTGATGCTAAAGGTTCAGGCCCTGATGCGCATATTGCTAGAAAGCAAGTCGAGTGGTGGGACTGCACGGGTAAAGAGTTATTCCGTAATAATAAGCTAATCATGGCGTGCCGTCTATGGTTGGCCGAAGGTGAGCCCAGTCGGTTCGGGGAGCCGCCGCCTGATCGCCAGATCTCTGTCCTTGAATTTGTATTTGCAAGCAACTCGGGAGAGTTCCATGTGCCCCAAGGGATCGAGCAGCCAGAAGGCATGTATTCGGAACTGGCGGAGCCCTTCAGGTTCATGAACGCCCAGGTCACGCATGATCGACTGATAGGTTACAAAATGCGAATACTCAAAGCTGCTAAACGCGACCAACTTATGAACGAGGTGTTCCCGGAAGCGCAGTTGCGCACGCCCACCAAACAGCCGACGCACCAGCCGAGTGGCCCGAAGCAGGAACGAAAGGCCGCTAGGTGGGGCACGAAACAACTAGCCGATTGTCACAAAAGAGATGCTTGTATAATATGGGATTCCTATACTCACGCGGCCAAGTTGAGGGGCAAGGGCCGGCCTGAGTTTAAAGACTGTTGGGCGGAGGCAGAGGTTAGGCTAGCCAAGATTGGCGTAGTGTCATGGGCGCACTTGCGAGCTATCGTGCGCACGAGGGCTGAGGTTGCTAGAAAAACCAAAACTAAGAATGATGCCGCAAAACGTAAAGCTAACACAATGCAAGATAGCCGTGGCTAGCATTCGAGCCACCAATAGGCCACAAGCTTGTCAATAGACTGGCCACCGGAAAACACAATGTGCCAAACGTCGTCCCCGCTTAAGCGGGCAAGGCGTTTATGCTTTCATAGGGCTCCACGGGTGAAAGTTGTTGGCCGACAGTTGGCCTGATATTGGCCGCATCCTGGGAAGATCGCCTTAGCCGCACGCATGGTGCGAACGGCGATTAACTCGAATAACTGGAGTTCTATTCATGAGCAAGGAAGCACTCATCGGGCGGCTACTCACAGCCACCCCCGACCAACTGAACGCTGTCGAGGCTGTCTTCAGCGGACGGGCTGAAGCCAAACAGGAACGGACATCGACCCGCATGCTGGACTACCGGCAGGCGGCCAACGCCCTCAACGTCAGCCGCCAGACGGTCCGCCGCATGATCGCTGCAGGACGTTTACCCACAGTGGAGATCCGGGCTGGCCGCACCCGCGTCCCGGAGGCCGCGATCATCGCACTGGTCAACAGTGCCACCAAGAAGGCAGGTGCCCAATGATTGCCATTGATAGACTGGAGACTATAAAGGAGACCATCCGTTCTCTGAACATTACAGAGCCAGCAGATAAGCAACTGGTCTATTTGCTTGTGCGCAACCTCCTTGGCTTGGATCAAGGAGCGCAGGCCATGCCTGACTCCAATGACGCCGTCTTGTCCATTGCCGAGGCTGCAAGGCGACTTGCCCGCAGGCCACGGACCATCCAATACTACGTCGCAACAGGCCAGCTTATCGGCTTTCACACCGGCCGAAGCCACCGCCTTACAGGCATACCTGCCAGCGAAATCGACGCGTTTATCAAGCGCAATACGGACGGAGGCAGTGCAATATGAAGCCGAAAACATCCCCGTTCTTTCTTTGCAAGCTGAAGAACCGCCCCGACGCGGCCTGCCGCAAATTGCGCCGTTGCCGCGATTGTGGACGCGTGCTGCGTTTCTCATTCGACGACAGCCTTTGCCCCACGTGCGCGAGCGAGACCGACCGCGGGAGGAAGGTGGCGCGTCATGGCGCCCGCTAGCCGCAGGAAGGCGGCACAGAACAAAGATATCCCGAAACCACATATCCCTGTTGAAAACGACGAGCGAAGTCTGGCCGGGGCATTGATCAACGGTGCCGACTCGGTGCTACGCGAAATCGCAGGTCTCGGGCTGACACCGGATCACTTCATGGACACCGCGTGTAGGCAGGTTTTCGGGGCAGTGGGCCGACTGGTCGCCAGCCGGACTCCGCTGGAACCGAACGCCATTGTCACCGAGGCTGGCATTGGCGTTGTAGCCGCAGAAAAACTGCATGAAGAGTATGGGGGCTTGTACGGTGTCAGGTATCACGCGATCCGTATCCGAGATTCCTATCTGAAGCGGTGCGCCATAGCCGAGTTGGACAATGCCGAAGGTATCACGGCCATCCACATGGCCTTAGATACGATCCGCTCTGACTTAGACAAAGCAGGGGGCGGTCAGCCGTCAGGGTTCACGGCCCGCTCGTGGGGCGAGTGCGTGAATGTCGAATTGCCGCCCAAACGGTTCATCATAGGGAAGCTGTTTGCCCAAGGCCAGGTGCAGGCGATCTTCGGGCAGGGAGGACTGGGCAAGTCACGCCTCGCGCTGAACATGGCCCGCAACCAAGTGTTGGGGCAGCCCTTCCTTGGCATGGAAACAGAAGCCCGACAGCCCATGCGCCACCTGTTTGTCGGCAGCGAGAACGACCTGCACCGTTGGCAGATCGACACGCGCTGCATGTCCAAGGGGCTGGAGGAAGAGCAGATGAATGCACTCGCCAGCCACATCCGGGTGACCACACTGGAACATCAGGGAGACACGTTCATCAATCTGGGTGATGAAGAAAACGAACAGAAGTGGCGCGACACGCTGCGGGCATGGCCGCCGGACGTCTTGTGGGTAGACCCTTGGGGCGATGTGCTTGAAGGCGACGGTTTCGACTGCGACGTGAGATCGACAATCGCCACCCTGCGCAAACTGGCGGGTGCGGCCAATCCCGACTGCGGCATCGTGATCCTCGCCCACGCGCGAACCGGAGCGGCGAACATCGCCCAGGCCGCCGGGTTCGATGCGGCCAACTTCGGCAAGGCCAGCAAGGCACTGTACTCCTGCGCCCGCGCCGTCGTGAACATTGCGCCTTATGATGCGTCAAAGAACCCGGATCTCGCATGGGTGCCTGCCAAGAACAACAATGGCACGCTGCCTGAAGCCTTGCGCATACGTCTCGATCCGCAGACGCTGACGTATTCCGCAGTCGAAGCTTTGGACGTTGAGGCATGGCAGGATGAGGTCAAGACCGCCTCGAAGATGACATGGAAGAAATCGGGCGTCCGTTTTGATCCGGACGCGGTGCTGGGATTGGCAGCAAAGCCGCTCACGAAAACAGAACTCCATGCGGCAGTACGAGTGTGGGGCGTGACAGAACGCGACACTCGTGCCGGCTTAGACGGGCTTCTAAGGACGGGAAAGCTTGAAGAGCGCAAGTCCGGAAACCGGAACGCGAAACTGATCGGGACACCCCAAAGTTTTCAAACATGACAAAGCTCATGTCGGGTTTGTCGAGTTTGTCGAAATAGGCCGTCCGGCAAACTTGACACACACGGCCTTATAGGGCGTGTGTCGAGTTTAGACGGCGAGAGCGTGGTTCGAAGTGCGCGAGCCGACACAAGCAAGCCGAGTATTGTGCGTTATCGTCTTCTATTTTTTTTCAAGCCATAGGGTAATATAGGGGAAATATGGGGTGATGGCCTGATTTGACGGATGGAAAGGGATGCTTCAGAAAAGCAAAAACAGGTTTGGTTGGTAGGTTGGTTGGTAGGTCATGCCATCCTCGTCCAGCGGTGTCCAGCCTCTGCCAACACGATGGCCAGTGAAAAGCAAAAACCCCGAAAACATTGGCGTTTTCGAGGTTTTTTACTCTAAAAAGATGGTCGGAGCGGAGGGAGTTGAACCCTCGACCTTTTGGTCCCGAATCGGAAATCGATGTAAATAGAGCGATTCATTGAAACGTTTTGAAATCGGCGCAACAATCTGCAATACAATGTATTGTGAAGATTGAAAGCGTCTGACAGAAATTGAACCATCGTGTGTTTATGAGAAACTTTGGCAAAGTACTTCCAAAGAAATATGGGTTCAAAAGTGGCTTTCTTTTGGTTTTTCAGCATAAGGAAAATGGGGCTGAATACAGCCCAGTTTCCGTCGAGACTCCTCTGGGCAGTTCAATCGCTTGGAACTGAAACCCCCGGCGTTGACAGAGTTGCTCCAGTTTCAAAAAGACATCGGCATGCAGCGCGTTCCGCTCGTGCTTCATGTCGCTGAAGGTCGAGCTGACGAACACACGGATGATGGGGCGGAGACGGGGTGTGGAGGCTTGCTGTGTCATGAGGTCCGGTCCTTTCTATCCATTCTTGTGTGGCAAGGTTTGCTCGGAGCAGCCGTTGACTTTGCTGCAAATCTCGCGAACCTTCCCCAGGTCGCAGTGCGAGTGGGAGACGAAAACCCATGTGCCAGTCACTGGTTTGGTGCAGTTGTCCTTTGATCAGACACGCGTCAGTCAAGCGAATCTAGCGCTTGACGCAATGCGCGGGCGCAGTCGGAGTCCCGTGCCACCGACATCAAGTGGTTATGCTCGATTGCGTTCTCCGCAGTGCGTGAACGCACGAGGTCTTGGACCGCGCGCCCAAATGTGTGGACGGATTTGCAGTAGTCTGTCACATTGGGATCGTCCAGGATGTCTGCCTGGAAGGCGGCGAGCCGGCGGAGTTCCCCGTCCAGCGTTGGATCGTTCTGGCTACCGAGTTGCTCTCGACCGAGTTCGTAGAGCTCCGAAGAGTCTTCCGATTGGTGATCCCCCGCGTGCTTGGGGGCTCCGCGCAAGAGGGCGCCCAACGAAGTCCAAAGGCTCTTGCCCGCAGAACCGGACTTCTGTGCTGGAGCATCGGGTGCGGTGGCGCAACTCTTAAGTAGGCGAGTCGCCTTGAAGCGGACCTCCGGCTCTTTGGCTGTGCGGCCGATTTTCTGTAGCACAGAGGCTAGTTCCGGCCATGCGCCGACCTTCTCAAGGACATAAAGGACATTCTCGGCCTCGATCACTCGCCGCGCGTGGTCCTCTAGAAGCGAGGTCATGAACTCCCTGATCTGTGGATGGGAGGACAAGTCAGCCATTGCGTCCCAATACGGCTGCCGTTGCCCGCCGATGTATGAGGCGCTGACTATCGCGTGCGCTGCGGCCTCGGTGCTGGCACGGTTGGGCCGAAAACCATGGTGGAAGCACCGGTGGATAAGGTAGTAATCCTGATGCTCCGCATATACCGAGACCAAGAAGGACTGCATGCCGGCGTCACTATCCCGCGCGGCTTGCTCGATCAGTTTCTCCATCGGTTCATCGAAGCCATCGAATCCTGCGTTTGTTTGCGGCGGAAACGTCTTCAGGAGTAAGCGGCGTCGTTCATCGTCGGAACTGATCGACTTGAGTGTAGCGAAAGCGTTTT
>Ga0209066_10006220_pt1 | contig 12266 bp, 11 predicted proteins | sample All_14_2_FD_187198 | JGI IMG/M metagenome (GOLD analysis project Ga0209066, IMG submission 187198) | Freshwater microbial communities in response to fracking from Pennsylvania, USA - Allegheny Zone_MetaG_DW_15 (SPAdes) (version 2) ...
GCACCGTGGTAGACCACCAGCCAGCCGCTCAAGGCCCCGGCCACCATGATCCCCTCGATGCCCAGGTTGAGCACGCCCGCCCGCTCGCACAGCAGCACGCCCAGGGTGCCCAGCAGCAAGGGCGTGGCCATGCGCAGCACCGCGATCCAGAAACTGGACTGGGTGAGCAGGTCGTACCACTCGGTCATGCCTTGATCCCTTGTGGGCGCAAAGGCCGCAAGCGGTAGTGCATGAAGCACTGGCTGACCAGCATGTTGAGCAGGGCCAGGGCCAGCATCACATCGGCCAGGTACGAGGGCAGGCCCAGCACGCGGCTCATGCTGTCGGCACCCACCAGCACGCTGGCCACGAACAGGGCGGCGGCCACCACACCCAGAGGGTGCAGGCCCGCCAGCATAGCGATCACGATGCCGCTGTAGCCATAGCCGGGCGACATGTCCAGCGTGAGGTAGCTGGTGCGCCCGGCCACTTCACCCACGCCCGCCAGGCCCGCCAGCGCGCCCGATATCAAGGCCGTGGCCAGCGTGAGGCGGCGCACGGGCAAGCCCGCAAAGCTGGCCGCCTGCGCATTGGCCCCCACCGCACGCAGGCCCAGGCCGAAGGTGGTGTAGCGGTCGATCACCCACAGCGCCAGGGCCAGCAGCAGCGCGCCCAACAAGCCGCTGTGCACACGCAAGCGCGGCAGGGGCTTGCCGAACTCCAGCTCGGGCCACAGCGCCACGGACTGGGGCCAGCCCATGGCCATCGGGTCTTTCATGGTCCCATCCAGCAACATGGACACCAGCAGCAGCGCCAGAAAATTCAGCAGCAAGGTGGTGACCACTTCGTCCACCCCCAGGCGGGTCTTGAGCCAGGCGGGGCCCAGCAGCCACAGCGCACCGGCCAGGGCGCCCGCGCCCACCATCAGCACCTGCATCAGCCAGGGTGAGCCCGCCAGCTCGGCCATGCCCGGGTGCTGACCACCCACGGCGATGGCCGCCACGGCGCCCAGGTAAAGCTGGCCTTCGGCGCCGATGTTGAACAGCCGCGCTCGAAAAGCCACCGCCGCCGCCAGACCCGTGAGGATGAGGGGCGTGGCCCGCGTGAGCGTTTCAGACACCGCAAACAACGAGCCCCAGGCCCCCTGGGCCAGGAGGCTGGCGGCCTGCGACACGGGCGCGCCGCTCCACTTGATCAGCAAGGCTGCCAGGGCCAGCGTGGCCGCCACCGCCAGCAAGGGCGCCAGCCACCAGGCGCCGCGCACGGGCTGTTCGCGGGCCTCCAGTCGCCAGCGCAGGCTGCTCATGCCGGGGCACCCACATCCAGGGTGGCGCCGTGCTCGGCATCGCTGCCCGCCATGGCCAGGCCCAGGCTGGCCAGCGTCCAGTCGCCACGCGGCCGGGCGGGCGTGAGGTGGCCTTCGTGCATCACGGCGATGCGGTCGGCCAGGGCCATGATCTCGTCCAGGTCTTCCGACACCAGCAACACGGCCGAGCCCTGTTCAGCGGCGGCCAGCAACTGCGCGTGCACAAAGGCCACGGCGCCCACGTCCAGGCCCCAAGTGGGCTGGGCCGCCACGATCAGCACGGGCACGCCACCAGGCTGGTCGGCACCCAGGGCCAGGGCGCGCCCCAGCACCAGCTTTTGCATGTTGCCGCCCGACAGGCGCCGCGCGGGCGTGGTCAGGCCGGCGCTGCTGCGCACATCGAAACGCGCGATCAGGTCGCTGGCATGGGCCTGGGCTGCGGCCCGCCTGATCCAGCCCCAACGGGCAAAGCGGGGCTCGCCCAGCCGCTCGGTGATGGTGTTCTCCCACAGGCTGAGGTCGCCCACCACGCCCTGGGCATGACGGTCTTCGGGGATGCGGGCCACGGGCACCTCCACCCAGGCACGCGCCCTGGCCGGCATGGTGCGCCCCTGCACCGTGACCGTGCCTGCCTGCGCGGGCAACAGGCCGTGCAGCAAGGCGGCCAGCGCCACCTGCCCGTTGCCCGACACGCCCGCCACGGCGACGATCTCGCCTGCATGCACGGCCAGGTCCACCTGGGTCAAGCCCGGGCCGTGCGCACCCGATGCGGTGTGCACACCCTGGCACTGCAGCACCTGCGCGCCACGCGAGGCCAGTGCGGCGCGGCGCGGCGCCTGCACCCTGCGGCCCACCATGGTCTCGGCCAGGCTGGCTTTGCTCAGGCCTGCAGCCTGGCCTTGGGCCACCAGCTTGCCCGCACGCAACACGGCCACGCGGTCGGCCACACGCAGCACCTCGTCCAGCTTGTGACTGATGAAGATCACCGCCAACCCATCGGCCACCAGGTTGGACAAGACGGCGAACAGCTGCTCGCTTTCTTGCGGCGTGAGCACCGCCGTGGGCTCGTCCAGGATGAGGATGCGGGCGCCGCGGTACAGGGCCTTGAGGATCTCGACACGCTGGCGCTCGCCCACCGACAAGTCGCCCACGCGCGCATCGGGGTTCACGCTCAGGCCAAAGCGCTGCCCCAGCGCCAGCAGCCGCGCCCTGCCCTGCGCGCGGGCTGATCGCCAGCGCCACAAGGGCTCCGTGCCCAGCATGACGTTGTCGAGCACGCTGAGGTTGTCGGCCAGGGTGAAGTGCTGGTGCACCATGCCAATGCCTGCCTGCAGCGCCGCCTTGGGCTGGCCAGGCGGCAGGGGCTGATCGAACACGGTGATGTGCCCCGCATCGGCCACGTAGTGCCCGAAAAGGATGGACACCAGCGTGCTCTTGCCCGCGCCGTTTTCGCCCAGCAGGGCCAGCACCTCGCCCTGCCGCAGGCTCAGGGAGATGGCATCGTTGGCCACCAGGCTGCCAAAGCGCTTGGTGATGCCATCCAGGCGCAAGACCTCGGGGGCATCGTCACGGACGGCCATGCCGCGGGCCGTCTCAGTTGGACTTGGGTTCGGTTTCCACCACCGGCACCGTGAAGCTGCCAGCCAGAATCGCCTTTTCCTTGGCCTTGACCTTGGCCACCACCTCGGCGGGCACCTTGCCCTCGAAGGTGCCCAATGGCGCCAGTTCGCTGCCCTTGAACTTCATCATCGAATAGGGGCCGTAGTCTTCGCCCTTGAACTGCCCGGCCTTGATCTTCTTGAGGGCCGTGTCGATGCTGGGCTCCATGTTCCACAGGGCCGAGGCCACCACCGTGTCCGGGTACTGAGGCTGCGTGTTGATCACATTGCCGATGGCCAGCTTGCCCTTCTCCTTGGCTGCGTCGCTCACGCCAAAGCGCTCGGCGTACAGCACGTCGGCGCCCTTGTCGATCATGGCGAAGGCCGCCTCCTTGGCCTTGGGCGGGTCAAACCACGAACCGATGAAGCTGACGGTGAACTTCACCTTGGGGTTGATCTCTTTGGCGCCGGCCATGAAGGCGTGCATCAGGCGGTTGACCTCAGGGATGGGGTAGCCCCCCACCATGCCGATGTGGCCGGACTTGCTCACGCCCGCCGCCACCATGCCGCTGAGGTAGGCCGGCTCCTGGATGTAGTTGTCGAACACCGAGAAGTTGGGCGCCTGCGGCTTGCCCGAGGAGCCCATCAGGAAGCTGACCTTGGGGTAGTCCTTGGCCACCTTGCGCGCGGCGGCCTCTACCCCGAACACCTCGCCCACGATGACGGTGTGGCCGCTTTCAGCGTACTGGCGCATGACGCGCTCGTAATCGGCATTGGCGGTGTTTTCGGAGTAGACGTAGTCGATCTCGCCACGGGCCTTGGCCGCGTTGAGCGCCTTGTGGATGCGCGACACCCACTGCTGCTCGACCGGCACGGTGTAAATGCCCGCCACCTTGGGCTTGGCCTGCGCGTGAGCCGGTGCCCAGCAAGCGGCCGCAGCCAGGATGGCGGCCGTGGCCAGACGGGAGAACAGGACGCGGCGGGAAGCTGGGTTCACGGGTCAACTCCGAGGTGGTGATGGGGAATTGGCTTACAGCAAGATGGGTGCCAGATCGGTCACCAGACGGCAAGCCCGTCTGCGGCGAAAGTGGCAGGCGAGTCACCTCGCAGTTGCTCATAAGCCCTTTTCACGACGCCATAGCACTCGCAACTTTGTTGTTCCAGACCGGACCTGTCCAATACCCTGATGTGCCCACGTGTGTAGCTGATCAAGCCTTCTCGCTGCAGTTGCCGGGCCGCTTCGGTCACGCTTTCGCGACGCACACCCAGCATGCCGGCGATGCGCTCCTGCGTGATCCGCATGTCATCGCTGGCCTGACGGTCCAGGTGCTGCAACAGCCAGCGGCACAGCTGCGGTGCCAGGGCGTGGTGTCGGTTGCATGCCGACGTCTGCGCCATGTGCGTGAACAGAACCTGGGTGTAGCGCAGCAAGGCCTGCAACATCGGCTCGCAGTCACGCGCCAGATCGGCGATGTCGCGTGCACGCATGCGCCACGCCAGGCCTGGGCGCTGCACCACGGCACCGCTCAGCGCCTTGCTGCCACCCATGAAGGCGCACACACCCACCACGCCTTCCCGGCCGACCATCGCGACCTCGGCGCAGGCGCCGTCTTCCAGGTTGGACACCAGCGACACGACAGCGGTGACCGGAAAGTACACATGGCTCAGCACGGCACCCGCTTCATAGAGCGTCTTGCCCACGTCCAGGTCCACTGTCTCGATCCGGGCTTGCAACAAGCTGGCGATACCAGGCGGCAGCGAGGCCAGCAACTGGTTGGGGGGAACATCCTGGTGACAAGTACTCACGGCGTTCTCCTTTGGTGACCCTGGGGCCGATGCCACGCAATCTATCGCCCAGCGCAGCGCCCTTCCATGTCAAAAGACACAGACACGGACCTCAAAGTGGTCAGACCAATGGGCGAGCTGGCGGACGTCCGTCGCCATAGAGGTCTGCCAGGCGCGCCATCGCCTTCACGTCGCGCAGGTAGAGCCGGCCGTCGGCAATGCGATGCAGGCCGCGGCGCTCCAGCTTGCGCAGTGTCTTGTTGGTGTGCACCAGAGACAGGCCCAGGCCATCAGCGATGTGCTGCTGCGTCAGCGGAAAAGCGACGCCACCTGCGCCCGCGTCGGCCTGCAGTGCGCTCGCGCGCTTGAACAGCAGGATGAGCATCGAGGCGATGCGCTCCTCCGCACTGCGACGCCCAACCGACAGCAGCGTGTCGTCAACCATCGACTCCTCGTGCGCCGTGAGCCACGTGACGTTGAAGCCCATCATCGGGCTGCGCTGGTGCAACTCCCAAAGCGAATCGCGCTGGAAGACACAGAACAGGGACTCGGTGAGCGTCTCCACGCCATGCGCAGCGGCATCGCCCATCTTCTGCTGCACGCCGATGAAGTCACCAGCGAGCAGGAAGCTCAGGATCTGCCGGCGGCCATCGCTGAGCGTCTTGTAGCGAAAAGCCCAGCCCTGCAGCAAGGTGTACAGCGGCGCGTCAGTCTGACCCTCGTGGATCAGCGATTCGCCCGCACCCAGGCGGCGCTCGCGGCGCTTGAGCGACTGCACCAGTTCGAGCTCTTCGCCCGTGGGCTCATGAAAGAGCTTCAAGGGCCTCAGTGGACAGTCACGGCAAGCCGTCTCTGTACTGGGCACAGTCGAAGCCTGGGGGCTGGGTTGTGAAGAGGGGCTCATGCCCTGAGTCTCGCACAGCCCAGGGATCAAACAGCCCATACCTTCTCCGCTGGCAAGGTGTCCAGCTTGACGCATATAGGACAATCGTCCTAATATCGCGCCAAAGCGGCAACCATCAGCCGCAGCAAAGCCAGGGACACCCACCGTGGACCACACCACCACCGACACGCGAAGCCGCATCATCGACTTGGCCGACCAGCTGTTTTACGAACGAGGCTACGAACACACCTCGTTCGCAGACATCGCCGCGGCGGCGCAGTTGTCTCGCGGCAATTTCTACTACCACTTCAAGACGAAGGACGACATCCTGGACGCGGTCATTGCGCAGCGCACGCGCAAGACGCAAGGCATGCTCGACGACTGGTCGGCAGCGGCACCCAACCCGCTTGAGCGCATTGGCCGCTTCGTCCGCATGATGGTGATGAACGGCAGCCGGATCAGGCAACACGGCTGCCCGGTGGGCACCTTGTGTACCGAGCTGTCCAAACTGGCCCACCCGTCCTTGCCCAAAGCCAATCACCTGTTCACCTTGTTTCGCAGCTGGCTCGCGAGCCAGTTCGTGCAACTGGGTGCGCAGCAGGACGCCGACCGCCTGGCCATGCACCTGCTCGCACGAAGCCAGGGCATTGCCACCCTGGCCAACGCATTCGATGACGAGGCCTTCATCCGTCAGGAGGCCGAGCACTTGCTGAGGTGGCTGCAGCGCGGCTGTGATGACGGTGTGTTCGAGGTACCAGCATGAGCGATCTCTTTGTGGGGCCAGATGGCCTGAAACGTTGCCGCTGGTGCGGCGCGGCGCCCGAGTTCCTGAGCTACCACGACAAGGAGTGGGGCTTCCCGGTGGCGGACGACATCCGGCTCTTCGAGAAGATCTGCCTGGAGGGTTTTCAGTCCGGCCTGAGCTGGCGCACGATCCTGGCCAAGCGCGAGAACTTCCGAAAGGCCTTTCTGGGCTTTGACTTCAAGCAGCTGGCCCGCTTTGGTGAGGCCGATGTCACGCGCCTGCTGCAGGACGAAGGCATCGTGCGGCACCGGGGCAAGATCGAGGCGGTGATCCACAACGCGGCACGCGCGCAGGAACTGGTGGCCGAAGCCGGCTCACTGGCCGCCTTCTTCTGGCGCATGGAGCCCGACCCCGCGACGCTGCCTGAACCCCAGACGGCTTCGACATCGCCCGAATCCATCAACTTGTCCAAAGCGCTCAAACGCCGTGGCTGGAAGTTCGCGGGGCCCACCACGGTGTTTGCCTTCATGCAGGCCATGGGCCTGATCAATGACCACGCGCAGGGCTGTGAAATGCGGGCGCGGGCGGCGCAAGTGCGGGCGAAGTTCAAGCGGCCGTGAACGTGTGGCGCATGCCATGTGCACCCCGTTGCCGCATTGCGTATACTGATCGCATTGCAAATGCAACGCGATACAAGCATGAAAACCGCCACCTTCCCCTCGGTTCGCGTCGAAGCCGAACTCCGTGAGGCCGCCGAAAGCGTGCTTCAAGAGGGCGAAACGCTGACCAGCCTGATCGAAACCGCTGTGCGCGAGGCCATCAACCGCCGGCAGGTACAAAGCGCGTTTTTGGCGCGTGGCTTGCAATCCAGCGATGAGGCTAGGCGAACGGGCCGCTATCACCCTGCCGCTGAGGTGCACACCGAGCTTCAACGCAGGCTGGATGCCCGGCGCAAGCAGGTGCTGGGTTGATGGGTGAGTTCGAGGTTCGCTATACCCCTGGCGCAAGAGACGATCTGCTTCGCCTGTTTGACTTTTTGCTGGCGCGCGCCCAGACCGCTGAAGACCTGGACGGTGCGCAAGAGGCGATCGACGCCATCACCAGCGCGGTCGAAGGGCAACTGAGCCGCACGCCCTTCATCTTCCGCAAGGTGGGGGCCAGCCCTTTTTGCCGCGAATTGATCATCCCCTGCCGTAGCTCGGGCTACGTGGTGCTGTACGAGATTGAGAACGCGCAGACCGTGACCATCGTGGCCGTGCGGCATCAACTGGAAGATGACTACCACTGAGTGGTCGCGTCTTCCAGCAGACTCATTGAGATCAGAGCTGCTTCGGCAGCAAGCCTTGGTGGGCAAGCTCTACCGTTTGAGGCCCTTGCGGTGGAGCGGCTTTGGGCTTCGGGGGGATGATTGGTGCACCACTTGGGTAAGCGACGAGACCTATCTCATCACTGGCAGGTCCATCAACTTCAACGGCTTTGGGCTTGGGGGGAACAATGGGTGCGCCAGTTGGATATGCATAGGCTAATGGCTGAGCGCCGATTGCAATGACCAAAGCACATGCGGCACCAAGGCGGTAGTTGAGAGAAAGGGATTTCATATGAGGCTCCTGGTTGTTTGAAGGGAAACCATAGACTCACCAGTGCCCATACACAACCCTCCTTGGAGGGGGCCAGAAACGCAGAAACCGCCACGGATGGCGGTTCCTGCGCAAACAGAGCTAGCCTTAAGGCTGGGCTTTTGCCTTGAGCGCACCAGCAGCCTCCAGCGCTTCCTTCTTGGGCTTCGGGGGGATTGGCATCGTGCCCGCTGGATATTCTTTTTCACCACCCTTGGCGGTAACGCCACCGGCCGTTGCAGGCACAACAATTTTCTTGGTCACTTGACCGCCTGCGGACACACGCTCAGCACTCTTGGTCACAGCACCTGACGCCGCCTGCTGAATCGCGGGCTCACCAGCAGCCAAGGAAGCGCCACTCCAGGCTGATGTGACAACCACACTCAATGCCACAGAACTGCGAAATGCTGACACCAAAGTATTTGAAATGCTCATTGAAAAGCTCCTTAAGTTGAAAGAGAAAAAGCGCGAACGACAAACAATGCCATACATAGCGTGAAACGCCAATCAAGCACAAATCCCGACAGGTACAAGGTCGCTGTTACAAAAATCATCCCAAAGTGGCCAGCCTAGCTTCCAAGATGCGTAACGGCCATTTGAAATGCTTGCCCACTAGCCCCGGTCCATCGCTGAGCGCCTTCGCCGCCAAAGCAGCCTGCCTACGGCTCCCTGCCACATCGCCTAGCTCCAACAAACATAAGCCATACCTTGCTCTGGTTGCAGCCAAATAGGCGTTTGAAGCATAGCCAGTCATCATCACGGCAATCGCTTTCTCAAAGAAAGCTCTCGCTTCAACAGGCCTTTTCTGACCCAGCATCAGGCGCCCCATCTGGTCATTGACCCCATACACCGCCAACCTGAACTGATCGACACGTGGCGTGTTCTGTAAAGCGCCATACCTCGCCAAGATCAATGGCGCAGCCTCGTCAAATCGCCCCGTGTCCAGTAGCAAAGCAGTAAATCCCACAGACGCTGTCTTGGGTTGTTCTTTGGCATCGGTCTGTAGTGGCGGCAGCAACCATTGCGCAGCCTTTTGCCAGTCTTGCTCAGCCAGATAGCTGGATCCAATGGCCTCATTGATCGCCAGCACAAAAGGATGCCGCTCACCAAGCGTAGCGGTCAATCGGCGTTTCGCGTCTGCCAATACGCGACGACCTTCATCGAAACGCCCGGTATCTTCCAAGTACCAAGCCAAGGCCTCATCAACGCGCCCGTCCACTGGCAAACGGACATTCAGCGACTCTTGGATACGCAAAGCCTCTTTCAAGTGTGGACCGGCCTCATCCAAACGACCATCGAATAAGGCCACCTCACCTAGTGCACGGTGTGCCTGAAAAAGCGTACGTGGATCGACAGTCTGCTCTCGCGCAAATATGACCTTGCTGGCGTGGGCAACCATTTCATGCCCTCCACCTTTAAGGCCAATAGAAGATCGCAACCGCCCAAGTTGTAATTCAATTTCTGCACTACTGAGATGATCTTTGCCCAGCACAAGCGCCATCGTTTGATGCGCCTTCTCAAACTCTAAAAGAGATTGGTTAAAGCGCCCCGCCTGACTCAGGCTCATGCCCAACACGAATCGCTCTTGAGCCAAGCGAACAGAGTGCGGGCCCCAGAGCTTTGCCCGAACAGCCATGGCCTCCTCGTACAACTTGAACGAGGTCTCGCTATCGTTTTTCAAGCTCAACAGATCGCCCATGGCAACCAATGCTTGAGCATGTGCAGGCCCATCAGGCGCACGGACACGCAATTGATCGAGGGCGGAAGGAATCAATTGCTGAGCAAGCATCAGATCGTGCGTCACCAATGCCAGGTAACCCCGCGCCACCTGCAACCCATAACAAACACCCACAGGCTGCATCCCCGCCAGCTGGCACAACGCCAAGCCCTTGTCCAGGCTCGCCTTCGCTCCTGCCGTGTCGCCCCGCGCATCCTGGCTGTCAGCCAGATCCCTCAGCGCCTGCGCACGCTCGGCCACGCTGGCGCCCATGGCCTCCAGTTGCGCCACCCTTTGTTCGCGCAGCTTGATGGCCGCGTCGGTGATGGCCAGGTTGTGCAGCAGGCCGCCCACCACGCCTTGCAGCTCCACGCGCACCTGGGGCTGGTCTTTCAACTGCGTGCCCAGGGCACTGGCGCTGTTCACCAGCAACTGCTCCACCGTCTGCTGCCGCTTGCGCAAGGCATCGGCCTGTTCCACGTCGCCGTTCTCGAACAGCCCCACCAGAAAGTCCTTGATGGCATTGGCCTTGGCTGCTTCCTGGCGGGCCTCTTTGGCCTGCCACAGGGCCAGGCCCAGACCCACGCTCAGGGCCAGCACCACGGCCCCCACGGCGCTCAGGGCCCAGGCGTGGCGCTGCACGTATTTGCGGCTGCGGTACCAGCGGCTGTCGGGCTGGGCGGCAATGGGCTCTTTGGCCAGGTGGTGGTTGATGTCTTGCGCAAAGGCTTCGGCGGTGGCGTAGCGGCGCGCGGTCTGTTTTTGCAGGGCCGTGGCCACGATCACGTCCAGGTCGCCGCGCAACTGCTGGCTCAGGCGGCGCGCGCTGGCGTGGTAGTGCTCGGCCAGGTCGCTCAGGGTGACGGCGGTGGGGTGATGGGTCTGCACGTCGGCGTCTTGCCAGACGGTGCTGGGTCGGCGCGGGTCGGTGGCCAGGATGGCTTCTTCCAGCGCGCCGCGTGTGCCGCGCGGCAGGCGGTAGGGGCGCTGGCCAGTGAGCAGCTCGAACAGGATCACACCGAGTGCGTACACGTCGCTGGCGGTGGTCAGGGGCTTGCCGGCGATCTGTTCGGGCGCGGCGTAGTCGGGTGTGAGCACATGGCCGTTGTGCTGCGTGAGCTCGGTCGAGGGGGCTGCGCCCGTTTCGCTGTCGCGGATGAGCTTGGCTATGCCGAAGTCCAGCAGCTTGACCTCGCCCTGCTGGTTGACCAGGATGTTGCTGGGTTTGAGGTCGCGGTGCAGCACAAGCTTGGTGTGCGCGTATTGCACGGCGCTGAGCACCTGCAAGAAAAGCCGCAGGCGGTCGTGCAGGCCCAGCTTGTGCTGGTCGCAGTAGGCGGGCAGGGTCTCGCCTTCGATGTATTCCAGCACCAGAAAGGGCAGTCCCATGGGGCTGAGCCCCACGTCGTACAGGCGGGCAATGTGGCGGTGTTCCAGGCTGGCCAGGATGTCGCGTTCGCGGCGCAGGCGCTCGATCAGCAGGGCCTGGCCGGGGCCGGCATGCGGCATCTTGAGGGCCACGCGGCGGCGCATCTGGCCGTCATCGCGCTCGGCCAGCCAGACCACGCTCATGCCGCCCTGGCCCAGCTGGCGTATCAGGCGGTAAGGACCCAGCAAGTCGCCGGCGAACAGGCCGGACTGGCTGGTGCCGGTGTCTGCACCGCCTTGCCCCTCACCTGGGATGGACGCGGGCGCGCTCAGTTGCGGCAGGGCGGCCATGAAGTCGCCGCTGTCCAGCTCTTGCCGGTCGGCCAGCAACTGGCGCAGGGCGGCGGCGGTGTCCTCGTCCAGGTTCTGTTGCTGCAACCAGGCTTCGCGCTGGTCGGCGGGTTGGTCCAGGGCCTGGTCCAGCAAGGGCATCAGGCGGGGCCACAGGGCCATGGGGATCTTCATGGCAACGGCCTGGTGCGCACGGGCTCAGGCTTTGAGCGCCGAGAACAGGAAGCTGCGGGCGCGTTCCCAGTCGCGCTCGACGGTGCGGGTGCTCACGTCCAGGGCCTGGGCGATCTCGGTGTTGTCCAGGCCGATGAAGTAGCGCATCTCCACCACCTTGACCAGGCGCGGGTCGATGGCGCCCAGGGCTTCCAGGGCTTCGTGGATGTGCAGGACTTCGTCTTCACCGTTGGGCAGGCCACTGGCCACGGCGGTGTCCAGGGTGACAAAGGCCATGTCGCCCCCCCGGCGCTGAGCGTGCTGTTCGCGGGCCAGGTCGACCACCACCGAACGCATCACCTTGGCCGCGTACGACAGGAAGTGCCCCCGGTCGTTGAGCGAGAGTTCTTCCAGCTTGAGCAGGCGCATGTAGCACTCGTGCACCAGCGAGGTGGTGTCAAGCATCACGCGTTCGTCGGTCTTGCGCATGCGCGAGGCGGCGATGCGCTTGAGCTCGGGGTAGAGCAGCTTGAACAGGCTGTCCAGCGCGTGGGCCTGACCCTGTTGCGCCGCCGCCAGCAGCAGTGTGACTTCTCCAACCTTGCCCATCTGCACGACTCCACATCCGACCACACCGCTCCACAGCGGTGATCGGCATTGTAGGGAGCTTCGTGCAGGGGGCAAGGCCCCCCAGGTTCACTTGCCGGGTTTGACGACCAGCCCGCCAATGGCGGTCTTGACCTTGCCCAGTTGCTCGATGTGCGA
>Ga0209066_10006221_pt1 | contig 12265 bp, 10 predicted proteins | sample All_14_2_FD_187198 | JGI IMG/M metagenome (GOLD analysis project Ga0209066, IMG submission 187198) | Freshwater microbial communities in response to fracking from Pennsylvania, USA - Allegheny Zone_MetaG_DW_15 (SPAdes) (version 2) ...
TCGTCGAGGCGCGCCTGCAGCGCCTTGCATTCCGGCGACAGCAGTTCGGCGGCGGCGGTCGGCGTCGGCGCGCGGCGGTCGGCGGCAAAGTCGGCGATGGTGAAGTCGGTTTCGTGGCCGACGCCGCTGATCACCGGCAACGGGCAGGCGACGATGGCGCGGGCGACGCATTCTTCGTTGAAGGCCCAGAGATCCTCGATGCTGCCGCCACCGCGACAGAGGATGACCGTGTCGCAATCGCTGGCGCCGGCTTCGGCGATGGCCGCGGCAATGCGTTCGCCGGCACCGTCGCCCTGGACCGGGGTCGGAAACAAACTGATCGCGACATGCGGCGCGCGCCGGTGCAGCGTGCTCAGCACGTCGCGCAGCGCGGCAGCCTGCGGGCTGGTGACGATGGCCAGGCGACGGGGAAAGGCTGGTAGCGGCCTTTTGCGGTCGACGGCAAAAATGCCCTCATTTTCCAGTTGCGCCTTCAGGCGCAGGAAACGTTCGAACAGGTCGCCCTGGCCGGCGCGGCGGATCGCTTCGATGTTCAGCTGGAATTCGCCGCGCGGTTCGTAGAACGAGACCAGCGCACGGGCTTCGACCTTCTGGCCGTTTTCCAGCCGCCAGCCGAGCGTTTGTGCCCGGCTGCGCCACATCACGCAGCGCACCTGGGCGCCGGCATCCTTCAGAGAGAAATAGACATGGCCGGAGGCGGCGTAGGTCAGGTTCGATATCTCGCCGCCGACCCAGCTCAGCGGGAAGGCGGATTCCAGACAATCGCGCACCAGACGGTTCAAGGTGCTGACGCTGAGGATGGAGTTATTGACAGGCGGAACGTTGGCGTGCATGGCCGGATTCTACCGGGTGATCGTTTTTGGTGATAGCGCCTTGACATCCTTGTTTAAATTCAAGTCATTGATTTTTATGGTGTTTAACTTGATGCCTCGTTTTTTGGCAGGGCAAGGAGAATCCTTGTTTTTTGCGGGTTTGCGGGGAGTCACTACAGGTCTTCCACAGACTTATCCACAGGTTTTGGGGATAAGCGCCGGCGAGGGCCTGAAATCGTTGTGCTTGCCCCTGCGGCGAGGGGGAGGCAGAATTGCGGACTAAATTCTCCTCAAGGACAATGTCACGTGTTTGAAATCGTCAAAGCGGCCGGCTGGCCCATCTGGCCCTTGTTGCTGGCTTCAGTGATCTCGGTGGCGCTGATCATCGAACGTCTGGTGGCCTTGCGCAGGATCAAAATTGTCCCCCCGGGTTTGCTGCAGCGGGCGGTCGGCGAATTCCGCCGCGGTGCCGACAACAGCAAGCTGCTGGAAGATCTGGATCGTCATTCGCCGCTTGGTCGCGTGCTCGCGGCCGGCCTGCGCAATGTGAACAATTCGCGCGAGGTGATGAAGGAGTCGATCGAGGAGGCCGGTTCGGCGGTCTCGCACGACTTGAATCGCTATCTGACGACGCTCGGCACCATCGCTTCGATCAGCCCGCTGATGGGGCTGTTCGGCACCGTCGTCGGGATGATCGAGATCTTCGGTTCGCAGGCGCCGGGTACCGGCAACCCGCAGCAACTGGCGCACGGTATCTCGATTGCGCTGTACAACACCGGTTTCGGCATCTTCATCGCCATTCCCAGCATGATCTTCTGGCGCCACTTCCGTGCGCTGGTCGATGGTTTCGTCGTCGAGATGGAGCAGCAGGCGGTGCGTCTGGTTGAATACATGCACGGCGATCGGAAGTAAGCGATGAAATTCCAGCGCGGACGCGGCCGCGAAGAGCCGGAAATCAACCTGATTCCGATGATCGACGTGCTGCTGGTCATCATCATCTTCCTGATGCTGACGACGACTTACTCGAAATTCTCCGGTCTCGAGATCAATCTGCCGACGGCCGACGTCAGCAAGCAGAACGAGCAGCCGAACGAAATCGACGTGGCGGTGACCGCCGGCGGCCAGATCCTGATCAACAAGTCGCCGCTGGCAGCAACCGACGTCAATGCGATTTCGGCGGCGCTGCAGCAGGCGGCCGGCGGGCGCAATGATCCGGTGATCGTCATCAACGCCGATGCCAAGGCCACCCACCAGAGCGTCGTCGACGTCATGCAGGCTGCGCAGTCGGCCGGCTATCCGCACATTTCCTTCGCCACCCAGTCGGCCAACTGATGTTTGCCCGCTGGTTGCAGCGACAGTGGTTCCAACGCCGGCTGACGCCGGCGTTGTGGCTTCTGCTGCCGCTCAACCTGCTGTTCGTCGCGGTCACCGGCTGGCGACGGCGTACGGTCCGGCCGGTGCGTTTGCCGGTGCCGGTGGTCGTGGTTGGCAACCTGATTGTCGGCGGTGCCGGCAAGACGCCGCTGACGCTATGGCTGGTCGCCCAGTTGCGTAGCCGTGGCTGGTGTCCCGGGATCGTCAGCCGTGGCTACGGCGGTGCCGCCGAGTTGCCGCGGCCGGTAACGGCGGCGGCTGCTGCGCCGGATGTCGGCGACGAGCCGGTGCTGCTGGCCCGGCGCAGCGGCGTGCCGGTGTGGGTCGGGCGCGATCGGGTCGCTGCCGCACAGGCCTTGCTGGCGGCTGAGCCGGCGGTGGATGTCATTGTCTGCGACGATGGTCTGCAGCATCTTCGCCTCGGCCGCGATGTCGAACTGGCCGTCTTTGACCGGCGTGGCGCCGGCAACGGCTGGCGCTTGCCGCTGGGGCCGTTGCGCGAGCCGCTGTCCCGTTTGTCTACGGTCGACGCCGTTATTGGCAACGATTTCGCCAGTGCCGGCCTGGCCGGCAGTACGCCCCATTTCGCCATGCGCCTGCAGCCGGGATCTTTTTACCGGCTGGACGACGCCAGTCAGACCTGCAGCGTCGAAGCGCTGCACGGCAAGACACTGCACGCGCTGGCCGGGATTGGCGATCCAGCGCGGTTTTTCCGGACGCTGCAGGGGCTGGGGCTGGATTTTGTCGCCCATCCGTTTGCTGATCACCATGCCTATACGGCTGACGATCTGGCGTTCGGCCAAGATGCGGTTCTGCTGATGACCGAGAAGGATGCAGTAAAATGCGCCGGACTGACGACGGGGGAGGCCTGGGTTCTACCCGTCGAGGCCGAGTTGTCGCCGGCATTGACCGATTTGATAGTGGAGAAACTCCGTGGACGCCCGATTGCTTGAAATTCTCGTTTGCCCGATTTGCAAGGCCCCCCTCGACCATCGCAAGGCTGAGCAGGAGCTGGTGTGCAAGCCGTGCAAGCTGGCTTACCCGATCCGCGACGACATCCCGGTGATGCTTGAAGACGAAGCGCGCCAGCTGGGCGCCGACGAAGCGTGATTACCCCGGCGTTCAAGGTCGTCATCCCGGCGCGCTTTGCGTCGAGCCGGCTGCCGGGCAAGCCGCTGCTTGATCTCGGCGGCAAGCCGATGGTCGTGCGTGTGGCCGAGCGGGCGCACCTGTCCGGGGCCGAGGAAATCTGGGTGGCCACCGATCACCTGGAAGTCCGCGCCGCCTGCGAGGCCCACGAATTTGCCGCGCTGATGACGCGTAGCGACCACCCGACCGGCACTGATCGTCTGGCCGAAGTCGTCGAGCAGCGCGGCTGGAGCAACGACACCATCGTCGTCAATGTCCAGGGCGACGAGCCGCTGATCGATCCGGAAATCATCGTCCAGACGGCGCGCCAGTTGGCCGTCAGCGGTGCCGATATTGCCACCGTCGCGCATCCGATCCACGATCCGGCCGATTTCTTCAATCCGAACGTGGTCAAGGTGGTCTGTCGCGCCGACGGTGATGCCGCCTATTTTTCACGCGCGCCGATTCCCTATGCGCGCGATCATTTCGCCCGCGAGGCTGGTGGCAGCAGTTTGCCGGAGAATTTCCCGGCCTACCGTCATGTCGGCCTTTACGCCTACCGCGCAAGCTTTTTGAAGGCCTACGCCGGGTTGACCGCAGCACCGACGGAGAACTTCGAGGCGCTCGAACAACTGCGTGCGTTGTGGCACGGTTACCGGATCAGCGTCACGCTGATCGACGCGGCGCCGGTGCCCGGTGTCGATACGCCCGAAGACGCCGAAAGGATGCGCAAACTGTTTGACCGAGCCTGAATAAGCAGGTAACTTCGACCGTCTAGAGAACGGCGCCACAACAGCCGACAACAAGAATTTTCATTCGTAACCAGAGGGACTTTCCATGAAACTGATTCTTTTGGGCGCACCCGGCGCCGGCAAGGGTACGCAAGCCACCTTCATCTCGAAGGAATTCGGCATCCCCCAGATTTCCACCGGCGACATGCTGCGCGCCCAGGTCAAGGCGGGTACCCCGCTGGGCCTGGAAGCCAAGAAGCACATGGACGCGGGCGGCCTGGTGCCGGACGCCGTGATCATCGGCATGGTCAAGGAGCGCCTGACCCAGGACGACTGCCAGAAAGGCTATCTGTTCGACGGATTTCCGCGCACCATTCCGCAGGCGCAGGCAATGAAGGATGCCGGCGTGCCGATCGAGTTCGTGCTCGAAATCGACGTGCCGGACAGCGACATCGTCGAGCGCATGGCCGGTCGCCGCGCCCACCTGCCGTCGGGTCGCACCTACCACGTCAAGTTCAATCCGCCGAAGGTTGAAGGCAAGGATGACGTCACCGGTGAAGACCTGGTGCAGCGCGACGACGACAAGGAAGAAACGGTCAAGAAGCGCCTCGATGTCTATCACTCGCAGACCAAGCCGCTGGTTGATTTCTACGGCAAGTGGGCAGCAGAAGGCGATGCAGCGGCGCCGAAGGTGCGCAAGATCGCCGGTGTCGGTTCGGTTGACGACATCACCAAGGCAGTTTTCAACGCCCTGAAGTAAATCCGATTATGGCGAGGAATGCCTTCTACGCGCAGTCGGGAGGCGTTACCGCCGTGATCAACGCAACGGCGTGTGGCCTGATCCAGGCAGCACGCCGTTTGCATTTGCTGCATCCGGACCGGATCGGCAAGGTTTACGCCGGCCACGATGGCATCATCGGTGCGCTGACCGAAGACCTGATCGATACCAGCCTCGAGTCCGACGCCGACATCGCCCGCCTGCGCTACAGTCCCGGTGGTGCCTTCGGCTCCAGTCGCTACCATCTCGGCCCGCTGGCCACGCACCGGGCGCATTTCGAGCGCCTCGTCGAGGTCTTCCGCACGCACGACATCGGCTATTTCTTCTTCAACGGCGGCGACGGTTCGATGGGCGCTGCCTGGCACCTGTCGCAGACGCTCGCCGAACTCGGCCATCCGCTGACGGTGATCGGCATTCCCAAAACCGTCGACAACGACCTGGCGATGACCGATACCTGCCCGGGCTTCGGCTCGGTCGCCAAGTATGTGGCGACATCGATGCGCGAGGCCGGTTTCGATGTCGCGTCAATGGCGCGCACGTCGACCCGGGTTTTCATCCTCGAGGCGATGGGTCGGCACGCCGGCTGGATTGCTGCCGCCGCCGGCCTCGCCGCCGAACGTGACGGTGATCCACCGCACATCCTGCTGTTTCCCGAAGTGCGTTTCGATGCCGAGCGTTTCCTCGCCCGTGTCGAGGAATGTGTCCGGCGCCACGGTTACTGCGCCATCGCCGCCGCCGAAGGTCTGTGCGATGACGGCAGTTGCGAGATCGGCGGCCAGGCTTCCGGCGAACTGCCCAGTCATACCCGGGCCGGCGGTGTCGGCCGTTTCGTCGGTGAACTGATTCACGCCCGCTTCGGTTACAAATATCACCTGGCGCTTGCCGACTACCTGCAGCGGGCGGCGCGTCACCTGGCCTCCGGCACCGATGTCGCACAGGCACACGCGCTGGGCGTTGCTGCGGTCGACCGGGCTTTTCAGGGAAAAACCGACATCATGCTGACATTGCGTCGTTTGTCCGATCGTCCTTATCGCTGGGAGATCGGCGAAGTGCCGCTGCGCACGGTGGCCAACAAGGAGCACCGGATGCCGGCGGAGTTCATCTCGGCCGACGGTTTCCACGTCACCGAGGCTTGCCGGACCTACCTGCAGCCCCTGATCGAGGGCGAGGACCCACCGCCCTACCGGCTTGGTCTGCCCGACTATGTACGCCTGGCGAACCACCGCGTTCCACGCCGGTTGCCGGCGTTTGTGCCGTGATTTATCTTGCGGTCGACGGTCTGTTTTGCAATGTTTTGCAATTGTTGCAAAAACTAGCGGTTAGAATCGGGCAACATAAAAACTGGGAGTCATAAGAGGAATGAGCATTTCTGGTGAAACAGCCATTACAGCTGGACGCGAGGATCTGTTGCATCACGATCCCTTGCTGGATTGTCTGGTCGAGCTGACTCGTATCCATGGGCGCCCGAGTACCCGGGCAGCACTCATCACCGGATTGCCTCTCGAAAATGGTCTGCTGACGCCGTCATTGTTCTGGCGGGCAGCAGCCCGTGCTGGATTGTCTGCAAAGCTCGTCCGGCGCCCGCTTGAACGTCTTGACACGCTATTGTTGCCAGCAGTACTTCTGCTGAAGGGAGAGGAAGCCTGCGTTCTGCTCGGCTGGGATGATTCGGGGGCAAATGCTCGTCTGCTGTTCCCCGATACCGGGCAAGGAACGGTTTCGCTGTCGCGTAGTGAGCTGGCTGAGCGCTACGCGGGTATTTCCATTTTTGCCCGGCCGCATTTTCGCTTCGACAAGCGCACGCCACAGGTCGGAGAAGTCAAGCTGCGTCACTGGTTCTGGGGGGCGTTGGCTGATCAATGGCCGGTTTATCGCGATGTGCTTGCGGCCGCTTTCCTGATCAACCTGATGGCGCTCAGCCTGCCGTTGTTCACCATGAACGTATACGACCGGGTGGTGCCGAACCATGCGATGGAAACCCTGTGGGTGCTGGCGCTCGGTGTGGCCATCGTAATCGCGGTGGATATGGTCCTGCGCACCTTGCGCGGATACTTTATCGACCTTGCAAGTGCCAGGATCGACATGCAGTTGTCGGCCAAGATCATGGAGCGTGTACTCGGCGTGCGCATGGAGTCCCGGCCAGCTGCAGTAGGTTCGTTTGCCTCGAATTTGCGTTCCTTCGAGTCTGTGCGTGATTTCATTACGTCAGCAACGGTGACGACGTTTATCGATCTGCCGTTCGCGTTGCTTTTCCTGCTGGTGATCGGAATCATCGCCTGGCCGCTGATCCTGCCTGTGTTGGCGGCGATGGTGATCGTGCTTGTCTATGCTTATATCCTCCAGCACAAGATGCATGAGTTGTCGGAAACAACTTATCGAGCCGGGGCGCTGCGCAATGCTACGCTAATCGAGAGCCTGACCGCGCTTGAAACCATCAAGACTCAGGGTGCTGAAAGCATCATGCAGGCCAAATGGGAAAAATCGGTGGCGTTTGTCGCGCGCATCAATAACCAAATGCGCTTTCTCTCTGCTGCTGCCACCAATGGCGCGATGGAGATCCAGCAGCTGGTCAATGTTGCTGTGATTATCGGTGGCGTTTATCTGATTGGTGAAGGTCAACTGAGTATGGGGGGGCTGATCGCCTGCACCATGCTCTCCTCGCGTGCCGTTGCGCCGCTGGGCCAGGTGGTCGGTCTGTTGATGCAGTATCACAATGCCAAGGTGGCCCTGACTTCGCTGGAGCAGGTCATGGCCAATCCGGTGGAGCGTCCGGCAGACGCCAACTTTGTGCACCGGCCGGAGTTGCGGGGAAATATTGAGTTTCGCGAGGTTCAGTTTGGCTACCCCAATACTCAGGTTTCGGCGCTGAAGGGGGTCAGTTTCAATATCAAGGAAGGCGAGAAAGTCGTGGTCATCGGCCGCATTGGTTCCGGGAAAACCACGTTGCAGAAATTGCTGATGGGTTTGTACCAGACGACGGGCGGTGCCGTCAGCATCGACGGCGTCGATGTGCGTCAGCTTGATCCGGCGGACCTGCGGCGCAATATCGGTTATGTGGCACAGGACGTGACGCTGTTTTACGGAACCCTGCGCGACAATATTTCGATCGGAGCCCCTTACGCTGACGATGCTGCCATTCTTGCCGCAGCGGAAGCTGGTGGTCTGAGCGATTTCGTCAATCGGCATCCTGATGGTTTCGACATGATGATCGGCGAACGTGGTGAATCTCTCTCCGGTGGGCAGCGTCAGGGCGTGGCCATTGCCCGGGCTTTCCTGATGGACCCGCCCATCCTGTTGCTCGATGAACCCACCAGTGCGATGGATTTTTCCTCGGAAACCCAGTTCAAGCAACGTCTGAAGACTGTCGCTGCGCACAAGACGGTGATCATCGTCACGCATCGCAACAGTCTGCTTGATCTGGCGACCCGCGTGATCGTGCTTGACGACGGTAAGGTGGTCGCCGATGGGCCTCGCGATCAGGTTATCCAGGCGCTCCAGGGCGGGCGTATCGGGAGGGCATCGTGAGTCGTTTGAAATCCATTTTTGCGGCGGTGCATGCAGCACTCGAACGTCTGGCCGTTCGCAACAAACCTAGAGTCGAACGTGTCCTGGGGCGTTTGCCGAATAGGGAAGATGTCGATGTGGTGGATTTCGCCACCGACGCAGATCTTGCCATGTTGCGCCAGGAGCCTTTGCGCGCGCGCGTGTTGTTGCGCTCGATTGCTGTAGTTTTCGTGTTGTTCATCGTCTGGGCAGCATTCGCCAATCTTGACGAAGTGACGCGGGGTGAAGGGAGGGTCATTCCTTCACGGCAACTACAGGTGTTGCAATCTATCGATGGTGGTCTGGTCTCCGATATTCTCGTTCGTGAAGGTGATGTCGTTGAAATTGACCAGTTGCTGATCAAGATCGACGAAACACGCTTCGTTTCGTCGGTAAAAGAAAATCGGGCGCAGTATCTTGGCCTGTTGGCCAAGGCAGCCCGCTTGCGCGCCATTTCGGATGGCCTGGAATTTGTGCCACCAGAAGAAGTGACGGCAGAGGCGCCGGAAATCGTCTTGCAGGAAAGTCAGCTCTTTGCGGCTCGTCGCAATGAATTGGAAACTGCCCTGTCGATTGCCCGCCAGCAGCTGGCGCAGAGACAGCAAGAGTTGAACGAATCAATGGCCCGACGAGCTCAGGCTTCCCAGGGCTATGAATTGACCTCGCAGGAATTGACCCAAACCAGGCCTCTGATCAATTCGGGTGCCGTCTCTGAGGTGGAGTTGTTGCGCCTTGAGCGCGATGTTTCACGATATCGCGGTGAGCGGGACATGGCCAGCGCTCAAATTACCCGCGTTCAGGCTTCGATCAATGAAGCGCGGCGCAAGATCGAGGAAGTCGAGTTGAGTTTTCGCAACGAGGCAGGACGTGAGTTGTCGGAAACCATGACAAAACTGAGCGGGTTGGCTGAGGGAAGTGTCGCTTTGTCTGACCGGGTCAAGCAGTCATCTATTCGTTCTCCCGTGAAGGGGGTAGTCAAGCGGCTGTTGGTGAATACAGTGGGTGGCGTCATCCAACCCGGCAAGGACATGATTGAGATCGTGCCTCTGGAAGATGCTTTGTTGCTGGAAGCCAGAGTGTTACCGCGGGACATTGCTTTCCTTCGTCCGGGACAGCCGGCCATGGTTAAATTCTCGGCATATGATTTTTCGATTTATGGTGGTCTGGAGGGGACTTTGGAGCACATAGGGGCAGATACAGTGATGGATGACAAGGGAAATGCCTTTTACATTGTCCGTGTTCGTACCAATAAACCAGGGTTCGGTGCGACCAATTTGCCGATCATTCCCGGGATGGTGGCCGAAGTCGATATCATGACCGGTAAGAAAAGTGTCCTGACTTACCTTCTTAAACCCGTATTGCGGGCAAAGAGTGTTGCACTGACGGAGCGCTGATGAATTACGAGATTGTGGATACGGAAACAAAGATGCTGGATAACTGGTTTCAGGCCATGCCTTCTGCTCGTGTGGTTCTGCGGTCTGCTATCTCGAACCAGTCTGGTGACTGTGCAAAGATTCGCTGGTGTCGTTTGCGTGCAGGAGAGAAACCGGCGGATATTCTGCCCAGACAGCTGATGCCGAAGGCTCATGTTGTCGTTTTCGCCGATGAGCCGAGCGACGCACTGACACTGGAAATCTTGGCTGCTGGTGCAGCAGGGTGTTGCAATACGCATGCTGCGCCGGAGGTTTTGCAGCAAGTTGCGCTGGTTGTCGAGAACGGTGGTTTGTGGGTTGGGCAGTCCCTGCTGCAACAGTTGGTTGGTGGCATGTCGCGAGCGTTGGCGCAACGTCAGTTGTCGTCAGGAAATGCAGGTCGGCTGAGTGGTCTGTCCGAACGTGAAGGGCAGGTTGCAAAATTGGTGGCGGATGGGGCCAGCAATAAGGAAATCGCTGAGCAGCTCTCTATTGCGGAGCGAACCGTAAAAGCACATCTGACGGCAATTTTCGAAAAAACAGGTGCACGTGACCGTTTGCAGCTATCGCTGAAAGTTAACGGTTTGAATCGCTGATTCGCAAAACTGTACTTTGGTGCAATAGGCAATTGCCATAGCACTCCCTACACTGAAGCATCATTCATAGTGTCTGGAGTACTACCATGGCCCAATCCCCCATCATCGCCAAAGTCGCTTCCCTTACTGGAGAAGCCTACGCCCGAGACAGTGCTGGTAACCTCCGTCGCCTGAAAGCAGGTGATGTCATTCGCGAGGGGGAAACTGTCGTTTCCGGTAACGGCGCAGAAGTCGTTCTGGTGCTGGCTGATGGCCGGAATATGGTGATTGGTGAGCGTCAAGCGGTTACTGTAGATGCGGAAGTCGCAGCGCTGGACAAGCCGGATGCTGTAGATAGCGCTGTCGCCCGTCCGGAGGTTGGTTTCAACCAGTTGGCCAGCGTAATTGCCGATGGTGGTGATCTCGATGCACTGCTTGATGCGGAAGCACCGGCGGCCGGTGAGGCTGCGGCTGGCAACGAAGGTCACTCATTTGTTGAGTTCCTGCGTGTTGTCGAGACCGTCAATGGTCAGCAGTACCAGTTCGCCACCGAACGCAATGCGCCGGAAGACACCTTCCAAGCAGATTTGCCGCCTGAGGATCCGGTTACTGTTGTATCCGTTGACGATCCGCTTGACCCAGCGACCAATAGCGTCAGTGTTACGGAAGGCGAGGTCGCTGTCTTTACGGTGACCCTGTCGCGGACGACGACCGAGCCGACTGTACTCACGCTGTCTCTGACAGGCGGTACCGCCACGTTGGGCGCAGACTTCACCGAAAACATGAGTTTTTCCAACGGTGTGACTTATGACCCGGTGGCTGGGACGATCACAGTGCCGGTCGGTGTTGCTGACTTCACGGTATCGGTTCCGACGATTGATGACCTGATAGATGAGCCTGCTGAACAGTTTGCATTGACCGTTGGTGGTGTAACAGGTATCGGCACGATTATCGATAACGATGAGCCGACCATTAGTGTCGGTGATCCGGGTAATAGTAGTGTCGGCGACATTACAGTGAATGAGGGTGACGATGCGGTGTTTGGCGTCAAGGTGACGGGTGCGGCTGAAGGTAGCACGCTGACGCTGACGCTTAATCCGTCGGGGGCAAATCCGGCGACGGAAGGTGTGGATTACAAGGCCGGTACGTTCCAGTACAGCCTGGATAATGGTGCGACGTGGCAGACTGCCGTGGAAGGCACGGCCTTCGCGGTGAATGCCGGTGACAGTCAGGTGCTGGTGAAGACGGACACGGTTGACGACACGGTCGACGAACTGGACGAGACCTTCACGCTGGGTGCGACGCTGACGAGTAGCGGCGTGGGCTACAGCGACACGGCGACGGCAACGATTGTCGACAATGACGTCCCAACGATCAAGGTAGGCGATCCGGCGACGGGCGCCAATGACATCACGGTAAATGAAGGCGATGAAGCCGTGTTTGGCGTGAGTCTGACGGGGGTTGCAGCGGGCAGCACGCTGACGCTGACGCTGAACGCCTCGGGTGCGAACCCGGCGACGGAAGGTGTGGACTACAAGGCAGCGACGTTCCAGTACAGCCTGGACAATGGCGTGACCTGGCAGAACGCGGTTGAAGGCACGGCCTTTGCGGTGAATGCGGGTGACAGCCAGGTGCTGGTGAAGACGGACACGTTCGACGACACGACTGACGAACCGAACGAGACCTTCACGCTGGGCGCGACGCTGTCGAGCAACGGCGCGAACTACGGTGACACGGCGATTGCGACGATCATCGACAACGACGTCCCGACGATCACGGTGGGCGACCCGGCAGCGAATGGCGTGGGCGACATCACGGTGCCGGAAGGCACGGACGCGGTGTTTGGCGTGAATCTGACGGGTGTTGCCGCAGGCGGCACGCTGACGCTGACGCTGAACGCCTCGGGTGCGAA
>Ga0209066_10006223_pt1 | contig 12264 bp, 8 predicted proteins | sample All_14_2_FD_187198 | JGI IMG/M metagenome (GOLD analysis project Ga0209066, IMG submission 187198) | Freshwater microbial communities in response to fracking from Pennsylvania, USA - Allegheny Zone_MetaG_DW_15 (SPAdes) (version 2) ...
CGTATGCGCAGCCCCACCGGTTCGCGGCAGGCGTGCGGCAGACGGTCGTGAACGGGGCGGTGTCGTATGACGGCGGCGTTTTCACGGGAGTGCGGCGCGGGCGGTTCCTGACACGGTGACGCCGCGCGGGGAAGGTGACGTAATAAACAACCAAACGGAGGCAGGATATGACCAGACGTGAGTTCATGACGGCGACGGGGAGCGCGATGCTATGGGGTACGAACCGGGCGTGGGCCGGCGCCAACGACCGTGTGCGCGTGGCGGTGATCGGCGTCAACGGCATGGGGCAGAGTCATATCCAGGCGTACAGCAAGTTGCCGAACGTGGAGGTCGCGGCGCTCTGCGACGTGGACGAGCGCCTGTTCGCGCCGGTGATCACGAAGCACTTCACGGACAAGGGGCTGAAAGCGCCCAAGACCTATACGGACCTTCGCAAGCTCTATGAGGACAAGGAGATCGACGCGGTCTCGGTCGTGACGCCCAACCACTGGCACACGCTCGCGGCGATCTGGGCCATTCAGGCGGGCAAACACGTGTCGGTGGAGAAGCCCTGTTGCCACAACGTGTTTGAGGGGCGCAAGCTGGTTGAGGCGGCCAAGAAGTACAAGGTGCTCGTGCAGGACGGCGCGGAACAGCGCAGCAACCCGTGCGCCCAGAGCATGGCCAAGTTCCTGCAGGGCGGCGGGCTGGGCGAGGTCTACATGGCCAAGGGCCTCTGCTACAAGTGGCGCAACACCATCGGCCGCTTCCCCGACGAGCCCGTCCCCCCGGGCGTGGATTACGACCTGTGGCTGGGCCCTGCGCCGAAGCGGCCGTTCAACAGGAACCGCTTCCACTACAACTGGCACTGGAACTGGGAGTACGGCTGCGGCGACATGGGCAATCAGGGCGTGCACGAGATGGACATCGCCCGCTGGGGCTTGGGCGTGACGCTGCCCACCAAAATCACGGCGGTGGGCGGGCACTTCATGTTCGACGACGCGCAGGAGACGCCCAACACGATGATGGCGCTGTTCGAGTTCCCGAACCCTGAGGGCGGCGGCGACAAGAAGAAAATCCTGCAGTTCGAGGTGCGCCACTGGATCGCCAACGGCGAGGACGGCATGTGGCTCAAGGGCGCGTCCCAGGGCAACAACTACATGTCGACCAGCAAGGGCAATGTCACCGGCAACCTGTTCTTTGGCTCCAAGGGCTACATGGCCAAGGACGTGGACCGGTGGCTGACCTACATGGGCGAGAAGCGCGAGCCCGGCGAGACGGGATCCGGCTTGGGCAACCACTACGAGAACTTCGTGAACGCGATCCGCTCGCCCGACCCCGCTGCGTTCAACGCGGGGATCGAGGACGGGTTCCTCTCCTGCGCGGTGATCCATCTGGGCAACATCGCCTACCGGTTGGGACGCACGCTGACCTTCGATCCCGCGACCCTGACGTTCCCCGGCGACGCCGAGGCCAACGCGCTGCTCACCCGCGAGTATCGCGCGCCATACGTCGTGCCGGACAAGGTGTAACGCAGCCTCTCATCGGATCTCGCGTGCCGGTCCGGGCGTGGCCGCTAGCCACACCATGACCGGCATGGCGAGAGACCACGACGCCATCAGCGCCGCAACGCTGAACAGCGTGTTGGAAGAGAGCGTCACCGCTCCCAGGCGCGCGCCGGCGATGTAGTTGGGCGCGGCAAACGTGGCGCCTAAGAGGGCGCTTAGAGCATACCGACCTTTCAGCCAGACGAGAGGGCCCCGCAGTAGGGTGGCGAACATGGTCCAGAGAACGGCCAGCCACGCAGGGCAGAGCCAAGGGTAATGCGGTTCGCCGCTCAGCGTACACACACCCGCCCAGAGGTGTAGCGACTCGATTCCGACGCCGATCAGCGTGACTTGGGCGAGCAAGCGCGTCTCCGTTGCCCAGCACCTGCGCTGAAGCCGGAGATTGCCGGCAATCACTGCTGCCGCCGCGGCCAGTGCGAACACGGGCTGACCCCGTGCGCCGCTTGTAACGCAAGCGAACCAGCCGAGTTGAAAAAGAAGCGCCATGAGCACGTTGCGCATCAGCGCTCCTTTGGAAACCATGGAAAGAAGGCGCTGGTCGTCTTCTGATATGCCTGATACTCGGGGTTGCCGACGTATTTTGCTTCCAGCATGGGGATTCCGGATACACACAGCAGCAACCACGCGATGACCACGGGGCTGGCCAGCGCCCACAGGCCGGCGGGCACGTTGGCGGCGATCAGAAAACAGCCCCACCACAGCGTGGACTCGCCAAAATAATTGGGGTGGCGCGTGAAGCGCCAGACCCCGTAGCGCATGATACGGCCCTTGTTAGAAACGTTTTTCATGAAGCGCAGCAACTGATAATCACCCGCGGACTCAACGCCGAAGCCGATCAGCCAGACCAAGACGCCGAGCGCGTCAAGCCATCCGAGTGAGCTTCCCGCTTGGGCGTTGACGACGATCACAGGCAGCGAAACGACGACCATGAAGAACCCTTGAAGCATGAATATTTGGAGGTAGCTTCGCACATAGAACCAGCGGCCCCAGGCCGCGCGCCAGTTGCGGTAGCGGAAGTCCTCGCCGCGCCCTGCGTTGCGGAGCAGGATGTGAACGCACAGGCGCACGCCCCACAGCGTGATCAGCGCCGCAAGCAGCAGCCGGCGCGGCTCCGCCGGGCCGGCTGTCAGCACGCCGACCCACGCGACCAGCACAAACCCAGGCCCCCACGCCGCATCCATGATGCCGTTATCCTTCTTCGCCAGTGCGATAAGATGGATCACGTTGACGTAGGCGAAGACGACTCCCGCTGCAATCATCAGTTGTCTCATCATGTTTAGACCTCCTTCGAAACAGAACCCGCGTGTCTACGCGCCGCCTGCCTCATAGGGCGCTGGCGGCAAGTCGGCATTGCCTGGCCGCGTCAGCACGAGCTGCAGGTCTTCCAGCGTGCGCGACTCGAACGCCGCCTGGCAGTAGCAGAGGTAATAGAGCCATTTGCGATGCATCTCGGCACGGCGCTCGAGCGCGCCGCGATTCTCAGGGTGAGCCATGAAACGGCGCTTCCAGTCGCACAGCGTGCGCGCATAGTGAACGCCGATGTTTTCGAGATCCTCAATGATGAGTGAGGAGGCTCGCGTCATGGCTGCGCACAGGGCGGCCAGAGAAGGCAGGTGGCCGCCAGGAAAGATATGCTTCCTGATCCAGTCGCAGTCTTTTCGATAGACCTCGTAGCGTTGATCTGGGATCGTGATGACTTGAATAACCGCCAGTCCGTTCGGCTTGAGCAGCTCGTCGCACCGGCGAAAAAAGACGGGAAGGTGACGGTGTCCAACAGCCTCCAGCATTTCGATTGAGACGATCCTGTCGAACGTGCCGGAGAGCGTGCGGTAATCTTGGAGCAGGATTTCAACCCGGCCTTCTAACCCGGCGGCTTTGACACGCTCGACGGCTAGCTTGTACTGCTCCTGCGAGAGTGTCAGCCCCGTCACGCGGCATCCGCGGGTTTGCGCTGCCCGCAGCGCGAACTGACCCCAGCCGCACCCGATCTCTAGCACGTGGTCTGTGGGGCGGATCCTCGCCTTGTCGATCACCCTGTCCAGCTTGTTGAGCTGCGCTTGCTCTAAGCTGTCGGCGGGGCTACGGTATAATCCGCATGAATACATCATGGAGGCGTCAAGGAACGTTTGGAAGAAGGCGTTGCTCAGGTCGTAATGGGCGCGGATATTCCGCCTGCTGCCCAACAGCGTGTTGTCGCGGGCGATATGTCCGAGGCGGCCCAGCAGGGCGTGCAAAAGAGTTGGCGTAATGCGCCGGTCTTCCAGGTAGGGGATGTTGTCGATCATCAGGCGGATCACCGCCGCCAAATCGGGCGTGTCCCACAGCCCTTTCATGTAGGCGTCACCGAACCCGATGTCGCCGCCCATGGCCACGCAGGAGAAAAAGGCCCAGTCGCGCACGGTCAGCCGCACGCTGTACGTTGCGTCGGGGTCGCCAAAGGAGCGGGTGCCCTCTGGCGTCTCTAAAACGAGGCGTCCGGCATGGATGCGCTCGAGCGCGGCTTCGACCTGGCCTTTGCAGATGCGCTGCAGGGCGCTGGCGGACCGGATCCTGATCGTCATGGGACTCACGACGGGCGGCCGCGCGTGGAACTTCAGTCGCTTGAAGAGCAGAAGCCGGGCCGCATGCGACAGAATGCGCGGCATGGTGCGCCACGTGTTCAGAAACGGGTGGCAGAGGGCGCGGATCAACGTCTGGCGCGTGAGCGGGACACGTTCACACTCGCGCAGGTCGGCGGTCATCACCAACCCCTCTTCCGCGAACAGCGAGATCTCGACGTCGAGCCGCTCGCGGATATCCGCAAAGCGCATTTCGTAGTGGCCTTCCATGGCGTTAAAAGGTGACACGTGAAACGCCTTGCTGACGGTGGCTGCCGCGACGGAGCCGGTCTTCGGGGCCAGGGCGGCGCCCGGGATCAGATAGAGGTGGCGGTCGCCCACGACATTGTTCACCTCGGCCAGAATCGCGGTGCACGTGCCCGTCGCGGAAAACACGTAGTAGAAGCTGACCGGGTTGAAGACATACCGAAAGCAAGCGGCATCCGTCACCATCACGATGCGATCAGCAGGGCCGTCGACTCCGCGTTCGCGCAGCAGCCGGACCAGCTTGTCTCTGATCGAGCCGGGGCGACGGTCGAGATAGTCGCGGTCATAAATGGAAACGGGGGCGACCCGGTTATAGCCGAACAGCGGCATCTCCCGGTCGAGCTGCCCGAGTTCGTCGACGTCGAGCACGTACCGCCACACGGGGAAGGCGAGTTTGTGGCGCACCGGCGCGACGCGGGCATGTCTGACTGTGCCGAAAACGAGCGTCGATTTCATAGTGTACAGTTGAAGTGGCGGGCCACGTGGACGGCGGCGGTCACTGCGTCCTCGTGGAAACCGTGGTTGAAGTAGCTGCCGCAGAAATAGGTGTGGCGCTTGCCGTTGAGATCCGGCAGGCGGGCTTGAGTTTCGACGGCGGCGGCGGTGTAGATCGGATGGGTGTCCGCGAATTCGGCGATGAGCGTCCCCGGTTCTACGGTCCGCAACGGGTTGAGTGTGACAAGATAGGCCGAACGCCCCCTGAAATTTTGAAGTCGGTTCATGTAGTAGGTCAGGCAGGCCGGCGAGTCGTCGCGGGCCTGCGACAGACGCAGGTAGTTCCATGAGGCCCATGCGTTGCGCAGGGGCGGCATCAGGCGTTCGTCAGTGTGCAGCAGCACGCGGTTTCGCGAGTAGTTCCAGGCGGACAATAGGGCGTTCTCGTCAGGAGAAGGGTCCGCCAACAAGGCAAGCGCCTCATCCGCGTGCGAGGCGATCACAACCTCGTCAAAGGTTTTCGCGTCGCCATCCTCGAGCTCGAGGCTTACGCCTTGCTCGTATCGCGTGATACGCGTGACCCGGCATCCGCTGCAGACCGTTCCCTGAAACGTGTCGAGAAAGCGCTTCACATAGGTGTGGCTGCCGCCCGTGACGGTGTACCATGTGGGCCGGTCAGAGAGCGAGAGCAACCCGTGGTTCTCATAGAAGCGCGCGATTGAGGCCATGGGGTACTCTCGGATTCCGGAAAACGGCGTCGACCAGATGGCCGCTGCCATGGGCAGAACAAAATTTTCGACGACGCGCTCGGGGATCTGTTCGCGGGCGCAGAATTCGCCGAGCGTCAGACCTTCCAGTTGGCCTGCGTAATAGAGCGACCGCGTCCGTCGCGAAAAGCGGATCAGTCCCATGATGAAGCGCCAGTAGGAGGGGGAGAGCAGGTTCAGCCGCTGAGCGAACAGGCCTGAGAAGCCTGTTCCGGCGTAGGCCAGCCCGCTGCTCTCATTGTAGCAACTGAAGGACATTTCGCTGGGTTGATAGGCGACATTCAATCGTTCGAGCAGCCGGATGAAATTCGGATACGTCCGATTGTTGAACACGATGAACCCGGTGTCAACTGGGGTCCCCGCGTCGGGTCCCGATGGCAGAACGCACGTCCGGGTGTGCCCGCCGATCGACGCGTTCTTCTCGAACAGGGTCACCTCGTGAGCCTGTTGAAGCAGGTGGGACGCCGTGATACCAGCGACGCCACCACCCACGACGGCGATGCGCCTCTTGTCACGCTTGGACGTCATGGCTTCTGCACCTTTCGGAACGCGAGCGTCACCTCGCCCAACTTGAAGCCCCATTTGCTCATGACCGCACGGTTCAGCATGACGTCGTCATCCATGAGAAACATCCAGTCGTCAAACGCCACGTTGTAGACCTTTCCGTTGACCGGCAGGGCAAGGGTATAGCGCCAGTTCAGCGCGTTGCCGAAGGCTTCGCCTTGGGCGACGCCGACCACGTCGTCGGCCGTCCCGGTATACTGGTGGTCGTTCACCCGTGTGATCGTCCAAACGCGCTTTTGCTTGGTGCCGTCGGCGTAAGAGAAATCTTCTTCCAGTCGGCCCACGTCGTTGCTCCAGGTGCCCGACAGGGCAACGTGAAAGCGTTTCACGACTTCTCCTTGCCGGTTCTGGAACATGCCCCACGCCTCAAGGGAGCCTTCCAGATAGCGTCTTAAATCGAGCACGGGCTGTTCCCTCGCGTACTGCTGCGGGGAGACGGAGGCACAGCCCCCGCAGATCAAGCCAGCGCCCATCAGGCATAGCAGAAACTTCATAGGCTCATCGTCCTTTCCTCATCTCCTTCGCATACGCAGCACGCTGCTGTCAGTCAAGACAACATGACACAGGTGTCAAAACTCAAACCTTCTCCAGTATTGGCCTCTAAAGTCGAATCGTCAAGCAAGTTCGTGCGCGCTCGTGCAACTTAAAGGGCTCTGAAAGTCGATCTGCTGTGGTGCGGGCCGCCCCCCGTTCGAGCGGCGCAAAAGGAGGAAGCGGGAAATGGGATTCCGCTTGCATACCTACCGGAAGGTATGTATATTACCGGCCTTTCTTTGAGGAGGTGCGGATGGCGAGAAGAACCAAAGCGGAGGCGGAGCAGACCCGACAGCGGATATTTAAGGCCGCGCTCGACCTGTTCGTTGAGAAAGGGTACGAGCGCGCAACGTTCGAGGACGTTGCGCGGCGCATCCGGCTGAGCAAAGGCGCGGTGTACTGGCACTTCAAAAACAAGCCGGACCTGCTGTCGGCCCTGGTTGCGCACATGACGGCGCTCCACACGGAGCATGTCAGCGGCACGCTGCCTCTGCCGGATTCTCTGGAGGGACTGAAGGCCCATTTCATCGCGCGGGCCAAGCTGATCGCCGGGACGCCTTCCAATCGTAAGTTCTTTCACATGATGATGCGGCTCGACTGGCCCTCCGCCAAGTTTGCCCCGGTTAAGCAGCGGCTGAAGCAGTTGGAGACAGGGCCCTTTTATATCGTCGAACGTACGTTGGAAGAGCTGAAGCGTGAGGGGGCCGTGCGTGCGGAGGTCGATGTGGCGGCGGTGACGGCGGTTTTAGGGGCGATGTGGCTGGGCCTGATCAACCACGAGATCGGGAAGTGCCTTGACGTCGAGTTGGAGCAAGCGGTCGATTTCGGTTTTGAAGCGGTGATTGCCGCGATCCGTGCGTGAGGACGCGCGGGAGGAAAGCAGAATTAAGAAAGGTTTAGGCTATGGAGAATCAAGCGAACGAGTTGAAGAGAGAGCATCCCGTCGCCCGTGCGGCAGGCTGGTTGATGACGGCTGCCTGCTGCGCGGGACTCGGCTGGCTGGCGCGCGGCTGGATGCCGCCTCCGGCAGCGGGCGGTCCGCCGGCGATGATGGGGGCACCGTCGGGAACGCCGGTGCCGGTCGTGATCCAGGTGGCGGAAGAGGCTGCGCTCAACCCGCCCGCGACCTTTATCGGACACGTGGAGCCGGTGCGCGATGTGGACTTGCGCGCGCAGATAGACGGTTACGTCAAAGAGGTTCACTTTCAGGAAGGCGTGCTGGTCCGCGCCGGCGACCCGCTGTTCACGATCGATCCGGAGCAGTATGAGGCGCGCGTGGCGTTGCGCCGCGCGGAGATCGCGCAGGCCGAGGCCTCACTGGACCGTGCGGAGCGCTATCAGAAGAGACTGGAGGCCTCCGATGCCCGGGGCATCTCGCAGGCCGATTTGGATACGGCGCGGAGCGACGTCATGCAGGGCCGCGCCGCAATCCAGCAGGCTAAGGCCAATCTGGCGCTGGCGGAGATCGACCTGAAGCACACGCGCATCGTCGCCCCGATTGACGGCCGCATCGGCCGAACCGTCGCCAACGTGGGCGATTTCGTTTCGCCTTCGTTGGGCACGCTGGTCCGCATCGTGCAGGTCGACCCGATCCGTGTCGTCTTTTCGGTGACGGACCGCGATTATCTGAAGGTGCGCGAAAGCATCGCCGAGACGGCGATGCAACAGACGTTGCGCGTCCGGCTGAAACTGCCGACCGGAACGATCCTCGATGCCGCGGGGCTGCGCGATTTCGAGAACAACGAGATGTCGGCGGACACGGCGACGCTGCCGGTGCGCGTGCGCTTCAAGAACGCGGACGGGCTCTTGGTCCCGAACGGGTATGTCACCGTGCTGATCGATCAGTCCGCGCCGAAGAAATGGCCGACCGTCTCGCAGTCTGCGCTGGTTCACGACCGTGACGGAGCGTTCGTGTACGTGGTGGGGGCAGACGGCAAGGCGTTGGTCAGGAGGGTCGAGACGGGCGCGGAGGTCGACGGTCGCGCCGAGATCCGCAAAGGGCTGGCCATCGGCGAGCAGGTGATCGTGCAGGGCGTCCAGAAGGTCATGCCCGGCCAGTCGGTGCAGAACCTGGCCGATGGGGGCAAGGGCGCTCCGGCTTCAAACGGACAATCGCATGCGGAGGCGGTTAAGAAATGATTTCCGATGTGTTCATCCAACGTCCGCGCTTCGCGCTGGTGATCTCGATCGTGCTGACGCTGGCCGGGGTGTTGTCGATCAAAACCCTGCCGGTGTCTCAGTACCCGCAGGTGACGCCGCCGCAGGTCACTGTGACAGCCGTATATCCGGGTGCAAACGCGCGCGAACTGGCCAATACGATCGCCATTCCGCTGGAGGAAGAGATCAACGGTGTCGACGACATGCTCTACATGTCTTCGGAGTGCGATGATGCCGGCAACTACAACCTGACGGTGACCTTCGAAGTCGGAACGGACCTCGACCTCGATATGGTCAAGGTGCAGAACCGGGTGCAGCAAGCGGTTCCCAAACTGCCCAAAGAGGTGACCGAGCAGGGCGTATCCGTGACCACGCGGTCATCCGACCGGTTGGGCTTTTTGTCTTTGCGCTCGCCCAATGGCACGCGCGACACGCTCTTTCTCAGCGACTATGCGCACAACCATGTGAAGAACGTGCTGAAGCGCATTCCGGGAGTGGGTGGCGCGGATGTCTACGGGCCTAAGCGCAGCATGCGTATCTGGCTTGATGCCGCCCGGCTGACCGCGCAAGGCCTAAGCGCGGACGATGTGATCAGCGCCATCCGGAGCCAGAACCTTCAGGCCGCGCTAGGTTCGGTCGGCGCGGCGCCCGCCGAAGGGAACGCGCAGAAAGTGCTCACGGTGCAGGCCAAGGGCAGGCTCAATGATCCGGTCGATTTCCGGGAGATCGTTGTGCGCTCTGCAGAAAACGGCGGACTGGTTCGGCTGAAGGACGTCGCTAAAACGGAGTTGGGCGAGAACACCTACGGGTTCACGGGGAGCTTCAACGGAGCAGACTCGGTGTCGATCGGACTCTCGCAGCAGCCGGGCAGCAATGCCATCGAAACGATGGACGCGATCCAGCGGGAGCTGAGCCGCCTCCGGGAGCGGCTCCCTTCGGGCGTCGAGCTTTTGACTTCGTATGATGCCACGCGTTTTGTCCGCTCCAGCATTCAGGAAATCGTCTCCACACTGCTGTTGACCTTTGTGCTGGTGGTCTTGGTCTGCTATGTTTTCTTGCAGGACTGGCGGGCGACGCTTATTCCCTCGCTGACCATCCCGGTGTCGCTCTGCGCGACCTTTGCTGTCCTGAAAGTATTCGGTTACGGCATCAACACGCTGACGCTGTTCGGCCTTGTTCTGGCCATCGGCTCGGTGGTCGATGACGCGATCGTCGTGGTTGAACGTGTGCAGTACCTGATGTCCACGCAGCAGCTCGACCGTAAGGCCGCGACGATCCAGACCATGCGGGAGGTGACCGGCGCGATCATTGCGACTACGCTGGTTCTGCTCGCCATCTTTGTCCCGGTCGGGTTCATCTCGGGCATCACGGGCAAGGTCTACCAGCAGTTCGCCGTGACGATGTCGGTGGCGATCTGCTTCTCGACGCTGAATGCGCTCACGCTCAGCCCGGCCTTGTGCGCGACGCTGCTGGGCGTTCCGGAAGAGCATAGGCGCGGACCGTTGGGCTGGTTCAACCTCGGGCTCAACCGCTGCCGCAACGACTATGTGAAGGTCGCTGTTTGGCTGGCCCGCCGGGTCGGGCTGTCGGCACTGTTGCTCGCCGTCTCGATGTCGCTGACATGGACCTGGTTCAGGCAGACGCCGACTTCTTTCCTGCCGGACGAGGATCAGGGCGTGGTTTTCGCGGACGTGCGTTTGCCCGAAGGCGCGAACATGACGCGCACGGAGGCCGTTTTGCTGGCTGCTTCGGATGCGATCCGCCACGACAAGGGCATCCATTTCGTGCTGGGCATCGCAGGGTTCAGCATGATGGGCGGCCGTTCGGAGAACGTCGGGCTGCTCGTGGTCGGGTTCGACCACTGGGCCGACCGCAAGGCGCCCGAGCTGCAGGCCCTTCCGCTTCTCAACCAGATGCGCGCCAAATGCGCACGGATTCCAGGCGCGGCGATCAACTTTTTCATGCCGCCTTCGATTCCCGGGTTGGGCATTAACGGCGGTCTGGACCTGCGGTTGCAGGCGCAGGGCGACGACGATCCCTCGAAGCTGGAAGGTGCCCTCTATCAGTTGCTCGGCGGCATCAACCAGACGCCCGGCATTCTCTTCGCCTTCAGCGGTTACAACGCGCAGACGCCGTCGCTCTATCTGGACGTGGACCGCGTCAAGGCCGAGTCGCTGGGTGTCCCGGTCTCGTCGGTTTTCTCGACGCTTCAGAACTACCTCGGCTCGCGCTACGTCAACGACATCAACCTCGAAAGCCAAGTGAACCAAGTGATCGTGCAGTCCGACTGGAGTGGACGCGCTACGGCCGACGATGTCCTTCGCCTCTACGTGAAGGGAGAGGGCGGGGCGATGGTGCCGGTTGGCAGCCTCGCGACGCTGTCCTCGCGGCTTGGCCCGCGGCTCTACCCTCGGTACAACCTGTTTCCCAGCGCGGGCATCACAGCTGCGCTGTTGCCAGGTGCGAGCAGCGGCCAAGCCATGGCGCGGATTGACGCGCTGTCGAAGAAGGTTCTGCCGCCCGGCTACGTGGTCGAATGGTCGGGGCTGAGTTTTCAGGAACAGCGGGCCTCCGGGCAAACGGTGTTGCTGATGATGATGGCGCTGGTGTTCGGCTACCTCTTTCTCGTGGCACAGTACGAGAGTTGGACGATCCCGTTGCCCGTGATGCTCTCGATTTTCGTGGCGACCTCCGGTGCCTTGCTGGGACTGCGGCTGGCGGGCCTGCCGCTAAGCATCTATGCGCAGCTCGGCCTTGTGCTTTTGGTGGCCTTGGCGAGCAAAAACGCGATTCTGATCGTTGAGTTCTCCAAGTCCAAACGCGAAGAAGGGATGTCGATCGTTGAAGCGGCGGCCGAAGGCGCCCGGCAGCGTTATCGCGCCGTGCTGATGACGGCCTTCACGTTTATTCTCGGCGTTCTGCCGATGGTTTACGCAACCGGCGCGGGTGCGGCCAGCCGCCGGGCGATCGGCGTTACCACGCTTGCGGGGATGTTGGCCGCAACGGGGCTCGGCATTTATCTGGTGCCTGGCCTGTATGCGCTTTTCCAGACCCTGCGTGAGAAGGGCAAGGCGCTCAGGATGCGGTTGTTCTCTGGAAAAGGAGACCCCAAGGACGGAGCGTCGGCGATGCCGCCAAAAGAACGGAAAGGTGCGAGCGTGAAGAAAACCGTGACCGGTATGTCGGGCATCGTCGTGTTGGCGTTTCTTTTCGCAGGCTGCAAAGCAGTCGGGCCGGACTATCAGAAACCAGATCAGGCCGCCCCCGTTGCCGCGCTGCCCCAGACGGTGGAGGGGGAGGCCGTCTCGTCGGATGAGATTGCGGCGTGGTGGAACGTGTTCGGCGATCCTGCGCTGACCGGTCTGGTCACGAACGCGCTGGGCGGGAACCGACGCC
>Ga0209066_10006226_pt1 | contig 12258 bp, 6 predicted proteins | sample All_14_2_FD_187198 | JGI IMG/M metagenome (GOLD analysis project Ga0209066, IMG submission 187198) | Freshwater microbial communities in response to fracking from Pennsylvania, USA - Allegheny Zone_MetaG_DW_15 (SPAdes) (version 2) ...
ACACGGCACAGCTTCACCAGATATTGGGTTACATCCCATTTCAGTGCGACCTGTTCTTTCGGCGCCTTGACCCAGGACAGGGCGACGGGCACCATGATGCAGGCAGTGACCAGCAGGCTGGTCAGCCAGATGGCGCCAATGATGGCAGCCTTTTGCAGCAGGGGGATCGGGGTCAGGATCACCACCAGGATAGCGCCTATATCAACCAGCAGACCAAGCACCGAAGGACGGAACAGGTTGATGAAGGTCAGCCGCGCGGCTTCGTACGAGGAAGTGACGCCGAGCATGCGCTCGTCGTCAAAGGCGGCGCAGAACTGCACCGAGTGGGAGATCGCACGCGCCGAGATCAGGAACACAATGACCATGATCAAGGGATCGAAGTTGAAGCCGATCAGGTGGATGATGCCCAAGGCGACCATCGCGGATACGGCGGCGGTGAACATCGGCAGCAGGGTGCCACGCCAGGTGCGCATGGTAAAAAACAGGATGACGCCCATTGCCAGAATGATGAAGATGGATATCTTGACGGTTTCCGGCAGATAGCTGCGTACCGTGCCATGCAGCATGGGTTCGCCGACGACCTTGATGCGAATGCCGGGTTCGGTATGCTTGGCGACCAGGGCATTGATCTGGGCATAGGCCTTTTCGACATCGAGCAGACGGTCAATGAAATCGACCGTGATCAGGCCGGCTTTCAGGTCGCGCGAAACATAGGCGCCATACACCAGAGGGTTGGAAACGACAGCGCGGCGCAGGGCGTCAATGCCGGCCTGATCCTTGGGGATGTCCGGCCACATCAGGGGCACGCTCTCGACGCCATAGGTCGAGCCACGTACATCCTTGAGCTTCTTGGATGCCAGGGAAATAATCTGGTATTGATTGACAGCGTCCAGGTAGAGCACGCCCTGGGTCAGGTCGCGAATCTTGTTGAGCACCTTGGGTTGGAAGATGTCGCCGGATTCCGGCTCGACCATGATGGTGACGACATTGGCGCCGCCAAAGCTGCCTTTGTAGGCTTCATGTATCTCGACGTACGGGTGATGGCTGGGCAGCAGGTCGGCAAAGTGCGTGGCAATTTCCATGCGCAGCGAGATCAGGCCCAGGATCACCGCGGTGATGCCGATGGTGAGCATGACGGCACGGCGCTTGGGAAATAGTTTGTTGGCGAAACGCTCAATCATTTAATGGACTCCAGGTTCAACTGTTCAGTGATGGCTCTGTTCTTGGCTTGATTGCCGGCTTAGTTGCCAGCTCAGTTTCCGACTTAGTTTCCGGTATGGACATTGAGGTCCTTCCGGCTTTGCTCCAGCAGCGTGGCGCCGGCAATCAGGAGTTTGTCCTGAAAGGGGGCGATGGCGGCATGCCAGGCATAGTCGTCGGCTTTGACACGGCCTACCTGCCATGTGGTACGGGCATCATCACCGACGAGCAGCAGACCGCGGCCGCCGATGCCGATCCAGCGGTTGTCGACGTAGATGAGGTCGAGGATGTGCTCCTTGGTAGCGAGCGGTACCTGGGTCCAGGTAGCGCCACCATCACTGGTCGTGAGCAGGGTGCCTTCAACGCCACCGACAGTGGCGTGTTGCGGATCGCTGAAAACGATGGTCATCAGGCTGCGGTCAGTCGGCATCTTGACGCCAATCCAGCCGGGCGGGGGGACAAGTTTCTTGCCTTCCTCAATGCCCGGTGCAGCCTGGGCGTCGGGGGTTGCAACAGCAACGGGCTTGCTGCCGGGGGCAGCTGTACGCATGACATGGCCGAATTCGCCGACCAGCCAGATGCTGCCTTCGGCGGGGAAGGCGATGTCATTCCAGGCGACGTCCTGTTCGGGGATGAGGCGTTCCCAGGTGTGGCCAAAGTCTTTGCTGGTGAGTACGGCACCCATGACACCAACCGCCCAGGCAGTGCCTTGCGGATCGATACGCACACGCAGGAGCTTGTTGTCAATTTCGGATTTCGGGGCAGTGACGGGTTTCCATGTACTGCCGCCGTCAGCAGTGACGAGGATGATGCCGGTGTTGCCGACCGCAACAGCGCGCTGGCTGTCCCAGGCGGCGATGCTCTGCAGGTTCTCGCGGGTGCTGGAGGCCTGTACTTGCCAGGTTTTGCCGCCGTCTCCGCTACGCAAAATCTTGCCTTCCTTGCCGACCATCCAGAGGGTGCCGGGCTTGTCCGCCGGGGCAGCGACACCGAGAAAGCGGTCGCGCAGTTCGACCGATGGATGGTCAAGGTGGATGATTTTTTCTTTCGGCTTGACATACATGCCGATCAGGTACAGCGATGCGACGATGGCGAGCGATACCGTACCTTCTATGACTTGCACCAGTTTCTTGTTCATACCTTCTGCTTTCTCACTCCGGGTGAAATGACCGGGCCGACGCATCTCCTTGCGACAGGCTCGATTTTTTATGCTGCGTGGCTGTTAAAATTTTTGCCAACTTCAAGCTGCTGCCTGTTGTTTCATCTGATGTTTCATCTGATGTTTCATTTGCTGATTGCTTCCGACGATACTGGCTTCATCCGGACAACGCGTGGATGAAAAGAGCCAGGGGCATTTGCGCTTCACGCGAAAGAGCCCCTGGCTACGGTGTCACTATTTCTGCATACTGCGTTGGTAGTTCTGTTTGACTGACCAGTCTTAGAACTGGTACGTCAGGCGCGCCGAGATTTGGTCGTTGTTGTCGTAGGTACCAAACAGGTGCGTACACTCCGCCCCAGCGCCAGTGGCCGGATCAACACTGCAACCATCCTGCGCCTTGAAGAACAGGGCCGCATCCAGACGCAGTCGCCAGTGGTCACCGTACAGGAGGTTGACCGCGGGAATCACCACGCCGCCACCGTTGCTGGTATCCGCAGCAAGAGAGATACCCGGATTTACCGTGCCATTGTTATAGCTCAAGTTGAAAGTGGTCACCGCGATCACCGAATGCTCTTTCAGATGCGATGCACCGATATCCAGCAGCTTGTCTTCCGCCTTGAACCCGGGGATCCAGCTGTCGAATATCTGCACTGTCCAGAACGGCGAATCGTCTGTGCCGAAAATCGCCTTGCCACCGCGCCAGGGTTTGTCGAAGCCGACCATAAGCTTTGCTGTCGTTTCTTCCTTGATAGTCGGCAAGGCGGCGCCGAAAGCAGCACTTTCCGCGTTATAAGGCTTGTCCAGGGTGACGGCCAGTTCGCCGCGTAGCACCATGTCTATTCCGGTAAGCGGATAGTTCAGCGATCCACCGATAATATCGATTTGCGGCAGGATGAATTCGCCAGAAGCAACACCAGGAATCAAGACCCCCGCCCCTGAACCAATCGATCCCTTGTAGGGTGTGATAGCACCCGGCACACTGACATTCAATATCGGCATATCGCTCAGTGTGTGGTAATAGGCCAGCGAATAGCCCAGATCGCCCGTCACCCCTGTCCAGCGGAAACCATAAGACGCATCCTTGTAATCGCCTTCCGGATGATCATAGTTGTACGGAATCAAGGCCAGTGTACTGGCACCCTTGCTGCCTTGCGCCGCCCAGCGGCCGCCAAACAGATCCAGCGTATTGCCAACCTGATCCTTATTATCCCAGCCCGGACGGTAAAGCAGTTGCAAGGCGCCATTGGCTTCCGGCACATCGATAATCAGATTGGCCATGATCTGCGGTTTGCGCCATTCCTCATCCTCCGGCTCGAACAGGGAGCGCCAGCTCAGATCACGCGGATTCACCAGATCCAGCGCTTGCAGCAAGTCCGTCTCACCCCACACGACCTGTTGTTTGCCGAAACGGAACCTCACACGATCTGAAAACGGAATATCCAGATAGGCTTCGCGGAAGGCATTCTTGTTGGAATTGTAATTATCCATCAGATTGCTGCTGCTGCCAGCCGCAGCCTGACTGGCATCCAGCCGCTTCAGATAGGTGGTGCGCGATTCCTTGACCAGACGGCCTACCACAGTGAGCTGCGAACCAAAAGGCAGCAGATCCTTGCCGCTGACGTATTGCATTAGCACACTCGAGCGCAGCATCGAAAGTTCGCCCTGCCCTTCCACTGTTTTACCTGGATTAGCCAAATCCAGATCCGGATGGTCATTCAGGTTCCACGATCCATGAACCCGTGCATAACCGTTGATCGTACCAATATCCACATCGCCAATCTTGATCGGCGGCAGCGCCAGGGCGTTTTGTTGCATGGAAGCGGCGAGCAGCACTGCAACAGCTCCCACATAGGGTTTGATGCTTGATTTACGTTGTTTCATACTTCCCCCTTTTATTTAACAGTTCAAACTGTATGTGCAAAACTTGGCTTGACACATCTCATACGCTCATACGCGCAATCTTATAGGCTAAAACCAAGCAGACAACAGGCCTGACCACCTGAAACCTGACCACCTGAATTCTATCCCGGCATTCTAGTACAAATTCCGCTTCTTTTTGTCTCACTCAAAAGCAGAATATCGACAATTCAGCCAGCCTAATCATGACCTGCCGAAAATATCGGCAGGTCATGAGAAATCCCCTTAAATATCGCCCGGATGGTACAGGAACAGGCGGCGCATTTCGCTTTCATTCGACGGAATCGGCGAACTGGCTATCCACAAATCGCCTGACTTCTTGTCGATGGCGATCATGCGCATATGCAGATCCTTGATGCCGACCGGGTATTCGGTGAACTTCCCGCTGCCCAAATCGTATTTGAACAGGCTGTCGTTATTCACTGTAGCAACCCATAGCGCATTCCTGCGGGTATCGAGGCTGATGGCATAGGGTGCGCTGCCACGGTCGGGCAGGTCAATACGCTTGATTTCTTTCAGCTTCTTGCCATCAATCACTGAAATCTGGCCCGACCCGATCAGCGTCAAATAGATCAGGTCATTGCTGGCCACCACCATGCGGTGCGGGCCGGCATAGTCAGGGTATTTGATCTCGAAGTCCACCTTGCGGGTATCGGTATTGAAGCGCCCCAAAACACCGTAATACTGGGCAAACCAGAAGTTCTTGTCGGAGGTCATGCCGCCACCATAGGCGCCGATATGGAATGGCGTTTCGCCATCCGGCAACGGCAAGTCATAGATCGGTGTTACTTCGCCAGTGGCGCGGTTAAAACCTATGGTTTTGTTATGCGTGATGATGGTCATCCAGTTGATGTTGTTCTTGTCGAAGTCCATCAGGTAGTTGGCGCCTTGCGAAAAATCATGCGCCGCCATGCCCTTGGGAAAACCATTATAGATACGCCAGGCGCCGGTTTTCGGGTTGAACATGGAGGCCATTTCACCGGTGCCACCCAGCAGGGTTGTCCAGACATTGCCCTCGCCGTCCATCACCATGGTGTGGGGCGCCGGCGCGCCAGGACTTGGTACGTCATACCAAGTGTAAGCACCAGTCTTCGGATCCAGCTTGCCAATACGGTTGCGGGCGATGTCATCCACCCAGTATTCCCCATTCACCGCACCTGTTTCACGGACGAATGATTTTTCGTCATAGGGATATTCGCGGATCACGGTTTTTTTCGTCACGCCCAGCGGGGTAGCAGCAAACTTGGCTTTGTCGGCCACATCAAACTTTTCAAAGCTGGTCGGCATGTATTTCGCCAGCCAGGGGGCGACAATATCTTCATCTTTTTTGTCAATGAAGCTGTTTTCCGGCTTGGCGGCTTCCGCAAGTTGCTCCGGGGTCATGGCCGGGGAATGTTCGGATTGCAATGCACCATAAATGGCGCTGCGCATCACACCGACCATCGCGCGCCAGACTTGTTCGCGCTGAGCCTCATCCTGACCAGCGAGACCCTCGGCAAGTTTTTTCATGCGCTCGTTGGGCATCTGGTGGCACTGACTGCAGGTGATGATGGCGCGGTGCTTTTCGGCTGACGCAGGCGCCGCTGACAACCAGGCCGATGCCGGCACCTGGGCAGCGATGTTGGTCGTGGGCTTCAAGACAAAATCGACTTGCGCGACGCCCTTGCTGATTTTTGGCACCACCACGGCCAAGGCCTTGGCTTGTGGCTGGGCTTGCTCGTAGCCCAGCTTGAAGGTCTCGACGTACATGGAGTTGACACCGACGTTCTTGCCCAGATCAGGTACTGCGTATTCTCCCTTGGCATCGGTGAAAACCTTGGTCACCAGAGCGGCGGCGCTGGCACTGGTCACTTTGACCATGACGCCAGCAACTGGCTGGCCGTTGTCTTGCTTGACCGTACCGGCAAGGCCTAGCGCATGTGCAACGCCCACTGAAAGGCAGGCTACCGCCACTGCGCTTTTTATTTTAAATCCCACCATTAACATCTCCTTTATGAAAACAAATTACCTGATAAGCAGCGCAAAACACCTGCGACCTGATCTCAGGCCCACCGGGCCGGAAATTTTACCAACGACCCGCTCGAATTCTTTATTACCAGCTGCACAAACCGCGTACTGCAATCATTCCACTTCAACAAATTACATCCAAACCTTGAGACGGGTTGGGTCGAACCCTCTGATACCTGCCCGCTTGAAGAGTTCAACCGCAGTGGTTACTTCCATAAAACTGAAAGCAAGGTCCATCAGATTGCTCTCTTTTTCTGGCATCTCGCCAAGCTTGTAGTTATCCAGATGGGTGATCAGCGCGTCCATGCGCGGGAGCATCGTGTCATACAGATCCGTCAGCTCTTCGAATGTGCTGTTAAGACGAGTGGAATGGCGTGCGGCTTCGGTTGGCAGTACCCATTTATCCGTGAAGCGCACAAGATCATCAAATCCGGCTGGGAGTGGCTTTGGCATCTTTTACTTCTCCTTTGGTCTATTTATAAATATCAACAAACTTATTTATGCGGCATTAACCCATTGCTCCACCGCCCAATACTGATGACGGATACAAGCCTCAAAATCACCGGGTAAAATTGTTTTCAGGGCACCTGAACTAAGCCCTCTTTGGACACCTTCCATGGTCGATAAGTCTTCATAGAGCGCATCGCGCAAGAGGACGCCCATATGCGCCTGGGACAATTTCTGACTCGGTGTCCCGGCATGGAGTTGATAGATATTCACCTCCCAGACGGTCTCGCTCTCGCTCACAGGGAAAAAATTATAAGTGAAATACCAGCCAGTGCCCACATCGACAAAGAAATTGGGGAAACACACATTGATGTCAAACCACCACTCCCCGTCCCTGCTTGGGTTAATAGCCGCCGACGGCTTGGCTGATTCGATAGGATTAACCAAAGACGCTCCGTACTTCCAGGCAATGGCTTCGGCAGGAGAGGGTGAATACTTGGGATCCATCCACGCTGAAATCGAACGATGCGGACCATAGGTGCGCATGGACGTCGGCACATACATGTCCGGCTGCTTGGCCAATTGCGAGAGGCTCTCGGCATGGACTATGCCCACGTGATAAGCCTCCTGGAAAGCATCGATATAAGCCTTCCAGTTACACTTCAAGCGGGTGGTATAGCGCCCGGTGTGCGCATAATTATCAAAGGGCATTTCTTCCATTTGCTGGCCCCAGCCGCCAAGGAAATCCACCAGCGATGTCGCAGGTTTCTCCTGCGCATTGATGAAGATAAAACCCTTCCACACTTCCGTGGTAATCGGCTTCAATCCATATTGACTGCGCTCAAGACCGGGGAACTGCTCCTCACTGGGCACCGTCTTCAGGCTCCCGTCCAGGCCAAAGGCCCAGCCATGGAAACCACAAACGAAGGCACTGCGTGCATTGCCCGAACCACTGGCGACAGAATTGCCGCGGTGGGTGCACACATTGTAAAAGGTACGGATGACACCATCCCGGCCATGCACCATCAGCACCGGCGCATTCAGGAAATCCAGCTCCTGTACCATGTAATCCCCTGGCTTGGGAATGTGCGCACTCACGCGACCGATATTGATCCAGGCGCGTTTGAAAATCTTTTCTTTTTCTTTTTCGAAATATTCCGGCGAGATGTACGGCTCCACCGGAATCGGACCACTCCCCATGTCAGGAAGCGGGTTCATGATTTTCATTTCGTGAATACTGGTAGGTGCATTCATTGAAAAACTCCTCTTGAAAAATTGCTGATAATTATTATTGATAAGCTTTCAGCAATGGCAAGAGCTCACACTGCCTCCCCATTGCCGTTATATAACATCGCTTTTTTTACCGTTACTGTGCAACGGCCGTATTTATCACGGACTGGTTTGCTGTTCAGTGTACTTGGCTCTACAGATAAGTCAAGACTAACGGACTAAAGCAATCTGCCGCAGCGCAGCAACAGCAAGATGTCACTTGGCCGGGAAAGCCTGCCGTATCACTGTGCCGCATCCGGTTGATTGGCTGGACCAACAGGCGCGACCGCCGTCCCAGCAGCGCCGACTTTTCTGTTGCCCACACGAGTTTCCGGTAACCGCAAGCTGCGGGACGTGGCCAATTTGATGTTGCCTATCCAGACCAATGATTAAAAACAATGCCTTACGCTGCTGCCAGCAACTGCCGCAAGACGAAAGGCAAAATGCCGCCATGCCGGTAGTAATCGACTTCAACTGGCGTATCGATGCGCAAACGTAACACTACCCGGCTCGTTGTGCCGTCTGGCCGGCGGATAACCAGGGTCACTTCTTGCTGCGGCTGAATATCACCATCCAAACCTTCCAGATCAAATAATTCGTTGCCTGCTATCCCCAGCGAGGTCGCTGAATCCGCACCCAAAAACTGTAATGGCAGGACGCCCATGCCAACCAGGTTGCCACGATGGATGCGCTCGAAGCTGCGGGCGATGACGGCCTTCACACCGAGCAGTTGCGTGCCCTTCGCGGCCCAATCACGCGACGAGCCTGTGCCATATTCCTCGCCGCCAAAAATGATGGTCGGCACATCATCCGCCATATAGCGCATGGCGGCGTCGAAAATGAAAGTTTGCTCGCCGGAGGGTTGATGCAGCGTCAGGCCGCCTTCCACGCGTAAGCCATCCGCCTTGGGTGGCAACATCAGATTCTTGATGCGCACATTGGCAAAGGTGCCGCGCACCATCACGTCGTGGTTGCCACGCCGCGAACCATACGAATTAAAGTCGGCGCTGGCGACACGGTGCGACTGCAGCCATTTGCCCGCCGGTGAGGCCGCGCTGATCGAACCGGCGGGCGAGATGTGGTCAGTGGTGACCGAGTCGCCAAAAATGGCCAGCGCGCGCGCGTTGCGCAATGCCGCTGGCACCGCAGGTGTCATGCTGAAACCGGCAAAAAACGGCGGCCTGGCGATATAGGTCGACGCCGGCCAGGCATACACTTGCCCGGTGCTGGAAGTAATCGCATTCCACAACTCGTGGTCTTTGGTCAGGTCGGCATACAGGCGACGGAAGGTGGCCGGATTCATCGCCGTTTGCATGCAGGCTTCGATCTCGCGGCTGGATGGCCACAAATCGCGCAGCCAGACGGCTTCACCATTTTTTCCGTAACCGATGGGCTCTGCCAGCGGGTCTTTTTGCATTGTGCCGAGCAGCGCATACAGCACAACCAGCGGCGGCGAAGCGAGGAAATTGGCGCGGATGTTGGGATGGATGCGCGCTTCAAAGTTGCGGTTGCCGGACAGCACGGCGGCGCCTATCACATTGTTTTCGACGACGACATCTTCTATCGGCGCGGCCAGCGGGCCAGCGTTGCCGATGCAGGTTGTACAGCCATAACCGACGACATTGAAACCGAGCTGCTCAAGATAAGGCAACAGGCCGGACTGGCTCAGATATTCGGTTACCACCCGCGAACCGGGCGCGAGCGAGGTCTTGATGTGCGCGCCAACGCTCAGGCCGCGCTCCACGGCCTTTTTGGCCAGCAGGCCGGCAGCGATCATCACGCTGGGGTTGGACGTATTGGTGCAGGAAGTGATGGCTGCAACCAGCACATCGCCATGGCCGACATCCAGGCCATCGCTGCTCTTGAAGCGTTTTGCCAGATCCGCGGGGTTGCGCGCAAATCCGTTCTCGGTTGCTGGTTGCGAAAATGTTTCGGCAAAGGCGGTTTTGGCCCGGCTTAACGGAATACGGTCTTGCGGCCGCTTGGGGCCGGCCAGTGAGGGTGTAACACTGGCAAGATCCAGGCTGAGCGTTTGTGAATAATCGATGTCGCCCCGCTGGGGAATGCCAAACAAGCCTTGAGCCTTGAAATAGTTTTCAAAGCGCAGCACTTCCGCATCACTGCGCCCTGTACCCCGCAGATATGCGACGGTCAATTCATCCACCGGAAAGAAGCCCATCGTGGCCCCATATTCGGGCGCCATGTTGGCCACCGTGGCACGGTCGGTCAGCGATAAATGCGTCGCGCCTTCGCCAAAGAATTCGACGAACTTGCCCACCACTTTTTCCTTGCGCAGCATTTCGGTAATGGTCAGCACCAGGTCAGTGGCGGTCACGCCTTCGGGCAGCTTGCCTTGCAACTCGACGCCAACCACATCCGGCGTCAGAAAATATACCGGCTGGCCGAGCATGCCGGCTTCGGCCTCGATGCCACCGACACCCCAGGCCACGACTCCAGCGCCGTTGATCATCGTGGTGTGGCTATCGGTGCCGACCAGCGTATCGGGAAAGCACACCCCATCACGCTGCTGCACGCCACGAAACAGGTATTCGAGATTCACCTGATGGACAATGCCGATGCCGGGCGGCACGACTTTGAAGGTATCAAAGGCCTGCATGCCCCATTTCATGAACTGGTAGCGCTCGTGGTTGCGCTCAAACTCAAATTGCATATTGAGGCGCAAAGCGTCCTGGCTGCCATAGTAATCGACCTGCACCGAATGATCGACGACCAGATCGACCGGCACCAGCGGCTCGATGCGTTTGGGGTCATGGCCGAGCTGTTGCGCCACGTCGCGCATCGCGGCCAGATCGCAAAGCAGCGGCACGCCGGTGAAATCCTGCAACAGGATGCGTGCCACGACAAACGGGATTTCGTCCTGACGCGGCGCATTCGGCTGCCAGGCCGCGAGCTGCCGCACATGGGCTTCGGTGACTTTTTTGCCATCGCAATTGCGCAACACGGATTCGAGCACGATGCGGATGGAGACCGGCAAACGGCTGATCCGGCCCAAACCCGCAGACTCAAGCGCAGGGAGACTGTAGAAGCCGGATTTTTCGGCAGCGGCGCTGTTGAATTGTTGATAGCTGTTAAAGAGGTTATGCGGCATCAGATTTTCCTCGCGTAATTTTTCCTAAACCATGTTTTCGGGAATCACCCAGGCATCGAACTGTTCGGCTTGCACATAGCCGGATGCGATCGCCGCAGCGCGCAAGGTGGTGTTTTCGGCATGTGCCCGCTTGGCAATTGCCGCCGCCTTGTCATACCCAATATGCGGCGTCAGCGCGGTCACCAGCATCAGGCTGCGCTCCAGTGATTCACGAATACGCTGCCTGTCCGCTTCAAGACCGCGCAACGCGTGATGTTCAAAACTTTGCATGGCGTCCGCCAGCAGACGCCCGCTATGCAAAAAGTTGCGGGCGATGAGCGGCTTGAACACATTGAGTTCGAAGTTGCCGCTGGCGCCGCCAATATTCAGCGCCACATCATTGCCCAGCACTTGGGCAGCCACCATGGTCAGCGCTTCGCACTGCGTCGGATTCACCTTGCCCGGCATGATCGAACTGCCCGGCTCATTTTCCGGCAGCAGCAATTCGCCCAGGCCGGAGCGCGGCCCGCTGGCCAGCCAGCGGATGTCATTCGCAATTTTCATCAAGGCCGTGGCCAGGGTTTTCAATGCGCCATGGGCGAATACCAGCGGCTCATGCGATGACAACGCGGCAAAACGGTTCGCCGCACAGGTGAAAGGCAAGCCTGTGTAGCGTGCGATCTCGGCCACGGCGCAGGCAGCAAAATCGGGATGCGCATTCAATCCTGTGCCCACCGCCGTACCACCCAGCGCCAGCGCATACAACTCCGCCAATGCGGCGGTGACCGCACGGCGGCTGATCTGCAACTGGGCGACATAGGCCGAGAATTCCTGCCCCAGGGTGATAGGCGTGGCATCCTGCAAATGCGTGCGCCCCAGCTTGACGATGTCGGCGAACGCCAGGGATTTCGCCGCCATGGTTGCCAACAGCTGGTCCAGCGCGGGCAATACGCCCTGCTCAAGCTGGATAACCGCCGCCACATGCATGGCCGTCGGGAACACGTCGTTCGACGATTGGCAGCGATTCACATGGTCATTCGGATGCACCACGCGACCGTCACCCCGCGTGCCACCGAGCAGTTCGGAGGCCCGGTTGGCAAGCACTTCATTCACATTCATGTTGCTTTGCGTGCCTGAACCGGTTTGCCAGACAACCAGCGGAAACTCCTCC
>Ga0209066_10006227_pt1 | contig 12255 bp, 11 predicted proteins | sample All_14_2_FD_187198 | JGI IMG/M metagenome (GOLD analysis project Ga0209066, IMG submission 187198) | Freshwater microbial communities in response to fracking from Pennsylvania, USA - Allegheny Zone_MetaG_DW_15 (SPAdes) (version 2) ...
GCTGCCGCATATGGCGGTGGTGAAGGATCTGGTGCCGGATCTGAACAAGGTCTATGCGCAGCTGGCTTCCATCGAACCCTGGATGAAGACCGAGACGCAGGCCCCGCCGGATGGCGAACGGCTGCAAACGCCGGAAGACCGCAAGAAGCTGGACGGGCTGTATGAATGCATTCTGTGCTTCTGCTGCACCACGTCCTGCCCCAGCTATTGGTGGAATTCCGACCGCTATCTGGGGCCGGCGATCCTGCTGCAGGCCTATCGCTGGATCGTCGATTCTCGCGACGAACATACCGGTGAGCGGCTGGACAATCTGGAAGATCCCTTCCGGCTGTATCGCTGCCACACCATCATGAACTGCTCCAAGACCTGCCCGAAGGGGTTGAACCCCGCCAAGGCGATCGCGGAGATCAAGAAGCTGATGATCGCCCGCCAGGGCTGATCGCAAAGGTTTCCAAGGCCTTCGAAGCCCCGTGCCCTACCCGGCGCGGGGCTTTTTGTTGGCGCGCGCCCGCCCGTATGGCCTGCCTGGTGCACCGACGACGCCATGCATTATACCAACATGTTCGGTCTTCGACCGACCATGTGTGGGATTTGCTCAATCCCGCGCATATTCCGGTCACGCGCCGGGTTTGAACGGAAAGCGCATCAGGGTTTGGATCAAGGCCCGGTGAAGTGATACACCGCCCCGATAAACAGGCCGTGCGTATCGAGATCGCCGGAATGGTTCAGGGTGCCGCCCGAATTATTGGTCGAGGTTACATTGGACACCAGATTGATCTGGTCGAACCTCGTATACAGATATTCGCCCCGCAGCGACCAGCCCTGGTCCAGCGCGTATTCACCGCCGAGACCGGCGCTCCAGCCTGTCACAAGTTCCGACTTGGACCCCTGGGACAGGCCGCTGAAGGCGTTATCCGTGTACAACGTGTCAAGCTTCAGCCGCGTGACCGCAATCCCTCCCGTGACATAACCGAGCCAGTTGTCCTGAGCCCAGCCGAGGCGGGGGCGCAAGGTCGCCATCCAATCGGCGCTCACCGACTGCCTGATCGTCGACTGCGAGCCGGGATTCGCATCCATTTCCTGGCGCGTCACATGATCTTCATCCAGGAAAAGAGAATTGGCGCTCGCCTCGATCCCTATGACGATGTTCCCAAATTGCCTGCCATAGCCACCTGCCAGGCCGCCTGACGGGCGCCAATCCTCCAAATCGTTGTCACCGACGCGGGCTATCTGCCTGGCATCCGTTGCATCGAGGTATTGGAGGACCCCGGCTGTCGTTTTTACGTTGGACTGGCTATTTGTTCCGCCAACCAGACCGGCGACGTAAAAGCCGGACCAGTCGTTACCTGCCGGCACGGGCTGCGCCGTGGCACCGGTCGCCCCGGCGAGAAATGCAATCGCAAAGCCAGCATAACGAACGCGCATTCAAACACTCCAGCGCCAAACCATGGAAGGGTTGAAGCCTGCCATCAAACCCCAAGCTTGTCATGCGGTTATGGAGGGGATTCGAGCAGCCCAGATCGTGGCGGCCCACTTGCCCGACAATGCCGCACAAAAACAGAATATCTTCGTCTGTCCATCGGCGGTCGACGCGTTCGATCACCAAGGCCTTCGTACTGCCTGATGTCGCCATTTCAGCCTTGTTTTCCGGCCGGTCTTGACGGTCAGGCTGCCAGCCGCAGCCTGTCGCGCCGGGAGCGCATGGCATTTGTCACGCTCTCTACAATCGCTGCCGGGAAATCGGCGGGAAGTGCATCCTTCATCGTCCCCAGCGCGGCCTCCATCGTGTCGGCAATGTCCTGCAACAGCTCGGGGACCATGCGTTGAGGTAATCCGGCCAGTTTTGCGGTTTGCACGAAATGGCCGCCGTGGATATCGTCGATGCGGTAATATAATTTTATGCGTTAAACCGAATAATATCGCAATATGCGACTTGCCCCATAACCCCTGTCCAACCCTCACATGAAGCTGTAGGGGTCGATATCCACCGTCAGTTTCAGGGATGCCGGCAGTTTCAGCGGCGCAAGCCAATCCTGGATCAGGGCCTGGATGCGCTGGTTGCGGCCGGTCTTGACCAGGAGCCGCCTGCGATGGCGCCCGCGCAGCAGGGCAAGCGGCGGTTCGGCAGGCCCCAGAATCTCGATCTCCGGCCCGTGCGGGGCGGTGCGGGCCAGATGATGGGCCAGCGCGTCCACCGCCTCCACCTCTGGTCCTGACACGATGATGGAGGCAAGGCGTCCGAAGGGCGGCCAGCCGCCCAGCCTGCGTTCCGCCTCCTCCGCCGCCAGGAAGCCATCCCGGTCATTGGCGGCCAGGGCCTGCATCACGGCGGCATCGGGATTGGCGGTCTGCAGCCAGACATGGCCCTTCTTTTCCGCCCGGCCGACGCGCCCGGCCACCTGTTGCAGAAGCTGCCAGGTGCGTTCCGCCGCGCGCAGATCGCCGCCATGCAGGCCCAGATCGGCATCGACCACCCCCACCAGGGTCAGATGCGGAAAGTGATAGCCCTTGGCCACGATCTGGGTACCGATGACGATATCCACCTCCCGCTCCGTCATGCGGCGCACGAACTCCGCCGCGGCGGCCGGGCTGAACAGCGTGTCGGATGTCGCCATCTCGATCCGGGCCTGGGGATGCAGGGCGGCAGCCTCTTCCGCCAGGCGTTCGACGCCGGGGCCGACGGGGCGAAAACTGTCCGTCTCGCCACATTCCGGGCATTCCTGCGGCTTTTCTTCCGCATAGCCGCAATGATGACAGATCAGCCGGTTCAAGAAGCGATGTTCCACCAGCCAGGCGGTGCAGCGCGGGCATTGCATGCGATGGCCGCAATGGTCGCACAGCGTCAGCGGCGCATAGCCGCGCCGGTTCAGGAACAGGAGCGCCTGATCGCCCGCTTCCAGCGTTTCCGACAGTGCCTTGCGCAGTGGTTCGGACAGGAAACTGCGTGCCTTGGGCTTGTGTCTGCGCAGATCGATCAGCTTGATATCGGGCAGATCCGCCCCGCCATGGCGTTCGGGCATATGCACCAGCCCGTAACGTCCGGCCTGCACATTGGCCAGCGTCTCCAGCGACGGGGTGGCCGATACCAGCAGGATCGGGCAGTTGGCAAAGCGGGCCCGGGCCACCGCCATGTCGCGGGCATGATAGATCACGCCTTCTTCCTGCTTGAAGGCGGCCTCGTGCTCCTCATCCACCACGATCAGGCCAAGCTCGGGCAAAGGTAGATGCAGGGCGGAGCGCGCGCCGACGATCACCCGGACGCGACCTTCCGCCACCGCCCGCCAAGTGGCCCGGCGCCGCGCCGGGGTCAGGTCGGAATGCCATTCCGCAGGGTTACAGCCGAACCGTTCGGCGAAGCGCGTCAGCCATTGCGACGACAGCGCGATTTCCGGCAGCAGCACCAGCACCTGCCGGTCCTGACGCAGGGCTTCGGCAATGGCTTCGAAATAGACTTCGGTCTTGCCGGAGCCGGTCACCCCGTCGATGACGGAAACGGAAAAGCCCCCCTCCGTCTCCTTGCGTGCCAGCCCGGCCAGCGCCTGGGCCTGGAAGGGCGACAGGGATGGGGCGGGCAGGTCCGGATCGGGCCGGTCGAAGCTGATTTCGGCATCCAGCGCCACCTCCTGCAACAGCCCGGCCTCGGCCAGACCGCGCGGCACGGCGGTGCCCACCCCGGCTTCCCGCGCCAGATCGGCCGGCGCACGGGCCAGACCGTCTTCCAGCAGCGCCAGGACCCGGCGGCGTTCCGGGGTCATGCGCAGGAAGGGGGCCATCGCTGCATTGTCTGCCAGACGATAGCCAAGGCGTGAACGCGGTGGTTCGAAAATGCCCGGGGCGGACATCGCCATTTTCAGCACCGAACCAGGCGGGGCCAGCACATAGGCGGCCATCCAGTCGATGAAGCCGCGGTTCATGGCGGGCAAGGGCGGAACCGGCAGCACGGCTTCCACATCCCTCAGCCGGGAATCGGCCACGTCCTGTCGATCAGCCTCGCCCCAGACAACGCCCTCCACCAGGCGCCCGCCCAGGGGCACGGTAACGAAATCGCCCGGGGTGGCCGACAGGCCCGGCGGCAGGCGATAGTCATAGGCGCCGGCCAGCGGCAGGGGCAAAAGCACCTTGACCCGGGAACGGGCTTCCGCCCATAAGCCGGGCTGTGTGGCGCCTGTCACCGGCATGAGCTAGGTTCCCATGCTTGGCGATAGGGCTGCCCCCGGACTTTCCGAAAAGGATGATTGGCCATGAAGTTCTTCATCGATACCGCTGACATTGCCGAGATTCGCGATCTTGCCCAGACCGGTCTCGTTGACGGGGTTACCACCAACCCGTCCCTGGTTGCAAAGACCGGGCGCAAATTCCTGGATGTCGTGGCGGAAATCTGCGAGATCGTCCCGGGTCCCGTCAGTGCCGAAGTCACCGCGACCGATTTCGACACCATGCTGATCGAAGGGCGCAAGCTGGCCAAGATCGCACCGAATGTCACGGTAAAGGTTCCGCTGACGGTTGACGGGTTGAAGACCTGCAAGGCGCTGTCCGATGAAGGCACCATGGTCAATGTGACCCTGTGCTTCCATCCGGGCCAGGCTATTCTTGCGGCCAAGGCCGGGGCCGCCTTCATTTCGCCCTTCGTCGGGCGGCTGGACGATATCGCGACGGATGGCATGCAGCTGATCGCCGATATCGTGCAGATCTATTCCAACTATGATTGGAAGACCGAGGTGCTGGTTGCCTCTGCCCGCGGGCCTATGCATGTCGTCGAATCTGCTAAGATGGGCGCTCATGTAGTGACGATGCCGCCGGACGTGCTGCGCAAGCTATACCCGCATCCGTTGACGGAGAAGGGGCTCGCGGCCTTCCTGGCGGATTGGGGCAAGACCGGGCAGTCGATCCTGTAAGGGCCGCCCGGCTTCCGAACGGGGGCAGTGCGGATATGAGCGAGAAAGCGACCAGGGCGGAGCAGGAGCTAACGGCCGAAGAGGTGGTCGCCTGGCTTGCCGCGCATCCTGATTTCCTGGTGCGCCGGCCTGATCTGGTGGCCCTGATCGCCCCGCCGGAGCGGGAATTGGGCGATCAGGTCGCTGATTTCCAGCAGGCATTGATCCGCCGGCTGAAACGCACGGTGGACGAGCAGCAGGCCCTGTCGCGGGAGCTGATCGACACCTCCCGCGACAATCTGTCCATCACCTCCCAGGTGCATGAGGCGATCATCCGTCTGCTCGAAGCCAATTCCTTCGAACAGATGATCCAGATCGTCACCACCGACTTCGCCGTGGTGCTGGATGTCGATGTGGTGACCTTATGCATTGAAACCCGCGAGCAGGACGGGTTTACCCTGCGCATGCGCGGGGTGCATCTGGTCTCCCCCGGTACGGTGGACAGCCTGTTCCGGGGCCATTCCTCCAGCGTGCGGCTGCGAGCCCAGGTTTCCGGTGATCCGGAAATCTATGGCGGCGCTGCCCCGCTGGTGCAGTCCGACGCGCTGGTGAAGCTGTCTATCAGCCCGACCACACCGCCAGCGGTGCTGGCCTTCGCCAGTCGCCATGCCGACCGCTACCATCCTGGACAGGCGACCGAATTGCTGTCCTTCACGGGCAGGGTCGTCGAACGGATCGTGCGGCTATGGCTGGAACTGCCCGATTGACGCGAGACCCGGCCAGGACGGATGCGGGGCCACCTCTGCCGGTGGCGCCCGATCTGGCGCGGGCTTTCCAGGATTATCTTGGTTTCCTGCAGGCGGAACGCCGGGTTTCGCCGCATACGGTTGCGGCTTATGCCAAGGATCTGACCCGCTTCTTCACCATGCTGGCCGAACATCTGGGCGGGCCGCCCACGCTGGCCTGCCTCTCGACGCTGAAGCCGGCCGATTTCCGGGCCTGGATGGCCAGGCGCAGCGCGGACGGCTTGGCCAAGACCTCCATGGCGCGCGCCCTGTCTTCCCTGCGCGGCTTTTTCAGCTTTCTGCAACGGCGCGGCCTGGCCGACAACCCGGCTATTGCCCAGATGCGCGGGCCGCGACTGCCGCGCAGCCTGCCCCGGCCGCTTTCCGTGCCCGATACCGAGGCGGTTCTGGATATGGCGGCGGAGATCGCGCGCCAGCCCTGGGTGCAGAAGCGGGACGTGGCGCTGGTCACCCTGATCTATGGCTGTGGGCTGCGTTCGGCGGAGGCGCTGGGTCTGAAGCGGGGCGATGCCCCCCTGGGCGATACGCTGCGCGTGCGCGGCAAGGGCAATAAGGAGCGGATGCTGCCGGTGCTGCCCGTCGTGCAACGGGCGGTGAATGCCTATCTGGACGTATTGCCGCATCCGGGGGGGCCGGACGATCCGCTATTCCTTGGTGTGCGGGGCGGGGCGCTGGATGGGCGCCAACTGCGCGGGCTGATGCAGCAGACCCGCATTCTGCTCGGTCTGCCCGAAACCGCAAGCCCGCATGCGCTGCGCCATTCCTTCGCGACCCATCTGCTGGCGGGGGGCGGGGATCTGCGGGCGATCCAGGAATTGCTGGGTCACGTCTCGCTATCCACGACGCAGCGCTATACGGCGGTGGACCCGGCCGGGCTGATGCAGGCCTATCTGGCCCATCATCCGCGTGCGGGCAGGCTGCCCCCTGGCGGCTGATGAGCTACGGCTTGCGGTTTTCAGCCGCGCTGGCGGGCCAGATAGCTGTCGATCAGCTTGCGGAAGAAAGGCTGCGGCTCGGCGAAGCGGATCACGATTCCGTCGCCATCCCGACGCAGCACCGATCCGGCCAGGGGAATCGGCACCGGCTTTTCCCCTGTCGGCAGTTCCATGCGGAAAGAGACGGTCTGGCGTTCGATCAGCATGCCGCGATCCGGCGTGATACGAACGGCATTGCGGTTCATATTGGTCAGGCGATAGCGATAGGAATCGATCAAGACCGAAGCATCCTCCGGCCCGTGCCGATCATCATCGCGGCGTTCCTTGGAGCGGAAGCCCAGCATTTCTTTCAATAAAACCATCGAGCTTAACCTTTGTCGAATGCGTGGCGGTTTCGTGTAAAATGCCGTCCATAAACGTCTATTAACCATAGCTGGCTCGGAGTCTACTGTGATCTGCGTCACAGGTCCATGGGCGAGAGGAAATATGACAACATTATCCGAAAAATTGTCGTTCCCGGGCTCGTCCGGCCATAACCTTGCGGCGCGGCTGGATCTGCCTGGGGAAGGAACGCCCAGGGCCTATGCCCTGTTCGCCCATTGCTTCACCTGCTCGAAGGATTCCGTGGCGGCAAGTCGGGTCGCCCAGGCCCTGGCGGGCCAGGGAATCGCAACCCTGCGCTTCGACTTCACCGGGCTTGGGTCCAGCGACGGGGATTTCGCCAATACCGATTTCTCCTCCAATGTCGGTGATCTGCTGGCGGCTATTGCCTATCTGCGCGAAACCGGGCGGGCTCCATCGATCCTGATCGGCCACAGCCTGGGCGGCGCGGCCATTCTGGCGGCGGCCGGTCAGGTCCCGGAAGCCCGCGCCGTGGTGACCATTGCAGCCCCTTTCGACCCGGCCCATGTCGCGCGCCATTTCGGCGAAGCAACGGCGGAGATCGAGGCGCGCGGCGAGGCGGTTGTCGACCTGGGCGGACGGCCCTTCACCATCCGCAGGCAATTCCTGGAGGATATCGCCGCCCAGGATCAGGCCACGCGCATCGCCGCGCTGAAGAAGCCGTTGCTGATCTTTCACGGCCCCCGCGATGAAACGGTCGGCATCGACAATGCCGAAGCGATCTACAAAGCCGCGAAACACCCCAAGAGCTTCGTCAGCCTGGATGATGCCGATCATCTGCTGCGCAGCAAGGCCGATGCCACCTATGTCGCGGAGGTGCTGACGGCCTGGGCCTGTCGCTATCTGGGCACGGCGGAACCGGTCCTGGCGGCGGAACCGGCGGCGCCCGCCGGCACGGTGCGCGTGTCCGAAACGGGCCAAGGCAAGTTCACCAACCGGGTGCGCGTCGGGCGCCATGTCCTGACAGCGGACGAGCCGACATCGGTAGAAGGCGGGCTGGATACCGGCCCTGGCCCCTATGACTATCTGCTGGCGGCGTTGGGGGCGTGCACCTCCATGACCATCCGCATGTATGCCCAGATGAAGGGGATCGCGCTCGCCGGTGTCTCGGTCGACCTGCACCATGAAAAAATCCATGCCGCCGATTGTGCGGAATGCGAGACCAAGGACGGCAAGATCGACCGTATTACCAGGAAGATCACGCTGGATGGCGAGCTGTCGGTGGAGGAGCGGGCGAAGCTGATGGCGATCGCCGATAAATGCCCGGTGCATCGCACGCTGCATTCGGAAATCCGGATCGAGACGAGCGAGGCCGATTGACGGGCCTTGAGGATGGGGGGAATCCGGTATAGTTCCGGAACCATGTCCGATCCCCTCGACCATGACGACGATGATTACGCGCCGGTGGCGGGCTCGCCGCCGCCGCCCCCGCCACCCTGGCTTGTCGCGCTGAATACCCAGCAGCGCGCGGCGGTGGAGGCGTTGGATGGGCCGGTGCTGGTGCTGGCCGGTGCGGGTACCGGCAAGACGCGGGTGCTGACCACGCGCCTTGGCTATCTTCTGTATCTGCGCAAGGCCAAGCCCTGGCAGATTCTGTCGGTGACCTTCACCAACAAGGCCGCGCGGGAGATGAAGATTCGCATCGCCGAGCTGGTCGGACCGGTGGTGGAAGGCATGTGGCTGGGCACCTTCCATGCGCTCGCCACCCGCATTCTGCGTCGCCATGCCGAGCTGGTCGGGCTGAAATCCGATTTCACCATCCTGGACGCCGATGACCAGATCCGCCTGCTGAAGCAGCTCCTGGATGCCGAACATGTGGATGAAAAGCGCTGGCCCGCCCGCCTGCTGATGGGCAGCATCCAGCGCTGGAAGGATAAGGGCCTGACCCCCGACAGGCTGTCGCCCGATGATGGCGGCGATATGGCAAACGGTCGGCTTGTCAGCATCTATCGCCAATATCAGGACCGGCTGCTGACGCTCAACGCCGCGGATTTCGGCGATCTGACCTTGCACTGCTTGACCCTGTTCCAGAAAAACCATGATGTTCTGAAGCAGTATCAGGCACAATTTAAATATATTCTTGTTGACGAGTATCAAGACACAAATACAATACAATATTTATGGCTGAGACTTCTGGCTATGGGCGGCACAAATATTTGTTGTGTTGGCGATGAGGATCAATCTATATACGGGTGGCGTGGCGCTGAAATCGGAAATATACTTAAGTTCGAAAAAGATTTTCCTGGCGCAACAATAATAAGGCTTGAACAGAACTATCGGTCTTCCGCCAATATTCTGGGCGCGGCCTCCGGGTTGATCGCCAGGAATGAAGGTCGGCTGGGCAAGACCTTATGGACCGAGGATGAGGCCGGCGAGCCCGTACATGTGCGCGGCGTCTGGGATTCGGAGGAGGAGGCGCGCTGGATCGGGGGGGAGATCGAGGCCCTGCATGTCAAAGGCCATCTGCTGGACGAGATCGCCATCCTGGTACGCGCCGGCTTCCAGACCCGCGAATTCGAAGAACGCATGATCACGCTGGGCATTCCCTATCGCGTGGTCGGCGGGCCGCGCTTCTATGAGCGCGAGGAAATCCGCGACGCCATCGCCTATCTGCGCTTGATCCGCCAGCCGGCCGATGATCTGGCTTTCGAGCGGATCGCCAACAAGCCCACACGTGGCATCGGCAAGACCACCGAACAGGCGCTGCATGGGCTGGCGCGCAGCACCAATCGCCCGCTCTATTTCTGTGCCCGCGAAATCATCGGCACCGATGAGCTGAAGCCGGCCGCGCGCCGGTCGCTGGCACAGTTCATCGAAACGGTCGAACGTTGGCGCGACATCGCGGCGGGCCTGCCCCTGGATGAGTTGGTGGAAACCGTGCTGGAGGAGTCCGGCTATACCGATTACTGGCGCTCCTCGAAAAAGCCGGAAGCGCCGGGCAAGCTCGAAAACCTGAAGGAGTTGAAGACCGCGGTCGGCGATTTCGACGGGCTGGACAGTTTTCTGGAGCATGTCTCCCTCGTCATGGATGCCGATCAGGGCGGCGATGCCGATATGGTGTCGATCATGACCCTGCATGCCGCCAAGGGACTGGAGTTCGAGACGGTCTTCCTGCCGGGCTGGGAAGAAGGACTGTTCCCCCATCAGCGCGCGCTGAGCGAGACGGGGCTGGCCGGGCTGGAGGAGGAGCGCCGCCTGGCCTATGTCGGCCTGACCCGTGCCAAGAAGAAATGCATCGTAACCCATGCCGCCAACCGGCGCATGCATGGCACCTGGAGCAGTTCCATCCCGTCGCGCTTCATCGACGAGTTGCCGAAGAACCATGTCGAGATCGATGGGGAAGAAGGGCTTTATGCCGGGCGGCGCGACAGCTGGGGCATGCAGGACCGCATGGGCGGCGGGCATGCCACCGGCCTGGGCAGCTATGCCGATACCAGCCGGTCGGACGGGCAGCGCTATGCCAGCGATGGCGGCGGGCCGGGCTGGCGCAGGCTGCAGGCGCGCGGCGCCTCCCGCCCCGTGGTGATTGACGCCAAGGCCGAACTGGTCCGCAAGGTTGACCATGGCTTCGGCGAAGGCGAACGGGTCTTCCACCAGAAATTCGGCACCGGCACGGTGATGCTGGTGGACGGCGACCATCTGACCATTGATTTCGACCATGCCGGTCAAAAGAAACTCGTAGCCTCTTTCGTGAGTCGCGCCTGATGCCAAGCCTGCACCGCCTGCTGGTCCTGGGGCCGGAACCGCTGATGGCCCATCTCGATCTTGCCTTCGAAGGCAATGCGCTGGGCACCGCCATGTTCGTGGTGGAGGAGCGCGTGGGGCTGTGGCGCTTCGAAGCCTGGTTCGACCGCATGCCCCCGGCCGATTGGACGCAGGGGCTGATCGCGGCCGCCGAAGATGGGGCCGGGATGAAGGCGGGCGATTGGCAGCTTGCCCCGGTGCCCGATATCGACTGGGTGCTGGAAGCGCAGAAAAGCTTCGTACCGATCCGCTCCGGCCGCTTCTTCCTGAAGGCATCGACCTGGGAGGGTAAGCCGCCGATCGGCACCTATGTGCTGACCATCGATGCCGCGACCGCTTTCGGTACGGGCGAGCATGCCACGACGCAGGGCTGCCTGCTGGCCGCATCCGATATGCTGAAGAAGCGCCGCCGGCCCGAGCGGATTTTGGATCTGGGCTGCGGCACCGGCGTGCTGGGCCTGGGCTTGGCCCGGGCGGGGGCGTCGGGCATCCTGCTGACCGATATCGACCCGCGTGCCGAGCGGGTGGCGCGGGAAAATGCCCGCATCAACGGCCTGGCCGCGCGGGTGACGGTGGCGACGGCCAGCGGCATGGATCATCGCCTGATTGCATCGAGGGCGCCATATGATCTGATCCTGGCCAATATCCTGGCCCGGCCGCTGGCGAAGATTTCCACCCGGGTGGCAGCGGCGCTCGCTCCCGGCGGGCGGGTGGTGCTGTCGGGTCTTATTGCATCGCAGGAACGCTGGATACGGGCTGCCTATCGCAATCGTGGCCTTGTCTTCGAGCGTGCCATCCGGCGGGATGGCTGGGTCACACTGGTGTTGCGAAAGCCCGCCTGATCCCCGCAGCGCGAGTATTGTATGCACTGCAATGCTGCGTTGCGAAACAAGCACGGGACGACCGGGCCCAGTAATATTACCTATCCACCGTTGCGACGGCGAGCCCGGCGAAGACCGGGCCTTTTTCCGTTTCGCGGATAGACAAAGGGCAATTCATCATGACCACGCTCGACAACGCCACCGGCGCCGGGCACGGCCTGCTCGACTTTCTGAAGTCGAAGGGCGAGGTGCTGCTGGTTCGACTGGCTGATCGCTGGAACCGCTACCAGACCTATACCCAGCTGTCGCGGCTGGACGACCGTCTTCTGGCCGATATGGGCCTGACCCGGACGGATGTGGAATCCTGGTATCGCGGCTGACGGCCAGACGAACCAGTACCTTTCACCGCGGCAACGCGGTGCTCCCGGGTCGCCTACCCCGACGGCCCGGTGAAGCGGCCCGCACCTCCCCTCTCCCTCTCCTGGTGCGGGCCGCACCTGTTTCCAGCGCATGGAAATGCCGGGAAGGACCTTGCATCACGGGTTTCCTTCCTTTATACCCCGCCGGTCCGCCGCATGGGGTAACCCGTGCGGTGGCTTAACTGGCGCGTCCGGGCCTATTGGGTATGCCCGGCCGCTATATGGAAAACTCGCGATTTATCGAGGATGTAGCA
>Ga0209066_10006228_pt1 | contig 12253 bp, 6 predicted proteins | sample All_14_2_FD_187198 | JGI IMG/M metagenome (GOLD analysis project Ga0209066, IMG submission 187198) | Freshwater microbial communities in response to fracking from Pennsylvania, USA - Allegheny Zone_MetaG_DW_15 (SPAdes) (version 2) ...
CCGCGTCATGCAAACGAAGACGAGCTTCTGGTTCTGAAGTTCCTTCATGCACTGCATCATCGTGGGGGGAACGATGGCTGCGGCGATCTGCTCCGAGGTGATTGCCCGGGGAAACAGCCCGGTGACGGCACCGTTGGGAGCGATGACCACCGCCATCGGCATCGGGGCGCGGGCAATCCCGAGTTTTTCCACCAACGCCCGCTCGGCGGGGTCGTCAACACGAGCTGTCGTCAAGACAGTCTTGTCTGCGTGCGAAGTCAACTCGGTTTGGACTTGTTGATGGAAGGTCCGAGTCGCCTCGCCACTATCGCGATGGAACACGACGAACGTGAATTTGCCGGACTGCGCGGACTGGCCGAGCGTGGACTGGAGAGGGCTGGTCCCTCCGGGCTGTTGAGCCACGGCTGCGCTGGCCGAACACCACAGACAGACGACCGTCAGGCACACCTGGGACAAAGCGTGAAATTTCATAGCGAACTCCATTTCTTGGGGTAAACGGTTCCTTGCGAAATCAAACTCACAACGGTACGGCACCGTTGAATTCCGTGAACGAAGGCGGTTGCCGGGCCAGTACCGGCACTTGTCCATTAGTGTTTATGGTCGGCGTGATCATGGTCATGAGCGATCTTGCCGGTGTACTGCTTCCCGTTGATCGTGATCACGAGTTTTGCCATGCTGCCATCAGCATCCAGGTCCTCGGCCAGATGTTTGTCCGTCAGGCTAAAACGGCTCGTCTTCCCCGCAGGGTCTCCCTTGTCCGGAGCCGCCGGCAGCTTGTATTGCTCGGCTTTCCCCTGATGCACCAGGTTGATCATGACTTGCTTGGCCTCGGTGGGCACGGATTTCTTGGCTTCATGGTCCAGCAGGTAAATGGTGATCTTTCCCTCTTTTCCATGAACAATCTCGGCGTGGTATTCCTCCTTACCGAGTTCAACGAGATCCCCGTGGTGGGGCCCTTCGGATGGGTGCTCGTGGCCGTGTTCGTCCTTCGCTACGGAGGGGGCCGAAGTACGTCCTGGTCCATCCGCAGTGACAACGCCGGTCCAGAGACTTGCGGACAGGAGGGCGGGGGCGACTTGGAGAACCAGTCTCCAACGTGTCAAACAGAGAGTACGCATCGATCTACCTTTCGTGAAATTCGTCTGGTTTGTTTAATCCTGCCAATACCACCAGACGAATCGCGGTATTGGCATGTGAGATCAAACTCACAACGGGTGACTACTGTTGAACTCAATGGACGAGGGATGTTGCCGTGCTGGTGTTGGCACTTGGTAAAGGGGAATGGGCGATCTCATCGTGTTCCACCAGTGGAATCTCTTCCTGAGATTCTCCCACGACGCGGGCTGCCGATTTCAATCCGAATAACCAGAACAGGGCCGGGTGAACGAAGAAGTCGAGCAGCGTCGAACTGATGACACCTCCCAGAATGACGGTGGCCACTGGGTAGAGAATCTCTTTGCCCGGTTCATCGGCTGCCAGCACCAGTGGGACAAGCCCGATCCCCGCCGTGAGGGCGGTCATCAGGACGGGAGCCAATCGTTCCAGGCCGGCACGGATGATCATCTCCTTGGTCCAGTCTTCCCCTTCATACCGCACCAGGTGCAGGTAGTGGTTCAGCAGGAGAATGCCATTCCGGGACGCAATCCCGGTGAGCGAAATGAAGCCCACCATGGCGGCAATCGTCAGTGTCTGCCCGGTGATGACCAGCGCGACCACGGAGCCGATAAATGCCATCGGCAATGCGGTCATGACTTGTAACGACAGGTTCACGGATCGGAACATCGAGTACAGTGCCAGAAAGACCCCCATCAGCGAGATCATGAACAGCACAGCGATCAGCCGACTGGCCGATTGCTGGCTCTCAAACTGCCCGCTGTACTCCACGAAATACCCTTCCGGGAGACTGGCAATCGTCGGGGCGACTTTCTGCTGAATGTCTTGCACGACATCCACAACACCGCGATCGGAGACATTGCACTGTAACACGACGCGACGGCGGACATTCTCGCGGTTGACCGTGTTGGGGCCGCCCGACTGGTAGATCTTGGCGACTGACTCCAGGGGAATCTGTCCTCCTTCGGGCAGATCGATCGTCAGTCGCTTCAGGGCATTCAGGTCTTCCCGGGCGTTTTCGTTGAGTCGGACCAGCAGGTCGAATTGCCGCTGGCCGATCAGCACTTCGGAGACGACCTCGCCATTCATGGCCGTTGCGATGAACTCGTTGACATCGCTCACCGACAACCCATTGATCAGCAGCTTGTCTCGATCAACCTCGATCCGCAGTTGCGGAATGATGACCTGCGGCTCGACCAACGGGTCTTTGACTCCAGGGACCGATTTCATTGCTGACAGCATTTCCTCGGCTTTGCGGCGCAAGACGTCGAGATCGTCGCCATAGATTTTGATCCCGACCTGGGCCTTGACGCCGGAGATCATGTGGGAAATCAGGTGGGCGATGGGTTGCTCAGCGGCTGTGACGATGCCGGGAATGTCTGCCATGGCTTCCCGAATCTCATTGAGCAGCTCTTCCCGGCTGCGCGGCGACTCAGGATCGAGCTCAATGAGATATTCACTCATGTTGACCCCCTCAGCGTGCTCATCCAGTTCGGCACGACCGGTCCGGCGGCAAAAGGAGTCAATGTCTTCGATGGCCTGCAAACGCTGTTCGACCTTGCGGTTGATTTCGTTGGATGTCGCCAGCGAGGTTCCGGGCGGCAAGACGACGTTGAGCTGGATCGTCCCTTCGTTGAACGGCGGTAAAAAATCCTTCTCAAGGTTCGCAACGAACAATCCGGCAATCGCGACCATGACCAGAGTCACGGTGAGATTCAGCCGGGGAAATGTCAGGCTGAAACGAATCACCTTGTCGGCGACCCATTTGAGATTTCGCAGGACGAAGCCGTCCTGGTCATGGTCCATGAGCTTGGCATTTCCCAGCAGCCAGTAGGAGAGCACGGGAGTGACCGTCAGCGACACCAGCAGTGACGCCGCGATCGACACGATGTAGGCCACACCCAGGGGAGTGAACAGCTTCCCTTCCATCCCGGACAGGGCGAATAACGGAATGAAGACCAGGCACACCACGATGGTGGCGAAGACCACGGAGTTCCGCACCTCGGTGCTGGCTTGAAAAACCACCTGCAACGGATGCTTGGGATGCGCGGCGTGCCTGTTTTCCTTCAACCGGCGAAAGATGTTTTCCACGTCCACAATGGCATCGTCGACGAGTTCGCCGATGGCAATTGCCAATCCTCCCAGCGTCATCGTGTTGATCGACAACCCGAAGATCGAGAACACCACGGCTGTCAGGGCCAGCGAAAGTGGAATGGCTGTAAACGTGATGAACGTCGTGCGGAAATTCATCAGGAAGAGAAAGAGGATGATGACGACGAGAATCCCGCCATCCCGCAGGGCCTCGATCACATTCTCGATGGCCCGGTCAATAAAATCCTTTTGGGAATAGGTCGGTTGAATGCGAATGTCTGGCGGCAATCCCGATTTCAGTTCTTCGACTGCTTTCAGAATGTTTTCGGTGATGAGCCGTGTGTCCGCCCCTGGCTGCTTGTTGATGGTGAGGACCACCGCAGGTCCGCCTGAAAAATCCCCTGAACCTGAAGTCGTGGGCGAAGAATTGGGGCTCGAATCCTCGCCGCTTCTCCTGACAAAAACGCTGCTGTCGCCCCGTTTGACCTGTGGTCCTTCCACGACTTTGGCGATCTGAGCCAGTGCGATCGGTTGATCATCGCGAATGGTGACGACCACCTTTTGCAAATCTTCGATTGTCTGAATCCGGCCCAACGCCCGCACCAGAAGTTCATTCGGTCCCTGCTGATCGAGATAGCCTCCCGTGGCGTTTTCATTGCTGTCGACGACCGCCTGTTTGACCTGTTGCAGTGTGACGCCATATCGCAACAGGGCATCCGGATCGACAAGTACCTGAAACTGCTTTCGTCCCCCGCCCATGGTGAAGACCTGCGACACACCTGGAACCGTCAGCAGGCGCTGTCGGACCACCCAGTCGGCCAGCGTGCGGAGTTCGACGGGATCAGTCACACCGCCATCGCTCCACATACCGAGCATGAGGATCTGCCCCATGACAGAGGAAATAGGAGCGAGAGTCGGCATCACGCCAGCAGGCATCCGATCTTGAATAAGTTGCAGACGTTCCATGACGATCTGCCGGTCGGTGTAGATGTCAGTTCCCCAGTCGAACTCGACATAAATGACTGAGATTCCGATTCCAGACGAACTACGGACGGCCTGGACGCCGTTGGCACCATTGATGGCCGTTTCGATTGGAAACGTCACAAGGGTTTCGACTTCTTCCGGGGCCAGGCCGGGAGCCTCGGTCATGATCACCACGCGTGGCCGGTTCAGGTCAGGGAACACATCGACGGTCGCGTGCAGCGCCTGCCAAGTCCCGTAGCCCATCAGGAACACGGCCAGGGCCATGACGATCATCTGTTGACGCAGTGCAAAGCGGATAATGGCATTTAGCATGATGGCGCTCCTGATCAGTGATTGTGCCCGGCATGCGGATCAGCTCCGCCGCCGGACTTGTTCTTGAGGGCCATCTGCAACTGGTGGGCACCACGCTGTGCCACGATATCCCCTGGAAACACCGAGCCATCATTCTTGATGACGGCATAGGCTTGATCGCGATAGATCACGTGGACGGGTACGCGATCGAAATGGTTTCCGTTCTGCTGGAAGACAAACGCTTCCGCTCCTTCCTGGGCAATCGCATCCACGGGAAACACGATCTGCTGCTGCCATTCCTCGACCGGCACCCGAAGCTGCAATCGTTGCCCCGGACGATACTTCCACTCGATGAAACGCAGCCCATTGGGAGAGGGGACATCGCGAGTCAACTGGTTCGGCAGGCGGACATAGAAGGGAAGCGTGCGGGATTGCACATTCACGTCACTCGCCGCATAGAGCAATTCCAGTCCCGGGACTTCCTCGGACTGCTGTCCACCCTGCTCGAAAACAGCGGTCACTTTCCAGTTGTTTGCCGCAGCAGCAGCCAGCAGACGGGCATCTTGCTCAAAAGCACGCCCTTCGAGATATAGTTCCGACATGTCCGAAAGGACTGCCAGAGACGTGCCGGCCAGAACACGTTCCCCTTTGCTGACCAGGACGTCCTGAAGAATGAGCAGTGGCACGTCATGGCCATCCGCCGGTTGGGAATGGTCTGCTTCAGAATAGTCAGCCTGTGAGACTTTATTATTCGTCAGTTCCAGTTCGTCTTCGTTGTGCTGGTCAGGAGCCGGCACCCGGATTTGAAGGTCACGCAGAAGACGTCGATTCACACTAATGTCCTGGATCTGGCGGTCGGACAATCCCTGGAGCCGGAGCGCTTCTTTCTGGGCCGCCAACAGGACTTCCAGCTTGTCCTTGGCATATTGCCGTTCCAGCAGTGTTTTCTGGGAGACGGCTCCCGACTTGGTCACCTCTTCCAGCCGGGCAATTTCTCGATTCTCGACATCAATGCCGCCGATGGTTTTGAGAAGTTCCGTCTGCGTTGCCACCAACTCGTCGGCGGTGATGCGGATCTCGAACAGAAGCGTTCCGGGGGTGATGGCTTCACCGCGAACCGCGTGCACATGCGTAATGACTCCGGCCATCGGTGTAGAGACCTGAATTCGCGTTCGGCCCGGGCGTTCGACGATGATGGCGGGGACGGTGATCGAGCGCAGAAAGGTTTCGAGTTGCACCGGCTTGAGGAAGTCGTCGGTCAGACCCACATTCCCCATCGCCTGTTGTGACAGCTCCAAGGAGGTTCCTTCATCATGGGCATGCGCATGGCCCCCATGGTCGTGCCCATCCTGACCTTCGCTGTGAGCGTGCTCGTCCGACGTGCTCGCTTTCTTTTGAGCCGCGATCGTATTTCGGACCCAGTCCTGTGCGACGGGCCACCAGCGGTTGAGGGTGAATCCCCCAATTCCCACGAGAACGATCACTCCGGCCAGCCACAGCCAACCTACGGAAATGCTGCGGAACGGTACTTTGAGCTTCATAAGGCCCCCTTATCGGGACACAGTGCATGCGCGCAATCTCAGCGCAGTGATGCTGGTGCAAGGAATGGGAAGAATGACCACCGACAGGACGCAACGATGCCGCGGTTCCTATCGATCGTCAGCAAGAGAAAGGCGACAGCAGGTCGCCGAGAGAGGTGGCTTAGATCAGCCAGACTTGGGTGAGCGCACGGCGTTCTCGCGCAGAATGCGAGATCGACCAGTCGCGCAATTCACCCCAGGCCGTTAACTGAGATTGCTGCACAACCTGCAAGTCGGCCAAAACAAACTGGGTGGGTCCCCACATTTCAAGACTGAAAAACTGCGGGACCACCGTCGTCACCATCCCGCTATAGACGCAACGATCTTCCTCACAAGGAGACTCAGCCGGATGATCGTCGGAATGGCTTTCTCCGCCAGATGCAGGCGAGCCATGAGACGGACAGCTCGAATGGCCTGCGTGAGCATGATCCAGCGACAAATCGCCGTCGATCACGACCGCGACGACATGATCATGACCCGCATGTGAATGGGCATGATGCCAGCAGCACCCAAAAATGCTGTGAATCAGCATTGGGATGAGTGCAATCAAACTGACAACATTGCCGCTCATTTTTAGGTCGTCCACCCCTTCTGTCGCTGCCGAGAACGAAGTCAAAGCCAGCTAAAACATGACATTATCGAATATCTGGGTTATCGGGTCAATGGCGGTTTTCTCTTGAAAAATCGCTGAAAATTCGTGCGGGAATCGAGTTCTGAACGGGCCTCGACTGGTTGCAAGACACGGTGACGTGGGTTCCAAACTTCCAGCCGCAGCCGCCACATCCCCTCACGAATGGAAGCTTGCCACGTCTGTTCGTCTTGTTTGTTACTCGCCGCTGAGACTTTGATCGCGCAGGCCCGAGCCGATGTCTGTATCCCGTGTGTTGTCCAATCCACCAGAAAGCACCATTCCCTGCAAGTAGGTTTCCGCGAGTGCCAGGTTCTTCTGCGAGAGGACATATTCGAGATTGGCGTCGAAGTAGGTCTTCCGCACGATGAGGACTTGCAGAAACTCAAACTCACCGGCGGAATAAGCCTGTTCCGTGAGCGCAAGTGCCTCTTCGGCTTTAGGAAGGGTCACCTGTTGGTACTGTTCGACAGCGGCCGCAGCAGATTCGTAATCCTGTCCTGCCTGTGCAATCCGCGACTCGATCGAGAGCTCAATGCGTCGCACCTCCTCGCACGCCCGGCTGAATTCGGCCTGCGCCGCAGAAATATTTCCCTCATTGCGGTTGTAAATCGGGAGGGGCAAGCCGACTTGAGTATTGATCATTCCGGAATTCGTTCCTCGATCAACGCCACCGCCCAGCATGAAGGTCAGGTTCGGAATGGCTTGAACTTCTTGTCGCCCGATATTTGCCCGCGCCCGACTGACACGGGCTTGGGCTGCCCGCAATTCGGGACTGGCGGCCAAGGTCTGACTCGTCACCAGTTGCAAATCTTCAACCGTCACCTGGCTCGGGAGAGCCCCTTCCAACGCTCCGGGGAGAGTTCCCGGGAGACCGGTAACAGCCATCAGTTGCTTCCAGGCTCCCCGGAATGCCGCCTCGGCCTGACGGCGCTGGACTTCGACCTGGTTGAGTTGAATTTCCGCTTGCAGGACTTCAGGCGTTGAGCCTTCCTTGGCCTCCAGGCGTGCCTTGGCAACGTCCACGCCCTTCTGCGCGATCACATGAAACTCCTTGGTGAGCGCCAAACGTCGCTGTGCGGCCAGGGCTTCATAGTATCGCTGACGTACATCCGTGAGGACGCGATAACGCTGGGCTTCCACTTCCCACAACTGGGATTGGACTTCCTGGTTCAGGACCTCCTGATTCCGGGAAAGCTTGTCGCCAAGAACAACTTGCTGCTCGACAAAGACGGTATGTTGATCGGTTCCTCGGTCAGCAAGTTGGGTCCCGTTATAACCGACGATGGGATTCGGCTTTTTACCCACTTGATCTCGGAACCCGATCGCCTTGTGAGCCGATGACGACGCCTGTCGAATGGACGGATTATTCGCTAAAGCGGTGGATTCCAAGCTGGCAAGAGTCCACGAAGTGACGACTTCGCCGGGAATGAATGAGGGAGAGTCTGGAATGGGCGATCCCGCAAGAGTGGGTGCTGGTCCCGCTTCGCCCGCCGTTAACTCGATGGAGGGTTGTTTGGCAGCGACGATGTCAGCGGGAGAAGACTCCCCAGGTCGGTTGTCTGCGGGCAGTGGGGCGCGACGAACGGTCTCTGCCGAGACCTGGATTTCCGGCGACGAGCGTGCGGCGAGCTTGCCACGAGTCCCTTGACAGCCACAGAATTGAACGAAAACCAGTCCAACAATAGCGACAAACAGTCTGCTAGACATGAGAAGATCTCCAGGGAAAGGCGTAGTGAAGTACACATCGTGAATCGAGATCGCGATGGGCTTCAACCTAAACCTGGAGACGGACGCAGCCTGTCAATTGAGGCGATTCAAAGGTACAAAAATCTCTCTCTGCACGTGTCAGAAAGTGCTGGAGAGTGACACTTGCGTCTGTAAAAAAGACGGGCTGCCAGCCGAATGCAATCGTCCCGCTGACGGCAAGCTGAAGTTCTGATCCTGATCCAGAAAGGAACACGACCAGCCGACGACAAGTTGATTCCTGCGAATCTGGGCAGGAGCCTTGCGGTTCATGAGGGCAGGGACAACAGTCCGCTTGTGAGGCCGAATTGCAACCTACCGTATCGTTTTCGTGGTGATGATCCTGGCATTGATCACCATCACAAGCTGGGCATCCGCAGGCCGCAGCGGAGCGCACCGTCCCGATGCCGCACTTTGCGCAGCCGCAAGGCAAGGCTGACTGACACATCACTGTCAGTAGCAGCAAACCTGCCATCAAGCTTCGCAGTCGCTTGCCCACGGGAATCCATTCCCTCCATGAAATGATCGAGCAATTGTGCCAAAATCGTCCTTCTTCGTGATCGGTCATTGGAGTGACCAGATTGAGCAACAATTGCCGGTGCTCTCTGAATCCGGGGAAATCGATTCAGACATCCGACAGATTCGTTGGAACCGGCAAAGTGAAGGTTGCTGGAGAATCTGACTGGGCAGTCAGCAACTTGATTGTCTCCGCAATTTCGATGCGAGAGCCGTTCATTGCTGAGCGGTGGATTCCGAGGGACTTTCCCGAATGCCTGCCCCCACGGTCTTACTGCGGACTTTGGCCTTCGCCATCGTCTCTCCGTTGGCGCTCGCGTAAGATACGATCCTGAAATGTCATTGGCGGCTTGTCGAGTGAATCCTGAAATTCCCGTTGCTGCACTTCAGTTGCAAATTCCTGTTCGCCGACCTGGCCGGACACAGCATGTGTCTCCTGTCGGCGGCGGATGCGGACGGTGATTGGTTCCTCTGCCCTGGACTGCTTGCGTTCAGATCGCTGCGGCATGTCCTCAAGAGTGTTAGCAGCCTTGAGAGCCTTGATTCGCTCGGCCAGTGCGGGTGTGGCTGGCCCTTTGCTGTCTGCGGATTCTTGCCCTGATGCCGATAGCTTCGCCTTGAGCTGGTCCCGTAGTTCAGTGAGTTCTGATAGATATGCTTCTAGCAAAAAGGGTTTGCCTAAGCGGGCCTGATAGTCGCGGAGCTGCGACTCGGCAATCAATAGGTCTTGTCGGATGCGGACGGTCTCCGAGGCATAGCCGGTGGCGATGCGTTCCAGAGCGTTGAGAACAGCTCGTGGGCCTTGATGTTCTTTTGAGAGGCTGGATGTCCGGGTGATCACCCCTTCCAGATAGACATCCGGTGGAAAATTCGGATGGACAATGACCCCAAACGCCAGACCACGATAAATGCCGATGGGCACCCGCGTCGGCTCACGGACAGAAAAAGGCAGGACGTCCAGCCGTTTACCAAGAACGGCTGTCACGTCATCACGGGCCAGCGGATGCTTGCCGATGGCAATGGGATCGCCTTCATGCTGTTTGACGGCCTGTTCGTCGCCGGTCAGCTTGGCCAGCCTGCTGTTTTGCGCTCCGATGAAATCCGGCAGGTCTCGTACCTTGCGGCGGGCGACGTATTGCTCGTCGAGATGGTTCTTTTTCAGCAGCGTCAGGCGTTGTAGCTCGGCATCCGCTTCGGCGAGCGTCAGCACCGCCGGGTTGCCGGAAGCGATGGCCTTCACCTCGGCATAGCTGAGTTCCTGACTGCCGATGTCCTCGGCCCGGCGGGCGGCATTGTCGCCGGTCATGATCTGGCTGATGAAGCGGGCTTTGGTTTCCAGCGCCTGCCACATATAAGCATCGAAGCTACCTTCGGTGACGTAGCGGTAGATGGAGACTTCCGGATTCTCGTTCCCCTGCCGGAGGATGCGTCCGTCGCGTTGCTCGACCTCGGCAGGCTTCCACGGGGCGTCCAGGTGATGCAGGGCGATCAGGCGTTTCTGGACGTTGGTGCCGGTGCCCATTTTCTGCGTGCTACCGATCAGCACGCGCACGGAACCCTGTCGGACCTTCTCGAACAGAGCCTGTTTCTTGGCGTCCGACTCGGCCTCACCCATCGTGGCGATCTGTTCGCGTGGGATACCCCCGGCGTGTAACTTCTCGATAATCTCCTCGTAGGGCGAGTACCCCCACGGGGTCGGATTGACGCCCATATCGGCGAAGATCATCTGTGTGCTGCGCGTCGGTGCCGATTCCTTCCAGATATCCACGACGTTTTCCACCAGTCGGTTGATCTTCGATTCCGGGAAGTCGGGAGCCGAGGCCGAGAGCATCCGGGCATCGGTCGCCAGCTTGCGACCATCGGTGGTGATCGCCAGGGCGTTGTCGATGCGGGGATCAATCTTCTCGGATCGGATGCGTTCGTAACGCTCGACCAACTCCTGTTGGAGTTCCTGCTGCTCGTCGGACATCGGGCAGGCGACCACGATGGGCTTGCCGCCCTTGAGTTTTGGTCGCGGCAGGTTCAGCATCTCGGCGGTCTGCACGTCCGAGAACGCCCGGAACATCTGCTGGAGTTCCGGCAGGTTGGTGAACTTCGCAAAGCGGCTTCGCTGACGAAGCCCACCGCCGTCCGGCGAAAGCTCCATCGTGTCCACGACTTCGCCGAACGTGGCCGCCCAGGCGTCGAAATGCTCGATGCCCCGGCTCCTTAGCCCGCGCGGGTCGAGGAACCTCTGCATCGTGTACATCTCGACCATCGTGTTGGAAATCGGCGTCCCGGTGGCAAAGGTGACGCCGTGGCCGGGATGCTGCTCGTCGAGGTAACGGGCTTTCATGAACACGTCGAAGGCACGCTCAGAGCCGCCGGTCTGGATGCCGGCGACGCGGTCCATCTTGGTCGGCGTCTCCAGATTCTTGAAGTAGTGGGCTTCGTCGATAAAGACGTGATCGACGCCAAGTTCGTCAAACACCAGCCCGTCGTCCTTCTTATCCTCGGCTAGCAGGTTCTTGAGCTTCTCGGCGCGGGCCGCCTTTTGTTTTTCGATGGTTTTGATGAGGTTACGATTCGTTCCCTTCTGGGCGGCGTGTTCGATCAGCAGTTGGTCGTACTCGGCGATCTGCTCGCGAAGGAACTGCTCCTGATAGTCCTTCGACATGCCGATGCGTTCAAAGCTGGAATGTGTGACCACGATGCCATCCCATTCGCCGGAGGCGATCTTGGCCGTCAGCATCTTGCGGCGTTCCTTGGACAGGTCTTCCTTGGATGCCACCAGTAACTTGGCGTTCGGGTAAAGCTGCATGAACTCGCGGGCGAACTGCTCCAGCAGGTGATTGGGTACGACGTACATGGGCTTATGGACCAACCCGGCCTGCTTCATCTTCATGCCGGTGGCCGCCATCGTGAAGGTCTTACCCGCACCGACGACATGAGCGAGTAAGGTGTTGCCGCTGCTCATACCTCGCCAGACGGCATCTTTCTGATGCTGCCGTAGCGACAGAGCCTGGTTCATACCGGGGAAATCGAGGTGGGAGCCATCAAACTGGCGAGGGCGTAAGTTGTTGAAATTGTCGTTGTAAATCCGCACCAGCCGTTCGGTGCGGTCGGGATCGGCGAAGACCCACTGCCGAAACCGCTCCTTGATGAGCTTCTGCTTTTCACGGGCGGCCATCGTGTCTTCCTGGTTGACGACACGCTCCTCGCGGTCGCCGTGGTCGATGGTGTCGTAGATGGTCGGCGACTTCATGTTCAGAGCCAGTTCCAACAGCCAGGTGCCGTTGGCGCGGCCGGTACCAAACTCGGAAGT
>Ga0209066_10006229_pt1 | contig 12252 bp, 10 predicted proteins | sample All_14_2_FD_187198 | JGI IMG/M metagenome (GOLD analysis project Ga0209066, IMG submission 187198) | Freshwater microbial communities in response to fracking from Pennsylvania, USA - Allegheny Zone_MetaG_DW_15 (SPAdes) (version 2) ...
GGTTTTTCGGAGGCGGTGCCGAAAAGCACGGCGCCGGGCTGGGCCGGCGCGGCCCGGTTGTGGCCGGGAATGCGCCCCTGGATGTAATACCAGACGCCCCCGCCCATCAGCAGCAGCGGCAGCAAAGCCAGCGCCTTGCTGGTCAGGAAAAAGTTTTTATGCGCGGTCTCGGGCATAGCCGTAAAAACGGAAAGCGGAAATCGCAAAGGGCAAGAGCACTTTTCGCTTCCCGCTTTCCGGCGTGGGCGCTTATTTCAGCGCTTTGAGGTAGGACTTGTAGAAAGCCTGCAGCTCGCCTTCGGGGTCCTGGAATTCCAGCACGTGCTTCTTGCAGCCGCGGCGAGAGCAGATCTGCACCTGGCCGCCGGCCTTGAGCTCGAAAGCTATCATGTGGGAGCCGCAGGCGTCGCACTTGCGGGTGCTCTTCAGGTCGGCCTTGCAGTGGGGGCAGCGAAAGCCGGCCACCTTGCCCGTGGGGATGGGCAGGGAGGTCTCGACGAGGTAGCTGCCGTAGAGGGAGCTCATATAGAGCGGGGCATGCTTGCCGGCGTAGGTCAGGTTCACCTCTATCGAGGAAACCTTATCCATCTTTTTGGCCGGATTCATCAGCGATTTGCCGCAATGCGGGCACTTTACCTGTACGCTTACCATAGGGACCTCCAGACGACGGCGAAACTTGGACCGCGGGCGGACCAGCCGCCCTGCAGCCCTCATAATATATCAAATTATCCGTTACTCGTAACGGAGCGCGTCTATGGGCGACAGCAGCGAGGCCTTCTTGGCCGGCCAGAAACCGAAGACGATGCCGACCCCGGCCGAGAAGCCGAAGGCCAGCGCCACCGAGAACGGCGAGATATACACCGCCCAGCCGGAAACCTTGGAAAGGATCAGCGAGGCCGCCGCGCCGGCGAGGATGCCCAGGATGCCGCCCACCACGGAAACGATGACCGCCTCGATGAGGAACTGCAGCAGCACCGCGCGGCTGGTGGCGCCGATGGCCTTCCTGAGGCCTATCTCCTTGGTGCGCTCGCTCACGCTGACGAGCATGATGTTCATGATGCCGATGCCGCCGACGATGAGCGAGATGCCGGCTATCATGCCCAGCAGCGTGCTGAAGGTCTTGATGGTGCCCGTCAGCATGCTCTGCAGCTCGGCCATGTTCATGATCATCACCGAGTCGTCCTTGTGGGCCGGCACGTTATGGCGCTTGCGCATCATCGCCTTCACGTCCGCCTGCACCTGGGCCATCTGGGCGTAATCGGAAACTTCCAGCCAGACCGAATCCACGTAGGTCTTGCCCAGCACCACTTTCATCGCGGTCTGCAGCGGCACCACCACCACGTCGTCCTGGTCGCGCGGGCCCTGCGCCCCCTTGAGCGGCAGCACGCCGATGACGGTGAAATTCTTGCGGTTGATCTTGATGGTCTTGCCCACGGGGTTCTCGCCGCCGAAGAGCTCTTTCACGACGGTGTTGCCTATGAGCGCCACCTTGGCCAGCCGGGCCCCCTCCGCGTCGGAGAAGAAGCGGCCGTAATAGGGCTGGGAGTTGCGCATGGAGGCGTAGACCGCGCCCACGCCCTGCACCGAGGTGCGCTGGTTCTTGGCGCCGTAGGCCACCTGGGCGTTGCCGGAAACGTTGGCGTCGGAGCGGGACACGGACGGCAGCGTAGCGAGGGCCTTGGCGTCCTCCACGGTCAGCCGGGTGACGGCGCCGGCCCCGAGGCCCGCCCCGCCCTGGCGGAACATGCCGGGCATGACCGACAGCAGGTTGGTGCCGAGCGAAGCCATCTGTTTCTGGATGGCCCGCTGCGCGCCGGTGCCCACCGCCAGCATGGCGATGAGGGCGCCCACGCCGATGATGATGCCGAGCATGGTGAGCAGCGAACGCGTCTTGTTGCTGATGATGGAGGTGACGGAGGAGCCCATGTTCTCGGCCACCTCGCGCCAGCTGAGGAAGAAGGTCTTGGGGATGCGCAGGTGCTTAACCTCTTTGACGGGGGGCGGGGCCTTCCGGACCACGTCCTCTATGATAAGCCCGTCCTTGAGCTTGATGACGCGGTCGGCCCAGGCGGCGATGTCGGGCTCGTGCGTGACCATGACGATAGTGATGCCCTGCTCGTCGTTGAGCTTGCGGAAGATGCGCATTATCTCGGTGGACTGGTCGCTGGCGAGGTTGCCGGTGGGTTCGTCGGCGAAGATGATCTTGGGGTCGTTGACCAGCGAGCGGGCGATGGCCACGCGCTGCTGCTGCCCGCCGGAGAGCTGGTTGGGCCGGTGGCCGGCGCGGTCGCCCAGGCCCACCTGGGCCAGGTATTTCTCCGCCTCGTGCGGGCGGGCTTTCTCGCCCAGGTAGATCTGGGGCAGGGCCACGTTGGAGGCCGCCGTCATGCGGGGCAGGAGGTTGAACTGCTGGAACACGAAGCCGAGGATGCGGGCCCGCAGGTAGGACAGCTCGATGTCGTCGAGCTCGGAGATCTCGCGGCCGAACAGCTTGAAGGAGCCGGCGCTGGGCCTGTCGAGCAGGCCGAGGATGTGCATCAGGGTGGACTTGCCCGAGCCCGACGGGCCCATGATGGCCACGAACTCGCCCTCTTTGACGGACAGGTCCACGCCCTTGAGCACCTCGAGGGGCTCGCCGCCCATCTGGTAGACCTTCCTGATGCCTTTAAGTTCGATCATAAAGTTTCTTCCGGCCCGGGGCTCAGCGGCCCCGCACGGCCCGCTGCTGCTGCTGGCTCATCTTGGGGCGCGACGGCATCAGCGGGTTGCTGCCGGCGGAATCGCGCTGGGCCGAATAGCCGCGGGCCTGCACGAAAACGGTCTCGCCGGCCTCCACGCCGGAGACGATCTCCACCTGCTCGCCCTCGTTCTGCCCTGTCTCCACCACGGAATAGACGGGCGCCCCGTCCTCAAGCTCCTTGATGACCGCGGTCTCGCCCTGCGGATTCGTCACCACGGCCGAAGCCGGCAGCAGCACGACGTCCTTGCGCGTGGAGACCTGCACCTTTATGTTGGCCGTCATCTGCGACCGGAAGAACTCCGGCACGCGGTCGGGGCGGATCTTCACGGTGTAGGTGACCACGTTGTTCTTGGTGGTGCCCTCGTCGAGGATCTTGAACACGGTGCCCTTCACCGGCTTGTCAGGATAAGAGTCCAGCAATATGGTCACGCGCTGCCCCAGCCTGATGCGGCCGATGTCGGACTCGTCGAGGCTGCCGGAGATGATCAGCTTGTCGGAGATGGCGAAGAGCACGGTGTTCGCCCCCACGGTCTGGCCCTGCACGATGTTCTTGAGGATCAGCGTGCCGTCTATGGGCGAGATGACCTTGATGGGCTTGTAGGTCTCCTTCCACTGCTCGTATTGCTCCTCGCCGGAGGCGCGGGCCGCGTCCAGGATGGCCACCCGGTCCGACGAGCTCATCAGCGCCAGCACCTCGCCGGCCTTGATCTTGTCGCCTTCCTCCACCAGAATTTCCTCTATGCGGCCGCCCGAGGAAGGCTGTATCTCCACGCGGTTCTCCGGCTCCACCACGCCGGTGGTGTCCACCAGCTCGGAGAGGTCCCTCAGTTCGGCCTGCACAGGGCGGTAGCGGGGTTTGGCCTTGCCGTTCTTGCTCTTGAAGGCGTACCAGCCGCCGCCGGCCAGGGCCGCCGCCACGATGATGAGGATGATTTTTTTCATATTTTTAACCTATTTCTCCAGGGTGACGCCCAGCAGCTGCTCCAGCGCGGTCTTGCGGCTGTGGGCCGTGCGCACGTAGTCCAGCTGGTTCAGGTCGGAATCCACGAAATTCTGCTCCACGTTCTCCAGGTCCAGGAAGCTGATCTTGCCGGCCATGTACTTTATCTGCGCCTCTTTATAACGCTCCTCGTTGGCGGCCAGCAGGGAGGTGCCGGCGTCCGCGGTCTCCGCGGCGCTGAGGAAGTCGTCGTAGCCGGAGCGCAGCGACGCCGAAAGGGAGATGCGCGCGGCCTTGTAGTTCTCCTCGGCGGCGACATAGGCCTTCTTGTTGGCCGAGAGGTTGTTGAAATAGTACGTGGGGCCGCCGGAGAAGAGCGGGACGCTTAGGCTCAGGCCCATGGACCAGCTTTTATTGTCCGGGAACTCCTGGTCGCCGCTCCAGCCGTAGGAGCCGCTGGCCTTCAGCGTGGGGTAGGCGTAGTAGCGGGCCGAGCTGACCCGCTCTTTGGCGGACTCCAGGGTCTTTTTGGCGGCCACCATGCGCGGCGACCGCTCCAGGGCCGCGTTCACGGCGGCTTCGTCGAGCGCGAAGGCCGGCACGCCCATGTCGCCCTCGGCCTTTACCCCGGCGGCGCTCTCGAGCCCTATGGCTTCCAGGAGCGCGCGCTGCGCGGAGGCCAGCTGCCGCTCCATCTTTTTGACAGAAACGGCCGCGTTCTCCGCCAGGGCTTCCGTATAAAGGGCGTTGCCCTTGGATTCCATGCCGCTCTCGTACTTGAGGCGGATCAGCTTGGCGTTCTCCGCCCTGATGCTGTAGATCTTCTTCTGCACCTCCACCCTTTTCTGGGCGAAAAGCAGGTCGGCGAAGGCGTTGACCAGGGCCTGGCGGGCGGTAGCGGAGGCCGAGAGGTAATCCGCCTCGGCCTTCTCCTTGGAGATGCGGCTGCTTTTAACGCTGGAGACGGTTTTGAGGTTGAACAGGTCTTCCGAGGCCGACAGGGAGGCGCTCCAGCGGTTGGAGGGGGAAGAGCTGTCGCCGCCGCTGCGCGAGAACGAATGGGACGCGCTGAGGGAGGGCAGGTAGGAGTTCAGGCTGGCCAGGTAGTTCTGGGAGGCCTGCTCCAGGGAAGCCCTGGCCGCTTTGACCGAGGGATTGTGCTCCATGGCCAGCCCCCTGGCCTGCTCCAGGGTCAGGGCCAGGTCCTGGGCGGCCGCCAGCGGGCCCGCGGCCAGCAGGGCGGCCGCGAGGGTAAGGAATATTTTTTTTATCATCATAGGTCTGTTGGTAGCGACGCGTTCTTATGTAACAACGCGCGGGGGCCGGGTTTTATTGCATTTTTTTTACCGGTCGGTAGGTTAAAGTATAGCAAAAGGCCCGCCCCCGTCGGGCGGGCCCGCTGCCGCAGGCAGGAGGAGCTACTTGAGTTTTTCCTGTCCGGAGAAGCTGCGCTCCAGGCGGAAACCGGCCAGGATCTCCCGGTCCTCGGCGGAGGGCCGGCCGGCTATGTGGGCGGCCAGGGCGGCCCCAAGGCCGGGCCCCAGCATGAAGCCCTGCCCGCACATGCCCACGGCCAGGACGTAGCCCTTTAGGGCGGCGGGGAAATCCGCCACCGGGAACCCATCGGGCGTCATCGGGTAGAGGCCGCGCCAGGTGCGCCGCACCTTGAGCGTGGCCAGGTTGGGCATCAGCGAGATCATGCGCCGCGAGACCTCCGGCAGGAACTCCGAGGTGGAGCGCCGGTCGTGCCCCCAGATGGGCGGCTGGGGCGTGAGGCAGAACACGATCTGCCCCTCCCAGTTCTGGTAGAAATAATAGTTCTTGGATTTATCACCGGGGCGGATGTCCACCACCATGGGGTCGAAGAAGCGGGCGGCCGGCTCGGTGATACCGGCCTCGTGGCAGTCGGGGTTAACGGGGACCTTCACGCCGGTCGGTTCGGAAACCGCAGCGGCCTCGGCGCCGGCGGCATTCACCACCCAGGCGGCGTAGTACGGGCCCTGCGCCGTGCGCACGCCCTTAACCGCACCGCCCTCGGTGAGGATCTCTTTCACCGGTTCGTTAAAGCGGAATTCCGCGCCCAGCCCTGCGGCGCGGCGGTAAAAAGCGTTGACGGAGAGCAGCGGCGAAGCTGAGCCGTCGTCGGGGGAATAGGTGCCGCCGCGCAGGTCCTTATCGGCGATGCCCGGCACCAGGGCCCGCACCTTCTCCGGCCCTATCCAGTCTATGTTGAGGCCCAGGCCGCGCTGCACCTTGAGCAGCTCCTGGAGGACTTTTTCGTCGTTCTCGGTATAGACCGGGAACAGGTAGCCGCCCTTGATCCAGCCGATATCGTCGCCGCGCTTCTCCTTCCAGGTGGAAAAGACCTCGAGGCTGCGCAGGCAGGCCTTGATCTTGGAGGCGTCCGAGTGGGTGGCGCGCACGCCGCCGATGGCGCACTTGTTCTGGCCCTGGCCCGGGGAAGCCTCCTTCTCCAGCACCAGCGTCCTGAGCTTGCGCTCCGCCAGCTCCATCGCCAGCGGCGTACCCACGCTGCCCGCGCCGATTATGATGACGTCGTAATTATTTTCAGACATAAATCCCTCGTTAAGCCGGGAAGTTTCCGCTGAAACTTCCCCCTCGCATAGCGAGGGCCCTGCGGGCGGCATACACCTCTCCGACACTTCGCGCATAGCGCTCGGTCTCCGACCGCTGCGCGGGAAGCCCGCTTGCGCGGGCTTCGGTTAAAAGCCGCTCCAGCTGGCTTTCTCGTCGGCCTCGGTGCGGCACTTCACGCCGGAGAAGACGCCCAGCGGCGCCTCCACGAACAGCGGCCGCCGGGTGAAGCCTGTGACCGTCTTCAGGTCCACGCCCTCGCTGCGGAAGACGTTGAGCAGGATGGCCGAGCAGGTCTTTGAGCCGCAGGCGCCCATGCCGGCGCGGGTGACGGCCTTGAGCTGGTTGAGGTCGCGGACGCCGCCGCGGATGGCGGAGCGCACCTCGCCCAGGCTGACCCTTTCGCAGCGGCAGATGATGGTTTCGTCCTCGGCCCGGGCCAGGTCGGCCGCGCTCTTCACCCCGGCCTCCTCGGCGTAGAGTTTCAGCGAGGCGGCCAGGTCGGCGGTCTCCTGCGACGCCTTCACTATCACTATCATCGTGTTCTCGGCCTTGAAATCCTTGACGTCGAGCACCTCGGCTTCGCCGAGGTCGGCGCCCTCCCAGCCGGTCAGCCGCACCCGGTCGCCCTTCTTCACCAGGCCGCGGCCTATCTCGAAGGGGATGGCCACCGAAGGATTGACGGGGTCTTTGCGGTAGTCCACGATGGTGATGGCCAGGCCGGGGCAGATGACCAGGCATTTATAGCAGCCGATGCAGTCTCCGGTGAACTGCGGCGTGTTCATGATGCTCTCGCCGGAAAGCTTGATGGATTTTTTGGGACAGACGGTCACGCACGGGTTGCAGGGGATCTCCTGCCGGCAATGCAGCACCGGGTAGACTTTCCTGTCGTGGTCCTTCGCGGCCGGCGCCTTGGTGGCCCCGGGGCGGGATTTCAAAACCTCAAGGCGGTCGAACCAGAACTGCGGCACCGGCGCCGCCATCACGCCCAGGGATTTCAGCACCTTGTGCGCGGTGATCTTGCCGCTGAACATGGCGGCCGAGGCCTCGGCTATCTCCTCGGCGTCGCCGCAGACGAAGGCCTCCATGCCGGCCTCCCGGGCCTGCGCGTGGAACTCGTCCACGGATGAGAGGCCCACCGCTATCAGCAGGGTGTCCGCGGCGAAGGTCCGCTCGGTGCCGGGCACGGGCTTGAATTTCTCGTCCACCTGCGCTATCGTCACGCTCTCCAGGCCGTCTTTGCCGTCGGCGCGCACGATGGTGTGGCGGGTATAGACCGGCACGCCCAGGCGCTTGATCTTGTCGGCGTGCACCTTGTAGCCGCCGCACTGGGGCAGGGCCTCTATCAGGCCCACCACCTGTATGCCGGCCTGCAGGGCGTGGTAGCCCGCTATCAGGCCCACGTTGCCGCCGCCGACGATGAAGAGCCGCTTGGCGGGGCGCACCAGGTCGCGGTTCACCAGCGTCTGGAAGGCGCCGGCGCCGTAGACGCCGGGCAGGGTGTTGCCCGGGAAGGCCAGGGATTTTTCCCTGGCGCCGGTGGCGCTCACGATAGCCTTGGGGCGCACCAGGTAATACTTGTCCCCACGCAGCACGCCGACCTTCTTATCCGAGAAGACGGCCAGGCAGGTGGCGTTGGTCCAGGCTTTCACCGAGGGGTATTCCTTGAGCTGGTCGCCCAGCTTGTCGGCGATGTCCACGCCGCGGGTGCCGGCGTAGCAGTCCTCCACCGAGCCGAAAAATTTATGGGTCTGCAGCACCAGCTTGCCGCCGAAGCGGTCCTTGTCGTCTATGACCAGGGTGTTGACGCCCAGCTTGCCGAGCTCGGCCGCGGCCGCCAGGCCCGACGGCCCGCCGCCGATTATCAGCGCGTCCACGTCGAGCTCTTCTATCCGGCCGAATTCCTGCACGCAGGCCACCCGGGGCAGGCGGGCCTCGCCGCGCATGGTCTCCACGCGCAGCCCCTCGCGGACCGGGGTCACGCAGGACTTCACGGCCAGCCCGTCCGCCAGCACGGAGCACTGCGCGCACTGGCCGTTGGCGCAGAAGATGCCCTGGGGGGCGCCGTCCTTGTGGTGCCGGCTGAAGATCTTTATACCGTTGGCGTAGAGGGCGCTGGAGATCATCTCGCCGTCGAGCGCCTCGCAGGCCTTGCCGTCGAAAGTGAACTTAACTGTCGCCCGCTCCTCGGGCTGCAGAACGGGGTGGTCGGTGATCCTTTCCATGGTTTCCTCATTTGGCGCGGCCGCCCGGCCGCGCTCTTTTTATTATATACAATAAAAAATTAAGCGGAAAATCCGGCCGGCGCGCTTTCCCCGGGCGCTGAAACGCGCAAAACCGCTTCCCGCCCCCGCGGGGGCCTGGCGGCCGGAAAGGGCCTATGTTTGCTATAATAGAGCCAGACATAGGAAAGATAGTGGGAGGGTACATCCAAATGAACAAGATCCTTTTAGCCGCCGCCTGCGCCCTGTTCGCGGGCAGCCTCAACGCCGCCGCTTTCGAACTCAACAGCGCCGGCCTGCTGGACCAGGTCTCGGTCCAGGCCCAGGAAGTGCAGGTCCCCCTGGCCGCCAAGCCCGTCCGCGCCAAGGCCGGCCGCTACGTGCAGGTTTCCGGCTACGTGACCCTGCGCGGCAACGGCTGGATGCCCTCCGGCGACAACGGCGGCTTCACCAGCGTGAGCCTTTCCGGCTGGGCCACCTTCCGCGACTCCTCCGGCCAGGTCACCAGCAACAACACCACCATCAACACCTCCGTGTCCCTGTGGGTGCGGCCTAACCAGTACGTATCCCAGAGCGTCTGGCCCAATGTTTACGTCACCTTCTACCGCAACGGCAAGATGGTAGGCTCCACCAGCCTCAACGGCAGCATCCACGTGACCGGCTGGCCGTCCTCCAGCTTCTTCAGCCTCAGCGGCTCCGGCTACCTCAACGGCTCCATCTACGTCGAAGACGAGGAATAAAGGCGCCCCGGCGCTGAAAGGGCGGCTTTAACCGGCCGCCCTTTTTTATTATCATCTCCCTTATGAAGATACTCGAAGGCAAAACCCTGTCGGCCGAGATCCTGGGCGCCCTGCCCGCGCGCGTGGCGGGCGTCAACGCCCGCCTGGGCCGCCCGCCGTCGCTGGCCATCATAAACTACTTCGCCGACTCGCCGTCCGCCGTCTACGTCAAGCGCAAGATCGCCGCCTGCGAGAAGCTGGGCATGGCGGTAAAGCTCTTCGCCCCGAAGGCGGAGGAAGGCTACCCGGCCTTCAAGGCCCTGCTGGCCCGCCTGGGCGCCGACCAGGACTACGACGCCATCATGATAGAGCGCCCCCTCCCCGACGGCTTCGAAACGCGCGAGACCTGGGACGCCGTGCCAGCCCACAAGGACGTGGACGGCCTCTCCTCGCTGAACATGGGCCGGCTCTTCATAGCTAAAAAGTTTTCCGAGATAGAGAACGGCGGCTTCTTCTCTCCCTGCACCGCGCTGGCGGTCATAAGGCTGATGCGCTTCCACGGCATAAACCCGGCCGGGATGAATATAGCGCTGGCCGGCCGCTCGTCCGTGGTGGGCAAGCCGCTGGCGCAGATGCTGGTCAGCCTGGACGCCACCGTGACCGTCTGCCATACCCGCACGAAGAACATAGCGGAGATCTTCAAGCGCTCCGACCTGGTCATCACCGCCGCGGGCAAGGCCAAATGGCTGAAGAGCGAGATGCTGCCGCAGGGCGCCGTGGTCATAGACGTGGGCACCAATTTCGACGAGAACGGCAAGATGTGCGGCGACGCCGATTTCGCCGGCCTGGATGGCACGGCGGAAGCCGTCACCCCCGTGCCCGGAGGCGTGGGGCCGGTCACACTGGCCTGCCTGCTGGAAGCGGCGGTAAAGGCGGCCGAGGTGGCCCCGCAGAAAGTAAAGCCCGGGATAATACTCACATGAAAAAAATATCACGCCTGCTGCTGACCCTGCTGCTGCCGGCGGCGCTGGCCCTGCCGGCTCCCGCCCAGGACGAGGCGACGCCCGCCGAGGCCCCCAAAACCGAAGCTCCCCAGAAGAAGGCGCCCGCCAAAAAGAAGGCCGCGAAAAAGAAAAAAGCGGCCCCGGTCTCCGAATACAAGTTCAGCGCCGTGGAGACGGCGCCCGCCTACAAGTTCGACAAGGACTCGGTCCCCATAACCAAGGACAAGAAAAAAGCGGCTTCCAAAGCCGCCAAGAAGCCCGCCAAGAAAGGCGCGAAAAAAGCGGCGAAGAAACCCGTCTCGGAATACAAGTTCGACGCGGTGGAAAAAGTGCCCACCTACAAGATGGACAAGAACGCGGACCCGATAGTCAAGCCCGCCAAAAAGGCCAAGAAAGCCGCCCCGAAAAAGCCCGCGCCCTCCGAAACGGGTTTCGGCGGGGAAGCCTCGGGCGCGATACCGGAGACGGACTGATGGCCGGGATCCGACTGCCATGAAGGCCCGCAGCGAGTGGCATAAAGACTTTTTTAAAAACTCCTTCTACAACCCGGCCTCCCCGGCCGCGGTGGCCAAAGCCCCTTCCGAGGCGGCCTTCATCCTGCGGCAGCTCAAACTGAAGAAGGGCGCGGCCCTGCTCGACCTCTGCTGCGGCCCGGGCCGCCACGCCGCGGAGTTCGCCCGCCGCGGCCTGGCCGTGACCGGCTACGATTATTCCGCCGAGTACCTGCGCGAGGCGGCCGCCAGGGCCCGCAAGGCGAAGGTCTCCCTGCGCCTGCTGCGCGGCGACATGCGCCGGCTGAAATTCTCCGGGGAGTTCGACGGGGCGGTCAACCTGTTCACCAGCTTCGGCTATTTCCGGCGGCTTTCAGACGACATCCTGACGCTGCGGGGCGTGGCGCGCGCGCTCAAGCCCGGCGGACTTTTCCTGCTGGACGTGATCCACGGGGCTTTCGTCAGGAAGAACTTCAGGCCCCGCGGCTGGTACGAAGAGCGGGACAATTACGTCCTGGAGGAGGTGGAGGCGGACGCCGACGGCGTGCACACCACCTGGCTCAAGGTGCCCAAGCGCGGCGGCAGGCCGCAAGGCAGGACTTTTTTCACCCGCCTCTACGACCGCTCCCGCCTGAGCGCGGCGCTTGAGACCGCGGGCCTGCGCCCCCTGAAGTTCTGGGGCGGCTTCCGGGGCGAGCCGCTTTCGTCAAGCCGCAACAGGCTTATCTGCCTGGCCCGCAAAGCGTAAGCCGCCGCAAAAGCAAAACCCCGCGCTCTGCCTGCGCGGGGTTTTGTTTTTGCGGGGGCTCGCTAGCGCAGTTCGAAACTGGCGTCCAGGCTGCCCTCTTCGCCAGAAGAGTGCGGGCCGGACCGGGTGAAGCGCAGCGCGACCGCGTATTTGCCGGGCGCGGGCGCGTCCATGAGCTTCAATTCGTAGACGGAAGCCGTGGCGAAAGTCTGCGTAACGCTGAACCTGGCCGGCTCGCCCTGCGGATCTTCGGCCTGCGGGTTCACGGCTATCTCGGGCAGGCGCGTCACCTCGGCGGCGATGGTGATCTCCCCCTCGAGGAAATAGGCGAAGCGGCTGTCGGCCAGCGCCATGCGCACGTCTCCCGCGGAGCTCACCCCGGTAAAGCCCACGGAAAGTTCCCCGGCGGCGGGCCGGGAGGGTTTCTTAAGCCCGGGGGTCAGCGTGAAGAAAGTGCTCTTCTTAAAGAAATTATCGTCGTTGCGGGACGCCACCTCGTACTCGTAAAGCATGCCTTCGGTGCCGGCCTCCACGTTCTTGGGGGACTTCATGCAGAGCGCCAGGCGCTCGGTCTCCCAGGGCTCCAGGCGGCGGGGCCCGATATTTACGGTGACCCTGCGCTTGTGATACCTGCTGACGGGGCGGCAATAGGCCGGGTGGCCGGGCAGGAGGGTCTCGCACTCCTCGCCGTACTCCTCGAGCAGCAGGTCCTCGGTCAGGATGAGCGGGCTCTGGGCGGTGAAAGCGAAGGAGCGGCAGCTCTCCCGGTAGCCCCCGAAATGATACTGGGCCT
>Ga0209066_10006230_pt1 | contig 12251 bp, 7 predicted proteins | sample All_14_2_FD_187198 | JGI IMG/M metagenome (GOLD analysis project Ga0209066, IMG submission 187198) | Freshwater microbial communities in response to fracking from Pennsylvania, USA - Allegheny Zone_MetaG_DW_15 (SPAdes) (version 2) ...
GTACCGTGAAAGCGATGCTGTGATCGCCATTGGCATTGTTGCCCTGCCGAATCGCCGCGCGCAGCGAGCAGCTCGGGTTGGCGTTGTCGTTGGTGGTGTTGCAGACACCGTCAGCGAGATTGAAGTCATTCGCATCGCCGCCATCGTTGACGAGGAAGGCGGTGGCATTCGCCAACACGGGCGATGCCGCCAGCAGCGCGCCCAGCAAGGCGCGTTGCAGGCCGGGGGAAATCGGTGGAATGGGTGATGACAGCGGTCGCATCAGAGATCCCTCGCAAACAGGAAGTGGGGAACAGAAGACCGCCCACCAACGCTTGCCCGCACGGGTAGCGCGGGGCAATACGCAGGCAGTCGGTCACAGCCTCCATGCTGGGCTGCGCACGAATCGCCTGAACACTTCCCGCCGGGGGGTCTGTTGGTGGCTATCGATATGCGAATGCGAGGTGCAGCCTCCGCCTGAGATCGGTTTGGCAGTGCGGTCCACGAACCTGCGTAAGGGCTGGTGACGGCGGCTCATGCGTTCGCAAGGCCGCCGCGATGCGCAGGCTTGCGCGCCCCGTCGTCACGTAGCTCAAAAGGTATCGGCAATGACAGTGATCGAATCGATCATGCCCGTGGGAAGTCTGATGGAACCCGGCATGCGCCAGTCCTTGCCGCGACGTCGCGGACATCCCGCCCCGCATTGGCGCGATGGCGTGGCGCAACTCTGCGCCTTGAATCTTCCGCTGACGCTGCTGTTGAGTCCGCTGGGCGAATTGCTGGGGTCGCTCTTTTCCTGCGCGCAGGTCTCACTGCGGGTTGAGCGAACGCCCCGCGATGCGGCCCGCACGCTGCTTTGCTACGCGCGTTCGCGTCCCGATGAGCCGGGTCCGCAGGCCAATGCCCACGCGGCCCAGTCGACCGGAATGCCAATGCGCCGACTGCAGATTCCACTGGGTCGTCTGGCAGGCAATGCGCTGACCCTGATTCTTGAGCGCGAACCCACGGCGGCGGCGTTCGCGACCGTGGACGTGTTTCACGCCTACGCACTGCGTGATGCACTCTCCAGCTTGCTGCTCAGAGCGCTTCCGACGACCACGACCGATCTGGGCGATGCGCGAGTTGGCTGGGCACTGGTCTCATCCCAAGGCGTCGCCATCCAGACCTGCCCCTCCGCGCAACGCTTCATCAGTTGGCTGGACAGCGGCGTTGATCGCGAAGCGCAGCAGCAGTGGCAACGATTGCTGACTGCCAGCACTTCGGCGCGCGCGCTGACCGCGCAGGTCGAGTTTCACAGTCTGTTCGGCAGCTTCCGTATCCACAACCGGTGCATGCTGGACGCGCACGCCCAGACCACGACGCTGATCACCATCGAACACCGTGTCCCCGCCGATATAGATCACGCGTTGACACTCAATCGTCTGCCACTGTCGCCACGCCAACGCGAGATCGCGTTGTGCGTCACACGCGGCTGGTCGGGGCCGCGCATGGCGACGCATTTCGGCTTGAGTCGCCACACCATCGACGGCGCGGTCAAGGACATTCTGCACAAGTTGGGCTTGCCCTCGCGCCAGGGTTTGCGCTCACACCTGCGCGCCCATCACCACATGCCCGCTTTGCGTGGCATGCACGGCCTGTGAGCCGCCCGCAGCCCATTGCCTTGCTGGAGCTGCAGCAGCTCTGCGGCTTGGGGCTGGGCTTCAACGCGCTGGCGCTGGATCTGTTGAATCCGCTGCAGCGCCTGTTCTGCGCCGAGGCGGTGGAGCTGGCGTGGACCGACTCTCAGCGCCAAAGGCATTGCACCGGCACGTTCGCCGAGGCGTCTGTGAGCGATGGCATGGGTGGCGAGACGGACGATCCACCACCTGGCGTCCTGCGGTTCGTGCGGACAGACACGCCGGAGGTCGAACTGCGCCTGCGTGGTGTGGCGGCCGAAACGCTGCCGCTGATCAAGCGTCGCTGGTCACTGGCGGCGAGCTGTCTGCGCCAGGCGCTGATGGCAGCACCGCCAGCCGATGAAACGCTGCTGCCACTGAAGCAGGCGCCGGATGTCGGCTTCTGGCTGTTCGACGATCAACTGCGTTGCGTGTCACGTTGCGCACAGGGCATCCTGATCATGGCGCAAAGCGGTATCGGTGCAGCGCAGGATGGGGTTGCGGGCAGCCCGATCCACGAGCGACTTGCAGCCTGGCGACAAAGCGATGCGCCTCACCCCGATGACTACCAGTGGCGACAGCGCGGACGACTGGCCTGGTATGCCTTGAGCGCCAAGCGTCTGCGCAGCATGGATGGCTCCAGCTCGCGGATGGCGGTCAGGATTCAGCGCCTGCACGCGGCAGCCGTGCACGCCGCGCAAAAACTGAGTGCCTTTCCCTTGTCACGACGGCAACGCGATGTCGCCCTCGCCATGGCATTGGGTCAACGCAACGCGGACATCGCCGCACGTCTTGAATTGAAGATCAGCACGGTCGCCGAGCTTGCCAAAGCCGTGCTGGCACAAACAGCAATGCCATCCCGAGAAGTGCTGCGCGAACATCTGCTGGGCGACGGATAGGCCGCGGCGCGACGCGATCCTTGTCTGCCGCATGCCGCCATGGCCACCCACGGCGTCGCAGCGGACCGCAAGCAGGCTATGATCCGCCGCGTCCCTCACAAGTCGGCCCGGCGATGACAAGTGACGCGGTGAGCGCATTACTCGACGACCTGCAACGCGGCCTGCCCGATGCCGCCGGGCGTCTTTACAGCGCGCTGTACGACGAGTTTCGCAACAAGGCGCATCTGCTGCTGCGTTCCGGCATGCAGCAAACCCTGTGTACCACCGAGCTGGTCAATGAAACCTGGCTGCGCTTGCATGGCCGCCATCTGCAGGTCGAAACCCGCGCGCACTTTTTCAATACCGCCGCACTGGCGATGCGTCAGGTGCTGATTGATCGCGCCCGTGCGCGCCATGCCGACAAGCGCGGTGATGGCTTGGCACCGCTGACGCTGAGTGCCGCCAACGAAGTCGCCAGCGACGAGCCGTTCGATGTGCTGGCGGTCGATCAGGTGATGGGTGCCTTGGAAAAAGTCGATCCCAAGCTCGCCCAACTGGCGCAACTGCATCTGTTTGGTGGACTGGGCTTTGCTGAAATCGCCGAGCTGACCGGCAGCAGCGAACGCACCGCCTTCCGCCAATGGCGCACCGCGCGGATGTACCTGGTCAAGCTGATCCGCGAACGGGATTGAAGCCATCGCAAGCGCGCGCTGCCGATCTGGCAGCGCGCGCCCACGGATTCCGTAGTAGCCGTCATCACACTGCGGAGTCCGCTCATGTCAACGTCGCTTCGGCGTGCCCGAATGGTCACGTCCCGCACTACACGCAACGCGCTGCGGGTAGCCGCCTTGCTGGCATTTTCCGCGCAGGCCAGCGCGGCGATTCCGCTATCCGAACGCCAGGTGCTGCTCGACCTCTACAGCCAGACTGACGGCGCCAACTGGACCAACAACACGGGTTGGAACGGTGCCGAGGGAAGCGAGTGCACCTGGTACGGGGTGGCCTGCGATGGGAGCGAACAGCATGTGACGACCGTCTCCTTGGCAGGAAACCATCTCGTCGGCACGCTGCCAAGCAATCTGAACGATTTGACTGCGCTGCAAATTTTCAGCGTGCGCGACAACCAGTTGTCCGGGCCCATTCCCGTGCTTGACGGACTGAACGCGCTCCGCCATCTGGACTTTGGCTTCAACCAGTTGACCGGCAGTATCCCGGATCTTGCGGCCTTCCCTAACCTGACAACGTTCATCGCGATGTGGAACCAGTTGACGGGCAGCATCCCGAGTCTGCAAGGAAACCCGCAGCTCGGCATTTTCAATGTCGACGAGAATCAGCTCAGCGGCACGATTCCAGCCTTGACAGGCCTGACCCAGTTGCAGGTTTTTTCCGTCCAGTCCAACCAATTGAGCGGCAATATTCCTGCGCTGACCGGACTCACGTCGCTTCAATACCTAGGTCTCTCGGCCAATCAGCTGGATGGCCCACTCCCCTCGTTTGAAGGCTTGAGTGCAGTGGAATGGATTCAGGCGAGCGGGAACCAGTTGAGCGGAAGCATTCCACCGCTGACCGGATTGAATGCCTTGCTGTCGCTTGATGTGCGCAACAACCAATTGGTCGGCGACGCGCCTGCGGTGCCCAGCCCCTCCGCATTGATGGCAGGTCATAGTGGCCTGTGTCCCAACCTGCTCAACCCGTCCATTGGCAGCGCCAACGATCTCGCCTGGGACGTCGCCACCGGCCTCACGCCCTGGTCGCAGGGCTGTACAGCGGCGCCAATCACGCTCTCCATCACTGATGCCAGTCTGATTGAAGGCAACAGCGGCAGCACCTTGATGCACTTCACTGTCAGCCTTTCCAGTTCGCCCGCAGCGGCGGTGACTGTGGATTGGTACACCAGCAGCGGCACGGCGACACCTGGCCCGGATTACAACGGCGGAACGGGGTCGCTGTCGTGGAGCGTTGGTGATGGCAGTCCGCAAACCATCGATATCGAAATACTCGGTGACACCGATATCGAAGCCGACGAAGACTTCAGCGTCATTCTGCAGAACGCCGTCGGCGCGTCACTCGCCGACGCCAGTGCTACCGGCACGATCATCAACGACGACAACACCGCATTGCCGCTACTGACGATCAACGATGTCAGCGCTGTTGAAGCTGACGCCGGGACGACGGGCTTCGCCTTCACCATCGCCCTTTCTGCAGCACCCAGCGCACCGGTCAGCGTCACCTGGGCCACCGCCGATGGCAGCGCCACCGCCGCCAGCGGCGACTACGCCAGCAGCACCGCGACGGCGTCGTGGAATACGGGCGACAACACGCCACGCACGATCACCGTTTTCGTCAACGGTGATACCGACATCGAGTTGGATGAGACCTTCAGTGTGCAGTTGAGCAACGCCAGCGGCGCGACCATCGCAGATGGCTCGGGTGCGGGCACGATTCTCAATGATGACGCGGCGGCCTTGCCTTCGCTGACTATCAACGATGTCAGCACCGTGGAAGGTGATGCCGGAACGACGGGCTTCGCCTTCACCATCGCGCTGTCGGCAGCGCCGCCTGCACCGGTGAGCGTCACCTGGGCCACCGCCGATGGCAGTGCCACCGCCGCCAGTGGCGACTACGCCAGCGGCACCGCGACGGCGTCCTGGAATGCGGGCGACAGCGCGCCACGCACGATCACCGTTTTCGTCAACGGCGATACCGACATCGAGTTGGATGAGACCTTCAGTGTGCAGTTGAGCAACGCCAACGGCGCGACTATCGCGGATGGCACGGGCACCGGAACGATCCAGGACGACGACACGCCAATCGGTGTTGCGCCGCAGATCACCAGTCCTACGCCGCCGAATGCGACCGTGGGTGTGCCCTATCACTTCGTCGTGACCGCCACGGGCACGCCGGTGCCCAGCTTCGCCGACGTCGGCCTACCCGCCGGGCTGACGATCGATGCGGTCAGCGGCCTGATCTCCGGTACACCGACTGCGCCAGGAACCAGCCATGTCTTCATCATCGCTGACAACGGCGTGCGGCCGGACGCGCTGCAGGAATTCGACATGACGGTGAGTGGACAGCCGACGGCGAACGTCCATCGTGTGCCGATGCTGAGCCCGTTCAACCTGCTTCTGCTGATGCTTGTGCTGCCGTTCATGGCAATGCGCGCGCTGACGCGTCGATAGCGACCGAGGCAATCCACGGAGCAGCCTCGCCTGCATTGCGCGCCATCGCGTCAATGCAGGCGGGTCGACAAAGTCGCCACCACAAAACACAGGCAAGGCATTCTGAGCGAGAAAAAGACCACCTGATTAGCGCGATGTGTCTGCTCCCCTCTCCCCTTGCGGGAGAGGGGCCGGGGGAGAGGGGTAAAACACTGTGCCGGGCGCGGTTCCCCCTCTCCCCAACCCCTCTCCCGCTAAGGGGAGAGGGGCTAACGTTCGGCTAGCTGGCACATCGCGCCAATCAAGAAAATCCATGTCCACCGATACCCCTGACAAATCCTATCGACGCGCTTTTGCCATTGGCTTCATCTGGTGGATTGCGCTGTCGGCCCTCTTCAGCACGATGTACGGGCATGTATCTGCCTTGGCCGTCGGACGATTCTTGGGGATGACCATGATCACGTCCGCAATGGCCGGCTTCGTCGCCGCCCGCGCGGCGAAGCCTTGGAGCACGCGCAAGTTCTGGGCGATGTATTTCCTCATGGCACTGGTGGTTTGGGTGATCAGCAGCCGGGGATTGATGCAAATGATCACCGCCTGAGCGGCTCGGTCTGACTCAGCGGCGCCGTCTTTCGATCATATATCCGTGACGCGGTGTCCGTGCGACACAAATGCCCGACGCGCGCGGCGCGGCGCCGAAATGTAACGAGGTCGAATACACGGATATTTGGCAGTCGACCGATCCAACTCGCGTAAAGGCAGGAGAGCCCCTCACCAAGGACACTTTCCATGCTCACGAACAAATACGCGTTGGCACTACTGTTGGCAGGCTGCGGTCTGGCGTCGACCGCTAATGCCGCGACGGTCTGCGTGAATACCGCAGGTGAACTGGTCAGTGCCATCACCGCCTACCACGACCAGCCGACCGGAAATCTGTACAATATCAAGCTCGTGCGCGGCACCTACCTGGTGGGTCCGGGTCTGAACACCTCGGGCTACAACAACCCAGCCACCTCGGTGGGAATCCAGATTCTCGGCGGCTACAACAGCGACTGTACGCAGCGCACCATCAATCCGCTGAATACCATCATTGATGCACAGGACAATGATCACACCGGCCTGTATTTCATCATCAATGGACCGCAGAACGGCACTGTGGAAGGTGTGACGCTGCAGAATTTCAACAGCTCGGGCCTGAGTCTGTTGAAGCTCTATCACGCTGGCGAGGATACCGGGAGCCAGAACATTACCGTCCGTCACGTCATCTTGCGAGACAACGTTGCTGTCAATGGAATTTACATTCAAGGCGAAATGTCGCGCGCTCAGAACAATCTGGTTGCCAACAACAATTTTTCGGGAGCTGCCATCTATCTGAACGCAGTGGAAGGGGATAGCGATACCAATCCCAGCATCACGATCACCAACAATACGGTCACGAATAACACCGCGGTTGGGGTAAGGATGCGAATGGCACAGAGCGAGATCACCGTTCGGACCAGCGAGTTGACCAACAACATCATCTGGGGCAATGGCTCAACCGATATCGTGGATGAGGTCGAGTGGTTTGGTAACGGCGCTCTCACCTCCAATGGCAACATCTTCGGCACGCGCTCTGGCTCGTCCGGGTCCAGTACCGATCTGATCACCAATCCGGGATTCGTCAACTCGGCTGGACGGGACTACCGAATCACCACGACCTCACCCGCCTACAATTCCGGATATGCCTATCAGGTTCTCGGCTACCCGGCACTCGATTTGAACGGCAGTACGCGAGTTGTCGGAAGCAAGATCGACCGCGGTGCCTACGAAAACACCACCAACAACAACACGACTTTCATCGTCACCACCAGCAGCGACAATGGAAACAACACGAGCCCGACATCAGGCTCGCTGCGCGCGGCCATCAAAGCCGCCAATGCGGCCAGCGGTGACTACACCATTCGCTTCAACATCAATACTACCTGCCCGGCGATGATCAACCTGCCGGCGCCACTGCCGGATATCGCCAATAATGTAACGATAGATGGCACCACGCAGCCCGGTTGGCAGGGCAACAGTGAATTTGGCAAGTTCGACGCGACGCTATGTGTATATCTCTACGCCAACGGACAAACACACGCCCTGCGCGCGGCCGTCGAATCCGACTACTCGGTGATTGTCAAAGGTATCATCTTCCAAGGCTATGCTGATGCGGCTATTGTGCTGTCTGGCGGCACGAACCATCAGATCTACGGAAACCAATTTGGTGCCATCTTTGGTGCGTCCAACAGTAATGCAATCCTGTTGAATGGGGGTTCGGACAATGTCCAGATTGGCAATTCAGGCGATCCGGCCAACAGCAATTTGTTCGCGGGATCGAGCAGTACCGGAATCAAAATTGATGGCGCAACCGGATACAACACTGTTTCCGGCAATCTCATCGGGGTTGGAGCAGACGGAACGAGTAATGCCGGAAATGGTACGGGTGTGTATATCTACAATTCGCACTACAACACCATCATCGGCAATGTAATTGGGCACAATACGCACGAAGGTGTGAGTATCGCTGGCTCGCTGGCAACCCGAAATGTGGTGAGCGAAAACCACATTGGTGATTCCATCGTCGATCCGGCCACGCCGGTCGGCAACGGCGGGCCAGGCGTCAGTCTGACATGGGGGGCGATCAACAATACCATTGGCGCCAATGCCAACAGCATGCTCGGCGGAAACATCATCAAGAACAACGGCAGTGCCGGTGTGAAAGTCGGATATTTCTTCAGTAGTTATGCAACGGGCAGTCGGATTCTCGGTAATACGATCAACGACAATGCGGGTTTGGCCATCGATTTGGGTGACACCGGTGCGACGGCCAATGTCGCCACCAACCCGATCGATGCACCGAACCATGGCCAGAACTACCCCGTTCTGACCGCCGCGACTTGGACCAGTGACACCAGTTTCTTCGACGTGGTGCACTTTGCGGGCACGCTGCATGGCGCGCCCGCCGAAGACTATCGCATCGATTTTTATCTTGGACCGGCCTGCAGCGGCTTCGCCGATGGACGTGGTCGTGCGGGTAGATATCTCGGCTACGTCACCGGAGTGCACACGGATTCCAATGGGAACGTCGGCATCGACACAAGCGTGCTTACGGGTGGCGTGTATGCCGGTGGTGTCTCGATGGCGGCCACCCGGGTACTGACGGGTGACACCTCTGAACTGGGCAATTGCATGATGATCAGCGCACCCGTGACGACACCCGAGGTCTTCGCCAACGGCTTCGAGTAAGTCGTGTCCTATAGTCCCGCGTCGGCGCTGTGTTTCGCGCCGAGGCGGGGCTTGTGATTTCGCCTACGGAAGTGTGGATAGCCATGGCCCTCGCCCCTTGCAGCACCGAACTCACGCGTCGTGCGCTGGAAATCGCCTTTGCCGCGTTGGAACAGTCCGATGCCACGCGTTACGCCTGGGCCTTGGCCGAATGTGGCGAGGACGCGGATTTGCGTGCCGAAGTGGATGCGCTACTGGCGGCGGATCGCGAGGAAGAACCGCGCATCGACAGTGGTGAGGCGGCCGAGCTGCTGTTCGATCCACGCGTTGGCACGCAGGTGGGTCGATTCCGCTTGGAGGAGCGGATCGGCAGCGGCGGCATGGGCAATGTCTACCGTGGCGTGTCCGAGGATGGCATCGCACAGCAGGCGGTGGCCCTCAAGCTGCTGAAACGCGGCATGGACAGCGAAGACATCGTGCGTCGCTTCGTGCGCGAGCGCGACATTCTGGCCCGACTGGAACATCCGAATATCGCGCGGCTGCTGGATGGCGGCATGACCGACGATGGCAGTCCATGGTTTGCCCTGGAGTTGATTCAAGGCGAGCCGTTGCACAGCCATTGCGATGCGCAAAGGCTGTCGGTTGCGGCACGCATCGACCTGTTTCTGCAGGTCTGCGACGCGGTCGAATACGCGCATCGCAACCTGGTCATCCACCGCGATCTCAAGCCCAGCAATGTGTTCGTGAATCAGCAAGGTCAGGTCAAACTGCTGGATTTCGGCATTGCCAAGTTGATCGACAGTGACAGCGCCTTCGCCACCCGCACCCAGGCAGTGGTGATGACGCCCGAGTATTCCGCGCCGGAACAGTTTGAGCATGGCCGGGTCACCACCTTGACCGATGTCTATCAACTGGGTCTGCTGTTGAGCGAATTGCTGAGTGGGCAGCGACCCGAACCGCTGCGTAGCACGGCAACCGACAGTCGGGTGACCGGGCATCTTTACGCATCCTTTGTCGTGCGCTACGCCGAGCACGATCCGTTGCTGCGGCAACGTGCGGCGGCGCGTGCCAGTTCCGTGTCCGCGCTGGCGCGGGCCCTGCGCGGCGATCTGGACCGCATCGTCCGCAAAGCCACTCAGCCCGAACCGGAACGCCGCTATTCGAGCGCCTTGGCGCTGGCTGACGATCTGCGACGCTACCGACAGGGTCTGCCGGTGCTCGCGATGGGCGATTCGCTGACCTATCGTTTAGGCAAATTGTTGCAACGCCATCGTTGGATGACGGCCGCGACGCTGCTGCTTTTCACCGGCGTTTTGTCGGTTGTCGCGGGCGTCTATTGGCAAGGCCGCGAGACCGCCGCCGAGCGCGATTCCGCGCGGCTGGAGGCGCAGCGCTACCAATCGGTACTGGACTATCTGCGAGTGCATTTTCGCGAGCGTGATTACGCCATCCAGCACGAAGGTTCAAAGCCCGCCGAGGCGGATAGCAGCCAGGAGCTTGCTGACATCGAAGCGAGCTTCGCGACCGATCCCGCCAGCGCCCTCCGCGTGCTCGCAACGCTGGGCGAGATGCACGTCCAGTTGAATGACTACGCCGGTGCGATGCCTCTGCTGCAGAGTTTTCTGGCGCATGACGATGGCACTGCACCGCGCCCATTGCGCGCCCAGGTGATGGCGGACATGGCCACGGCGGAGCTGCGCCAGGGCGATCACGCGTCGGCCTGTCCGCGCATCGCGGAGGCCATCACACTGTTGCGCCAATCGACGGCGGATCAGCGCAATCGTCTGGGCGATGCGCTCAGTGTTCACGGTCAATGTCTGCGGCGGCAGGGACAGGCGGAAGCCTCGCTGGCGGCCTATCGAGAGGCGGTCGTGGTCGACACGGCCGTCAACGGCGCGCGTTCGCGGCAGACCGCCAATGCGATCAGCAATTTGTCTGTCGCGCTGCAGAGCCTGGGTCGGCGCGAGGAAGCGCGCGAACAGGCCGAGACGGCGCTGACGCTGTATCGCGAACTGGAATTGATGCACCTGAGCAGTGCCGCCACGACCTTGGGCAATCTGGCGGCGCTCAACTTCCAGGATGGCGAGCTGACGGCGGCGCAAAGCAACTTCGCTGAGGCGGTGGCGAGCATGGAGGCCAACGAGGGCGAGTCGGCAGCGCTGGCGGCATTGCTCAACAATCAGGGCAAGCTGCTCATCCTGCGCGGTGAGCTGGAGGCTGCAGACCAGGCACTGCATCGCGCGCAGGCCATGCAAGTGCGTTACGTCGGTGCGGAGTCGCCGGACGTGGCGTTCACCTTGCTCAGTCGGGCGGAACTTGCCTTGGCGCGCGACCAAGCGGCTGAGGCACGCGGGCTGGCCGAACAGGCCGGGGCGCAATTGTCACGCCAATTCGGCGAGCGCCATCCGCTGACCTTGCGGGCCACGTTGATGCGCGCGCTCGCGACCAGTGCGGAGGGGCAAGGTGAAGCGGCCGATGTGGTATTTGCAGAGTTGCGCGATGCACTGCGTGAGGCGGACGATCCGGCCAGCACAGCGGTGCGCGGTCAGCTCGCCTGTGCCGAGCTGGGCCATCGTCTGCAATGGCAGCAAGTGATTGACGAGGCGGATGTCGTCGCCTGCGACCACTACCGTGCGGGCTTTGCGGACACACACTTCGAATCGATCAGCACGACCGCCTTGCTGGCGTTGGCGCAGCATCGCCGCGCGGATGCCGCCCAAGCCATCGATCGACTGCAACGCGAACTCGGTGATGCCAGTCCGCGCCTGCGGCGATTGCGCGCCTTGGCAAGGTCATAGGCGCTCGCCAGACTGTTGTAACGTGCTGCACAGCGTTGGCAGCAGCGGAAGATGGGATTCCCGGCAGGCAGGGAGAGGTGCATGGCACACGCAGGTCCGCAGACACATACCGCGCGCCGCGCGCTGGATATCGCGTTTGCCGCGCTGGATCAGCCCGATGCGGTCCGACACGCCTGGGCGCGCGTCGAATGTGGTGACGATGCCGCGTTGGCTGCCGAGGTCGAGGCATTGTTGGCCGCCGATCTGGCCGATGAGCCGCGACTGGATTCATCCGCACTGAACGAGGATCTGGCGGACGCACGCATTGGAAGCCGCGTCGGGCGCTACCGGATCAGCGCGCGAATTGGTACCGGCGGGATGGGCGTGGTGTATCGCGCCGAGCCCGAGGAAGGCGTGGCGCGACAGCCGGTCGCCTTGAAGCTGATCAAGCGCGGCATGGACAGCGAAGAAATTTTGCGCCGCTTCATGCGTGAGCGCGAGATTCTGGGACGCCTGGAACACCCGCACATCGCACGTCTGCTGGACGGTGGCATGACC
>Ga0209066_10006231_pt1 | contig 12250 bp, 8 predicted proteins | sample All_14_2_FD_187198 | JGI IMG/M metagenome (GOLD analysis project Ga0209066, IMG submission 187198) | Freshwater microbial communities in response to fracking from Pennsylvania, USA - Allegheny Zone_MetaG_DW_15 (SPAdes) (version 2) ...
CGCCCCGCCCGGCCCTTCCGCCTTGCCACGCTCCCCCGGATGGGCCATCCGAAGGCAGCGCAATCCCGGCAGGCGAGAGAGTCGAATGACCGCAGCCAAGCCCCGCGCCCGTCCCGGCGGGCGGGGACGACCGTCCAAGGCCAAGGGCCTGGACCTGAAGGAAACCATCCTCGACGCGGCCGAGGGGCTGTTCGCGCGTCACGGCTTCTATGGCGTGACCACCCGGCAGGTGGCGGCCGAGGCGGGCGTCGATACGGCGCTGATCCACTATTATTTCGGGGCCAAGCGCGAGCTGTTCGACGCGGTGTTCCTGCGCCGGGCCGAGATCCTCAACCAGGCGCGTCTGGCCTCGATGGACCTGTATGTGAAGAGCCACGCAGGATCGTTGACCGTCGAGGGGGTGATCGAGGCCTTCATCGAGCCGCTGCTGCGGATTTCGCAGGAGGGCGGCCAGGGCTGGAAGAACTATTTCGTGCTGGTGGCCCAGGTGAACAACACCCCCGTCTGGGGCGGCGAGACCATGACCCGGTTCTTCGATCCGGTGGTTCACAAGCTGGTCGACACCCTGAAGGCGGCGCGGCCGGACGCCGACTATCGCGACCTCTACTGGTGCTACCAGTTCCTGACCGGCTCGATGATGCTGGCCCTGTCGGAGACCGGCCGGATCGACTCGCTGTCGGAGGGCCAGTGCCATTCCAGCGACCTTGAAGCCGTCCGCAGCCGCCTGTTCGCCTATTGCGCGGCCGGCTTCGAGAGCGTGATCGGCCGCGCCGCTGCTGCTCCCCCTCTGGGGGAGCTGTCGCGGAGCGACTGAGGGGGCAGCGCAGGCTGGACCAGGCCTGGCGCGATATGGATTAGCGCCGAGCCGCCCCCTCCGACCCTCCGGGCCACCTCCCCCAGAGGGGGAGGAGCTGCCATTTCATCACCTGATGAAAAAGTGCTGGCGTCGTCGCGCTGTCTGGGAGACAGTGCCGCTATTCGCGGTTCGATGAATTCGCGGGTTCCGAGCACGTGTCCGCCAAAAAGGACCCGGTTCGGGTGGGCGGAACGTACAAGGGAGGGGAAACCCAATGACTTCGATGTGGAAGGCTGCGCTGCTGGCTGGCGCGGCATGGGGCGCGGTCGCGACGGCCGTTTCGGCTCAAGAACAGGCTCCGGCCGCAACCGCGGGCCTGTCGGTCGACGAGGTGGTGGTCACCGCCCGCCGTCGCGAGGAAAACCTCAAGGACGTTCCGGTCGCTGTCTCGGCCTATAGCGGCGAGACCCTGGCCCGTCAGGGCGGCGCGGACATCACCGTCCTGCAGCAGACGACCCCGAACATCACGGTTCAGACCGCGCGCGGCTCGAACTCGACCCTGATCTCCTACATCCGCGGCATCGGCCAGCAGGACCCGCTGTGGGGCTATGAGCCCGGCGTGGGCCTGTATGTCGACGACGTCTACATCTATCGCCCGCAGGGCGCTGTGCTGGACGTGTTCGATGTCGAACGCATCGAAGTGCTGCGCGGCCCGCAGGGCACGCTGTATGGCCGCAACACCATCGGCGGCGCCATCAAGTACGTCACCAAGCGCCTGGGCAATGAGGCCCACGGCAAGGTTCGCGGCACCTATGGCAGCTACAACCAGACCGACCTCTTGGTGTCGGGCCAGACCCCGATCGGCGGCACGGGCCTGTCGGTGGGCGGCGCCTATGCGCTCTACAAGCGTGACGGCTACGGCAAGAACCTGACCACCGGCGCCGAGCACTACAACAAGGACGTCCAGGCCATCCGCCTCAGCGCCGAATATGCGCCCAATGACGACCTGTTCTTCCGCCTGGCCTATGACCACGTGCAGGACGACTCCAACCCCCGTCACGGCCACCGCGAACTGCCGGCCCTGGTCGGCGGCTATCAGGTGCTGGACGAGTACGACACCCAGGCCGGCTTTGGCGACGACAACTCGGTGGAAACCGAAGGCGTCTCGCTGACCGCCCAGTGGAACGCTTCTGAGGTCCTGACCTTCAAGTCGATCACCGCCAGCCGCAAGGGTCACACCGACACGGTCATCGACTTCGACGGCACGCCGTTGCCGACGCTGGACGTGCCCGCCTATTACGACGACCGCTCGTTCTCTCAGGAACTGCAGGCCGTCTATTCGGACGACAACATCCAGGGCGTGTTTGGCCTGTACTACATGAACAGCCAGGCCTCGGGCGAGTTCGACACCATCGCCGGCAATCTGGGCCTGTCCATCGCCGACGGCGGCAAGGTCAGCACCCAGAGCTTTGCGGCCTTCTTCGATTTCAGCGCCAGTCTGAGCGAGCGCTTCAAGGTCTCGCTGGGCGCCCGCGCCACGCGCGATGCCAAGCGCAGCACCACTTTCCGCCTGTTCTATCTGGGCGCCACGCGCTCGCCCTATCAGGGCGGCACGCCGCGTCCGATCCTGCAGACCCGCACCAACTATGGGGCCGAGACCACCTTCTCGCAGTTCACCCCGCGCCTCAGCGCCTCGTATGAGCTGACCGACGATCTGAGCACCTATGTCTCCTATTCCAAGGGCTTCAAGTCCGGCGGCTGGGACATGCGCGGCGACGCCCTGATCACCCCGCAGACCGTCAATGGCTACAAGCCCGAAGTGGTCGACGCCTATGAAGTGGGCCTGAAGGGCTATGCCTTCGATCGCAGGGTCTCGTTCGCCTCGGCGGCCTTCCTGTCGAAGTACGAGGACCAGCAGGTTTCGACCCAGGTGGTGGTGCCCAGCGGCATCGCCAGCTCGATCGACAACGCCGGCTCGTCCACGCTGTATGGCGTGGAATTCGAGGCCAAGGCCAAGTTGACGGCCAGCCTGTCGGCCAATGTCGCCGTCGGCTACATCCACGCCGAGTACGACACCTTCAACCGTTTCGTTCCGGCCGGCGCCCCCAACCCGCTGAACCCGTCGACGGTGATCCCGGCCGGCGGCCAGGTGGTGAACGTGGCCGACCTGTATGGCTTCCAGAACACGCCGGAATGGACCGGCAATGTCAGCCTGACCTGGGTGGGCGACGTGGCCGGCGGCGTGCTGGCCGTCACCCCGATGGTCAGCTATCGCGACAGCTACCAGCAGTTTGAACAGCCCCTGCCGCTGCTCGACCAGAAGGCCTTCACCCTGGTGGACCTGACGGCGATCTGGACGGCGCCGGGCGGCCGCTACAAGCTGGCCCTGACCGGCAAGAACCTGACCGACGAACGTTATCGCACGGGCGGCTATAATTTCGGCGTGCCGACCTATAACAACTCGGTCATCGGTTTCTACGGGCCGCCGCGCACGGTCGCGGCCAGCCTCGAAATCGCATTCTGATCTAGGTAAAAACTGGCGGCGGCCCGCTGCAACGGGCCGCCGCCATTTTCTTGTTCGCGTAAGCCATGACGGGGATCACCATGAGCGACGGCCAGATCGAGCAACCAGGCTCGCGCTATCGTTATGTCGTTCTGGCGATGCTGATCCTCGCCTACACCTTCAATTTTCTGGACCGGCAAATCCTCGGCATCCTGGCCGGATCGATCAAGGCCGACCTGCACCTGACCGACACCCAGCTGGGCCTGATGGGCGGGGTCGCCTTCGCCGCGCTCTACACCACCCTGGGCGTGCCCCTGGCCTGGCTGGCCGACCGCGTCAGCCGCACCTGGATCATGACCGTCGCCCTGACCGTCTGGAGCGGTTTTACGGTGGCGTGCGGGTTCGCCGGCGGGTTCTGGAGCCTGTTCCTGTCGCGCATGGGCGTCGGGGTCGGCGAGGCGGGCGGCGTGGCCCCGGCCTATTCGCTGATCGCCGACTATTTCCCCAAGGACCAGCGAGCCCGCGCGTTGGCGGTCTATTCGTTCGGCATCCCGCTGGGCACGGCCCTGGGCGTGCTGTTCGGCGGTCTGATCGCGGCCTATGTCAACTGGCGCGTCGCCTTCATCGTGGTGGGCCTGGCCGGCGTGGCCCTGGCCCCGATCTTCAAATGGGTGGTCAGGGATCCGCCGCGCGGCGGCATGGACCGCGCGCCGGGCGAAGCCGCGCCGCTGGTGGCCCCCAAGGCGCCGGCCTTCGGCAAGGTGCTGAGCACCATCCTGCCCAAGCCCAGCTTCTGGCTGCTGTCGTTTGGCGCGGCCTGCTCGTCGATCTGCGGCTATGGCGTCGCCTTCTGGCTGCCGACCTTCTTCCAGCGCAGCTTCGGACTCTCGCTGACCGACCGCGCCCTGTTCTACAGCGCCCTGTCGCTGATCGGCGGCGTGGCGGGCATCTGGCTGGGCGGCGTGCTGGCCGACCGGTTCGGCGCCAAGAACAAGGCCGCCTACGCCCTGGCGCCGGCCATCTGCTTCCTGGTGGCCCTGCCGTGCTTCCTGCTGGCGATGAACGTCAATTCGATGGTCTGGGCCTTCCTGCTGTTCCTGATCCCCACCGGCCTGAACCTGGCGTGGCTGGGACCTGTGGTCGCGGCGGTGCAGCATCTGGCCCCGGCCTCGATGCGGACCACCACCTCGGCCCTGTTTCTGCTGATCAACAACCTGCTGGGCCTGGCTGTGGGCCTGTGGTTCTTCGGCTATGTCTCCGACCTGCTGGCCCCCCGCTACGGAGCCGAGTCGATGCGGCACGCGATCTATATCGGCCTGGGCTTCTATGTGATCAGCGCCGTGTTGCTGATCTTCGCGTCGCGTCGCCTGAAGCGCGACTGGGTGGAATAGGCGGCCCGCAGGTTTAAGATAGCGCTGATATCTGCCAAGCTTGGCCGTGACATCGTCGACGGGAGCGCACCATGAAATCCGCCGCCATCGGTCTTTCGCTCGCCATCGGCCTGACCCTGGCCTTTCCGGCCCAGTCTGCGGCGCCGATCACCGAGCGCACTGAAAAGGTCAAGCTGAAGGGCAAGAAGGGCGAAAGCCTGTTCAAGCCGGGCTTCGTCCTGGGCGAGTACCAGGGCTGGTCGACCGCCAAGGCGTCCAGCAGCTCGGTCACGGGGATCTTCGAGGGCAAGAAGGCCAGCGCCGAGATCCACGTTTCCGCGCCCGGCCTGCCGGAGCTGACCATCCTGTGCGGCGGCGGCCAAAGCCGGCTGGGCCTGGGCTGGATCACCTTCGATCGCGACGGCCTCGCCTATGTCTGCACGATGGCCGGCGAGAGGGCGGGTCAAGACGCGGCCTTTGCGCTGGCCCAGTCCAAGGGAAAACTCCTGGCCCGGCTGCAGCAGCCCCAGCGCGCGGGCGAACTGAGGTTCGGCGGTCGCACCTATCGCGTCCAGACCCGGCAGGTGGGGGCTATGCCCCTCGGCGGCGGCGCGCCCATCGGCTATGTCATCAGCCGCGACGGCGCAGATATCGGGGCGGTGGACCTCGTCGGTCTTGGCCCGACGGCCTATCTGCCCGCTGCGGGCTCTCCTGACCGCGACGCTGCGGCTGTTGCAGCCCTTATCCTGATCTTCTTCAAGGACACTGGAAACCTGTCCCGCTGAGCCGATATCGCCGCCGAGACATGTGACCGGTAACAGTTCCGCAAGGTCAGGGGGTTCCGTGCCCGAGGCGCTCAGAGACGTGGCGCCGCTGTCCTTTCGGACAAAGAACGACGCAAGCCTTCACCTTATCGGCTGCGCGCGGTTGCGCCTGCGAAATCACGCTCCTATAACCCGGCCACATTTCAGAAAAGCCGTCGTCGAGACCGGGCCCTCATGAACATTCACGAACATCAAGCCAAAGCCGTACTCGCAGAGTTCGGCGCCCCTGTTCCGCGCGGCTTTGCCGTGTTCACCCCCGAAGAAGCCTTTGAGGCCGCCCAGAAGCTGGGCACGCCGGTCTTCGTGGTGAAAAGCCAGATCCACGCCGGTGGCCGTGGCAAGGGCACGTTCGAGGGCCTGGGCCCCGACGCCAAGGGCGGCGTCCGCGTCGTCAAGTCGGCCGAGGACGTCAAGACCAACGCCGCCGAAATGCTCGGCCGCGTGCTGGTGACGCACCAGACCGGCCCCAAGGGCAAGCAGGTCAACCGCCTCTACATCGAGGAAGGCGCGGCGATCGCCAAGGAATTCTACCTGTCGCTGCTGGTCGACCGCGAGACCTCGATGGTCTCGGTGGTCGCCTCCACCGAAGGCGGCATGGACATCGAGGACGTGGCCCACGCCACGCCCGAGAAGATCCACAGCTTCTCGATCGACCCCGCCACGGGCGTGTGGCCGACCCACCAGCGCGCCCTGGCCAAGGCCCTTGGCCTGACCGGCGGCCTGGCCAAGGAAGCCGCCGTGCTGCTGACGCAGCTCTATACGGCGTTCCTGGCCAAGGACATGGCCATGCTGGAGATCAACCCGCTGATCGTCACGGCCGATGATCACCTGAAGGTGCTGGACGCCAAGCTGTCGTTCGACGGCAACAGCCTGTTCCGTCACCCTGACATCAAGGCCCTGCGCGACGAGACCGAGGAAGATCCCAAGGAAATCGAAGCCAGCAAGTATGACCTGGCCTATATCGCCCTCGACGGCGAAATCGGCTGCATGGTCAACGGCGCGGGCCTGGCCATGGCCACCATGGACATTATCAAGCTGTACGGCGCCGAGCCGGCCAACTTCCTCGATGTCGGCGGCGGCGCCAACAAGGAGAAGGTCACCGCAGCCTTCAAGATCATCACCGCTGACCCCGCCGTGAAGGGCATCCTGGTCAACATCTTCGGCGGCATCATGCGCTGCGACATCATCGCGGAAGGCGTCATCGCCGCCGTGAAGGAAGTCGGGCTGCAGGTTCCGCTGGTGGTGCGCCTGGAAGGCACCAACGTCGAACTCGGCAAGAAAATCATCTCGGAAAGCGGCCTGAACGTCATCGCCGCCAACGATCTGTCCGACGGCGCCGAAAAGATCGTCGCCGCTGTGAAGGGCGCCCGCTAAATGTCGATCCTCATCGGTTCTGAAACCAAGGTCATCTGCCAGGGCATCACCGGCGCCCAGGGCACGTTCCACTCCGAACAGGCCATCGCCTACGGCACCAAGATGGTCGGCGGCGTCACCCCCGGCAAGGGCGGCCAGACCCACATCGGCCTGCCCGTGTTCGACACGGTTGGCGAAGCCAAGGAGGCCACCGGCGCCGACGCCTCGGTGATCTATGTGCCGCCCCCCTTCGCGGCCGACTCGATCCTGGAAGCCATCGACGCCGAGATCGGCCTGATCATCTGCATCACCGAAGGCATTCCGGTGCTGGACATGGTCAAGGTCAAGAAGGCGCTGCAGGGCTCGCGCTCGCGCCTGATCGGCCCCAACTGCCCCGGCGTCCTGACGCCCAACCAGTGCAAGATCGGCATCATGCCGGGCTCGATCTTCTCGGCCGGCAGCGTCGGCGTCGTGTCGCGTTCGGGCACCCTGACCTATGAAGCGGTGTTCCAGACCACCAATGCTGGCCTGGGCCAGACCACGGCGGTCGGTATCGGCGGCGACCCGGTCAAGGGCACCGAGTTCATCGACATTCTCGAGCTGTTCCTGGCCGACGAAGCCACCAAGTCGATCGTCATGATCGGCGAAATCGGCGGCTCGGCCGAAGAAGAAGCCGCCCAGTTCCTGGCCGACGAAGCCAAGCGCGGCCGCAAGAAGCCCATGGTCGGCTTCATCGCCGGTCGCACGGCCCCTCCCGGCCGTCACATGGGCCACGCCGGCGCGATCATCTCGGGCGGCAAGGGCGGCGCGGAAGACAAGATCGCGGCGATGGAAGCTGCGGGCATCCGCGTCTCGCCGTCGCCGGCCAAGCTGGGCGAAACCCTGCTTGAGGTCCTCAAGGGCTAAAGACGTACCGAACCCCGCCCTCGCGGGGCCCAGGTTTTTTGCGACCGCCAGTCGACGATCCGAAAAAATCACCTGGGCCCCCGCCGATTGCGGGCGCCCGGGTGATTGAGACACTATATTTACGGGCCTGGGTTACCGGTCCCCGTAGACCGACGGATCTAAGGCGAAGAACGATGGCGGACGACGCAGGCATCATCAACCAGGTCTTGACCGAGACCTCGTTCCTCTACGGCGCCAATGCGGCGTTTGTCGAAGACCTGTACGCCCGGTGGGCGGCTGATCCCAATTCGGTCGAGCCCTCGTGGAAAGCCTTCTTCTCCACGCTTCAGGAACAGGCCGACCAGGTCCAGCGCGCCGCGCAGGACCCCGCCTGGACCCCGCGCGCGGTTCCCGTCGCGCGCCCCGACTGGCTGTCGGCCCTGGACGGCCAGTGGCCTACGGTGGCTCCGGCCGTCGAAGCCAAGATGACCAAGGCCATCGAGGCCAAGGCCCCGGGAACCTCCGCTGAAGCTGTCCGCGCCGCCACGCTGGACAGCCTGCGCGCCATCATGATGATCCGGGCCTACCGGATGCGCGGTCACCTGGCCGCCAATCTCGACCCGCTGGGCCTGGAGCCCAAGCCGCCGGCCCCGGAACTGGATCCGGCCACCTACGGCTTCTCGGAAGCCGACTATGATCGCCCGATCTTCCTGGATTTCGTGCTGGGCATGGAAACCTCGACGATCCGCGAGATCCTGTCGATCCTGCGCCGCACCTATGGCGGCAATGTCGGCGTGCAGTACATGCACATCTCCGACCCGCACGAAAAGGCCTGGCTGCAGGAGCGCATCGAGGGCCGCGACAAGGAGATCGTGTTCTCGAAAGAGGGCAAGGTCGCCATCCTCAAGAAGCTGATCGAGACGGAAGGTTTCGAGCGCTTCCTGCACAAGCGCTTCCCCGGCACCAAGCGGTTCGGCATCGACGGCGGCGAGGCCATGGTTCCGGCGCTGGAACAGATCATCAAGCGCGGCGGTTCGCTGGGCGTGAAGGACATCGTCCTGGGCATGCCGCACCGCGGCCGCCTGAACGTCCTGGCCGCGGTGATGGGCAAGCCCTATCACGTGATCTTCCACGAGTTCCAGGGCGGCACCAGCCTGCCCTCGGACGTCGAGGGGTCGGGCGACGTCAAATATCACATGGGCGCCTCGTCGGACCGTGAGTTCGACGACAACAAGGTCCACCTGTCGCTGACGGCCAACCCGTCGCACCTGGAAATCGTCAACCCCGTCGTGATCGGCAAGGCCCGCGCCAAGCAGGCCTTCACCCTGCGCGAACAGCCCGATGCGGGCCGTGGCCACGTGCTGCCGCTGCTGCTGCACGGCGACGCCGCCTTCGCTGGTCAGGGCGTGGTGGCCGAGTGCTTCACCCTGTCGGGCCTGAAGGGCTACCGCACGGGCGGCACCATCCACTTCATCGTCAACAACCAGATCGGCTTCACCACCAGCCCGCGCTACTCGCGCAGCTCGCCCTATCCGTCGGATGTGGCGCTGATGGTCGAGGCCCCGATCTTCCACGTCAACGGCGACGATCCCGAGGCCGTGGTCTATGCGGCCAAGGTCGCCACCGAATATCGCCAGATGTTCGGCAAGGATGTCGTGGTCGACATGTTCTGCTATCGCCGCTTCGGTCACAACGAGGGTGACGACCCGACGATGACCTCGCCGCTGATGTACGCCAAGATCAAGGGCCACCCCTCGACCCAGGAGCTGTACTCCAAGCGCCTGATCGGCGAGGGCGTGATCACCCAGGGCGACGTCGACGGCTGGATCAATGACTTCGAGACCTTCCTCGACAAGGAATTCGACGCCGGCAAGACCTACAAGGCCAACAAGGCCGACTGGCTGGACGGCAAGTGGGCCGGCCTCGCCACGCCGGCCGACGAGGAGCGTCGCGGCTCCACGGCCTTCCCGCGCGCCCGCCTGGTGGAGCTGGGCCGTCAGATCACGACAATCCCGGAGCGCATCGACGCCCACAAGACCGTCAAGCGCGTCATCGAGAACCGCCGCGAAGCCATCGAAAAAGGCGAGGGCCTGGACTGGGGCACGGCCGAGCACCTGGCGTTCGCCACCCTGCTGGACGAAGGCTTCCCGGTGCGCCTGTCGGGCCAGGACAGCGTGCGCGGCACCTTCACCCAGCGCCATTCGGACGTCATCGACCAGACCACCGAAGAGCACTACACGCCGCTGAACAACATCCGTCCGGGCCAGGCTCACTACGAGGTCATCGACTCGGCCCTGTCGGAAGAGGCGGTGCTGGGCTTTGAGTACGGCTTCTCCCTGGCCGATCCGAACACGCTGACCCTGTGGGAAGGCCAGTTCGGCGACTTCGTGAACGGCGCCCAGGTGGTGATCGACCAGTTCATCAGCTCGGGCGAGCGCAAGTGGCTGCGGATGAGCGGCCTGGTGATGCTGCTGCCGCACGGCTATGAGGGCCAGGGCCCCGAGCACAGCTCGGCCCGCCTGGAGCGCTTCCTGCAGTCGTGCGCCGAAGACAACATGCAGGTGCTCAACTGCACCACGCCGGCCAACTATTTCCACGCCCTGCGTCGCCAGATGCACCGCGAGTTCCGCAAGCCGCTGGTGGTGATGACCCCCAAGAGCCTGCTGCGCCACAAGCGCGCCGTCTCCAACATCGCGGATCTGGCCGAGGGCTCGTCCTTCCACCGCGTGATGGTGGACGGGGCGGAAGCCGGTTGCGATGTCGGCGGGATCACGCTCAAGAGCGACGACCAGATCAAGCGCGTCGTGCTGTGCTCGGGCAAGGTCTATTTCGACCTGGTTGACGCCCGCGCCAAGAGCGGCCGCGACGACATCTATCTGCTGCGTCTGGAGCAGTTCTATCCGTGGCCGATGAAGTCGCTGATGGGCGTGCTGGCGCGCTTCAAGAACGCCGAACTGGTCTGGGTTCAGGAAGAGCCCAAGAACATGGGCGGCTGGACGTTCGTGGATCCCTGGATCGAGCTGACCCTGGCCAAGCTGGACATCAAGGCCAAGCGCGCGCGCTATATCGGCCGTCCGGCCAGCGCCTCCACGGCGGCGGGTCTGATGAGCCGCCACCTCAAGGAACTGCAAGCCTTCCTCGACGAGACCTTCGCCTAGCTTTATCGACAGGGCCGCGTCCTTCGCGACGGGGCCGTTTCCAAACCTGACCCGCTAAACCAGACCGGCACAAACGAGAGACATCGGAACCCCCATGGCCGACATCATGACCCCCGCCCTCGGCGAATCCGTCACCGAAGCGACGGTCGCGCGCTGGACCAAGAAGGTCGGCGAGGCGGTCAAGAAGGACGAGATCCTCATCGAGCTCGAGACCGACAAGGTCAGCCTGGAAGTGGCCTCGCCCGCCGACGGCGTGCTGAGCGCCATCGGCGCCGAAGAAGGCGCGACGGTTGTTCCGGGCACGGTCCTGGGCGTCGTCACCGAGGGCGCCTCGGCGTCGGCGGCTCCGGCCGCCGCCGCTCCCAAGGCTGCAGCGCCTGCCCCGGCGCCGGCGCCCGCTCCAGTCGCCGCCGCTGCGCCTGCTCCGACCGCCGCCGCGCCGGTCAGCCCGGCCCCGGCCCGCATCGCCGCCGAGACGGGCCTCGACCTGTCGACCGTCGCCGGCACCGGCAAGGACGGCCGGGTGACCAAGGGCGACGCCCTGGCCGCCCTGGAAGCCCGCGCCAACGCCCCGGCTCCGGCCGCTGCGCCGTCGGCCCCGCGTCCGGTCCATGAGCGCGAAGAGCGCGTGAAGATGACGCGCCTGCGTCAGACCATCGCTCGCCGCCTGAAGGAAGCCCAGAACAACGCCGCCATGCTGACGACCTTCAACGAGGTCGACATGAGCGCGGTGATGGCCTTGCGCGGTCAGTACAAGGACATCTTCGAGAAGAAGCACGGCGTGAAGCTGGGCTTCATGTCGTTCTTCACCAAGGCGGTCGTCGCCGCCCTGAAGGCCGTGCCGGACGTCAATGCCGAGATCGACGGCCAGGACATCGTCTACAAGAACCACTACGACATCGGCGTCGCTGTCGGCACCGACAAGGGCCTGGTCGTTCCGGTGGTGCGTGACGCCGACGCCCTGAACCTGGCCGAGATCGAAAAGGCCATCGGCGCGCTGGGCAAGAAGGCCCGCGACGGCCAGCTGTCGATCGACGACATGCAGGGCGGCACCTTCACGATCACCAACGGCGGCATCTATGGCTCGCTGATGTCGACCCCGATCCTCAACGCGCCGCAGTCGGGCATCCTGGGCATGCACGCGATCAAGGAACGCGCGATGGTCGTGAACGGCAAGATCGAGATTCGCCCGATGATGTATCTGGCCCTGTCCTACGACCACCGCGTGGTCGACGGCCAGGGCGCCGTGACCTTCCTGGTCAAGGTCAAGGAAGCCCTCGAAGATCCGCAGCGCCTGCTGCTGGAACTCTAGTTTCGACGCACTGTCGACCGTCGAAGGGGCCGCAAAAGCGGCCCCTTTT
>Ga0209066_10006232_pt1 | contig 12248 bp, 15 predicted proteins | sample All_14_2_FD_187198 | JGI IMG/M metagenome (GOLD analysis project Ga0209066, IMG submission 187198) | Freshwater microbial communities in response to fracking from Pennsylvania, USA - Allegheny Zone_MetaG_DW_15 (SPAdes) (version 2) ...
ACCCAAATGCGCGCTTGCGCCGCGAAACGGCCTTCGAGCTTGTGGAAGGCCGCCAGCCTGTCAGCTGGCGGATGGGCGCCGCGAATGGACGGCATCACCACGAGCGTGACAAAGACCACGCCTCCGATCCAGAACATAACCGCCAGGACATGAATTGCCCGGGCTATGGTGATATCGCCCATCCCCTACTCCATCAGGCTGCCAGCAGTTCGTCCGCCGGGCCGAAAAATTCGTAGTGAATTCGGTCGGACGGCACGCCGGCGAGCGACAAGGTCGAAACCGCGTGACGCAGGAACGGGCGCGGTCCGCAAATGTAGTAGTCGGCTTCACCGACCGGCGTGTTGGCGATGAGCCACTCATCGGTGATGATGCCGGCGACATCATAATCCTGGCCCTGCGCTTCGCCTTCCAGCGGAGTTTGATGGAAATCAGTAACCGACACCGCCTTGCCCTGGCCGGCGACAGCGCGAACATGGTTGCGCATCGCATGCGTGTCGCGATCATGGGTCCCGTGAATGTAATGAACGGGCACTTCGGCGCCGCTCTGCGCAAGCGCTTCGAGCATCGCCACCATCGGGGTCAGGCCTACCCCACCGGACAGGAGGATCACCGGGCGTTCGACATGCTCAGCAAGGAAGAACTCGCCCGCTGGTGCGGCCACCTTCAGCACCGTTCCGGGCTTGGCTTCGTCATGGAACCAGCCTGAGGCCAGGCCATGCGGTTCACGCTTGACCGAAATGCGGTAGGTTTCGCCATTGGGGGCGGCCGAAATCGAGTAGTTGCGCTTGACCGGCGGATGACCAGGAATCTCCAGCCAAAAAGTCAGATACTGCCCCGGCTTGTGCTGCATGACAGGCCTGCCATCGACCGGGCGGAGAATATAGGAATTGATGACACTGCTCTCGCGCACGACGTCTTCGACGCGGAAGTCACGCCAGCCATTCCATCCGCCGGCCGCGTCCTTCTGCTCTGTGTAGACCCGCTGCTCTCGTGCGATCAGGATATTGGCGAGGAACCAGTAGGCCTCGCCCCAAGCCGCGAGAATTTCCTCCGTTGCTACGTCACCCAGCACTGCCTTGATCGCTCCAAGGAGCGCCTCGCCGACGTGCGGATAGTGCTCGGGCAAAATCTGAAGGCCGACATGCTTTTGCGCGATCCGCTCAACAGCAGGCGCAAGCGCACCGAGATTTTCAATATTGCTGGCATAGGCGAGAATGGCGCCCGTGAGCGCACGGGGCTGCGAACCGGTGTCGCCATGATGCGACTGATTGAAAAGATCGCGGATTTCCGGGTTTTGGAACATCCGGGAATACATTTCGTGCACGATATCCAGACCATGCGCTTCCAGCGCGGGAACGGTTGCCTTGACGAGCGCGATGGTCTGATCGCTAAGCGGCTGCGACATGAACTTCTCCTTGTGAAAGGCGTTGGAATATACGGGACATCAGCACGCGGGAGGTTGATCGTAGAAATCGACCTGCATCTTCATGGGCCCCATCGGCGTCACGAAATGCGGTTGCTGCGGCAGAACCAATCCTGGCTGATCTGGAGTCAGCACGATCTCCGAAGGCGGATCGAGATAGGTGAGCTTGAGCTCGCCTTCCAAAACGCGGATCAGGCCCCAAACACCAGCCTTGGTATCGTGTCGCGCCCGCAAGGCAGACGGGAGCGTATCCTCGTTGAAAACCGGTGTGGAACGATAGGGAAGGATGTCAGGCATGGCTTTGCACTCTCCGCCTTGGGCAATCCAGCGTATCTGAATTGATTGCCGAGCCTTCCGCGCGTTGGCGATCGAGCCGAAAAAACATGGCGAGCTGCAGGCTTTCGGCGATCCGCTTCGCTTTTGCTTGCAAAGCGGCGGCGGCCTCGGCCGACATTATTTCGTTGGTCGTCTCAGACCAAAGCGTTAGCCATCGGTCGAATAGCGCCGGCGTAATACGCGATTTGTGCTTCAAATGAGCCGGCACCGGTTGACCCTTATATCGGCCACTGGTGAGCATTACCGATGACCAGAATGCCGCCAGCTTTTCGAGATGTTCCGGCCAATCGCTGATCGCGTCGTTGAAGATCGGCCCCAGCTCGGCATCCTCTCTTACCCGCGCATAGAACAGCGTCACGAGATGGCTCAGCCCTTCTTCGTCAACCTGCCTATCGTCATCCATTGACCGACTCCGAAATCATGTATCTACGCTACATGTATCACCGGGTTGGAAACATGCAACAAAAATGCATATATTAGTGCAGCGTCGATTGGGCGCTGTGACCGGGAAGCGACATGAAGCTGACGCGCTACACCGACTATGCCCTTAGGGTGCTGCTTTACCTTGGAGCGCGGCCTGATCGGCTATGTTCGATTTCCGAGATGGCGGGTGCCTATGCGATCTCGCAAAACCATTTGATGAAGGTGGTTCACGACCTCGGAAAAGCGGGCTTTGTAGCGAGCGCTCGGGGGCGTCTTGGCGGAATTCGGCTCGCGCGACCGCCGGGTGAGATTTTCATCGGATCGGTCGTGCGGCACACGGAGGATGGGTTCGATCTGGTCGATTGCGGAAGCTGCATCATCGCGCCGGCGTGCGGAGCGACGGGCGTTCTTCGCGAGGCGCTTGCCGCATTCATGGCCGTGCTCGACAGCTACACGCTCGACGACCTGTTGGCGAGGCGGGTCGATATGCTCAGTCTCTTTGCACCCGAAGCGGTATAGAGGCTCTGCCGATGGAGGAGGAATGCGCGCGCTATCGTTGTGAGGGAGAAGATGGCTCGCCGATCACCGTTTTGGAGTTTCAATACTTCGGTCAAGCTGAAACGAAACCCGGCCGACGCCGTTACCCAGGTGCGCAGCGCCTAGCTCTCTCTACCGGAGAGCCTGTCCGGTATATCGACCCCACCACATTTGAGGTCATCGGCAGCGGAGAGCTTCTTCGGCGATGCGACCGAACCTGAGGCGCGTGCCGCCCTTTGCCAGTTTTCTCGGCGAACCAACTCCTCAAAGCGGCAGAGCGGGATCGAATCCGGGGTCTCGCTCATGCACCAAACCCCTTCTCCAGACCAGCAATCAGATCGTCCAAATGCTCAAGCCCAATCGAAAGCCGTAGCACGCCATCGCTGATGCCGGCCATTTGCCGCGCCTCGCCCCGCGAACGGCCGACACACCCGAAACCCGTCGTTCACGGTTGTACTGTTGAATGGCAGGAAAGTCCCAGCCCAAGTCTTTCAGCGATTGCCACAGCTCGCTGAACGAACGGCAAGAATCGATGACGTCAACATTGAGCGCGAACGACCGGGTTGAAGGCGGCATTTGCCAGTCCGCCAACCAGCTTCGCAGTGGTCGGTCACGACCAGTTTGCGACGTCCAGAGCCAGTGCCGGGAACGGCGCCATTTGAAAAAGAGCGGTCATTCGTGTTGCGTTAGGCCGTCAGGCGAATCCGCCTCAGTTCCGGTAATTCCCGAGCCTTCGAAGGCAATAGGATTTTGCCGTATATTCAGAAACCCAATATCGGGAATTCAGTAGCAGGGCCTGAAAGTTGGATTTATTTTGTTTGTCGTGATTGCCTTCCGTTCCAGTGTTGATGCCATCGCGGAAACCGTTGCTTAGATCATTCCATCTCCATTTGGACTGGCATTATCGCTTAATGCGATTGAATGACGCATTTTGGCATATGGGTGGTATGATGGCGGGCCCCGCGAGCCATAGTTAGGTGAGACAGGCAACCAGGTATGGCTCTCGATCCGCGAGTCTCTGGTCTCCGAAGGCTTCGGCCATGGAATTTTTTACGCCTGTTTTGCCTGAACAATCCAGCAGTCTTGGAATGGCGCTGGTTTTGTCTTCGACTATGCCGCTGCTATTGCTCGACGATCACTTGGTCATTCAGGCGGTCAGTGAGACGTTCTGCCGCGCCTTCGATTTGCGGATCGATGCTGTGGCCGGTGTTTCCCTTTTTTCGCTTGGCGATGGTGAATGGAACAGACCGCAGTTGCGATCCTTGCTTGAGGCGACCGCCGATGGGCGCGCAGCAATCGTCGCTTACGAATTCGTCCTGAAGCGCGAAGGCAAGCCCGACCGCATCCTGATCCTTAACGCACACGCGCTGGACCATGATGGAAACGCTGCAATCCGGCTGGTACTTGCCGTCGCTGACATCACGGCATTGCGCGATTCCGAGCATGCGGTTCGCGCGCAGGTTCAGAAAAACGATGCGCTGGTTCGCGATAAGCAGGTCCTGATGCAGGAGTTGAACCACCGCGTGGCCAACAGCTTGCAGATTATCGCAAGCATCTTGATGCAGCGCGTGAAACGGTCCCAATCCGAAGAAACCCGCGATCACCTGCGCGACGCACACCACCGGGTCTTGTCAATTGCCACATTGCAACGTTTGTTGGCTTCAAACGCGAATGCCGATGTCGCTCTACGGCCCTACCTGACAGATCTTTGTGCCAGCATCGGCGCATCGATGATTGCCGATCCAGACATATTGACCCTGAATGTCACAGCCGATGAAAGTTTGATGAGTCCGGATCAATCGGTCAGTCTGGGGCTGATTATCACCGAACTGGCGATCAACGCACTCAAACATGCATTTCCCGATGCCGCTCAGCAAAACTGTCACATTGACGTGGCCTTTGCCGCCAGCACTTCAGGCTGGATCCTGACGGTATCTGACAATGGTTGTGGTATGTTGGAAAACCTTGCCAAGCCCAAAACGGGCCTTGGCACTGGCATTGTCCATGCACTTGCCGCGCAACTGGCCGCAACCGTCGATGTCGCCGACAACGCACCGGGGACCATTGTGTGCGTGCGCCACGTAGCGGTCGGTTCTGACGAGCCTTCGGTCAATTCGGGAACTTCCGTTTTGCACTCTTCTGTCAGGCGCTAGGCCCTTGGCACCAACATCGTTGCTCTCGGTTACGGGCATTCTTCGCTGGTATAGCTCTTGACGCCCGCGCCAGAACCGAAAGCCTTGCTCAGATCACTTTCGCTGACACATGCTGTCCTTTACGGACTTGGCGTCACCATCGGAGCCGGCATCTACGTGCTCGTGGGTGTTGCCGCCGGGCGCAGCGGCATGAATGCGCCTGTCGCCTTCCTGATTGCGGCACTGGCGATGGGCTTCACCGCTGCAGCCTTTGCCGAACTCGGCACGCGGATGCCAATCAGCGCCGGCGAAGCCGCCTATGTCGAGACAGCGTTTGATCGCAAATGGCTCGGCCTTATAGTCGGTCTGCTAGTGGTCGTAAACGCGGTCATTACCGCAGCCACCATAAGCTCGGGAAGCGCTGGCTATATTGCTGTCTTCGTTCCCCTGCCCGATGTCTGGATTATCATCGGGGTTGTTGTCGCGATGGGCGCGGTAGCCTGCATGGGCACAGCTCAATCCATTGCTTTTGCTGGGGTCATGACGCTCATCGAAATTGGCGGTCTGCTGCTGATTGTCGGTGCTGGATTGATTTCTGAAGACGCAGTTCTGACGCGCCTTCCCGAAATGATGCCGACTGGTGATCCCGCTTCGTGGATGGCAATCGGCGGGACCGCAGTCATCGCGGTATTTGCCTTTGTCGGCTTCGAGCATCTGGTCAACATCGCCGAGGAAATTAAAGAGCCAAGCCGGACGCTGCCACGCGCCCTGTTCCTGACGCTGGGTATCACGACAGTCCTCTACGTCCTCGTCATGTGGATCTCTGTCGTAGTGGTCCCGCCGCTGGAACTGGCGGCCTCAACCGCGCCATTGGCGACGGTCTTTATGCGCCTTACCGGTCTACCGCTGGTGACCATGAGCGCAATTGCGGTTGTCGCTACGCTCAATGGCATCGTCGTGAACATGATCATGATTGCCCGGGTGCTGTATGGGCTGTCCGCAAGGGGTAGCCTGCCAGAAGCCTTCGCCAGATTGGGAGCGCGAACAGGAGTTCCCTTGCTGGGAACAGTGGTCGGCGCCGGGGCCATTCTGGTGCTAGCGGTGGCAATTCCGCTTGGGGGTCTGGCCGACATTGCTGCGCGCGGAACGCTTCTGATTTTTACGATCATGAACGCTGCGCTGATCCGCATCAAAATGCGGAACCGATCCGTGCCAGCGGGCATCTTCGTTTGTCCGATGTGGGCCGCAGTTGGCGGGCTGACCTCCAGTATTGCGCTCTTGTTCTTCGCCATCGGTGCGTAGGTCGACGATCCCATCACTGAAGCAATACTGATCGTATCGTGTTCCATGCACTCAAAATCGCACACCACGGGCTGCCGATCACGATTACTCGCCGAGTACGACTCATGGATGGGCTGTCGAAAGACAAATTCTAGCTGGAAAGCCGTCGTTCGCCTGTTCTGCGGTAAATGACCGGAAAGTCCCAGGCCAAGTCCTTCGCCTTCCCCAAAAGCGTGATGAACAAAGGGCAGGAATCGATCACTGCAATCTGAAGCTCGAATGACTGAGTTTGCGGCGCTCGTGGTCAAAAGGCCTCTCGCCCCTCTGCAATGTTGAGCAGTTCGGAGAAAACGAATGTCGCCGGTGCGCGACCCGAAGCTGGCACCAGTTCGCGCAGCAGGCCATTATCACGTAGGTCACGGATGATCTTTCGCGCCGTTGCCGGTGGAATTTGAGCCGAAGCTATAAAATCCGGCGTCTGGAAGATCGGGCGCTGGAAGATCCAGTCGAGTGCGCGAACGGCAAATTGCGAGTGGGTGATTTCCACCACCCAGTCACGCTTGTCCTGATGAAGGGACAGGATCGCCTGCGCCTTCTGGGTGTTGGCTTCGGCCTGAGCGATGATGCCGCGCAGGAAGAAGGCCACCCATCCGCTCCAGTCATCGTCGCGGGAGACGGCGAGCATGCGATCGTAATATTCGTTGCGATTGGCCTCGAGATATTCCGAGAGATAGAAGTTCGGCCGCGAGAGCAACCCGTGGGCATAGAGGAAAAGGGGAATGATCAGCCGCCCGATGCGCCCGTTACCGTCGAGAAACGGGTGGATTGACTCAAACTCAGCATGAACGATGGCCAATTGCACCAGTCGGTCTGGCGCATCGGCGTGAATGTAGGCTTCCCAGCCCGCCATTGCGCCGTCGATGCGGTCGGCACCGGGTGGCACGAAGCGCGCCTGCTCAATGGTACAGCCGTCTGGCCCGATCCAGTTCGGGATGCGGCGGTATTCGCCAGGATCCTTGTGGCGGCCGCGGACGCCATCCATCAGCACACGATGAGTGGCTTTGATCAGCCGCTGCGATAGCGGAAGTTGTGTCATCAGGCTTTCCGCCTCGCGCAGGGCGGCGCGGTAGTTCAACACTTCGCGCGCATCGGCCTTCTTTGGCGTGCTCTCGTCAAACAGGTGGCCCTGAGCTTCAAACTCCAGAACCTCGCCCAGCGTCACCTGCGTTCCCTCGATCTTGCTGGACAGCACAGCTTCGCGGGCGGTCAGCGGTGACAGCAGGATATCGGGATTGGGGATGCCTGCGAGGACGCCCTCATACCGCGCGATCGCGGCATTGGCGGGCCCGACCAGCGGAAACAGTACGCCAAGGTCAAGCGCGGCAGGCGGAAAGCATCCTTCGTGATAGGCAACAGGCAAATGGCGTCTCCGTCAGGCCATCATGGGCGGGCAAGCGCGAGTCACACGCGGCCTTTTGATGTTTGTCTATCGAAGGCTACACCATTTGATGATCGTGAAATAGGGTTTTGCTTACACCAAACTGTGTTGGTGTTCACAGGCGATCATCAAATCCGCTGGCGTTATCTCGTTTCAAATGGAGAGAGGGATCGGGTGGATGCTCCCGTTCCCTGAACTGGCCGCGATCGGGCGGGCGGCCATCGGTCGCTCAATTATTGCGACCACCTCTTGAACCTACGGCAAGTTACGACGGACGATTGTTGGCGTTGTCGCGAGTTCGCCGATGGTAGATGTCTTCGTCCAAATGCTTGGAATAGCTCGGGCCATTTGCCAGCGGGAGTGTTGGATGGACCGTATCGGACGGCTTCAATAAGTTCGATAAGTAAGCCGAACGTAGGCCGTGCCCGGAGAGCGCCGCTTGGGTGATTCGGCTGATATCGCTGAACGGACGTAATTGCCGTCGCGCGATGGTGCGGATGGCACACAAGCTGGCAGATGCGGTGGAATCTATAGTGATGTTAGATGAGTTTACAGAAAAGCGATAAACTGCGTTAACCTGCTTATGGATAGACGCTGAAACCCCTTTGCGCCAGGCGCTGGTACTCGGCCGCCCGGACTCGCTGGTCGTGCCCCGCTGATCGAGGATGCGGCTGTAGCACTGAATTGTATCCGCAACGGACGCGCGGCGCGCAGCCTGATTTTCTATGGCTAGGGCGGCGTGGACAAGACCGTTCTGCTGACGACGCGCGTCGCTAACAAAAGATTCGAAATCGCGCTCGATTTCGAGGTGAAGCCGGGGTTGGCCGAAAGTAGGGACTTGGAATCCGATCTCGCCGAACTGATCTGCGTAGCGGGCGAGGCGGCGAAAGAACACGGCACTACTTTTGTGCTCGCCATCGATGAACTGCACTATGTGCCCGAAGAGGAACTGGCCGCACTGATCAGCGCACTGCACCGCGCAAACCAGTTGCAGTTGCCATCACGCTGGTGGGGGCAGGTCTGCCGCAACTCCTCGGCCAGATGGGCCCGGCCATATCCTATGCCGAGCGCCCGTTCGCCTTTGTGCCTCTGGGGCCGCACCGGTCGGATGACCTTGCCGAAGTGCTGGGTATGAAAGAGAACAGCGTGGCACCGACACGCAGCAGCCTGATCCGCAAGGGCATGTTCTACAGCCCCGCGCACGCCGTTCGGACAGCGTCATGCAAATCACGCTGGTGCAGCAGCAGCGCAAGGCTTGCCCACTTCGTCTCACTCTGCAAAACTCGGCCTTGCGATAACCCGACCACTCCTGCCGCAAGGGGTATTGTCGGATGATAAGATGTTGCGTTCACGTTCTCGCGGCTTGTTTTGTCACTGCCTTTTCTACTGGACCAGTCGGTGCTCGCGAAGCCGTCCGTCAGTCATTTACCGGACACACCAAGGCCGACCAGGCTTTCGCGCTTCTCGATGTGGCACGCTCGCAGGGCAGCGCGGAGCGATCAGCGCCATCGGTAAATCCGGTGAGGCAGCTGGGTATGGTTGAGGACGCGCTGTGGAGTCCATCACCCTTTCGGACATCGGCATTGGCACCGGGATCGGACAGGGCTTGTGGGCTGGCCGGCATTTCACAGCAAAATGGGCATTCGCGGATCGTCCGGATCCGGCGCGCGCGCTTGCTCCCGATTGTGGCATCGACAGCCTGCGCAGAAGGCGTGCCGGTTGCGCTGCTTGACGCGCTGATCATACAGGAAAGCCGCTACAATTCGGCAGCGGTTAGTCACCGGGGCGCGATTGGCTTGACCCAGTTGATGCCAGGCACAGCGACTGCACTGGGCGTCGTCAACCCCTGGAACGCCCTGCAGAATCTCAAGGGCGGTGCGCGTTACCTGAAGCAGCAACTCGACGCTTTTGGACGCTATGACCTTGCACTTGCAGCTTACAATGCCGGCCCTGGGCAGGTTCGGCGGCATAAAGGGGTTCCGCCATTTCGCGAGACGCGTGACTACGTCGGCAGCGTGCTGGGTATTCTGCTTGGGGGCCGGGCCCCCGCAGCCCTGATTTTGGCTGAGGCGAAGAGGCCCGCGACAAAAGCCAAACAGGCGGAACTCATGAGTTTCTCGGTCAGGCCGGTCACCTCGACGCCGCAATGACCCGAACGCGAAACTTGGGTCAGGAGCGTTACAATGCAGCTGAACGGGCCTCTTCAACGCGCGCGTGGTGCGCGACAAGCGCCTGGCAAATCCGGTCCGCGATCGCGGCGCACAGGCCGGGACGCATTGGTTCGAACGCGCAATCGAGCGCAGCCTCATGCCGTTCGGCCGCCCCTTTGAGAGCGCGGCAGACATTGGATAGATTCAGCCCAAGTGTGTCGAAGTAGCTTTCGCTGTCCCCGAATACTTCAAGCGCAATCACGACACGCACAGGATCGATCTCGAGGTATCGTACCAAAGCGTCAATCTCCTGCGAGCACAGCGTGGCCGCAGCCAGGCGCTCTCGAAATCCTTGCCGACGGCGGATGGCGCCGGCCTCGCACAGATGGCGCAAGCTCAGATCGCGGCGACCGATTTCGCGGGCGATGATGGCGCAAAGCCCTTGCATCAGTGTCATCGGTGAGCTCACGGAATCCGCGTAATCATTTCTGGCAAGCATGGTCATGCGCCCCCCGGGTGCGGTCCGTGTGCGCGCAATGTGCCGCAGGTCCGCCAGGTCAGAAATTGCCCAACCGCATGGCTTCCGGCTATTCCCGGAAAAGGGGTATTGTCGGCGGCGGCGGGGTGTTGGGGCAGGTTGATCACGCGCTTCAAGCACTCCGCGCGATTCGATCAGCAGTGGCCCACTCTGGTCTGAATTGGATCCGTGCTGGAATGCCAGTTGCACCGTGCCGGTCGGGATTTGGACCGGTGTGGCGTGCATTGCGCACAGCACTGGCATCAACCTGTCCCGGGATGGCGTCGGAGCTGCACCGCGGCGCATGCTGCGCAGCATTTTTTCTGTTCCTCCGATCTCCACGCGTTGCCGGACAAGGCCGGAGTGAGGCTTTCTGAGTGGGCGGACCAACAGCCGCACAACTTTATCAGGAGGTATCGAAATGGACATCAGGAAGCTTGGCGGCGCGGTGCCGTCATCGGTGCAATCCTTGGCGCTGGCGGCGGCGATCGCGACAGCAGGAACGGTACTTGGTGCGGACGCTGCCTTTGCAGGCACCGATGCGACGTTTAACACCGCGCTCACCAAGTTTTCGGGCTTCCTGCAAGGGTCGGGCGGCAAGATCATCACTGTGCTCTCACTCGCCGGCGGCATTGTCGGCCTTGCTTCGGGCCGGTTCTCGCTGGGCCAGGTCGCGATCCCCGTCGGCGTCGGCGTCGGCGCGGGCACCGGCATTCCGATTGTCACTTCGACCGTCACGGCAACGATCTGAGACGGCGACCAGCGCGCCGGCCTCCATCCCCCGAACGGCGCGTCAACTGACGGTGGGCAGACCCATGGACCGCTTCACGATCCCCAGGCATCTCGACGATCCCGAACTGATCGGATTTTGGACGCTCGACGAGTTCCTCGTCATGTTCATCCCGTTTGTCTGGGGCGTCCTGACGCAGCATGTTGTCATCGGCCTGATTTGTGCGGTCGGAACGTGGTTCGGTTATCGCAAATTGAGAGCTGGACGATCGATGTCGTGGGTTCTCCACGCAGGCTACTGGCATTTGCCGGGGGCGTTTTTCGGTCTCAGGGTTTGCCCGCCGTCCCACTTGCGCTTGATGGCCGGCTGACATGGAACTTCAACATGCCCATGTCAGCGCCCAGCGCATCCTGCGCCAGCGCAATGCGCTGGCACTCGCATCGCTGACGTTCGGGGTCCTCGCGATCGCCGGGGTTTTCATGGCGTTCAGCCGTGACCGCGAGGTGATCCTGATGCCCATTGTGCATTCGCCGCTGACGGTCAGCAGTGCCGGTGTTTCGAAAGAATACCTCGAGGCGGTCACACGCGACACGGCGCTGCTCGTGCTCAACCGCTCTCCCGAAACGCTCGACTACTGGATGACCAGTATTCTGGAGCTTGCCGACGACCAGGCCCGGGGAGGGCTCAAGCGCGATCTGATGAAGGTCGTTACCGAGCAGCAAGGTTCGCAGATCACCCAGTTCTTCACGATTGACTGGCTGAGGACCGATCCCGAGGCGCTGACGAGCGAAGTTGGCGGCGTACTTCACACCGTGGCGGGATCGAAGGAGGTGAGCGCCCAGCACCGGGTGTTCCGGTTCGTGTGGAGCTTCAGCGGCGTTTCGCTGCGCTTGCGAGGGTTTGGCATGACCGAACGGACGGAGTCCGAAACATGATTTACGCGAGTTCGCCCGGCGTCTGGACGGGCCTGGTTTCGGCCGGATCAGACCATGCCAGACAGGCCTTGCGCCTTGCCCGGCACGAATGTGGTGCCCGCTTTATCGCGGCGGCGGTGCTGGTCCTGCCGCAAGCCGCCCATGCCGACCAGAACCTCCTCGTTGCCGACAATGGCCAGGTCCAGTGCGATGCCTCGCTCAAGGACCTCACGCGAATCTCGTTGAAGAACGACCAGTTCGCTTCGGTGTCCAAAGTATCGACGGGCAATTCGTCCGAGGACTTCTCGGTGGTGGGCGAACCGGTCCGCGGCGACATCTATTTGTCGGTGCCCGAAGGTTTTGCGCG
>Ga0209066_10006233_pt1 | contig 12246 bp, 10 predicted proteins | sample All_14_2_FD_187198 | JGI IMG/M metagenome (GOLD analysis project Ga0209066, IMG submission 187198) | Freshwater microbial communities in response to fracking from Pennsylvania, USA - Allegheny Zone_MetaG_DW_15 (SPAdes) (version 2) ...
AGTTCATGCACTACAAGGCCGCATGGGCATGTGGACAAGCCGCTCTGCGACTTGCCCACATGCCCACACGGCGCTACGACCACCACCGATTGTCGCCGTTGGTTTCCACACGAAACGACGAGGGGCCATTTCTCACAGACGGGCTTAAAAGTGCAAATGCCATTTTGAAAATGGATTTCATTGTCAAGGCCATGATAACAATATCAATGTCTGGAATTGTTTATGCCCTGATTGATTTTTTCCGATCTTGGTTCTACTGTGATCGAGCCTTACGACTAGAAGCAGATGTATTACCCATCTTCGAAAAAGAATTTATCCGCAGCAAAACCATTCGAGTTTTATCAAGCAAAGGTGAGGCGAGCAAGACCAACTTCATCAACATGCTTAAGCATCAAGAGGCAGGGGGATCCCGCATCACTACAAAGGTTCTACTTAGAGGCGATGACTCAAAGCCCAGCAGAGCCCATGACCTAGAAAACCAAATGAGAACGTGGCATGAGGACATAGACATTCAGTCACAAAACAGGACTTACCCGATAGAGACAAAATTCTCTATCTACAAGTCTCAGGTTATGCTATCTGGCTATATATTTGACGACCGTTGCGCAATATTGTCATGGTATTCAAAAATAGATGACAAACGTCGATCCAACCCTGGCATGCCTAGATTTGTCATCTACTCAGAAATAAGCGGCGCCCACAAAGAAATTGTTTCACAAGCGATCAAAATGTTTGATGAGCACTTTGAACAAGGAAAAGTCCCATGAGCGCGGCCATCATATTCGACCTCGACGGAACGCTATACGACTCGCGCCTGCTCGATATAGAAAATGAAAACGCGGCAATTGCCTCAATTGAAGAAAAATTCCACATCACACCAGATCAAGCCAGGACACTACTAGGAACCAAAAGGCAATCGTTGGCAGGCAAAACCTCTATTTCTCAAGCAATTAGAGAGCTAGGAGTTGAGGATGCAGATTTTAAGCGCAACCAGTTAAAATACATGCAACCCGAGCAACACCTGTCTCGAGATGATCAACTCGTTTCCTATATTAGACTCCTAAAGAAGAGTTATAAGAAAGTGCTTTTAACAAACACAAGACGAGAGGTAGTTGATCGAATAATTGCCATCCTTGGATTTTCGCAAGATGATTTCGATTTAATAGTAGCCGGAGGCGATGGATATACACCAAAACCCAGCACTGAAACTTTAGCCAAAATCCTCGCAATGGTAGGCAGCGAAGCGACTTCCAGCTTTTCCGTTGGTGATCGATGGCTGGTCGATCATCAGCCAGGCATTTCACTCGGAATAAGACCTGTTCAAATCACATGCCGGACTGATTTAATACAGTGGCTAGCAGGAATGACACAGGGCATTTAAGGGCGTTTTTAGCGCACTCCGAGCAAGCCTGAGGCAATACTATCTTCGGACTCGTAAAGCACGTGTTATTCGTATAGCTGCACGAAAGCTTGGCCATCAAGCCACTTTAATCGGCACCACTTTCGCCCCCCGCCTCAACGCCGCCAGATGATCAGCCCAAGCCTGCATCATCACCCGCCGCTCCGGCAAATACGTCGCGTGGTTATATGCAGCACTGACCGCATTGCGCTCCTGGTGCGCCAACTGCAACTCGATCACATCGTGCCGAAAGCTCAGCTCATGCAGCATGGTGGACGCGATGCTGCGAAAGCCATGCCCTGTCATCCGGTGCTTGAAACCCATGCGCTCCAGCGCTTGCAGGATGGTGTTGTTCGACATCGGCTGCTCGTGGTTACGCTGACCCGGAAACACCAAATCGCTCAAGCCCCGCAGCTCATGCAAGGTGGCCAGCACCTCCACCGCCTGCGTTGACAAGGGCACGATGTGCGGCGTCCGCATCTTCATGCGCTCCGCCGGTATCCGCCACTCGGCTGCCTCAAGGTCAAACTCACCCCAGCGCGCCGCAATCAACTCGCCCGTGCGCACAAAAGTCAAAGCCATCAGTTGCATCGCCAGCCGTGTGTGCGGCGTGCCCTGGTAGGAGTCGATCTTGCGCAACAGCGTTGGCACTTCCTTGCCGTCCAGGCGGGCATAGTTCGTCTTCTTGCGCGCCTTGAGTGCATCCCCTGGCCTCACGTCAGCACCTGGGTTGCGTTCGATGATGCCGTGGGCCACGGCGTACCTGAACACCTGATTGCAGGTCTGCAGCGCCCGCTTGGCAATGTCCAAAGCCCCACGGCTTTCAATCGCCTTGGCCATCGCCAGCAGTTGTGGCGCCGTGATGTCGGCAATGGGCTTGTTGCCCAGCGCCGGGAACACATCGGCCTCCAGGCGCCGCATCACGTACTCGGCATGGCGGGCCGTCTTCGGGCCGCGCCAGTGCTCAAACCAGACCCGTGTCACGGCTTCAAAGGTCGTGCCCATGCGCACACGCACGGCCAGCCTGGCATCGAGCTTGGACTGAACGGGGTCCACGCCATCCAGCAGCTTCTTGCGGGCCTCGTCGCGGGCTTGGCGGGCCTGTGCCAGCGTGACCGCCGGATAGGTGCCAATGGCCAGGCGCTTCTCTTTGCCACCGATGCGGTACTTCCAGCGCCAATGCTTGCCCCCAGCAGGCAGGGCCTCCAGGTAGAGGCCGCCGCTGTCGGCATAGCGTTCACGGGCCTTGCCTTCAGGGCAACGCGCATTCTTGCAAGAGGCGTCGGTAAGGGGCATGTGGGGGACTTTTGGCTGGCACAGCTGGGGGACTGCGGATAAGTCCCCCAAATAGTCCCCCAATTTGCCCGGGCTGTCAAAGGACGCCATGGGACGCTAAAACGCAAAAAGCCCCGCGAGTTCAATGACTTGCGGGGCTTTCGCGTGGCAACTGGGGTCCTTATGGGACGCCATGAAACCTAGTTCTGGCGGAGAGGGCGGGATTCGAACCCGCGGTGGGGATAAACCCACACACGCTTTCCAGGCGTGCGACTTAAACCGCTCATCCACCTCTCCGAAGCCCGCTATTGTAGCAAGGATTTCACTCAGTTCAGCGCGACCTTCTTGCCGTCCTTGTAGGCGTAAAGCGTCATGGCCGGGTTCTTCAACTCGCCATTGGGCTCGAACGCCACTTTGGCCGTCACGCCCTGGTAGGCCGCTTCACCCAGCTTGGGGCCATAGACCTTCGGGTCCGTCGAGTTGGCCCGCTTCATGGCGTCAACCAGCACCATGGTGGCGTCATAGGTGTAGGGCGAATAGACCTGGTACTGGCCAGGGAACTTGGCGTCGTACTTGGCGCGCCAGGCCTTGCCGCTGGGCAGCTTGTCCAGCGAAGCGCCACCCACGGCGCACACCACATTGGCCAGCGTCTTGGCGCCGCTGGACAGTTCCATGAGCTTGTCCGTGCAGATGCCATCACCGCCAAACAGGTAGGCCTTGTTCAAGCCCAGTTGCTGCATCTGGCGCAGCATCGGGCCGGCCTGCGGGTCCATGCCGCCAAAGAAAATGCCGTCGGGCTTTTTGCTCTTGATGGCCGTCAGGATGGCCATGAAGTCCACGGCCTTGTCGTTGGTGTACTGCTGGCTGACCACCTCGATGCCCTGCTCTTTCGCGACCTTGGCAAACACCTCGGACACGCCCTTGCCGTAAGCCGTGCGGTCGTCAATGATGGCGACCTTCTTGAGCTTGAGTGTGTTCTTGGCGTAGGTGGCCAGGCCGGCGCCCAAGGCGTTGTCGTTGGCCAGCAGGCGGAACACGTTCTTGTAACCCAGCTGCGTCAGTTCCGGGTTGGTGGCCGATGGCGTCACCATCGGCAGGCCGCACTGGTTGTACACCTTGGACGCCGGGATGGTGGTGCCTGAGTTGAGGTGGCCCACCACGCCATTGACCTTGGCGTCACACAGCTTCTGGGCTGCCGCCGTGCCCTGTTTCGGGTCAGCGGCATCGTCTTCAGCCACCAGTTCGAACTTGACCTTCTTGCCAGCGATGACCAGCCCTTGCGCATTGAGCTCGTCCACGGCCATGCGGGCACCGTTTTCATTGTCGCGACCGTAGTGCGCCTGCGCGCCGGACACTGGCCCGACATGCCCGATCTTGACCACCGTCTGGGCTTGCACGCCTGTTGCCGTTGTCAGCACACACACCGTCGCGGCGGCCAGCGCCACACCACGCACACCCGTGATCAAAACAGATCCAGCCTTCATGTCGACCTCAATATGGATTGGTTAGGAAAAAGAAACGCCTTGGGCACGCTCAACGCTGACGCAGCTTGGCCACTTCCTGGGCCACTGAACGCGCCACCACGTCGCGCATGGTGCTGCTGAGCTCTTCACGCAGATCCCGTACCAGGGCTTCGCTGTGCCGCGCCAGGATAGGCGAGATGGCTTCGCGCAAACGAAAGTCCAGCATGCCGTCCAGTTGTCGCTGCACATCGCCCAGCACCTTGGCTGTCAGCTGGGCTTCGTTGATCTCAGGCACAGGCGGCGCCACCGGGGTGGGACCGGGCACCGGCACAGGCCGGGTCGCCATGGCCACAGGCTCAGGCACAACGGACTGCAGAACCGGCAGGTCGACCACCGGCAGCGAAGGCAGCACCACCGTGCTCATGGGCGTCCAGTTGGATGGGGCCTGGCTGGACTGCAGCCCGGAGGTCACGATCGGTGCGGCAGCTGGCGAGCCCACGGCTGGCGCAGCCGGGCGCGGCGTGTTGTTCATGCCCACGTCGGCCACAGGTGTCGGGCTCAGCAACTCGATCACCTCGGTGAGGGTGGGCACCTGCGCGGGGTTGGGGTGTGCAAACTGGTTCATTCTTTGACCTCATGCGGCTGGACTTGCCAACCCAGCGCCGCGTAAGCCTTCCAGCGCTGGCGACCCAACTGGCGGTCTTCAGGCTCGTTGCTCACGATGTCGAACAGGCGCTCGAAGCGGTCCATGGCAGGCGGCATGGCTTGCCCGATATTGACCAGGATGCCCCGTTCGCCCGGGGCTGTAGCAGGGTCTGCCGCCAGCCAGATCGGCGTGTCGTTCAAACGGGCCGGCAGGGCCTGGTTGGCGGGCGCCAGCACGTGAGGCACGAACTCTTGCTCGTCAAACACCCACAGTTGTTTGTCCAGTGTGCGCAGGGACGCCGCGTCACCGGTCACCACCACCCGCGCGCCGGCACGGTAGGCCTTGCGCAGCAGGCGGCAGGCGTAAGCCAGCTTGTCGCCCGCGCCGTGGTGGAACTCGACCTTGCCGGTGGACATGGCTCAGCCCTTGGCTGCAAGCGACTTTTTGGCCGCTGGCTTGCGGCGCACGGCTTTGGTCGCCACGGGTTTGTCTGCGGCCTTTTTGGGCAAGGGGGCGATGGCATCCTTGCCAGCAGCAGCCTGGTCCAGCACGAAGCGCGTCAACAAACCCACCGGGCGACCGGTACCGCCCTTGGCACCGCCCGACTTCCAGGCAGAGCCGGCGATGTCCAGGTGCGCCCAGCGGTAGGCCTTGGTGAACTTGCTCAGGAACACCGCCGCCGTGTTGGCGCCACCTTCGCGCCCACCCACATTGCCCATGTCGGCAAAGTTGCTCTTGAGCGACTCGCCGTACTCTTCGTCCAGTGGCATGCGCCAGGCCGTGTCCTGTGTCTGCTGACCCGCGCTAAGCAGCGCCTGCGCCAGGGCCTCGTCGGCCGAATACAAGCCGCTGTGCACATGGCCCAGGGCCACCACGCACGCCCCGGTCAGGGTCGCGATGTTGACCACGGCCGCGGGCTTGAAGCGCTCGGCATAGGTCAGCGCGTCACACAGAATCAGGCGGCCTTCGGCATCGGTGTTGAGCACCTCGATGGTCTGACCCGACATGCTGGTGACCACATCACCCGGCTTGGTCGACGCGCCGCTGGGCATGTTCTCGCAAGTGGGCACCAGGCCGATCAGGTTGATTTTGGGCTTGAGGTCGGCCACGGCGCGGAAGGTGCCCAGCACGCTGGCGGCGCCGCCCATGTCGAACTTCATCTCGTCCATGCCGGCGCCAGGCTTGAGCGAAATGCCGCCCGTGTCAAAGGTGATGCCTTTGCCCACCAGCACCACAGGCGCCTGGCTGGCCGCGGCGCCCACATAGCGCAGGATGATGAACTTGGGCGGCTGGGCCGACCCGTTCGTGACGGACAGAAACGAGCCCATGCCCAGCTTTTCAAGGGCAGGACGGTCGAGGACCTCGGCCTTGATGTGCTTGAACTCGCGCGCCAGGCGCTTGGCCTCGCTGGCCAGGTAGCTTGGCGTGCAGTAGTTGCCAGGGCGGTTGCCCAGTTCACGGGCCAGGGTCACGCCCTCGGCCACGGCCTGGCCTTGCGACAGACCCATCTTGACAGCGGCAGCGTCTTCAGGCGCGCTGAGCAAGGTCACCTTCTTGAGGGCACCGGGCTTGGGCGCGCTGGGTTTGGTGTGGCGGTACACATAAGCGGCGTCGGCCACACCCAGCACCAAGGCCTGGGCATGGTCCGCCGTCAAGGCAAAGCCTTGCGCACCGGCCACCGCCACATGCGCAGCGCCCAGGTCTTTCAACTGGCCCAGGCCCTTGAGCACCGCGCCCTTGAAGGACTTGGCAGACGCGTCCGACGCGGCCAGCAACACCAGGCGCGCGGCCTTGACGCCCGCAGGACGGTGCACATACAAGGCCCGACCGCTTTTGAGCGCGAAGTCATCGGCGGCGATGGCGTCCTTGATCAATTTGTCCAGCACGGGATCGGCTGTCGAGGCCAGTTCACTGGTGAGCACGAGCAACAAGGCGTCGGCGGTGACCTGTGACAAAGCGGGCCCTTGAGCCAAGGATGAGCGGTAGTCCATGCAGCGCACGTCCATAATGGACGGATTGATTTGATCTGACCAATGTTATTCGATTCCTCCGTGCGCCGAGAACTCTGGCGCAGCTTTATCGGCACGCTGGTGGTGCTGCTGACCGTGTTGCTGACCATGGTCCTCATCCGCATCCTCGGCCAGGCGACCAAGGGTGCGTTTGCGCCTGCCGATGTCAGCCTGATACTGAGCTACACCGTGATCGCACAATTGCCCGTGTTGCTGGCACTGGCGCTGTTTGTGGCGGTGGTCACCGTGCTCAGCCGCCTGTGGCGCGACAGCGAAATGGTGGTGTGGCAAGTCAGCGGTGCCAACCAGTTCAGCTTCGTGCCCCCCTTGCTGCGCATGGCCTGGCCCGTGATCGCCCTGGTGGCATTCAGCACGCTGGTGGCCCGGCCCTGGGCGCAAAGCCAGACCCAGGTGCTCAAGTACCGCTACGAAAAGCGCTCGGACATGGCGCGCGTGGCGCCCGGTCAGTTTCAGTCTTCGGCTGATGGCAAGCGGGTGTTCTTCATCGACAGCCACAGCGATGGCCAGCAAACAGGCAAGAACGTCTTCATGGTGCTGACCGACAAGGACGTGGAGTCCGTGGTCACCGCCCGCGAAGGCCGGATCAGCATTGAAGAGGGTCGGCGCCTTCTGGTGCTCAGCCAGGGCGAGCGCATCCAGACGGACCTGCGCACAGGCGAAAAGAACCTCTCGCGCTTTGAGACCGCACGCATCCACGTCGGTGATGTGGTTGACCCGCAAAAGCTCTCGCCTGATGTGCGGTCCATGTCCACGCCCACGTTGATGCTGATCCGACACCGCGATGCCGAAGGTGAACTGGTGTGGCGTCTGGGCTTGATCTGGGCGACGCTGAACATGGTGCTGGCGGGTTTGAGCCTGGCTGCGGGCAATGCCCGGCGCAACAGCAGCTGGAATCTGGTTTACGCCCTGCTGGTGTTTGTCGTGTACTTCAACTTGCTGAGCCTGAGCCAGACCTGGGTGGCCAAGGGACAACTGAAGTGGGATGTCGCCCTGCTGCTGGTGCACGGCAGCCTGAGCCTGGGTACCTTGTTCGTGATCTGGTGGCGTGATGGCGCGGTGATGTGGAGGAAGCGCTCATGAAAACGGTGCGTCGCCTGATTTTCAGAACGGTGATCAACCACGTGAGCCTGGTTGCCCTGGCCTTTTCTGCGCTGTCCTTTTTCATCGACTTTGTGGATGAACTGCAGGAGCTTGGTCAGCATCAATACACCTTGCTGGATGCACTGTGGACTTGCCTGCTGCTGCAAGGCCAGCACATTTACGACCTGTTCCCCATCGCCTTGCTCATCGGCGGCATCCTGGCGCTGGCCCGCATGGCGCAGACGTCGGAGTTCACCATCCTGCGCACAGGCGGCCTGGGCCCTGGGCGCGCGCTCGGCTTGCTGGGCATTCTGGGTGTGAGCGCGGCGCTGCTGATGGTGCTGATCGGCAACTGGTATGTGCCTTGGTCAGAACAACAGTTGAGCCTGCACCGCGCCCAGTTCAGCAAACTGCAGGGGCTGAGCCTGGGCCGCAGTGGCGCCTGGTTGCGCGAGCGCCGTGAGTTGCCGGGTGGCGCGGTGCACAACATCACGGTCAATGTCGGCACAGCCAACAGCCAGGGTGACTTCGGCCTGGTCCGCATTTTCGAGTTCGACGATCAAGGTCGCCTCTTGCGCAGACTGGCCGCCCGGCAGGCCAAGGTCGAGCCCAAAGGCAATGCCGCCCTCGCGACCGGCTCCATCTGGCATCTGCGCGACGTGGTGGATACGCAATGGCTATCGCACGACTTGCTGGGTGAACAAGCCGCGCTGCAAGGGCGCCAGGTCATCGCCGAACAAAAGCGCCCCGCGCTGGATTGGGACAGCAGCCTGACCCCGCTGGTGGTGTCAGCATCTGTGCTGCCACCCGAGACCATGTCAACGGCCTCGTTGTGGCGCTACACCAAGCACCTGGCCACCAATGCCCAGGCTGCCCAGCGCTACGAAATCGAGTTCTGGAAAAAGACCTTCTACCCGCTGGTGTGCCTCGTGATGGTGGCGCTGGCCCTGCCCTTTGCCTATTTGCATGCGCGCAGTGGGGGCATGAGCCTGAAGATTTTCGGGGGCATCATGCTCGGTATCAGCTTTGTGCTGATCAACCACATCTCCAGCCACCTGGGCCTGCTTCACCAATGGCAACCCTGGCTGGCAGCGGCAGCCCCCAGCCTGGTCTATCTGCTGTTGTCCATGAGCGCCTTCGTCTGGCTCGTACGTTACCGTTGACACCATGAACCCATCCGGCATCCTCTTGTTTGCACACGGCGCGCGCGACCCGGCCTGGGCACAACCCTTTGAAGCGGCTGCCCAGGCCCTTCGAGCCAGGGCACAGGCTCAAGGGCAGGAGGTCATCCTGGCCTTTCTGGAGTTCATGTCGCCCGGCATCGTCGACGCAGGCCGTACGCTGGCCGACAAGGGTTGCAAACAGGTGACCGTGGTGCCCCTGTTTCTGGGCGCCGGTGGCCATGTGCGCAAGGACCTGCCTCGCCTGGTCGGCGAACTGAGCGACCTCTACCCCGACGTGCGGTGGACACTCAGCCCGGCCGTGGGCGAAACCGACATCCTCATACAGGCCCTGGCTGATGCAGCCTGGGCCCTCGCCCAAGCCCAGCCATGAACCTGCACCAGTTCCGGTTTGTCTACGAGGCGGCCCGCCGCAACCTGAACCTGACGGAGACCGCCAAGGCCCTGCACACCTCGCAGCCCGGCATCTCCAAGGCGATCCTGGAGCTGGAAGAAGAGTTGGGCGTGGACATTTTCGTGCGCCACGGCAAACGACTCAAACGCATCACAGAGCCTGGCCAGCATGTGCTCAAGTCGATTGACGTGATCCTGCGCGAGCTGGGCAACCTCAAGCGCATTGGTGACGAATACGCCTTGCAGGATGCCGGCACCCTGTCCATCGCCACCACCCACACGCAAGCACGCTACGTGCTGCCAGAGCCCGTGGCGGCCTTGCGCAAGAAGTTTCCCAAGGTGTCGGTGAGCCTGCATCAGGGCACGCCGGAGCAGGTTGCACAGATGGTGCTGGACGAAACGGCTGACATCGGCCTGGCCACGGAGTCGCTCAGCGACTTTGCCGAGCTGGTCACCTTGCCCTGCTACGAATGGCAGCACGTGGTGGTCATGCCGGCAAATCACCCCTTGGCACTGGTGCCGCGGCTCACGCTCGAACACCTGGCCGCCGAGCCACTGATTTCGTATCACCCTTCGTTCACCGGGCGCAAACGCATTGACCTGGCTTTCGCCCAACGAGGCCTCAAACCCAATGTGGTGCTGGAGGCCATCGATGCGGACGTGATCAAAACCTACACGCGCCTGGGTCTGGGCATCGGGCTGGTGGCCGAGATGGCCGTCAAGGACGACCCGAGCATGAGCACACCCGGCAGCGAACTGGTTTGGCGCCCCATGGGGCATCTGTTTGGCCCGAACATGGCCCGGCTGGCCTTCAAGCGTGGGGCCTACCTGCGTCAGTTCGTGCTGTCGTTCGCCGAGCTGATTTCAGACCGTTTGAGCCGCGCCTTGATTTTGCAGGCCATCCAGTCGCCGGCCACCAGCCAGGCCAGCGGCCAGTCAGGCAGCGACTACGGCTTGTGAGGCGCCTCGGGTGCCTGCAGGTCATCCAGGTGCAGATCCAGGCTCATGCTCGGACGCGCCTCTGGCAAGGCCTTGATGGGGCGCGTGGCCATCAGTGGCGCCCCGCTGTCGCCGTGCACAGACTCGACCGGCTCATTCGCGGACAGGTCCAGCACAGGCAGAAGCAGATCCACACTGGTGCGGTCCTGCACCTCGCGCTCGGACAGGTCCCGGGCAACGGCATACAGGAACAACAACTCGCGGTAGGCCGGCAACTCGAAGGTGTCCTCGCCGCTTTCCGGACGGGTCAAGGACTTTTCAAGCACCGCCATCGCCTTGATTGGTGAAGGCCACAGATCCTGAAGGCGCTCGACCACGCCAGGGTAGTCAGCCAGCGCATGCCCTTGCTGCAGGTCAGATTCCCAAGCCGGCGCATACGCGTTGAACCGCTTGTTGAACTCGGCTTGAACCCGCTCGTAAGCAGCGCGCTTGCCAACCCGACGGTAAATGTCCATCAGCTTCAGGAAGGGCAAGGGGCTGGCACCCGTCGTGTTTTGCACGTGACCTTCAAGCAGGTCAATGGCCGCATCATCCTGGCCCAGCACCACGAAAAATTCAGCCTGCTGCTCCAGGTCGATCAGCTCTTCAACGGACACCTCTCGCAAGGGCTCGTCGTTGCTCACGGTGATGGCCGTCGGCGCGGTAGGGGCACTACCCAGACCTGGAGGCGGTGCATCAGGCACCAGATGGTGCAGGTGAGCATGACCTGGATGGCGCGAACTCACCGTATCGTCGCTGTCAGCGGACGAACCAGGCGCCAGGTGCACGAACTCTGCCGTGGTGTTGCCCAGTTCGGAATCGCCAGCGTCATCGGGCTCGATTGGCTGCACGCCTGACTGAGACTGCCACCAGGACTCGGACTGCGACTTGTTGGCGCGCAACTGCTTGTACAGATACGCTGCCAGCGCCAATGCACCCAGCGCGATCAAACCCAGCAGCATCAGCCACTTGCCCGAGCCAGAGGCTGATTCGGCCTGCTGCACACGGGCCTGCAGTGCAGCCACTTTCTCTTGCGCTGCCACGCTCTCTTGCTTGAGCTGGGCCAGACGCTGCTCCAGTTCCTGCAGGCGCGTGCGGTCCTTCGCCATTTGCTCGGGCGAGGCGTTCATGGCCAGCCACAGGGCTGCCGCCACCTGCCGGCGCGCGAGCAGGTCTGGCGACTGATCATCGGCCTCGGTCGCCGACGCCAATGTGGCCGCCATGCGCAGATCGGGGATGGACAGCGCCTCGGCCTCGACAGGGTCCAGCACAAGGCGTCCCGCCTCCACAGGCGCGGCTTTGATCACGGCAGGGGTCTTGCGTTTGCTTGCCCCATCCCGCTTGTTTGGCGACCTGTTCGACAGCGCGGCGTCACTGTGCACGGCGGTCGCTGCCAGAGCCAGGCTGGGTGCCCTGCTGAAAACCTGCTCGGTGGGCCTGGCACTGGCCGGCTGCTTTCTGATGACTGGGGCGCGGCGTGGCTGCATGGCCGCCGACAGCGCACTGGGCTGCCCCACCACACTGGATGCCGGCAAAGTTGCCGCAGCAATCGCCTGACCGACATCAACCGGCGCGGCCTCATTCACCTGCGGCATGGCCATCCCGGGCGGGTCGGCCAAAGCCACAAACTTGCGGGTAATGCGGGCCTTGCAGCCTGCAGCCAGGTAAACCGTGACGACAGGCTCATTGATCAGGGCCGTGGTGCTGACCTTCAGGGTGTATTCGCCCCCTCTGCCCGACAGCACCGTGGCAGACACAGCAGAGCCAGCCACCTTGTCTTCGCCAAAATAAACATCGGCAG
>Ga0209066_10006235_pt1 | contig 12244 bp, 9 predicted proteins | sample All_14_2_FD_187198 | JGI IMG/M metagenome (GOLD analysis project Ga0209066, IMG submission 187198) | Freshwater microbial communities in response to fracking from Pennsylvania, USA - Allegheny Zone_MetaG_DW_15 (SPAdes) (version 2) ...
ACCAGGAGCGCCTGGCGCAGATGCTGGTGGAACGCTCGGGCCTGACCAACGTGTTCTTCTGCAGCACCGGCCTGGAAGCCAACGAAGCGGCGCTGAAACTGGCGCGCAAATTTGGCCACGACAAAGGCATTGAGCGCCCGGAAATCGTGGTTTACGAGAAAGCCTTTCACGGCCGCTCCATCGCCACGCTGTCGGCCACCGGCAACCCGAAAATCCAGGCCGGTTTCGGCCCGCTGGTGGAAGGCTTCATCCGCGTGCCGGTGAACGATATTGAGGCGTTGAAAAAAGCCACGGCGGGCAACCCCAACGTGGTCGCGGTGTTCTTTGAAGCCATTCAGGGCGAAGGCGGCGTGAATCCGATGACGGTGGGTTACATGCAAGACCTGCGTGCGCTGTGCGATGCCAACGACTGGTTGATGATGATCGACGAGGTGCAGTGCGGCATGGGTCGCACCGGCAAATGGTTTGCCCACCAGTGGGCCGGCATCCAGCCCGACGTGATGCCGCTGGCCAAGGGCCTGGGCTCGGGCGTGCCGATTGGCGCGGTGGTGGCCGGCCCCAGAGCCGCCCACATCTTCCAGCCGGGCAACCACGGCACCACCTTCGGCGGCAACCCGCTGGCCATGCGCGCCGGGGTGGAAACCATCCGCATCATGGAAGAAGACGGTCTGCTGGACAACGCGGCAAAGGTCGGCTTGCACCTGCAAACCAGGCTGCTCACGTCCCTGCTGGGCCAGCCTGGTGTGAAGGAAGTGCGCGGCCAGGGTCTGATGATCGGCATTGAGCTGACCAAACCCTGCGGCGTGATCACCCAGCGCGCGGCCGACGCCGGGTTGCTGCTGAGCGTGACCGCAGACAGCGTGATCCGCCTGGTGCCGCCGCTGATCATGACCGTGGCCGAAGCCGACGAGGTCGCCGCCATCTTGCTGCCGCTGATCCACGCCTTTCTCGCAGAATGAACACCGCCATGAACCTCAAACATTACCTGCAGTTCAAAGACCTCAGCGCCGACGAATACGCCTACCTGCTCACGCGCGCGGCCTTCATCAAAGCCAAATTCAAGGCGGTGGAAAAGCACCAGCCCTTCGCCGACCCCGACCGCACGCTGGCCATGATCTTCGAGAAGGCCAGCACCCGCACCCGCGTCAGCTTTGAAGCCGGCATGTACCAGCTCGGTGGCTCGGTGGTGCACCTGACCACCGGCGACAGCCAGTTGGGCCGCGCAGAGCCCATCGAGGACAGCGCCAAGGTCATCAGCCGCATGGTGGACCTGGTGATGATTCGCACCTATGAACAGAGCAAATTAGAACGCTTTGCTGCACACTCGCGTGTGCCGGTCATCAACGGCTTGACCAACGAGTTCCACCCCTGCCAGATATTGGCCGATCTGTTTACGTTGGTTGAGTACCGCCCTGCCGCCAGTGGCAACCCGCTGGACGCCATCAGAGGCAAGATCGTGGCCTGGGTAGGTGACGGCAACAACATGGCCAACACCTGGTTGCAGGCTGCCGAATTGCTGGGTTTTACCGTGCATGTGAGCACACCCAACGGTTACGAGGTAGACCCCAAGCTCGCCGGTATCGGCAACCCAGGTTGCTACAAGGTTTTCGCGGACCCGCGCGAAGCCTGCGCTGGCGCCCACCTTGTCACCACCGATGTGTGGACCAGCATGGGCTTTGAGGCCGAAAACGAAGTTCGCCGCGCCGCGTTTGCGCAATGGTGCGTGGACGAGACCATGATGGCCGTGGCCCAGCCCGACGCGCTGTTCATGCACTGCCTGCCTGCACACCGAGGCGAAGAGGTGAGCGCCGAGGTCATTGACGGGCCCCAATCGGTGGTCTGGGATGAGGCAGAAAACCGCATGCATGTGCAAAAAGCGCTGATGGAATACTTGCTCTTGGGCAGACTGGCTTGAAAGCATGTCCGGGAACCGAATGGGAGCCCATGTGGAACTGATGAACAACTTGCTCTGCGAATGGCACTTCGGTGAACGGCACGAACTGCGGCTTGATGGAGCTTCGCCCGCTGAGGCTTACGCTTGCATTGAGCCTGGCCTTCGTGCCGAAGACCCCTGGATCCAGCGCGCCATTGCGCTGCGCGAGGTGCCAGGCCGTTTGCTGCGCAGCGTGGGCCTGTCGGGGAACACCCTGCCTTCGAGCCCATTCGGGTTCCACAGTTTCACCCCGCTGGGCAAGGTTCAAAATCGCGAAGTGGCCTTTGGCTTGGCCGGTCAATTTTGGCAGTTGGACTATGGCCTGCGCGCCATCCCCGATGCTGCCGCTTTCGCTACCATGACCGACGAACCTCGGCTGGTGCTCAACGTCTGCGTAGAGCCGATCAATGAACAGCGCTGCCGCTTGGTCACCCACACCCGCGTGCACTGCCCAACCGAAGCCCAGCGCCGCCGCTTTGCACCTTACTGGTACGCCATCCGCCCGGTGAGTGGGCTGATCCGCCAGCGGCTGCTTCAACGCATTGCCCGGCTGAGCCAAGCCAGCAACCCATGAGCCAGTGCCAGACCTGCGGCGCCTGTTGCGCCAGCTTCCGCGTGGACTTCTCGGTGTTTGAAACCCAGGAACAAGGCGGTGGCGTGCCCGACGGCTTGTGGGTGCCGGTCACAGACGCCACCGCCCGCCTGCGCGGCACCGACCACGCGCGCCCGCGCTGTGCGGCGCTCTCGGGCACGGTCGGCGCGCGCGCCACCTGCGGCATTTACGAATGGCGCCCCAACCCCTGCCGCGAATTTGAAGAAGGCAGCGAAGCCTGCGCCCAGGCGCGCCGCCGCCACGGTTTGGCCGCGCTCTAAAGCCATGTCGGCCTGTACCACCTGCGGCGCCTGCTGCCACAGCTACCGCGTCGAGTTCTCGGTCTACGAGCTGGACGCGATGGGCGGCACCGTGCCCGAGGCGCTGACCGAACCGGTCAACGGCGCGACCTGCCGCATGCGGGGCACGGGCGAAGTGCCCATCCGATGCGTGGCGCTGGAAGGCGCTTTGGGTGAACGCGCCCACTGCACCATCTACACCCAACGCCCCCGCCCCTGCGCCGAACTGGACGAGGGGAGTTACGGCTGCAACAAAGCCCGCGTGCGCCACGGGCTGGCGCCGCTGGGCGAATGGCTGGGCAACTGAACACACGCTATGCAAGCCCTGCTCGACGCCATCGCCACCGCCGCCATGCCCACCGACGCCCAGCGCATCTTTCACGGGCGCGGCGGCCTGTACCCCGGCTGCGAAGCCTGGACGCTGGACGCCTACCCACCGGTCTGGCTGGTGACCAAGTTTGGCGCGGTCACGCCCGAAGAACAGGCCCTGCTGACTGCGGCGCTGCAAGCGCGGCACGACCAGCTGGCAACCGATCGACCCCTGAACGCGGTGCTGCAAACCCGCCACGAGGGCCGCAGCGACACCACCGTACTCGCGGGCAGCCTGCCCGAGCCGCATGCGGTGAGCGAAGACGGCGCCCAATACCGCGTGAACCTGCAGCGCGGCCAGAACCACGGCCTGTTTCTGGACATGGCCGAGGGACGGCGCTGGGTGCGCGCCCACGCACGCGGCCACAAGGTGCTCAACCTGTTCGCCTACACCTGTGCGTTTTCGGTGGCGGCACTGCAAGGCGGCGCCAAAGAGGTGGTGAACCTGGACATGGCGCAAGGCGCGCTCACCACCGGCCAGCAAAACCACCAGCTCAACGGCATCACCAGCGGCGCCAAATTCCTGGCGCACGATCTGTTCAGCTCTTGGGGCAAGGTCACGCGCATGGGGCCTTACGGCCTGGTCATCATGGACCCGCCGAGCTTCCAGCGCGGCAGCTTTGTCGCCACCAAAGACTACGCCCGCCTGCTGCGCCGCCTACCCGACCTGCTGCGTCCCGGTGGCCACGCCCTGCTCTGCCTGAACGCGCCCGAAATCCCGGAGCGCTTTCTGCACGAACTGCTGGCCACCGAAGCGCCCGAACTGGCGCTGCTGGAGCGCCTGCCCAACCCGGCAGCGTTTGCCGACGTGTCCAGCGACCGGGCGCTGAAGGTGTTGCTGGTGCGTTTGCCACCGCTGCCTGAGCGCCCTACTGCTTGAGACCTGAAGTATTTTTGAGGTATCGTTGGAAATAACCGACACCACAGCTTTTTGGCCGGTGCTACCTTCACGGCACCATGAAAAAGCTCTGGGACATTTCCCCACCCATCCACGCGGGCGCACCGGTTTTCCCCGGTGACACCGCGTATTCCCAAACCTGGGTAGCCCGCATCGGGCCGGACTGCCCGGTCAATGTGAGTGCCATCACCCTGTCGCCCCACGTGGGGGCGCACGCCGACGCACCGCTGCACTACGACCCCGAGGGCGACGCCATCGGCGAGGTGAATCTGGACGCGTTTCTGGGCCCCTGCCGCGTCATCCACGCCATCGGCTGCGGCCCGCTGGTACAGCCCATGCACCTGGCGCACGCCATGGAAAACCTGCCGGAGCGGGTATTGGTGCGCGTGTACGAACGCCAGCCGCAAGACCGTTTTGACGACGCCCTGCCCGCCTTCGCCCCCGACACCGTGGCCCTGCTGGCCAACCGGGGCGTAAAGCTCATCGGTATCGACAGCGCCAGCATCGACCCGGCCGACAGCAAAGCGCTGGCCAGCCACCAGCTGATTCGCCAACGCGGCCTGCGCGTGCTTGAAAACCTGTTGCTCGACGACGTGCCCGAGGGCGACTACGAGCTGATCGCCCTGCCCCTGAAGCTCAGCACCGCCGACGCTTCGCCGGTGCGCGCCGTGCTTCGAGCATTGAAATGACCCCCCGCGCCGCCTTCGGCGTCACCCCCCAGGGGGCAACACCAGCGGCCCGGCAAAGCCGGTTCCGCGGTGTTCCTGGCGGGGCGACCCCGGCAACCAATTGACACCCCAAGCAATGGAGCTTTGAATGACCACCCTGCAAGACTGCCTCAACCTCGACGCGCAAGACCCACTGCGCAGCCTGCGCACCCTGTTCAGCATCCCCGAAGGCACCATTTACCTCGACGGCAACTCGCTCGGTGTCATGCCGGCGGCCACCCCGGCCCGCGTGGCGGACGTCGTGACACGCGAATGGGGCACCGACCTGATTCAGAGCTGGAACAAAAACGGCTGGTTTGCCCTGCCACAGCAGGTGGGCAACCAAATTGCCCGCCTCATTGGCGCAGGCGACAACGAAGTGGTGGCCACCGACAGCACGTCCATCAACCTCTACAAAGTGCTCAGCGCCGCGCTGAACATGGCCGCCGTGGACTGCCCGCAGCGCAAACGCATCGTCAGCGAGCGCAGCAACTTCCCGACCGACCTCTACATCGCCGAGGCGCTGTGCAAAGAGCGCGGGCTGGAACTGGTGCTGGTGGAGCCTGAAGGCATCCACGCTGCACTGACCCAGGACGTGGCGGTGCTGATGCTCACCCACGTGAACTACCGCACCGGCGCCATGCACGACATGCCCGCTGTGACCGCCGCCGCCCACGCCGCCGGCGCCCTGATGGTGTGGGACCTGGCGCACAGCGCGGGCGCTGTGCCGGTCGACTTGACCGGGGCCGGGGCTGACTACGCTGTGGGCTGCGGCTACAAATACCTCAACGGCGGCCCCGGCGCGCCCGCCTTTGTGTGGGTGAATCCGAAACACGCCAACCGCTTCTGGCAACCGCTGGCCGGCTGGTGGGGCCACGCCGCCCCGTTCGCCTTCACGCCCGACTACCAGCCCGCCCCCGGCATCACCCGCTACCAGTGTGGCACGCAACCCATCATCAGCCTGGCCGCGCTGGAATGCGGGCTCGGCGTGTTCGCTGCGGCCGAGGCGCTCGGCGGTATGACCGCACTGCGTGCCAAATCACTGGCACTCACCGACCTGTTCATCACCCTGGTGGAAACCCGCTGCGCCGGCCACGGCCTGGGCCTGGCCACACCGCGCGAACACGCTGAACGCGGCTCCCAGGTCTGCCTGACCCGAGAATATGGACCCCACGCTCCGCCGCTGCGCGGGTCGCTGCCCCCCGAGGGGGCTGCCACCGCCTTGGGGCGGCCCGGCGGCGGTGACTCCGGCGCTTACGCCATCGTGCAAGCCCTGATCGCACGCGGCGTGGTGGGCGACTACCGCGCTGGCGACGGCGGGCGGCACAAAGACATCCTGCGCTTTGGTTTTACCCCGCTCTACATCGGCTTTGAAGAGGTGTGGCACGCGGTGGAACACCTCAAGCAGGTGCTGGAATCGGGCGAATGGCAACGCCCCGAATTCAACCGCCAACACGCTGTGACCTGAACCGGAGCACCACCATGACCTGCCCCCACCACACCGAAGCCATCGTCGCCGAAGAAAAAGCCCAGCTCGACTTCAGCGAGCGCATGAGCTACGGCGACTACCTGCAGCTCGACGCCATCCTGGGCGCCCAAAAGCCGCTCTCGCCCGCGCACGACGAACTGCTCTTCATCGTGCAGCACCAGACCAGCGAACTCTGGATGAAGCTCATGCTGCACGAGCTGCACGCGGCCATACAGAACATCGCCACCGACGAGCTGAACGCCGCCTTCAAACAGCTCGCACGGGTCAGCAAAATCATGGAACAGCTGGTGCACGCCTGGGACGTGCTGGCTACCATGACGCCGCCCGAATACAGCGCCTTGCGGCCCTACCTGGCCCAGTCCAGCGGCTTCCAGAGCCACCAGTACCGCTGCATCGAATTCGCCATGGGCAACAAAAACGCCGCCATGCTCAAACCCCACGCCCACCGGCCCGAGCTGCTGGCGGTGGTGCAGGCCGCCTTTGAAGCACCGTCCCTGTACGACGAAGCCCTGCGTCTGCTGGCCCGCCGTGGCCTGGCTGTGCCCGCCAGCCACACCGAGCGCGACTGGACCCAGCCCTACGAAGCCAGCGACGCGGTGCAAGAAGCCTGGCTGCAGGTGTACCGCAACCCCAAGGAACACTGGGACCTGTACCAACTGGGCGAAGAACTCACCGACCTGGAAGACGCCTTTCGCCTCTGGCGCTTCCGCCACGTCACCACGGTGGAGCGCGTGATTGGCTTCAAACGCGGCACCGGCGGCACCGGCGGCGTGAGCTACCTGCGCAAAATGCTGGACGTGGTGCTGTTCCCTGAGATCTGGCGGCTGCGCACGGATTTGTGAAGTCAAGCAGAAAATTCTGCGCGCTCCCAAGACCCGCCCTGCAACACCCCTGGCGATAATGTCCCACACCAATTTTTGGTACACAAATACCAAACAGGGATTTATCCATGAGCAAAGCAGGCATTCAATCCAACCGGGGCGATGGCTACCAAACGCTGGTCGCATTCGGCTGGGCACTCACCGTTCTCAATGACCCTGAATATGAATGGATTGAAATAGATGCCGCAACTCTGCCAGTGGACGATGTCGTAGTAGGCAAAACAGCCGGCTCAATAATTTGCTGTCAATGCAAAAAGAACCAGACATTGCACAAGGCATGGTCGGTGGCAGATTTGGACGACGAACTCCAAAAGGCTGGCCAGCTGCTGACCAGCGACCAAAAGGCTTCTGTACGCTTCTACTCCCGCAGCCCTTTTGGTGACTTGGCTACTTTGCGTGAGTTCAGCACCACTTACCCAGACGAACCCACCTTCCGAGCCAACCTGGGAAAAGCGACCAGGGAAACAAACGCTCAACTGGAAACCCTGTTTTCCAAGCAGCTGCCCTCGCTGTCAACCTACGACTTTCTGCGCCGCACCACTTTTGAAGTCAGTCAAGAGTTGGACAGCATGGAAAGACTTCTGCACGAGCGCCTGCAGCAGCTGGCAAGCAACCCGAAAGCAGCGTTTGAAGCCATGTGGACCCGTCTTGACAAACTCGGGATGCGTGCCGACAACCACAACGGTCAAAACGCGGCCATTCAACACCGACTGACCAAGGCCGACCTTCAAGCCATTCTCCAAGCGGCGGGCTCCATGCTGGTGCCAAGCATGGATCTGACTGCCATTCGCTCTTCGTTTGAAAATACATCCACCATTGGAAGGGTGTGGCGAAGAGACATTGGCGGACAAACGCTTCCACAGCCATTGGTCGCTGAAATCATGGCGGCTATTGATGCAAAGCCATCGTCCATCTTGCTCACAGGCCAGCCCGGCTCGGGCAAAACATGCGTGATGTTGGCCCTGCAAGAAGCACTGGAACAGCAGGCCCAATGCCGATCAGGCCGTTTTCCTCTCTTTATTCAATCACGCGAATTTGCCGATTTGGATACGGCGCAAGACCGCCAAGCACAAGGCTTGCAGCAAGACTGGGTAGCGCATGCCGCACGGTTGGCCGACTCAACCCATGTGGTGGTGGTCATTGACTCGCTGGATGTGCTTTCTATCGCACGCGAACACAAAGTGCTGGACTATTTTCTGGCGCAGATGGATCAGCTGCTGCGGCTACACAACGTCACGGTCATCACCGCATGCCGCGACTTCGACCGCAGTTATGACCGGCGCATTGCCCAACGCAAATGGAGCAACGAATTCAAATGCCAGCCGTTGAACTGGGCAGCTGACATCGCCCCTCTGCTTGGCAGACAAGGCATTGACACCACTGGCGTGGATGAAACCACTCGGCACCTGATTCAAAACCCACGTGAACTGGCCTTGTATGTGGAACTGGCCCGCCAAGGCGGCTGCTTCAATGTGGTGACCAGCCAAGCATTGGCCCAGAAATACCTGGACACCATCGTGCAAGCGAATGAAGCAATGGGCAGCTCGGCCATGCAGGCCATCGAAGCCATCGCCACTGAAATGCTTCGGCTGCGCAGCCTGTCTGTCCCATGGCAGCGCTTGTCAGTATCTGATTCTGTGCGCCTCGCCTTGCTCAGCCACAACGTCCTGCAGTTGACCGAAGACGGAAAACTGACGTTTGGGCATCAAACTTTGCTGGATGTGCTGGTGATCAGTGATGCGCTGCGGCGGGGAAAGACCCTGAGCGCGTTCATTCAGAATTTGCAACCTGTACCTTTTGTACGCCCCAGTATTCGCAGCTTCGTGGCTCAGCTGGCCACCGGAAACAGAAAAACATTCCGCAGCCAACTTCGAACCGTGCTCACGGGCCAGCATGCATTCCACATTCGGCGCTTGGTGGCGGAATGCTTGGCCGAGCAAACACCCCAGGACGATGACTGGCCCCTGATCCGTGATTTTCGCGCCTATCAACCCGATGTTTTTCAGGTGATCTACACCCAGGCGACCCAGTTGGCTTGGCATCACTTCTGGATGAAACATCTGGTGCCCATTCTGAAAAGTGAGCGAAACAGTGATGGGATGAGCAGACACGTTCACCGTGTTTCAGCGTGGAGAAACGACGATGAAGCAGGAGTGTTTGGCTTCTGGATGGAGGTGCTGGATACAGAGTGGGTTGATCGCACTCACATGAGTCGAGAACTGGCTTTCGCCATCAGAGGCATGGAGGAGGTAAATGCCAGACTTCTGACACCACTGCTGAAGAAACTATTGGCAATGCCCAGGAAAGAAGCCAGTTTGCTGGGGCATTTACTTGCTGCTTGTGTGGATGCAGGAGCACTGAAAGACGACGTGCTCTGGAACTACATTGCAAGCGAAGTCAGTGACGAAGATGTACTTGGTCATCAGCTTGATGAAAAATTGCACTGTGCGCCGCATGAATTCGGAAGTGAAGGCAACCTATTTCTGGTGAACCGGATGCAGTCTTCAACTGACTTACTCGATCTGGCGGTTGAAACCATCGAAAAATGGAGCAGAATCAGAACATCTGGGTATGGCCACAGCACCAGCTATCACAGTGGCTTTCTGAATGAAACTTCTTACAGTGACGCACACAGTCAGACGGACACCAGCCGTGTTGATAACGTGCGTGTTTTATTTGACTCCATCGAAGCAGCAGTCACCCATCACGCCAACAGCAACTCAGACTGGTGGCAAAGGAATCGCCAACGCCTGCGCTCTAGTCCTGAGGGTGCATTGCGCTATTTCGCTATTCAAGCTTGCACAGCAGCGCCAACTTCTAATTTGGAAGTGATTGGTGATATGCTGCGCGATGTTGATCTGCTCCAGTCAGACTTATCTTTCGAGCTGGGCTCGTTGATACAGGCTGCTTTCATTCACTTGGATACCGCCAATCAAGATGCTATTCAAACAGCTATTTTGAGCATTCACAACGAATGTTCCGAAAATGTGAACGATCTTGCTTGGAGACAGCAACAACAAGCGCAGTTGCTTCTGCCCATTCCTTGTCACTTACGAAGCCAAGCATGCCAAGCTGTCATAAATGCAGCCGAACGAATGATATGGCCTCTTGTCCGGGAAGCCAAAATTCACTTACGTTGCGGAGTGGTTTCGCCACCGTTTTCCTTTGAGATTTTTTTAAATTCAAGCAATTCGGCGGTGCTAAGACTGCTCAGTCATTACAACGGCTACACCAGAGATTCATCCAGTGATTTTTTGGTAGGGGGTTCGGAACAAGTCGGCGATCAATTGCGAGAGGTAGCCTCCCGCAGTCCAAGCCGATTTATCAGCTTGCTGATGCAAAGCTGGTCAAGCATTCCCCACATTTTCCGAAATGACCTCATGGATGGGGTTGCTACCTACCTAGCCATCCGTTACGGCAACTTGCAGGTAAGTGGAAACCGAGACAACGTGATAGAAGCCGACTCACTGGCTCTGGCTCAAGACATGCTGAGTGTTCTTGAAAAGAATCCTGAACACTGGCATTGCAACCGTGCAGCGGCCAAGGCATTGGAATCTTGCGCACACGTGATACACGACGCTCAGACAGCGGAAAGGCTGATGCCGCTGTGCATGGATTTTTTGACAATGGACGAACCAGACCCCGTGTCAGGAAACTCGGTCAATCTGCTAACCATAGGTATCAACATGGCCAAGGGCAATGCGGTAGGTAGTTTGATGGTGCTGGCAATAAAGCTGCTGGAAAACCACACTCCGTTGCCTAAAACGTTGGCCCCTGCGCTACAAGGCTTTGCTGGCGATGCCGACCCCGCAGTCCGTGCTGTCATGCTCCGGCGCTTGCCCTATTTGCAAAGCCTTTCTCCCGAATTGGGTTGGCAACTGTTCGATATTGCCATGCGTCAAACAGCAACTGATCGGGGACTTTGGCAAGCGGCTGAACCTTGCCTGTACCACGCCTATCACCAACACTTCGAAACCGTCAGGCCGTGGCTTGAAAAATTGGCAAACACTGGCAGCGGAAAAGATTTGGAAACATGGGGCCGTATTAGTGCCCTGGCTCTATTAGACAGAAAATTTGATTTTGGGGAACTACTTAATAGACTGCAAAGTATGGATTCGACAGATGCATGGCTGGGTGCGGCCAGTGTTTGGAGTCATATCGGAAACTACCAAAGTCACACAACACAATGTTCTGACGGTCTTGAAGCTGGTATGACGGAGAACAAACCACATGCGGTTGCCATTGCCCATAAGTTTCTCAATCTATTCCGTAACACTACACCTTTGGCAGTCCTACCTTTGCCATTCATTCAGAGGAGCTTCGAGCTGCTAGCAAGCAAAACAGATTCTTTTGGGCGGGATACCTATGATTTCAATGAGTGGTTGAACGCCACCGCTCAACGAGCACCTGCCGATGCCTTGAGCGCCGCCGAGATTTACGTGGATTTTGTGCGTCGAACCAAGTCTAAGCTGTATGACCACAAAAACAACCTGACTCAACTGCTGACACACCTGTTTGCCTACGCAGAAGAAATGGAAGAATCAGACAGTGGCGAAATGATTCAGCGGGTGGTCAAGCTCCAAGACGCATTACTGGCACTGGGTGTCAATGGCATGGACGAATGGCTTAAAGCAGCAGAGCGACAGTGATAGATAGTTTGCCGCGCACCGACCTGTAACGCGCCAGCCCGCACACCAGCCCGTCAGCGCAACAACCCGCGCAGCTCCAGCAGCGGCTTGCTGGCGGCTTTTTGTGCCGCCCGCTCGGCCTTGCGGTAAGCCGCCAGCACGCGTTCACCGGTGGGGGTGAGTGCGGCGCCACCACCAGCGGCACCGCCGCGCTGCTTGGTCACCACAGGCTCCACAAAATCGCCGTTCATAGCCTTTACCAGTGACCACACGCGCTGGTAACTCATGCCCAGGCGGCGGCCAGCCTCGGCAATCGACCCGGTCTCGGCCACGCCTTGCAGCACATCGGCACGGCCGGGGCCCATCAAAATCGATTCGGCCGCTTGCAGCCGCAGGCGCACACGCACCTGAACGTCGGCACCGTGCAACACAGGGGGTTCGGGTTTCA
>Ga0209066_10006238_pt1 | contig 12242 bp, 7 predicted proteins | sample All_14_2_FD_187198 | JGI IMG/M metagenome (GOLD analysis project Ga0209066, IMG submission 187198) | Freshwater microbial communities in response to fracking from Pennsylvania, USA - Allegheny Zone_MetaG_DW_15 (SPAdes) (version 2) ...
AAGCGCCAGCTGCAGTTCAATGGCAAGGCTCAAGAGGTCGTCATTGCGCTCATTCGGAAACGCCGCAATCCCCTGCTCCACCCAGCGCAGCGCCTCGTCCTTGCGGCCTTGCTCACGAAACAAGCCAGCCAGCGTCATGAAGCACGACGGGGACGACAGATTCTTCGCCTGGATGGTCACCAGCAACTCGAAGTCATCCACGCAGCGGGCGATATCCTTCATCGCCGACTCCACCTGGAAGCGTCGCGTACTCCAGTCGCTGCGATAGTGCTCGGGGCCCAGCGTCGGCAATGCAACCCACTCGCGCTCGACCCGCTGCCGATAGACGGCCAGCCCTTCTTCGCCCAGCGCTTCAGCGTAGTCCGGGAGCACCTCATGAAAGGTGTCCCATTGACCATCCATCTGAAAACTGTACAGGCGCTCTGCCAGGGAAACCGGGTCGGGATGCAGGGCGTTACAGGCAGCCAGATGCACTTTTCGCAGCTCAACAATCGCCGGCATCACCTCGCCGCCGGAATCGTCAATGTGTTGCAAGGCCTCTTCCGCGAGCGCGATAGCCTCCTCGATGACTTCGATGAGTTCCGGCTGGCCGTCGGCGATGCGCTGCGACAGCAGTTCTGCAAGGTCTTCCAGGCGATTGGCGTAGTTACCCGCTTCACGATACTCAATGAAGCCGTTGGTGCGGGTGGCATGCTTGACCACCTTACGCAGGTCGGAAAGCCCGGCGCTCTCAGCCACAGTTGCCGCCATCAACAGCTTCTCGCGCAGCGCTTCATCGCGCCGTGAGGCCTCGAGCACCAGAGTCCTGAGCGCATGTTCATTCAACCCACTGAGATACGCTTCAATACGTACGTCCTCGCTCTCACACCACATGGTTTCACACCTAGTCATCCAACCTTGCTCGAATTCATCTGCAACCTCCTTCAACTCAGCAAAAAGCCAAACTTAAGCACTATATTTTCCAAACCCTGTCGCCGACAGCTTCCCGCAGCTGGAACACACTTCGCTTCGCCACTTCCGGCACAACAGCTTCGGAGTTCATCATGAGCAAGAATGGCGGTAACAGCGGTAACGGCAACTCCCGCGGCAGCAACAGCAGCAACACGGGCAACAACCTCGGCGCCGGTCGGGGCCGGCCTTCCACGGGTTTCCAGGGCGGAAATTGGCCTTCGGGTACGGGCAAAATTTCCGGCGGAGGACGCGGCAACGCCCCGGCACGCGGCGGCAAATAAAGGCCTCGCCTCTCGCTTAGGATGGATTACTCGCGGCCGGGCACTTTTCCCCGGCCGCGAGCCGCCCCTGATGGTAGCGATACCAGAAGGGGTAGCGCTGCTGACACCACGACTGGAAACTACTCTGGCCATAGGGGAACGTCGGCCACGGAGCGAACAGTTCAGCGGCGCCGGGTGCATCGACGTGCCTCGCTATCCCGGTAAGGAGATTCTCCGTCACGAAACCGAGCAACGTCAGGTAACGTGCCGCCCACAAGAGCCTCAGAAGGTACTCCTCTTGGTCAGGGCAGCATTTCTTGGCGATACGCTGAATCAACTCCTCCTCTGGCAGCGTCATGCCGGCACTCCAGCGTTTCAGCGTTTCCACGGCAAGCGGGACGCTGGGAGAGCCACGTGAGTCAGAGAGGCAGTTTACCAGCCCCATCATCGACCGTTGCTGCGTAGCCCGCATCAAGACGCGATAGAACTGCCGCCCGGGGATGCCACGAGGACCACCCGGCCCGTCGAATAGAGCGGAAACATCGCCCCAATCTGTGCCGCCCCGTCTCTCCTCGATGCTCACGCTCCAAGCTGCCAGATGGGAAAGCGCCGTTTCAAGGGTTATCGCCCATTGGACAGGTCCGAGACGCTGCTGCGAGGTCACGGCTGCAAGCGCATGGGACATCTCGGGGGATAGCAACGGCGCAGTGAGCTCATCACTCTCCATGACACGGGCGACGCCGAGAAAATCCTGCTCCCTAATCAGACGGACCGGCTCAACAAGGGCTGCCTCAAGCGCCACAACATAGCGATTGGCGTAGGAGTACTCCTCGATGGGCGCTCCCTTGTAGAAGCCGTCGATAAAAGTCGCCCATTCGCCTCGCGCTACAAGCAGATTCAGAGCTGCCTCATCCCCGCCACGGGCATCGTCAAGAGCGGACCGAAATGCCTCACGTATCCCCGAGCCAGCCGGTAGAATCTCAAGAAGCGCGTCGCAAAGCCTATCGGGAGGAGGTTGCCCCCGCCGACGGTGGTACTCAAAGCTCTTGACCAAAGACTCCTTACCCAACTCGCGCCAAGCTGCACTCATTGGCACCCCTGAGAGCTTTAGATGGACCTCGGGCGAAAGCAAGAAATAGCTGGTCAGTCCAATAGGTGCTCGCCGTCCACTGAACGGGTTCGGGAAAAATCGTCGTGTCACTGCACTCCCGCCCCTCTCACAGAGTCTCCCCGGAACACTTCAGCGCGGTGCCACGCCAAGTACATCCGGTGACCGTCGGCAAGCGAATCCGCTCGGGCCTCCAGTCCGTCAATCCCAAGCAGCGCCCATTGACGGTCGCTCAACTGGGGCGAGCGCAGGAGTTTCCCCTCGTCGGAAAAGGTCACCAAGCCCCTATCGAAAAGGGCATCCAGATGAGGCGCAAGCAACAGTCCGTTAAATACATCCAGGCGCTCGGCATCGTTCTCGCAGTCAACCCAAGGCTTGATGTGCGATGCGCGCAGCACCTCGACTAAGTCCAAGCCTGTCACCGCGCACCGGCCACCCCAGTATTCAATTAGCGTTCGACGGAAGATGTCCTGACCGACGCGCTGGACCACCTCACGGACAGCTTCCGTGCCGTTCGGCAGATTTCGAGTTTTGGCGACGAACTCACGCAGCCCCTCCTGATGCAAGACCCGGGAGATGGCGGCCGCCCGTAGCAAGATGCCATGCAAGCGAACGTAGCCCTCGACCCCGTCAAACCGCATCGCCCAAGGCCCAGCCTCCGAAGACGAGGCGAAGCCAAACTCGACGCCGAGTCGCTCTCCTAGCACCGCATCAGACAGGCCCAGGCGGTAGATGCCCGGTTGCTGAACTGCGACGCCAACCCATGCGGGAAAGGCTGTCGAGCGGAAGATGCTCCAGCCCCCCTGCCGCTCGGGTGTCAGGTCGAACCCAGCGTCGGCGGCCACTTTTGCGACACGTGTCTGCTCAAGGGACGGCCCTTCCGCGGCTTGCCGGGGGACACCTGCATACCAGCGAAGAATCGCTCGCAGCGCCGTCTCATCCGCAACGAGACAGGAAACCTGATTGGGCGAAGCAAGCTTGGAGTCCTGCTGATTCTTGATTCGGGAGCCCTCGTAGGGCTCTGCGGATACCTCGATGCCCACCATAGCCGGCAGGTCACAGCGTTCGAATAGCAAGCGGGTCTGCTTGGCCCGGTGCTCACCCAGAGACAAGTCGTAGTCACCTAGGACAAGTGCAAACTGCCTGCCAAGTGGCCCGCCTACGGCAAAGAGCTGCGCCTTGCTCCGACTGCGGGCATCGAATCGATGGATGCCCAGCTCTTCAGCCAGCGGACCGTCGATGACGTTCAACGCCTCCTGAGCGGGAAATCCAGGGATGCCTGCCATCAAGCCTCCGCCCCCACCAATTTCTGATAGCCCTGCTTGATGACCTGCGCAATCAACGGCCGCCGGGCAACCAGGAAGCTCTGGTAGTCCATATCCTGCCACCCCTCTGGCAAGGCGTGCCAGTGCATCATGGCCTTCAGCTCATCCGGGGTGAACCGAGCCGCATACTTGGGCCAGTATTCCGTGGGCGGGATATCGGAGATGGCAATGTTGTCGTCCCACTCCACCAGCGCATAGTTGGCAATCTGGTTGGTGTCCCGCAGTTCCTTGACGCCAATCTTGTGCAGGAAGCGCTTCGGAAACAGATGGTGGCGCTCAAGCGGTTTCTTGTTGCCGATTGCGGGCGGGTCAAGCAGGTCAGCGACCTTGCCGTTGGAGAAAAGCGCTTTTGCCTCGCACAGGACCAGCGCGGCGTAGTAGGCAAACAGACTGGGGCCACGGCTTGCGGAGGTAGACAGCTCAAGCGGCAAGGTCTTAGCCCAGTAGTCGTCGGTGAGCGTTGCCAGCTCCACGTCCCTCAAGGCTTTAACGAAGGCTGCGGGGTCGTTACCTTCTGGCAGCAACTTTAGGTCCGTCTCGTAACGGGTTTCCGGCGAGCTCGTGTACCGCCCGGTCAGCAGCGACATAAACAGCCAGCGGGCAACCGCCTGCTTGAGGGCATACGGCTCCACACCAAACTCAGTGCGGCCAATGAGATAGAGCTGATACGCGAAGATGAGCGCACCCTCCGAGCTCACGTACCGCAGGTGCCGATAGCCCGCCGCTCGCACCACATTGAGGAAATCCGCCCAATGGGTGAGGTTCAACACCTTTGCCTGCGCCGCCTTGAGGCGCTCGAACTGCTCTGTACGTCGAAGGGGGCAGAACTCGCCGGTGCGCAAATCCTTGCCGCGCAGAATCGAATACACGTGCTCAAGCCGGCCACGCCGGAAAGCCACACCGACATCGACCCGTAAAAGTTGGTCAGGCTCGGGTTGAAAGATGGGGTTCAGCGGACTGGCCCGATTACCGGCAATCGGCTTGCGGGTCGCCACGCTGAACCGTTCCAAGTCGGTGCGCCCTTCGTCCCAATGCACCGACATCAGCGTGAGGATGAAATCCGACTGGTTGAGTTTCTTGCCCTCGCTGTTGATGCGCACGAAGACGTCGGCTACCTGCTCTTCGTTGGCGGTCTGCGTGAGCTCGAGGGCTACAAAGGGGAAGCTGCTCAACCCAGCGAGGCGGCCAATAGCCTTGGCAATTGCACGCTCCTCATCCTTGCTCACCTCCCGGCTCTGACGGAGGCGCTCCAGGTAGTCACTGATGGTCTCGTAGGTGTCCCGCTGGAAAACCAGCGAAACATCGGGGATGAACTCCGGCTGCTTCTCGGTTGTGGCATCCGGCACGGCGAACTCGCCTTTCAAGGGATTGAACGCAATCCGAATGTACTCGTGCTCGAAGTTGTCACGGAGGACGGGCTCCCTCATCACCACCGCGTACAACGAGGTCAGGCGCTGCTGGCCGTCCACGATGAGCAACGACGGCGACTTCTGCTTCTCGCCCTGACCAATGCCCTTGGTGCCGACCTCATCGGCCCCGGTCTGCCAGAACAGGAAGTAGCCAACCGGGTAGCCCTTGTACATCGAGTCGAACAGGTCCCGCACCTTAGCGTTCGGCCACACGAAAGGGCGCTGAATATCCGGAAGTCCGATGACCCCCAGCTTGATTTGGCTCAGCAGCACGCCGAGCGTGTAGTTCACTTCCTTGAACAGGCGTTCGTTCATCAGCTCGCACACTCCAATTAGGCTTCGACATAATCGTTGGCTGGTCGGATACCGGCCCCGCCCCAAGGCTCAAGTCAATTCACACGTACGACAGGTAGTCGGACATCTCACAGACCCAGAAGCTACTCGATGACGACGAAGAAGGGCTCTGACTGCCCTACAAGGCGGCTGTCTCGCATTCGAATCAAGAACGCCTCTACGAAGTGCACACCGCGGTATGACAATTCCTCTGCGCGGCTTGAGCCGTCATCAGAGGGGTAGAAATCCCCGCGCAATACGCCAGCGCGGGCAGCTACTTTGTCGGTATTCGTCACGCGCCATTGAACTTTGTAGTCGTCGGCAAAAGGAACCCCAATGGCATTGGTCGCTGTAAATCTTAACCAGTAGCCTGGTTGTAGCGGCTCAGCAGAGCGAACCGAGCGAAAGGCACTTTCGTACTTTCCTGTTCGCAATTCGGCTGTAATTTTCACCTTGTACTGTTCAGCCGCCTTCCGCCAAGTCGGCCGACGGATGTGAGGCAATCGGAGTAACTTCGCCGGAACAGCTACGGCACCCAAGGTCTTTACCTTTTCGACCAAGTCCTGAAAGTTGCCCCCCAGCACGAGGGCTCCAGCAGTTGGAGCTTCGCTGACCTGCTCGGCCGCCTTTTTAGCCTCACCGGCTGCAAAGTTCTCGCCAAAAACTCGCTGCCACTTTCCGATACTTTCGTCGCGGTCGGCCTCTTCGAATGCGTCGTCAATCCAGCCTCTGTACAGGTTTATCTTGTCCCTGAAATTTGCGTATTTGGTCTGGTCCCAGCCGCTTGCCTGGTCCTCCTGCGGCAGTTTAGGGTTGGGCACCACAGGGACAGACGGACGAGCCTGCAGCCAATCGTCTAGGCGCCCAACGAGCGTTTTGAGCGTCGTAGTCAAATCCGCAAACTGCGCGCTATCTCTATCGCTTTCGTAGACCTGGAGTCCCATCAGCGTCGTGAGCAAAAACGAAGGGCAAGTGAAGTTACCCTTTATGTCGCGCATATACTTTAGCAACCGCGTGACCTTCTTCAAGTCATTTCCACCGGCCACACTATTCTTACCCTTCACCCACTCCGTGTACTCCAAGGGGGCTGAAGCCTCAAATTTGTCGGTGTTGCGATTACAGACCTCGTATTGGCCTTCATAGAGGCGGTTGACCACGCAAGGGGCAACATCGATTTTGCGTTCGCCTGCGTACTCAATGGTCGCGCAGTGGGAGTAGCGGCGAACCTTCTCTTTGTATGCGGGCAGATTTGCAAGGCCAGTAGCAAGACTGTTCACATAGTCCTTGGGCGCCCAACCATCCTTGGCCTCGACAAATACCAGCAAGTCGGCATCGAAGGGTTGCTCTAGTTGCGGCTTAATAATCGTCTCATGGGCCCACGAACCTTGCGGTGCGAACGAAATTATCCTTGGCCCCCAATCAAGCGCTCGGACCGCATTCTCAATCGCAACAATGCTGCCCTCAAGCAGGCTCAACCGCGTGCCGTTCAGGTTTACATGGTCTTCAAGAAACAGCTTGAAATGTTCATGCAGTTTCATTGGGCCTCCGGGATATTCAGCTTCTCTTGTGCTTCCGCAACACGCTTTTCTACCGCGTGCCTAGTGAGGTCTTCCTGCCGTCGCCGTATCCGACCGTAGAGCCAATCAACTACGAGGGGATTGCTGGCACGGTGTCGGTAGATGGCGTCCTGCAGTGCCCGCGAGCTTCTGGTAAGTTCATCGAACGATGTTCCAGTAAGAGCCTGCTCCCAGACCTTTTCTACCTCGGCCTTTATCGTCGTCAACGTCTCGATGGTGTCGTCATGCTTTCGGTGCTCCCGTAGCAAAAAAGTGGCCAACGGTAACGCCGGAAGGTACATCGTCAGGATGAGGTCGTTCACCTTAATGCCTTGGTATAAGCCCAGCAGCGTAAGAACCAAGAAAAGGAGAACGGCGGCACCAAGCAAGATTCGGGCATACGTTTTGCGCACCCTCATGTCGTAGGTGACATTCGTACGCTGGCAGATGATTCGCCCCACAGGCAGCGGAAGCTTGGCGATGACCACCTCATACCAGTTTTCTAGGTATTGCCTATCGACATCTGTCATCGGTTTTGAAGTAATCTCGCGCACATCTTCTGCATCGACTCTTCCGCCTGCGACCAGCCGGTTCCAATCCAGCTTCAGCACCTCAGTGTCGAACTGCTCTTGCACTTTGGCGCCGCGCTTACAGTCCTCCCGCTGTTTTCGAGAAATGACTCCAACATCAAGCAACAGGACCACAATCGAACCCAAACCAAGGAACGGCCGAATCTCCGGGTAGCCAGCTCCGAATAAAGCACCGACGGCTGGCAGAAGGAGGGCCATCAAAGCAAACAGGGTTTGATATACCTTTGCTCGGGAATAAAAGAGCCGCTGTGCACGCAGCAATTCAAGGCGTTCCGGCCTGTTCTGCTCAACGTCAATCCTGTGCTGGTCGCTCAACGCTCATATCCTCATTCTCAAATTGGCGGTTAGTAAATTTGTGGGGACTTCGCCCAAGTCAGCAGTCACTGAACCGGTCCCATGCCTCCAGCACCAGGCGCTGGGTGCGGTACTCGCCAAATTCCCGCATCTCGTTGTTTTTGAGCACACGGAAGGTCTCGCTAGGGTAGTCCTCGCCCATGACGTCGGCGGGGTCGAGGATGTAGCGGAGTTCGTCGCGGGTGAGGCCGTAGAGGCGGGCGTAGTACGCGTCGAGTTCGGCGCGCAGTTGGGCACGGCGCTCAGGGTTCCACGGGAAGGGTTCGCCGTCGTAGCCGAGCTCTGCGGCCCAGGGTTTGAGGTCGTGGGCGGTGTAGGTGAGTTCGAGGACGCGGGGGACGATGAAGGCGAGGTCGGCGTCGGTGTAGCGGTCGGGGGGGAGGTTCGGCAACTGCTTCTTCACGTGATACTTCAGATGCGTGCCGCCGACCTTCTGCCGGGCAACATAGTCATGCACCAGTGAGCACTGGTCGGCAAGCAGGCATGCGACCTTTGGCCCATGTTTGGGGTCGGGAAACATCAGCAGCAGCGTATCGCCTGTCGCCACCCTCGGTACCACCGACGCAATCACCGTCCGCTCATTAGTCGCGTTGGTGATGTCCCGCCACCCCATCAACCAGCCCCGCTCCCAGCCCTTGTCGCACAGCCGCAATTGGAGCTGGGCTGCGTCGACCCAGTAGCGCGGTGTGACGCTGAAGGCCGGGTCCTGCTTTTGCGTGCTCGACACTTCGACACTACTGCCTCCTGCATAAGTCGCCCAACGATGGTCGTAGTGATGAACCATTTTGGCTTCGTACAGTGGTTGAAGCCCTGCAGCAGGGGCATTCAGGAACAAGTGACTGTCCTCGGCCATATGGAATAAGCGTGAATGGAAACGGAGTCCCCAGGGATTCCCCTGAGTGGAGCCTTCATCCACCAGAACAGGAGCCGTCCGGTAGAGTTTTTTGCTTAGTGCTGCATCTCGCTCGCTGCGGAACACCGGGCAGGTCAGGGTGTTGGGGTTGATGAGGCGAAACTCGTCCGGGGTCAGGGTGAAGCGGCGACGGGGGTCGGCCAGTTGCTCAACCGCTAAAAGGTAATGAGCCAGGTCCGCATCCTTCTTGGTCTTTCCGATAGTCACCAGGGAGAACGGCGTATCCGGGTGTACCGCGGGGAAAATCCGTCGTGCGTTGTCGAACCCGAAGAACGAAACCAACATGGTTTCTGCCACCAAGAACTGGAAATACCTCTTTGTCGAGTCATCGGTACCGATGCCAGATGGAACAATAAATCCCGCTCGCCCCCCTTCACTTGCAAGCTGAGCGAAGCTCTCGGCAAACAGCGCGTAGGTATTTACATCGCCCACACCAGTGAGCGGATAACGCCCGGCATCGTGGGCGAACAGGCTAGCAGCCTCGGCATTGCGCCGCGCGGAGAGAAAATCAGCATACAAGGCCTGCTCCGCTCCATTCGGTGGCACCAAGCCCTGCGCTGCCTCCACCTCCGGATACAAGGTGTGCAGCAACATGCCCTCTGCCAGCAGGGCGATACGCCGGCCGCGTTCGGCCTTGTGCTGCGCCTCTGCCACCAGCGGGCTGCGGGTGGCAAAGAACTCCTCCTCCTGCAGCTTGATGCGCTCCCAAGGCGGATTGCCGAGCAGCACATCGAAACCGCCTTTAGCCTTGACCTGCGGGAAGGCCTGCCACCAGTGGAAGGCTTGCGCGGCCTGGACGGCAGCATGGGCCGACTCGGCGATGCCGGGGCGCGGGTTATCGCCGTTCAACACCAGCCACAGGTCTTGGCTCGTGGGTACACCGGCTTCCGTCTCCGCCGTCTTGGGCAGCACGAAGGCAGCTACAAAAATGTCCGCCGCCAGCCTGGCCTTGGATGCAGCAATGTTCGCTTCTAGCGCCGCATGGGCGGCACGCTTGGCCTGCAGGGCCTCCAGGGTGTCGTCCGGCAGGGCCTCGAAGGCGGCCGCATCGACGCCCTCGCCCAAGTTTAGGCCCAGCATTTGGCGGGATTTCTCCTTCGCCTTGACGATAGCCTTTAGCGCATCGCGGTTGGCTTTCTTGATGCGCTTCACCACCTCCTTGTCGTCGCCGGATAGCGCATTGAAGGCCTTGTCTGGGATGCCGTCCTGCAGGATGGATTCTTCCAGCACGCCGAGCAGCGCATCCCCGCAGCGCAGGTGGGCATCGAGGAAGGTGAGCGGCCGGTCGGGCGTGTAGGCTTCCAGCCACAAGGCGGTGCGGGCCAGCTCCACCGCCATGGGGTTCTTGTCCACGCCATAGATGCAGTGTGCGACCACGTCGCGCAGGGCGTGGCGGAAGTCTTGCTGACTTGGGTTGCCTTCCGGGGCGCGCAGCAGGGCGACTTCATCGGCGATGCGACGGGCGGCGGCAAGCAGAAAGTGGCCGGAGCCGCAGGCCGGGTCGCAGACGGTGAGTGCCAGCAGCGCCTTGACCGGCTCCTGCGGGTTCTCGGCCAGAATGCGGGCGATGACCGGCTCCAGGGCGCTCTTGATGAGTTCCTGCACCAGGCTGTCCGGCGTGTAGTAGGAGCCGGTGAGCTTGCGGGCGTTGCCGCGGGTCGAGCCCTCCTCCTCGTCACCGACGAAGCCGAAGCGGCGCGCGCCTCCGGTGATGGTGACCTGAGGCACCTGCTCCAGCAGACTCTCATAAACGCTGCCGAGTTCCTCGGAATCCATGTCGCGGTAGTTCACCCGCGAAAGCGCCGCGCCATCGCGGAAGAAGCACAGGCTGAACAGAGCCGACAGCAGGGCCTGGTTTTCCAGGCGGGCGGCGTCCAGGTCCGGGCACTGGGCCGCATCGAACAGGCCACCGAGGGCGGGCAGGCCGAGCGCCGGCTGGCCCCGGCCCAGGCCGGCGAAGGTGATTGTGAGCACCTGCCACAGGTCGGCGTGGCGGTCGTAGCTACGACGGCGGGCGGCGAGCTGGCGCAGGCGGTTGAGGCTGTAGCCGGCGAGGTAGCGCTCGCGGGCTTCAGGCGTGGCGTCGGGGGCGAAGACGAGTTCGCGGTCTTCGATGGTGGCGAGGAAGATTAAGCGGTAGATGAGGCGCAGCAGTTGCTCGAAGTAGGCTTGAGTGCTCAGTTCACCGGCTTCTATGCGGCGGCGCAACTCGGCGTTGTCCTTGTGGGCGAGAAACCCAGTGCCCAGCGCACGCAGGGCTTCGGTAACGCCCACCCGCAGGCGGTCGCGGGCGCGGATGCCGTCCTCCTGCGCGGTATTGCGCCAGCGCTCCAGAGCGCAGTCGGCGGACTCGGTGCCAACCTTGCCGAAGCGCGAGGCATGGGCGAGCAGCCACAGGGCGGTGAAGTCCGGGTAAAGTCCTTCGTTAAAGATGGCTTCCAGGTCGGCTTCGATATAGGCCGGACGGGTCAGGCTGGGATTGTCACGCAGGATGCGCAGCTTGAGGCCGTTGCTGACCACTGCCCACAGGCAGCCGCTGCTGGCATTGAGGTATTCCTGTGCGAGCAGAAAGGGCGAACGGCGGCGCACGCCATCGCCATGCCGGGTGCTGGGTTTGTCCAAGCCCTGGTCGTAGGCGGCAAAAACCAACGGCACCCTGCCCTCTCCGGCCGCGAAGCCAATCGGGAAAACGCGCTCATCCAGCGTCACTTGCCCTACTGAACGCGAGTCTGCAAAGCCCAGCACCTGGCGGCAGAAGGGTTCCAGGAAGTCGCGCACCGTCACTGAGTGACTATCGACGTCGGCCCGTTCCCGCCGGGCGGTGAAGTCCTGCCAGAGGTTCTGGGCAATTTTCCAGTAGCGACCGACTTCGTCTCGCAGCTTGAGACCGCGTGGGATATCGTAATCAGCCTCCGACTGCTCGGCGGCATCGAGGTGCGCAACCTTGTTGAGAAAATCCGGCGCGAGCAGCGCCCCTTCGATGGACAGGGCGGCAAAGGCGAGTTCGTGGTTGTTACGGCGAGCCATCTTCTTGTCGATTCCTGTTTGCTGGCATCAGGCCGGGATGAGAACGAAGACACCCATGACGTCCACAGGCAGGCTGGGCGTGACGCGGTATTCACCGCGCGCATCCGACGCCACCCGCACACGGCGGTGGTCTTCGAGCAGCTGCTGGGCGCGAGCGCGGGCGAGCGATTCCAGCGTAGGCTGAAGCTCGGGGAGCTGCGTCAGCGCACGCTGGATGTGTTGGTCCCGCAGCGGCGTTGGCATGTTGCGGGCAGGTTCGGCCGTCATCAGCGAGCGGGCGGCTGCGTCCGCAAGCGGGTTCGATTCGCTGCCTGCCTCCAGCCCGACCGTTAGGGTCTCCTCGCACAACAACAGGCGGGACTGACCTCGGTGGCTGACGGTGAGTTGGTGGCGCAGGCGGACCAGCAGGACAGTGG
>Ga0209066_10006239_pt1 | contig 12238 bp, 13 predicted proteins | sample All_14_2_FD_187198 | JGI IMG/M metagenome (GOLD analysis project Ga0209066, IMG submission 187198) | Freshwater microbial communities in response to fracking from Pennsylvania, USA - Allegheny Zone_MetaG_DW_15 (SPAdes) (version 2) ...
GCCTGCTCCGGGCGAAGGCCCGGCGCTCCGCCCCCTCCCCACCTTCACCGGCGCGAGCCCGTGAGGCGGCGAAGCCGTGTCAGACGACGCGCCATCCCCCTACCCGCCGCCGCGAATTCCCGCTAAGGAACGGAGCATGAACAGTCTCGACCCCGCCGTCCTGATCGCCGCCGTCGCCGCCGCCCTGGCGCTCGCCTTCCTGGCCTGGGCGCTAATGGAGCGTCGCCGGGCCGGCGCCGCCGAGCAGCGGGCCTGGGACCTGCGCGAGCGCTACGCCGAGACCGAGGCGCGGGCCAAGCTGCTCGAGGACCAGGCCGGCGCCCAGTCGGAGTTCCTGCGCGTCCAGGCCACGCAGTCGGCCGGCGTGGTCGCCGAGGAGATGCTGAAGCGGGCCGACGAGACCTTCCGCAACCGCGACCTCCTGGCCCAGCAGCGGCTGGAGGCGCAGCTGAAGCCCGTCGCCGAGACCCTGGCCAAGTTCGAGGCCCAGGTCACCGCCGTCGAGAAGGCCCGCGCCGAGGAGACCGGCGGGCTCAAGCAACAGATCGCCGCCCTGATGGAGGCCTCGACCGCCACCCAGGCCGAGGCCCGGAAGCTGTCGGCCGCGCTGCGCCGCGGGGCCGGGGTTCAGGGCCGCTGGGGCGAGCAGACGCTGCGCAACGTCCTCGACGCCGCCGGCCTGACCGCCCACTACGACTTCTCCGAACAGTTCAGCCTCGACACCGAGGAGGGTCGTCGCCGGCCCGACGTGAAGGTGAAGATGCCCGCCGGGGCCGTGTTCGCCATCGACGCGAAGTGCTCGCTGAACGCCTTCATGGACGCCCAGGAGGCGGTCGACGACGCCGCCCGCGAGGCCGCCCTGACCCGTCACGCCCAGAGCGTGCGCAGCCACATGCAGGGGCTTTCCGCGAAAGCCTACTGGGACCAGTTCGCCAGCGAGCGCTCGCCCGACTTCGTGGCCATGTTCGTCCCCGGCGACGGCTTCCTGGCCGCGGCGCTGGACCGGATGCCCGACCTGATGACCGAGGCGATGGACAAGCGGGTGCTGCTGGTCACGCCCACCACCCTGTTCGCGCTGTGCAAGGCCGTGGCCTACGGCTGGCGCGTCGAGGAGCAGGCGGCCAACGCCGACAAGATCGCCGCCCTGGGCCGCGAGCTCTACAAGCGGCTGTCGGTGATGGGCGGCCACGCGGCCAGCGTCGGCAAGGCGCTGGAGGCCGCCGTCAGCCGCTACAACCAGTTCGTCGGCTCGCTGGAGACCCAGGTCCTGACCCAGGCCCGCCGCTTCGAGGACCTGAAAGTCGACCATGAGGGCAAGGAAATCGTGCAGATCGAGCCGGTCGAAACCGCCGTCCGGCCGCTGGCCAAGCTGGCCGGCGAGGAGAGCGCCAGGCTGCGCGCCATCGGCGGCGAGGGCGCCTGACGCGACCCCGCTCCACCTTGACGGCCCGGAACCGGCCCCCTACCTCGTGAAGCAATGACCCTTCGCCGCATCCTCACCGTCGACAACGCCGCCGATCTGGCCGTGCTCAAGCGCGTCTCCACCCCCGTCGAGGGCGGCGTGACCGACGAGCACCGCGCGCTGATGGACGACATGCTGGCGACGATGTACGCCGCGCCGGGCATCGGCCTGGCCGCCGTGCAGGTCGGCGTCGACAAGCGCATCATCGTCATGGACCTGGGCGACCGGGACGTCGCGCCGCTCAGCGTCAACGACGACACCGCCGAGGGCGAGGCCGAGATCGCGCAGCGCAATCCGCGCTACTTCGTGAACCCGGAGATCACCTGGAAATCCGAGGAGCTCTTCACCTACGAGGAGGGCTGCCTGTCGGTGCCGGAGATCTTCGACGCCGTCGAGCGTCCCGCGCGGGTCAAGCTGCGCTACCTCAACTACCAGGGCGAACCGGTCGAGGAAGAGGCCAGCGGCATGTACGCGGTCTGCATCCAGCACGAGATGGACCACCTCGAGGGCGTGCTGTTCATCGACCACCTGTCCCGGCTGAAGCGCGACCGCGCCATCAGCAAGGTGAAAAAGGCCGCTCGCGCGGCCTGATCCAGCTTTCCGGCGACTACTGCTTTCGGGTCGTGTCGCCGGCGGCGGCGCGGGCCTCGTCGGCTTCGCGCTTGGCTTCGTCGGAGGCGTCGGCGACGCCTTCCTGGACGTCGGCGGCGGCCTCCTTGACCGCGCCGGCCGCTTCCTCGCCAGCATTGCCGATTGCGGCGCCGGCGTCCTTGACGTCGGGATTGTCGGCGATGTCGCCGGCCGCTTCCTTCACCTCGGAGCCGACGGCGACCGCGCCGTCCTTGATGTCGGTGCGATCCTCGCGCGAGCAGGCGGCGATGGACAGCCCCGTGGCGGCGATGGCGGCGACGATGATGAGCTTGCGCATGGAAAGGCCCCTTCCGGTTTGTGATCCACGGATCAACGATCTGTGAGCGGCCGGGTTCCCGCAACCCTTCAGGCGCTGTAAACGCCCGCCATGCGCCTCGCCTTCCTGGGAACTCCCGACTTCGCGGTCCACAGCCTCGCGGCCATCCTTGAGGCGGGGCACGAGATCGCCTGCGTCTATTCCCAGCCGCCGGCCCCGCGCGGCCGGGGCCAGACGCTGCAGCCCTCGCCGGTCCACGCCTTCGCCGAGAGCCGGGGCCTGATGGTGCGGACGCCGGTCTCCATGAAGGCCGAGGAGGAGATCGCCGCCTTCGAGGCGCTGGACCTGGACGCCGCCGTGGTCGTCGCCTTCGGCCAGATCCTGGTGCAGCGGGTGCTGGATGCGCCAAGGCTCGGCTGCTTCAACGTCCACGCCTCGCTGCTGCCGCGCTGGCGGGGCGCCGCGCCGATCCAGCGGGCGATCATGGCCGGCGACGCGATCACCGGCGTCCAGGTCATGCGCATGAGCCTGGGCCTGGACGAGGGGGCTGTCATCGCTGCCGAGACCGTCCGCATCGGCGCGCTCGACACCGCCGCGACGCTGAGCGCCCGCCTCGCCGAGGCCGGGGCCCGGCTGCTGCCCCCGACCCTGGCCGCCATCGAGGCCGGTACCGCGGTAGAGACGCCGCAGGCGGCCGAGGGCGTCACCTACGCCAAGAAGATCAAGTCCGCCGAGGCCCGCATCGACTGGTCTCGTCCGGCGCGGGAGGTCGACCTGCACATCCGCGGCCTGTCGCCCTTCCCCGGCGCCTGGTTCGAAGCGCCGTCGGCCAAGGGGCCCGTGCGGGTGAAGGCGTTGCTCTCGGCGGTCGAAGACGCCTCGGGACCGGCCGGCACAGTGCTGGACGACGGCCTGCTGATCGCCTGCGGCGAGGGCGCGGTGCGCCTGCTGCGGGCCCAGCGGGAGGGCAAGAGCGCCCAGGACGCCGACGAGTTCACGCGCGGCTTCCCGCTGGCGGCCGGGACGGTGCTGGCCTGATGCCCCGCTACCGCCTGACCATCGAGTACGACGGCGGGCCCTATCGCGGCTTCCAGGCCCAGGCGGACCTGCCCAGCGTCCAGGGCGCCATCGAGGCCGCGGTTCTGGGCTTCACCGGCGAGACCGTCCGCATCCACGCCGCCGGCCGCACCGACACCGGCGTCCACGCCACCGGCCAGGTGATCCACGTCGATCTGGCGAAAGACTGGAAGCCGGAGGTCGTGTTGAACGCCCTCAACGCCCACCTCGTGCCGCAGCCGATCGCGGTGCTGGATGCGGTCGTGGTCGCCGACGACTGGCACGCCCGCTTTTCCGCGAAGGGGCGCCGCTACCAGTACCGGATCCTCAACCGCCCTGCCCCGCCCGCGCTGGACCGGGGCAAGGTCTGGCACGTGAAGAAGCCGCTGGACGCCGAGGCGATGCATGACGCCGCCCAGGCGCTGGTCGGCCACCACGACTTCACGACCTTCCGCGACATGCAGTGCCAGGCGAAGTCGCCGCTGAAGACCCTCGACACGGCCACTGTGCGCCGCGAGGGCGAGATGGTGCTGCTGGAGTTCGCCTCGCGCAGCTTCCTGCACCGCCAGGTCCGCTCCATGGCCGGCTCCATCGTCGAGGTCGGCGTTGGCCGCTGGACCAAGGCCGACCTCGCCGCCGCGCTGGAGGCGAAAGATCGCCGCGCCTGCGGACCGGTGGCCCCGGCCGACGGTCTCTACTTCACGGGTGTGAGCTACTAGTCCAGCAGGCTCGCCGGCACCTTGCCGCCGTTCTCGGCGAGCTTCTTGAGCACCTGCTTGTGCAGCCAGATGTTCATCGTCGCGCTGTCGGACTTGTCGCCGGTGTAGCCGAGTTCATCGGCCAGTTCCTTGCGCTCGGCCAGGCTGCTTTCCATCCCGACCAGCTTCATCAGGTCGACGATCGAGGTGCGCCAGCTGAGTTTCTGCGGGTTCCCGGCCGCCATCTCCTCGAGCACCGCCTCGACGTCGACGGGCTCGGGTGTGGGAGCGGGGGCTGGAGCCGCCTGCGGCGCAGGGGCCGCGCCGGTCGGGGTCGGCTGCGGCGCGGCCTTGGGCTTGCGGTTGAAGATCTTGCCGAGAATGTTGCTCAGAATGCCCATGCGCCGCTCCGTTCGATGACGGGGCCATGGCGGCCCCGTTCGTCAACGCCGCGCGGAGTCGATGGTTCAGACGCGCTCGCCGAAGCGCGCGAAGTAGCGGCCGATGATGGCCGCATAGGTCGCCTGCAGCGCCCGCAGCTGGCTGACCGGCACCTGCTCGTCGACGGCGTGCATCGTCTGACCGACCAGGCCGAACTCGACGACCGGGCAGAGGTCGCGGATGAAGCGGGCGTCGGAGGTGCCGCCTGTGGTCGAGAGATCAGGCTCCTCGCCGGTCGCCTCCCGGATGGCGTCCGCGACCACGTCGGTGAACTCGCCCCGGCGGGTCAGGAAGGCTTCGCCGCTGATCAGGGTTTTCACCTCGACCCGCCCGGCGAAGCCCGCGCCCGCCTCGACCGCCTGCTGCTCGATCCAGGCCTGCAGGTCGACGCCTCTGTGGGCCGGGTTGAAGCGGATGTTGAGCCGCGCCCTGGCCTCGGACGGAATGATGTTGGTGGCGGTGTTGCCCACGTCGAACGTGGTGACCTCAAGGTTGGACGGCTGGAAGCCCTCATAGCCGTCGTCCAGCACCCGGGCCTGCAGTCGCGAGAGGATGTCGACCATCACCGGGATCGGGTTGGCGGCGCGGTGCGGGTAGGCGACGTGTCCCTGCTTGCCGGTGACCGTGATCCAGCTGTTCACGCTGCCCCGACGGCCGATCTTGATCATGTCGCCCAGCCGCTCGGAACTGCTTGGCTCGCCGACGATGCAGTGGTCGATGACCTCGCCCTCGGCCCTGAGCGCCTCGACCACCTTCTTTGTGCCGTCCAGCGCCACGCCCTCCTCGTCGCCGGTGATCAGGAAGCTGAGCGAGCCGGGGACGTCGCCGACCTGGGCCACCGCCGCGACGAAGGCGGCGATCGAGCCCTTCATGTCCACCGCGCCGCGACCGATCAGGACGTCGTCGCTGTTGATGTCGGCCGCGAACGGACCGCTGGTCCAGGCCGCCGCATCGCCAACCGGCACCACGTCCGTATGGCCGGCGAAGCAGAAGTTCGGCCGCGCCGTTCCGCGCCGGGCGTAGAGGTTCTCGATCTCGCCGAACTTCATCCGCCGACAGGCGAAGCCCAGGTCCTCCAGCGCGCGCTGCAGCACGTCCATCGCCCCCTCGTCCGCCGGGGTGACGGACGGGCGGCGGATCAGGTCGCGGGCGAGGTCGAGAACGTCGAGGGTCATGGCCTAGTCGCGCAACAGATCGTTGATCGAGGTCTTCGAGCGGGTCTGGGCGTCCACAGTCTTGACGATCACGGCACAGTAGAGGCTCGGGCCGACACCATGGGGGTCGGGCAGACTGCCCGGCACGACAACGCTGTAGGGCGGCACCTTGCCGATGTGGACCTGGCCGGTCTTGCGGTCGACGATCTTGGTGGTGGCCGACAGGTAGACGCCCATCGACAGCACCGCGCCCTGGCCGACGATGACGCCCTCGACGACCTCGGAGCGGGCGCCGATGAAGCAGTCGTCCTCGATGATGGTCGGGTTGGCCTGCAGCGGTTCGAGCACCCCGCCGATGCCGACGCCGCCAGAGAGGTGCACGCGCTTGCCGATCTGGGCGCAGGAGCCGACGGTCACCCAGGTGTCGACCATCGTGCCCTCGTCGACGTAGCCGCCGATGTTCACGAACGAGGGCATCAGGATGACGTTCTTCGCCACATAGGCGCCGCGGCGGACGATGGCGCCGGGGACCGCGCGGAAGCCGGCCTCTTCGAACTGCGGCGCTTCCCAGCCGTCGAACTTGTTGGCCACCTTGTCCCACCAGGGGCCGACCGCCCCGCCCATGGCGCCGGCGCGCATGATGGCGTTGGGGTTCAGGCGGAAGGACAGCAGCACGGCCTTCTTGGCCCACTGGCGGACAACCCACTCACCGTCGATCTTCTCGGCGACCCGGACCTTGCCGCTGTCGAGCAGGGCCAGGGTTTCCTCGATGGCCGTGCGGACGGGCCCCTGGGTGGCGGGCGAGACGCTGTCACGCGCGTCCCAGGCGGCTTCGATTTCCAGTTCGAGGTCGGACAGGCTGACGGTGCTCATGCGGCGGTTTCCTGGACCCTCGCGCCGGCCAGGAAGGCGACGAGGTCATTGGTGCGATGGTGGACGAAGTCTGCGGTCGAGGCGGCGGCGTGCGGGCCGACCAGCACGGTGGTCATACCCAGATCCGCGGCCGGGGCGAGGTTGTGCTCGCTGTCCTCGAAGAAGGCCGAGCCGGCGGCGCTGACCCCATGGCGGGCCATCATCTTCTCGAAGGTCAACGGCGAGGGCTTGGGAATGTAGTCGGCGGCCGAGATGTGGAAGATGTCCTCGAAGGCGTGCGCGATCTGCAGTCGCTCCAGCACCCGCTCGGCATGGGCGGCCGAGCCGTTGGTGAAGACCAGTCGCCGGCCCGGCAGCCGCATGAGGGCGTCCGCCATCTTCACATCCGGCGTCAGGCGATCGAGCGAGACGTCATGAACCTCGGTCAGGAAGTCCTCCGGGTCGATGTCGTGGTGCGCGATCAGCCCGGCCAGGGTGGTGCCGTGGGCGTGGTAGTACTTCTTCTGGATCGCCCGCGCCTCGTCGCGCGGCAGTCCGGTGACCTTCTCCATGAAGTCGGTCATCCGACCCTCGATCAGGGTCATGAACTCGGTCTCGACCGGGTAGAGGGTGTTGTCCAGGTCGAAGAGCCAGGTGTCGATGTGGACCAGGTCGGTCACGCCCGGATCAGCGTCCCGGCGCCGTGCTCGCTGAACAGCTCGACCAGCATGGCGTGCGGCCGCCGCCCATCCAGAATGACCACGGCCTCGACGCCGGCGTCGATGGCGGCGATGGCCGTCTCAAGCTTGGGGATCATGCCGCCGTTGGCGACGCCGGTACGGATCAGGTCGAACGCCTGGGAGACCGTCATCTGGCGGATCAGTTCACCGTCCGCGCCCTTGACCCCGGCCACGTCGGTCAGCAGCAGCATGCGCTTGGCCTTCAGCGCCCCGGCCAGGGCGCCGGCGACCGTGTCGGCGTTGATGTTGTAGGTCTGGCCGGACTCGGAAACGCCGATCGGCGCAATGACCGGGATATAGTCCTGCTCGGCGTGGATCAGCGCCTTGATCAGGGCCGGATCGATCTTCTGCGGCTCACCGACGTAGCCCAGGTCGACGACCTGCTCGATGTTGCTGTCCGGGTCCTTCTTGGTGCGCCGCGCCTTGGTGACGGTGATCAGCCGCGCGTCCTTGCCCGACAGGCCCACGCCCCGCACGTCCGCCTCGCGGCCGGCCAGGGTGATCCAGTTGGCGATTTCCTTGTTGATGGCGCCCGACAGCACCATCTCGGCGACCTCCATCGTCGCCTCGTCGGTGACGCGCAGGCCGTCGATGAAGGTCGACTTGACGCCGGCCCGATCCAGCATGGCCGAGATCTGGGGCCCGCCGCCGTGCACCACCACCGGATGCAGGCCCATCAGTTTGAGGAGCACGGCGTCGGCGGCGAACAGCTTGGCCACCTCGTCCTCGCCCATGGCATGGCCGCCGTATTTGATGACCACGGTCTCGCGGTCATAGATCTGGATGTAGGGCAGCGCCTCCGCGAGCGTCCTCGCGGTGGCCCAGCCGGCTTCCTCGGTCTTGTCGGTCAAGGCTGGAACTCCGTCGCGCGCGCGACGAGGCGATAGCGGATGGGGTCCGCCAAGTCCACTTTATGGAAGGGTTCAGGCTTGGCGGTCTTCGCGGGCGTGGAAGATGCGGAGGATGGTCACGCTGCCGGGCTCGAAGTGATAGATGACGACATAGCCCGCCTGGCCGAACGGCGTGATCAATTGCCGGACGTCAGGTGAGCCGAACGCCGCGCCGCGATCTGCGTGCTGATCCAGAGACCGGATCGCAGCCCAGATGGCCTGCTTTGCACGCTGCGCGGCCGATGGGCTCTTCTCGGCGAGAAAATCGGCCAGCCTCTCAAGGTCGCGCCACGCACGCGATGAGAGCCGCACCTCATTCGTCAAGCGTTCCGCGCCCGCCGCTCCGCGATGAGGCGGTCAAGTTCGGTCACCGCTTCATCAACCGAGTAAGACACGCCTGTGCGCTGATACTCCTCAAGCGCGGCCCGCGCCTCGGCGTGATCGCAATCTTCGTAGGCGACCGACGCTTCCTCGACACCGGAAGGGCGATTGGGCTCAAGATTTGGTGGCTTCGACATGCCAGGAGCCTACACGTCTGGACGCGATCGCGCCAGCTCTACCGGAACGGCGGCTCGTCGAAGGCACGCAACTTACGGGAGTGAAGATTCGGCCCCTCCGCGCGGAGCAGATCCACCGTCGCGATGCCGATCTGCAGGTGCTGGCTGATGGCGCGTTCGTAGAAGGCGTTGGCCTGACCGGGCAGCTTGATCTCGCCATGCAGCGGCTTGTCCGACACGCAGAGCAGCGTGCCGTAGGGCACCCGGAACCGATAGCCCTGGGCGGCGATGGTGGCGCTCTCCATGTCGATGGCCACCGCCCGGCTCTGGTTGAAGCGGATGGCGCTGGAGGTGTAGCGCAGCTCCCAGTTCCGGTCGTCGGTGGTGACCACGGTGCCGGTGCGCAGGCGGCGCTTGAGGCTTTCGCCGCTCTCGCCGCTGACCAGCTTGGCCGCGTCATAGAGAGCGCGCTGCATCTCGGCGATCGACGGGATGGGGATATCCGGCGGCAGCACCTCGTCCAGCACATGGTCGTCGCGCAGATAGGCGTGGGCCAGGACATAGTCGCCGATGGTCTGGCTGCCGCGCAGCCCGCCGCAGTGGCCGATCATGATCCAGGCCTGCGGCCGCAGCACCGCCAGGTGATCAGTGATGGTCTTGGCGTTGGAGGGGCCGACGCCGATGTTGACCAGGGTGATGCCCCGGCCGCCCGGCGCCATCAGGTGGTAAGCCGGCATCTGGTGGCGCCGCCACGGGCCGTTGGCGATGACCAGCTCCGGCTCGGGCGTTTCAGCGGTGACCAGGATGTTTCCCGGCGCCGACAGCGCCGTGTAGGGCGAACCGACCTTGCCGAGCTGCTCGCAGCCCCAGCGGACGAACTCGTCGACGTAGCGGTGGTAGTTGGTGAACAGGATGTACTGCTGCACATGCTCGGCCGGCGCGCCGGTGTAGTGCTTGAGCCTGGCCAGCGAAAAGTCGGTGCGCAGGCCGTCGAACAGCGCCAGCGGCCGGTTATCCTCCAGCGCCTCGCTCCACAGGCCGTCGGCCAGTTCATCGCCGATGTGGGCGAGCTCGGTGGTCGGAAACCAGCGGGCGATCTCGCCGGCGGAGACGTCGGCCAGGGCCAGGTCGCCGCCGTCCAGAACGTACGGGAACGGGATCTCCTGCATCGACCGGCCGACATCCAGCGTGACGCCGAAGTCCTGGATCATCAGGGCCAGCTGCTCGACCAGATAGTCGCGGAACATCGCCGGGCGTGTGACGGTCGTGGCGTAGTGGCCGGGCAGGCCGATCCGGGCATAGGCGCGGCTGATCCGCGGGTAGCCGTTCTCGCCGCTCCAGTGCAGCCGAAGTTCGGGGTAGGCGTAGGTCCCGTTCAGGCGATCGGCGGGATCGGGACGCAGTCCGTCGGTCAGGAAGGCCTTGAGCGCGGCCCGCAGGGCCGAGACGGAGCGGTCGTATTCTTCGATAAGCCGCTCGACGATGGCGGCTGCTTCTTTCTCATGAGTCATGACTGCTTATAGCGACGTTGCGTGAAACTGGCGAGACGGCCGCTTGCGGCCGACGAAACCGGGGCCACATAGGGGCTCATGAACAACTCGCTTCGCACCTTCATGCTCATGGCCGCGATGACGGCCATCTTCGTCGTGGCCGGGTTCCTGATCGGCGGAACCACCGGCATGCTGATCGCGTTGGCGCTCGGCGGCGCCATGAACCTGTTCAGCTACTGGAACTCCGACAAGATCGTGCTGCGCATGTACGGCGCGGTGCAGGTCGACGAGAGCCATCCCGATGCGCTGATCCGCAACTACGTCGCCGACACCCTGGCCCTGGCCGACGGCGCGGGCATGCCCCGTCCCAAGGTCTATGTCATCGAGCAGGACCAGCCGAACGCCTTCGCCACTGGGCGCAATCCGGAGAACGCCGCAGTGGCCGCCACGGTCGGCCTGCTGCGCATGCTCGACCGGCGCGAGATTCGCGGCGTGATGGCCCACGAGCTGGCGCATGTGAAGAACCGTGACACCCTGACCATGACCGTCACCGCGACCATCGCCGGCGCGATCTCGGCCCTGGCCAACATCGCCTTCTTCTTCGGCGGCGACCGCGACCGGCCGGCCGGAATGATCGGAACCATCCTGATCGCCGTCCTGGCGCCCATCGCCGCCGCCCTGGTGCAGATGGCGATCAGCCGGGGCCGCGAGTACGAGGCCGACCGCGAAGGCGCGGAGATCAGCGGCGACCCGCAGGCCCTCGCCGACGCGCTGGCGAAGATGGAAACCTGGAGCCACCGCACGGTCAACGAGACGGCAGAGCGCAATCCGGCCAGCGCCCAGATGTTCATCATCAACCCGCTGAGCGGGCGCGGCGCCGACAACCTGTTCTCCACCCACCCGGCGACCGGCAACCGGATCGAGGCTTTGATGAAGCTGGCGGGCGGCGCTCGGCGCGCGGGCACGTCGGTTCCCCGAACCGCCGCCCGCCGGGGCCCCTGGAGCTGACATCACAGCCGGGACGACCGCAGCCAAAGCCACGCCCCTCGCACGTTTCTAAAAAAGACTTGCTTTACGCGCGGGGCGCCCGTTCATCCTGACGAGGTTCCAATAGAGGAGACCCTGGATGAGCGTCTCGATCTCCCGCGACGGCCCCGTAACGGTCATCGCCATCGACCGGCCGGATCGTCGCAACGCGGTCGACGCCGTCACCGCCCGCGCCCTCTACGAGGCCTTCAGAGCCTTCGACGCCGATGACAGCGCCAGCGTCGCGGTGCTGACCGGGACCGGCGGAAACTTCTGCGCCGGGGCCGATCTGAAGGCGGTGGCCACGGGCGCCGGCAATCGGGTCGAGCGGACCGGCGACTACGGCCCCATGGGCCCCACGCGCCTGCGCCTGTCCAAGCCGGTGATCGCCGCCGTCGAAGGCTACGCGGTGGCCGGCGGACTGGAGCTGGCCATCTGGTGCGACCTGCGCGTCGCGGCGAGAAGCGCCACCTTCGGGGTTTTCTGCCGCCGGTTCGGCGTGCCGCTGATCGACCTGGGCACCGTGCGCCTGCCCCGTCTGATCGGCGGCTCCCGGGCCATGGACATGATCCTGACCGGTCGGGCTGTCGACGCGGAGGAGGCACTGGCCATGGGCCTGGCCAACCGCGTCGTCGAGGACGGCGAGGCGCTCGAGGCGGCCGTCGCCCTGGCCCGCCAGATCGCCGGCTTTCCGCAGATGTGCCTGCGCAATGACCGCCTCTCGGCCATGGAACAGTGGAGCCTCGACTGGGACGCGGCCACGACGTTCGAGATCGGCGTCGGTCTGGAAACCCTCGCGTCCGGCGAGGCGGTGGCGGGCGCGACCCGGTTCAGCGGCGGCGAAGGCCGTGGAGGACAGTTCTGATGACCACCGAACTCGCACCCGTCTTCACCGAGCGCCAGCAGGGCCATCTGCCGGGCATCCTTGGCATGGAGTGGGAGACCGTCCAGTACGGCCTGGTGCGCGGCCGCTTCACGGTCGCCAGACACCACATGGCGCCCAACGGCTTCCTGCACGCCGCCAG
>Ga0209066_10006240_pt1 | contig 12238 bp, 10 predicted proteins | sample All_14_2_FD_187198 | JGI IMG/M metagenome (GOLD analysis project Ga0209066, IMG submission 187198) | Freshwater microbial communities in response to fracking from Pennsylvania, USA - Allegheny Zone_MetaG_DW_15 (SPAdes) (version 2) ...
GTTCTGGCGACGAGCTCACGATCCTGACCCTCTCCCGCGGTCGGCGCGAGGGCGGGGTCGAAGTCGCCTGGGCGGAGGGCTCGGCGTCGGCGGCGATCATCGGGGCGCGGTTCGTGCTCGAGGATCGGCTCGGCGACGGCTTCGCGGCCGTGCTCACGACGATCTCGGAGCTCGTCGCGACGCTCGACCCGACAATCGTCTACACCCACAGCCGGAACGATCGCCGCCAGGATCACCGCACCGTGCACGAGGCGGCCGTCACGGCATGCGAGGAGGTGCCGACCGTCGCGTGCTATCACGGCACCACGGGCACGGTCGACTTCGCACCGACCCGCTTCGTGCCGATCGACGGGTTCACCGAGGTCAAGCTCGCGATGCTCGCGAACTTCGCGACGCGCGGGGCCCGCCCCGAGTATCTCTCCTCCGACTTCGCCCTCGCGTCGGCGCGCTACTGGTCGCAGTACGGCCAGGGCTCCTTCTGCGAGCCGCTCGAGATCATCCGCGAGTCGGTGCTCAGTCCCGTCGCGCCCGCTGTGCCGCCGACCCCCGTGCACGCGCACGAGCCGTCGGCCGTCGACATCCCCGCGTGACCGCGGGCCGACTCACGCGTTCGCGTCAGCTTTCGCGGCGCGGCGGCGGCGGGCCCGCACGAGGAGCACGATCGCGGCGGTCACGACGCCGGCCGCGACGATCCACGGCAGCAGCACCCCGAGCGCGACGAGCAGGCCCGAGAAGAAGCCCACGAACGCCCCCCATCCGGCGGCGAGCCCGCTCACGAAGTCACCCGGCTCCTGCGCGGGCGCCTGGGCCTCCGAGCGCAGCGAGAGCGAGAGCGTCGACAGGGCGACCTGATCGGCCACCTGACGCTGCTGCGACTCGAGCTCCTCGAGCAGCCCCTGGTGCTCGGCGATGCTGGTTTCGAGCGTGATGAGGTCGGCGATCGTCGTCGCCTGCGCGAACATCCCGTTGAGCCGGTCGATGATGTTGCGCTGGGTCGCGATGCGCGACTCGAGGTCGGCGACGTAGGTCGTGACGTCGCTCGACGTCGTCGAGATCTCGTCGGCCCGGCCGAGGTCGGCGAGATCGTCGAGCACCGCCTGCAGTTCGCCCGCGGGGATGCGCAGCGTGAGGTTCGCGCTCCCCGCGTCGCCGTTCGCGGGCGCGTACTCGGTGCGCCCGTCGACCCGACCGCCGGCGCGCTCGACGATGCTCACGGCGTCGCGCGACGCGGCGATCGGATCCTCGACCGTCACGGTCATCCACCCGGTGACGATGACGTCCCGATCGGCTTGACCCTCGATCGCGACATCGCCGCCGATCGAGCCGTCGTCGACCGAGATCCCCTCCATGGGCACGCTCTGCGGGGCGCCGCCCGACTCGTCGCGGGCCGCGCCGCCGGACGCGCTGCATCCGGCGAGAAGGAGCGAGGCGGCGAGCAGGCTCGCCCCGAGCGTCAGAGTGGATGCGGTCGCGCGTCTCATGGGGACACGGTACGGTCGCGCGGCCGATGAGCACCACACAACGTTCGTCACGATTCGAGCGTCAGCCGGTCACGATCCGATCACGGCCGGCCGCTACGCCGCCGGTTCGGGGGTGTCAACCCCCCGCCGGTGCGGAGGTCGCGGAGCTAGCGTCGGTGCTCCGCACACGACTCTCTCGAAGGAGAACACGATGGGTCTCATGGACAGTGCCAAGGACGCCGCCGACGCGACCGCGAAGAACGTCGGTGAGTGGGTCGACGACACGAAGGAGCGCGTCTCCGACAAGGTCGACGAAATGCAGGCCGACGCGAAGGTCTCCCAGGCCGAAGCGGAGCGCGACGCCGTGCACGCCAAGAACGAACACAAGGAGAAGATGCGCGAGGACTGAGCCGCATCCGGCCCTCATCGCTCTACCATGACGGAATGGGGTGGCTCCGCAGACTGTTGCGTCGGCCGCCCCTTCTGCATGTCGCGGGGGATGCCGGTGAGGGTCCGCCGGTCGTGCTGCTGCACGGGATCGCGTCGTCGTCGGTGACGTTCGAGTACGTCGTGCCGCTCGTCGTCGCGCGGCACCGCGCGGTGTCGATCGACCTGCTCGGGTTCGGCTCGTCGCCCGCGCCGCCCGACGCGACCTTCACGATCGAGGAGCACGTGCGCGCGCTCGACCGCACGCTGCGGCGCCTGCGGTTGAAGCGATTCGTGCTCGTCGGTCACTCGATGGGCGCCCTCATCGCGACCCGTTACGCCGCGACGCATCGCGCGCGTGTGACGCGGCTCGTGCTCGTGAGCCCGCCCGTCTACCTGACGCCGACCGAGATCGGCACCCCGCTCGACCGGGCGGCGATGGGCGGCTACTTCCGGCTCTACGAGTTCCTGCGCGCCAACAAGGAGTTCACGATCCGTGCGGCGGCGGGGCTCGCCCGGCTCTCGCCGATCAAGAACCTGCTCGACGTCTCGGAGGGCAACTGGAACGCGTTCGTGCTGTCGCTGGAGAAGTCGATCGAATCGCAGACGACCGTGAGCGACCTCGTGCAGGTGCGCGCCCCCATCCACCTCGTCTACGGCACGCTCGACCCGCTGCTGCATCCCGCCGGATTGCGGATCGTCGAGAACCTCCGGGGCGTGACGGCGCACCGGGTGCACGGGGGCGACCACGTCATCCGGCCCCGCATGGCGCGCGTCGTCGCGACCGCGATCGGCTGAGGTCGCTCGCGTGAACGGCCCCCGGCTCGGCGCCGACTTCGGCAAGATCTTCACCGCGAATCTCGCCTCGAGTCTCGGTGACGGCATCGCCCGCACGGCCGTGCCGCTGCTCGCGGTGCAGCTCACCGACGACCCGCTTCTCATCTCGGGCATCGCCGCGCTCCAGATGATCCCGTGGCTGCTGTTCGCCATCCCCGCCGGGCTCATCGTCGACGGCGTCGATCGCCGCAAGGCGCTCGCCGTCTCCAACACGCTGCGCGCGCTGCTCGGGGTCGGGCTCGTCGTGCTGTTCGCGACGGGGTCGCTCTCGATCTGGACGCTCTACGTCGTGATCTTCCTCTACGGCGTGGGCGAGACGGTCTACGACGGGGCGATCCGCGCCGTCGTTCCGAGCATCGTCCCGCGCGCGCTGCTGCCGCGGGCGAACGGCCGGATCGAAGCCGCCGAGACGATCGTGCAGAACTTCCTCGCCGGGCCGCTCACGTCGCTGCTGTTCGCGGTGACCGTGCTCATCCCACTCGGCGCCAACGCGCTCGCCTTCGCGCTCGCCGCGGCCCTCGCCCTCGTGCTGCCGGCGGTCGCGTCGGGCCGGCAGTTCGCGCAGCCACGACCCGCGGTGCGCGAATCGTGGCGCCGGCAGCTCTCGGAGGGCTACCGGTTCATCTTCGGCAGCCGGATGCTGACGACGCTGCTGCTGCTGTCGACGTTCATCGGTCTCATGTTCTCGGCGGCGACGGCGACGTTTGTGCTCTTCCTCGTCGACGATCTCGGGCTGCCGGAAGCCCTCTTCGGCGTCTTCATGCTCACGGGCGCCTTCGGGGCGATTCTCGGATCGCTCCTCGCGTCGCGGCTCGTCAGCCGGTTCCGGGCGGGCCCGACGATGGCGGTCGCCAACCTCGTCGCGTCGGCGCCGCTCGCCGTGCTCTGGTTCTTCCCGAACATCTGGGTCGCGGGGGCCATGTACTTCGTCACCTCGATCGGGGTGCTCGTCTGGAACGTGCTCGTCATGTCGCTGCGGCAGAGCATCATCCCCGGGCGGCTCCTGGGTCGCGTGCACGGCAGCTGGCGCACCATCCTGTGGGGGTCGATGCCCGTCGGCGCGGTCGTCGGCGGGCTGCTCGCCCGGATCGACATCACCCTGCCGTTCCTCGTCGGCGGCGGACTCGCGACACTCGCGGGCATCCTGTTCTTCCGGTTCCTCAGCCGTCTGCCCAACCCGGAGGAGGTCGACAACGGCGACCCTCCGACCGCGCCCGCCGCGGAGGCCGGGCCGACCGACCCCACCGTGCTCGACTGAGCGCGTCGCGGGGTCAGCTCGACGCGCGAGTCGACTCGCGCACGACGAGTGTCGTCGGCAGCGGGGTGGTCTCGGTCGCCGTCTCGGGCTCCTCGATCGCGAGCAGCACCTTCTGCATGATGAGCGCCCCGAGCGCCGCGAAGTCCTGGCGCACGGTCGTGAGCGGGGGGAAGACGAAGGGGGCCTCCGGGAGGTCGTCGAAGCCCACGATGCTGACGCGCTCCGGCACCCGCATGTCGCGTTCGCGCAACGCCGAGAGCACCCCGATCGCCATGTGGTCGTTCGCGACGAAGAGCGCGGTCGCGTCGGCCAGATCGACCTCGCGGCCGAGGTCGTAGCCGCTCGCGGGCGACCAGTCGCCGTGCGGCGGCTCGATCGCCTCGAGGCCGTGCGCCGCGAGCTCGTCGCGCCACCCGCGCTCCCGGTCGATCGCATCCGGTGACCGTGGCGGGCCGGCGAGGTGCAGGATGCGCTCGTGACCGAGTTCGACGAGGTGCCGCACCGCCGCCCGAGCGCCGCGGTACTGGTCGATCGAGACGACCGAGGGAGCGCGGCGCACCGACGCGGCGACGGCGATGAACGGGATGCCCAGGTCGAGCCCGCGCGCGACCTCGAGCACGCTCACGTCGTCGACGATGAGCACGATCGCGTCGACGCGTTGCCGCAGGAGCGTCTCGATCGTCGCGCGGACGGCGACCGGGTCGACGTCGAGCAGGGTCACGGTGTCGACGCTGTACCGCGCGGCGCGCGCGGCGAGGTTGAAGTGCATCGTGATCGAGGCGGGTCCGTAGTCGGACGTGCCGGGCACGATGAGCCCGATCGTGCGGGTGCGTCGCGTGACGAGCGCGCGCGCCGCGGGGGAGGGGCTGTAGCGCAACTGGGTGATCGCCTGCTCGACGCGCGCACGGGTGGCGGGACGCACGTTCGGCAGGTCGTTGAGCACGCGCGAGACGGTCTGGTGCGACACTCCCGCGAGACGGGCGACGTCGAAGATGTTGGCGGCGCGCGGGCCCGGCTCGTCCGACCCTCGCCGCTTGGGGTCAGGCTCCGTCATCGGGCTGGGTCACCAGGGCGAGAAGGGAACCGCTCGAGAGCTCCTCGGCGGGGAGGTTCGCGACGACGAGCCCCTCACGGAGGACGACGATGCGGGTCGACACCCTCAGGACCTCCTCGAGCTCAGCCGAGATGAACACGACGGACATGCCGTTCGCCGCCAGCTCGCCGACGAGATTCTGGACTTCGACCTTAGCGCCCACGTCGATGCCCCGCGTCGGCTCGTCGAGCAGGATCGCCCGCGGTGCGAGAGCGAGCAGCCGTGCGAGCAGCACCTTCTGCTGGTTGCCGCCCGAGAGCGTTCCGGCGAGCGCTTCCGGCGACGCGGGTCGGATGCCGAGCGCCTCGATCCAGCTCGCCGCGAGCTCCGTCTGGCGGGCGCGTCGCATCCGACGGAAGACGCCGCGCTGCGCCTGGAGGGCGAGCACGATGTTCTCCCGCACCGTGAGGGCCCCGATGATGCCCTCGGTGCGGCGGTTCTCCGAGGAGTAGACGACGCCGAGCGCGATCCCGCGTCGCGGACCCGGGATGCCGAGCTCGCGCCCGTCGAGGACGACGGTTCCGGTGTCGGGGCGGTCGACCCCGGAGAGGGCGCGCGCGAGCTCGGTGCGGCCCGAACCCAGGAGGCCCGCGAGGCCGACGACTTCGGCCTCGCGCACGTCGAGGTCGATCCCGCGCACCCGCGCGCCCCGTGACAGCGCACGCGCCCCGAGCACCGAGGGCGTCTCGGCGTCGGGCTCGGCGTGCCGGCGCACGGGCGCGGCGGGGATCTCCCGGCCGAGCATCTTCTGCACGAGGTCGATGCGCAGCAGTTCCGTCGTGCGGTATTCGCCCACGACGGCGCCCGCGCGCAGCACGGTGACGCGATCGCAGATCTCGTAGACCTGGTCGAGGAAGTGGGAGATGAACAGCACCGCGACGCCGCGCTCCTTGAGCTCGCGGATGACGCGGAACAGCTCGGCGACCTCGTCGGCGTCGAGACTCGACGTGGGCTCGTCGAGCACGAGAACCCGCACGTCGGTGGAGATCGCCCGCGCAATGGCGACGAGCTGCTGCACGGCGAGCGAGTGGCTGCCGAGCAGGGAGGCCGGGTCGATCGTGAGACCCAGTTCGGCGAGCACCTCCGACGCGAGCCGCCGCATCGCGCGCCAATCGATGCCGCCGAAGCGCCGGGGTTCGCGGCCGAGGGCGATGTTCTCGGCGACCGACAGATTCGGCAGCAGGTCGATCTCCTGATAGACCGTGCGGATCCCGAACCGCTGCGCGTCGAGGGGCGACGGGATGCGCACGGGCATGCCGTCGAGGCGGATGACGCCCGCGTCGAGCGCGAGCGCTCCCGTGAGCGCCTTGATGAGCGTCGACTTGCCCGCGCCGTTCTCGCCCATGAGCGAGTGCACCTCGCCCGGGAAGAGCCGGAAGTCGACGTCGTCGAGGGCCGTCTCGCGCCCGAACCGAACCGTGGCCCCCGACACCTGGAGCACAGGTGCGTCGAGGACCGGCGTCGTCGTCGGGTCGGCCATGGTCACATTCTGCTCTGCCCGCCGGGCGGGCGCGTGCTCACCGCCGACTCGATCTCGCGACGATGACGCGCTGCACCACGACGAACATCAGCAGCAGGGCGCCGATCGTGATGCGCGTCCACGACTGCTCCGCGCCGAGGAACGAGATCGCGGTCTTGATCGTGCCGTAGACGAAGACGCCGATCATCGACCCGAGCACGAAGCCCGAGCCGCCGGTCAGCAACGTGCCGCCGATGACGACCGCCGCGATCGTGTCGAGCTCGGTGCCGACACCGTTGAGCGGGTAGCCGGCACCCTGGTACGCCGTGAAGACGATGCCGGCGAGGCCCGCGCACGCGCCGCTGATGACGTAGGCGAGCAGCTTGGTGCGCACGACGGGCAGACCCATGAGGCGGGCCGACTGCTCGTTGCCGCCGATCGCGTAGATCGTGCGACCGAACCGCGTGAACTGCAGCACGAGGGCGCCGGCGATCACGACGCCGATCGCGATGATGCCGGTCGGCGAGAGGAACCAGCCGTCGATGTAGAACAGCTTCGTCTGCAGCCACAGGATCACCGGGTCTTCGACCTTGATCGACGAGAGGCTCACCAAGAACGCGAGACCCCGAGCGGCGAACATCCCGGCGAGCGAGGCGATGAACGGTTGCACGTCGAAGAACTGGATGAGCACGCCGATGAGCAGCCCGATGAGCGACCCGCCGACGAGCATGACCGGGATCACGACGACGACCGGGAAGCCCTCGCTGAGGAGCCGCGCCCCGAGGATCGCGGTGAACGCGAGTACCGCGCCCACCGAGAGGTCGATGCCCGCGGTGAGGATGACGAACGTCATCCCGACCGCGAGGATCAGCAGGTAGGCGTTGTCGAGCAGGAGCGACGACAGCACGCGCGGCGTGATGAAGTTGCCGAAGTAGACCTGCCCCGCGACGAGCAGCGCGATGAGGATGCCGAGTGCGGCGAACACGGGGATCCACGACGCCCGGCGGCTCGTGAAGCGGTCGACGCGCGCGCGCAGCCCGTCGAGCGGTCGGGTCGTGGTGAGGCTCATCGGGCCACCTCCGCATCCTTCGTCGAGCGCGCCGTGAGGGCGTTCCACAGCCGCAGGGTGCCGCCGCGCACGCGTTGCGATTGCACGAGGACGACGATCACGACGACGAGCGCCATGAAGAGCGGACTCACCGCGGGGGGTACGCCGAGGAACGTGATCGTCGACTTGAGCGTCTGAATGGTGAAGACGCCGATGACGGTGCCGGCGATGCTGAACTTGCCACCCATGAGCGACGTGCCGCCGAGCACGACCGCGAGGATGGCGTCGAGTTCGATGTACTGCCCGGCCGCGTTGGCATCCGCCGCCATGATGTTCGAGCTGTAGAGGATGCCTGCGAATCCGGCGAGGAGTCCGCTCGCCGCGTAGGCGCCCCACACGATGCCGCGCGAGCGCACCCCGGCGAGGCGACTGGCCTCGGGATTGATGCCGACCGACTCGGTGAGCACCCCGAGGGCCGTGCGGCGCTGGATGACCGCGACGAGCACGATCGCGACGACCGAGACGTAGAACGCGAACGGCAGTCCGAGGAGGTAGCCCTGGGACATGAACTTGTAGGGCGTGCTCGTGACGGTCGTGATGAACCCGCCCGTGATGAGCAGCGCGATGCCGCGCCCGGCGAGCATGAGGACGAGGGTTGCGATGATCGGTTGGATGCCGAGCACCGCGACGAGGAAGCCGTTCCAGGCACCGAACACGAGGGTCACGGCGACCCCTGCGGCGATCGCGATCGCGAGCGTCGCGGGGCTGTCGGGCGCGCCCGAGCCGTCGATGATCGTGAGCGCGACGGCGCCGGAGACCGCCATGAGTGCTCCGACCGAGAGGTCGATGCCCCGCGTCGCGATGACGATCGTCATGCCGAGCGCGACGAGCATGAGCGGTGCGCTGTTGCGCAGGATGTCGATGACCGAGCCGTAGAGCTGGCCGTCGCGCACGGTGATCGAGACGAACGACGGGCGCGAGATCGTGTTGACGAGCACGAGTGCGACGAGAGCCGCGATCGGCAGCACCAGTCGGTGCCTGAGGATCCTGGTCATGCGACGCCCTCCCGCGCTTCTTCGCGTGCTTCGGCGGCGATGGCCGCGACCACATCGTCCACGTTCGTGTCGTGGGCGTCTAGCTCTCCGAGTTTCCGACGGTCGCGCATGACGACGATGCGGTGCGCGAGGCGCACGACCTCTTCGAGCTCCGACGAGATGAAGACGACCGCGAGTCCCTGACCTGCGAGCTCGGCGACCTTGCGCTGGATGTCGGCCTTCGCGCCGACGTCGATGCCGCGCGTGGGCTCGTCGAGGATGATCAGTTGCGGCGCGGTCGCGAGCCATCGGGCGAGGAGCACCTTCTGCTGGTTGCCGCCCGAGAGGTTGCGCACGAGCATCGACGGATCCGCCGGACGCACGCCGAGTGCCTCGATGTACTCCGCGACGATCGAGGCCTGCTCCGCGCCCCCGATCTTGCGCAGCCAGCCGCGGCGGGCCTGGATGCCGAGCACGATGTTCTCGGCGACGGTGAGGTCGCCGATGATGCCTTCGGCACGGCGGTCTTCCGACGAGAACGCGATCCGGTTCTCGATCGCGTGCCGGGGGGTCGTGAGCCGCACGGTCGACCCGCGCACGGCGACCCGGCCGCTGTCGGCGTGGTCGGCGCCGTAGAGCAGCCGCACGAGTTCGGTGCGGCCCGAGCCGAGCAGTCCGGCGATGCCGACGACCTCGCCATCGAACACGTCGAGATCGGAGGGCTCGAGAACGCCGCGCCGCCCGAGCCCCGTCGCCGAGACGACCGGGTGCCCGCCGCGGTCGATCGAGCGGTCGGCGGCCTGGGAGATGCTCGCGAGCTCGTCGAACTCCCGGCCGAGCATCTGGGCGACGAGCTCGCCGCGCGTCAGGTCGGCGGCGGGGGAGCTGCCGACGAGGCGACCGTTGCGCAGCACCGTGATGTGGTCGGAGATCTCGAACACCTGGTCGAGGAAGTGCGAGACGAAGAGGATGGCGACGCCGCGGTCGCGCAGGTCGCGGATGACGCCGAACAGCTGCACGACCTCGCCCCGGTCGAGGCTCGAGGTCGGCTCGTCGAGCACGAGAACGCGGGACTCGGTGACCATCGCGCGGCTGATCGCGACGAGTTGCTGCAGGGCGATCGAGTGGCTCGACAGGATCGAGTGGGTGTCGATCGCGACGCCGAGGTTGCCGAGGTGCCGGGCGGCCTCGGCGTGGGTGGCGCGCCAGTCGATGCCTCCGGCGCGGCGCGGCTCGTGGCCGAGCATGACGTTCTCACCGACCGAGAGGTTCGGGCAGAGGTTGACCTCTTGGTACACGGTCGAGATCCCGGCGGCCTGGGCGTCGGCGGTGTGCGCGAACGACCGCGGCTCCCCGTCGATGAGGATCGATCCGCCGTCGATCGCGTAGACGCCGGTGAGGGCCTTGATGAGCGTCGACTTGCCCGCGCCGTTCTCGCCCATGAGGGAGTGCACCTCGCCGGGGCGGAGGGCGAAGTCGACGTTGTCGAGGGCGAGCACTCCGGGGAATCGGATCGTGATGCCCGTCATGGCGACGATCGGGCGGACGGCGGTGTCCTCGGTCATGGGTGTTCCTCGGTCAGGGGTCGGCCGGTCGGGCTCGGGGCGGGAGAGCGGTCTGCCGGGAGCCCCGAGGCTCCCGGCAGACCCGGGGGATCAGTACAGACGCTCGTCGATGACGGCGGCGGCCTGCTCCGGCGTGAAGGACTGGTCCACGACGTAGACCTCCTTCTCGACCGTCTCGCCCGCGAGAACGTCCTTCACGAGTCCGGCGGCGAGGTCACCGAGGAGCGGGTTGCACTCGACGATGAAGTTGATCTTGCCGTCGATGAGGGCGAGCATGCCGTCCTTCACCGCGTCGATCGAGATGATCGCGATGTCCTCGCCCGGCACGAACCCGGCGGCTTCGATCGCGTCGATCGCGCCGAGCGCCATGTCGTCGTTGTGCGCGTACACCAGGTCGATCGTGTCGCCGTACTTCTGCAGGAAGCCCTCCATCACGGTCTTGCCCTCCGCGCGGGTGAAGTTGCCCGTCTGCGAGTCGAGGGTCGTGATCGACGTGCCCGCGATGGCCTCGTTGAAGCCCTCCGCGCGGTCGTTCGCCGGGGCCGAGCCCGTCGTGCCTTCGAGCACGACGAGGTTCGTGGGCGCGTCACCGAAGTTCTCGGCCGCCCATTCGCCGGCCATGACGCCTTCCTTCTTGAAGTCGAGACCGACCCAGGCCGCGTAGAGGTCGTCGGACGCGGTGACCGTGCGGTCTTCGAGGATGACCGGGATGCCGGCCTCCTTGGCCTCGGTGAGGACGTCGTCCCAACCGTCTTCCACGATCGGCGCGATGACGATCGCGTCGACGCCCTGGTTGATGAAGCTACGGACCGCGGCGATCTGCGCCTCGATCTTGTTGTCGGCCGCGTTGAAGACCAACTCGAAGCCGTTCTCCTCCGAGAAGGCCGTCTTCATGGACTCGGTGTTGGCGGCACGCCAGCCGCTTTCGGATCCGGTCTGGGCGAAGCCGACGGTGATGAGGCCGTCGTCTTCGCCTCCTCCGCCTCCCGCACACCCGGTCGCCGTGAGAGCAACTGCCGCCGCAAGGGCGATGCCGCCGATCAGATTCTTCTTCACTTGCCAAAACCTCCTCGTCTTGGCCGGCACCAGTGCCGGTTTCTTGGTGAGAGTCGACGGGCACGGGGATGCGCCGTCGAGTGAATGTTAGCCTTCACATTTCTACTCGGGGCAACCCCCAATGAGTAACGTTTGGGTAACGCTCCCGAGCAACTTCCCTGGAAATTCGGCGATCTGCTCGGGATTCGACTCCGTGCTCCGATCGATGTGATGTCACATCCGTCATCACATCGCGAGCGACAGGGAGGGATCAGCTCGGCTGAACGGGAACGGGCTCGGTGTCGGGGAGCGGGCTCGCGTCGCGGCCGCGCAGGTCGGGCACGGCACGATGGAACACCGCCGCGACGACGACGGCGAGAGTGGCGAGTGCGGCCGCCGTGAAGATGCCGCCCGCGGCGACGGTGCCGTCGATGACGAACCCGGCGACCGCCGCGCCGGCGGCCGCGCCGATGAGCTGCCCCGTGCCGACCCAGCCGTAGGCCTCCGCGGTATCGCTGAACCGCACGCTCACCGACACCATGGCCGAGAGCGCGGCGAGCGCCGGGGCGATGCAGACGCCCGCGATGACGAGGAGCAGCGAGAGGCTCCAGAAGTCCCAGGCGAACGCGGCGAGCAGCGTGCCGACGGCGATGACGAGGGTGCGCCGGGCGAGCGACCACGGCCCGAGTGGCAGGTGGCCGAACAGCAGGCCGCCCGAGAACGATGCGACCGACCAGATCGCGAGCACGAACCCGGCCTCCGGACCGTGGTCGCCGAAGGTCGCGACGACACCCGTCTCGGTCGCGGCGAACGAGCCGACGACGAGCGCGCCGACGACCGTCGCGAGCAGGACGGGCGGGCGCGCGAGCACGGTACCGAAGCGCCGTTTGCTCTGCGGGATGCGCACCCGGCCGAGTTCGGGGCTCGAGATGAACCAGGCGCCGCCGACGACGAGAAAGCCGACCGAGAGCAGGATGCCGAGCACCGACGACACCTGGATGCTCACGAAGGTCACGACGACGG
>Ga0209066_10006242_pt1 | contig 12234 bp, 13 predicted proteins | sample All_14_2_FD_187198 | JGI IMG/M metagenome (GOLD analysis project Ga0209066, IMG submission 187198) | Freshwater microbial communities in response to fracking from Pennsylvania, USA - Allegheny Zone_MetaG_DW_15 (SPAdes) (version 2) ...
TGTCCCCGTCGCCTCTCTGGTATCAATCCTGCAGTACAGTGGCAATGGAGCCCGGATCAGCACAACACTGGCCAGAGGAATGACTCTGCCTTCCTCGGCCTGACCAGCCGTTCTCCATGATCTCCGCAGGCCGGCTCCGCCTATTTCGGCCTGCAACATGAATGTTGCACCTTAAAACCGGACGAATGATACCAGCCTGCCTGCGCATACTCGCCTTGACGCCGCTTGTCACCGTCATGCTGTTCTGTCAGGATGCCTGGGCCCTGCAGACCCATGGCGGCATAGAAGGCGTCGTTGTCCATCAGGTTGCCCATATCCAGTATCTCGGCGCTCTCGGTTATCTCCTGTGGGACATTCGCCGCAGCGGCTTTGCCGGGGTCGGCTGGCTCTATCTCCAACGGTTCTGCTGGCTGATGATGATCTGGAATGGCCTCGCCTTCATCGGTCATCTTGCCCAGATGAACCTGTCTGAAGACGCCGTCTCCACCGAAGACGGCTATCTCTCGGCCCTGCTGCTGCTGCCGGTGTCTTTCGGCCGATGGCTCTACTACGTCACCGCCCTCGACCATCTGGTCATCACGCCGGCCCTTTTCTTTCTTTTTCTCGCGATGCGTTCATTCTCCCGTGCCGCGGTTTCCGAAAAGATGGAGGACGGTCGATGATTGCAGGCATTCCCCTGTTGCCGGCGATTCTTCTCGATATCATCGGTTCCGCCGCCAATATCGTCTTTGCCTTTCTGGCCTGGCGCTACGCCCGGTCGTTGTCCAGGCGGCAACCCGGCAACTTTGTCTGGGGCTATCTTTTTTATGTCACCTTCGCCATCGCCGCCTTCACCATTTCCCGGGCGGTCGGCCACCTGGTCAAACAGTTCCTGTTGATCGCCGGCCAGGGCGCCATTTGGGCGGAGATTTCGCCGTACTCCGGCGGTTTCAATACGTTGTTCATGATCTCGGTGGCGGCGGTGATGATCTTCTATCACAAAGGGGTCCAGGCCTACCAGGCCCTCGAACACGAGGCGGGCAAGCTGAAGAACGCCAACCGCGATCTTGCCGCCGTTGCCGCTCAGCTTCGCGACCTGAACCAGACCCTGGAACAGAAGGTCGAGGAGCGGACCGAGGAACTGTCGCAATCGGAAAAGAAGTTTCGGCATCTGTTTTCGGCGTCGAAGGACATGGTCTTTTTCAGCGACGCCGACAACCGGGTTGTCGACATGAACGATTCCGGCTTCGAGATGCTTGGTTATTGCCGGGAGGAGGACTCAGTTCTGCAAATTACCGATATATTTGCAGATCCTGATGATAGAGATGCCTTTGCCGCACGGTTGTCTCTGGATGGCTATATCAAGGATCTCAACGTCGATCTGGCTCGCCGGGACGGGAAAGTCGTTTCGGTGCTGCTGTCGGCGACGGCGATCATCGGCGAGGGCGGGGAAATCCTGGGCTCCGAGGTCATTGCCAAGGATCTGACCAGAGTCAAGACCATGATGGAGCAGCTGGCGGCGAGCGAGAAAATGGCCTCGGTCGGGCAGATGGCGGCAGGGGTCGCCCACGAGATCAACACCCCGCTCGGCATCATCCTCGGCTACACCCAGCTGTTGATGGACGATGTCCAGGAGGGCAGCGATCCCTACCAGAGTCTGCAGGTGATCGAGCGCCAGACCAAGGCCAGCCGCAAGATTGTCGCCGACCTGCTGAAGTTTTCGCGGCAGTCCGGCAGCACTCGGGAAGAGATCGATCTCAACGATATTCTGGCCGACGTTGTGGCGGTGACCGAGCATACCCTCGGGCTCAGCCATATCGCTGTCCATCGGCAATTTGCCGAAGGCCTGCCGAGGATTGACGGCGATCCGGAAAAACTGCGGCAGGTCTTCGTCAACCTGGTCAACAACGCCCACCATGCGATGCTGGACCAAGGGGGCGGCGAGCTGCTGCTGCGAACCCGTAGTGAAAACGGCGAGGCCGTGGTGGAGATCCGCGACAGCGGCCACGGCATACCGGAGAAGCACCTGGCCAAGATTTTCGAGCCATTTTTTACCACCAAGCCGGTGGGCCAGGGGACAGGACTCGGTCTCTCCGTTTCCTATGGCATCATCCATGAACACGGCGGCACGATTGGCGTCGAAAGCCCGGTGCACGATCAGCAACAGGGGACGTTGCCCGGAACCCTCTTTCGAGTCCGGTTGCCGGCCAGCGGATCCGGCACCCGGCAGATCGCCGACAGGTTCGGCGCCCAGGCCTGAAATGGTCACGACATTGGAGGAACAAATGGCGGAAATACTGGTACTTGACGATGTTCTCGATGCAACGGTGCTGGTCGGCAAGATCCTGACGAGGAAGGGGCATACGGTCCATACCTTTACCGAGGAGGATGCGGCGCTGGACTTTGTCAAGGCGCACCCGGTCGATCTCGCCATTCTCGATATCAAGCTGCAGAAGATGAGCGGCATAGAGGTCCTGGGGCTGATGAAACAGGCCTGTCCCGACATGCATGCGATCATGTTGACCGGATACCCGACGGTCGAGACGGCGCGGGAGGCGATGCAACTCGGCGCCGATGAATACTGCGTCAAGCCGATCGACAAGGATGAGCTGGAAGACAAGGTCGAGAAGGTCCTCAAGGGGAAAAAATGACAGGATACCGGGGACGGCTCACATCGCCCTGCGAGGATTGGTTGCAGTTGCAGGCGAATGGCGGGCGGCCGGATCGGAGATGGCAATGAACGCTGCGGCGACGGATGACGGACAGGGGATGGGCGGAGATGGACAATAGCAGAGAATATCGATATCTGCAGGTCTTCCACCAGGTGACGCGGATGATCTCGATGGTCCGTGATTCTCACCAGGTCATGACCAATATCGTCCAGAGCCTGCCCGAACTCCTCGCCATCGATGCCTGCACGATCAGGCTGCTCGATCAGGCCAGCGGCACCTTCGTCCTTGGCGCTGCCGCCGGCCTGTCGCCGGAATACCTGGCCCGGCCGGACGTCGATTCGCGGGAGACCATCGCCGCCGTGGCCTCGGGTCATCCGGTGGCGATGAGCGCGGTGGCGGACAGTCCCCATCGGTCGTTCCGTGAGGCGGCGCTGCGGGAGGGCATCGAATCGGTCCTGACCCTGCCGATCGCCTTCCAGGAACGGGTCATCGGCATCATGCGCCTGCTCACCCGGACGCCGCGGGTATTTGCCGAGGATGAGATTCTGTTCTCGGTGGCCCTGGCCGAGCAGGTCGGTATCGCCATCTCCAATGGCCGGATGTTCCGGCAATTGGAGCAGCAGGTCGATTTTCTGCACGAACTGCAGTCGATCTCGCAGCTGGTCAACTCGACCCTTGATCTCGACAGGGTCCTGCAGACCATCGTCGAGCTGCTGCCCAGGAGCCTGCGGGCCCAGGGCTGCACCATCCGTCTGCTGACCCCGCAGTCGAAAGATCTGGTCCTGGCCGCCAGCGCCGGGTTGTCGCCGGAATATCTGGACAGGGGCGAGGTTGTCGACGAGAAGAACACCATCCAGGCCCTGCGGGGCGAGGCGGTGGCGATCCAGGATGTGGCGCGGGACGATCGGGTGCAGTACCACGAGCACATGGAGAAAGAGGGGATTCGCTCGCTGCTGGCGGTGCCGATCAAGGTCATGGACGAGGTCATCGGCATCATCAGGGTCCTGGCCCGGGAAAGAAGGAGCTTCAGCCAGACGGAGATCGATTTCTCCCTTGCCGTGGCCGAGGCCGGAGGGTCGGCGATTACCAACGCCCGGACCTACCGTAAGATCACCCTGCTGTTCAACCAGATCGAGGAACATGAGCGCTTCCTGGCCAATATCCTCGATTGTATCCGGCCGCAGTTGCTGGTGGTCGACCGACAGGGCCGGGCGGTCATGGCCAATCGCGCCTTTCTCGAGACCAACGGCCTGCAGGAGTCCGAGGTCCTGGGGATGGAGTACGGTTGCCTGTGCCAGGCAGTCGAAGGAAATCCGCCCTGTCCGATGCAACAGGTTATGACCACCGGCCGGATGGCCATTTCCGTCCAACAGGTGCAGGCGGAGGACGGAACCCGGTGGTACGAACGGACGGCGACGCCGATGACCGGTGAATCGGGGGCGGTGGAATTCGTCATCGAGATCATCCGCGATATCACCGCCCAGCGCCGTCTCGAGGCGGAGCAGGCGGAACGGAGCAAGCTGGCGGGGGTGATCGAGATGGCTGGCGCCGTGGCCCACGAGATCAACTCCCCGCTTTTTGCCGCCCTCGGCACCGCTCAGATGCTGGAGGGCGATCTGGTTGGCAGCGGGCTGGAGGAGGATATCGGGACCGTGGTGCGGAACCTGAAAACGATCAGCGAACTGACGGCGAAGATGACGGTGATGACCGGTTATTCGAGCCGTGATTATGTTGGGGAAACGCGCATCGTCGATCTCTAGGAGACGATGGGCGCATGGAAAATCAAACGATTGTTCAACAAGGAGAAGGAATGATGAAAAGCAGATTCAGAATCCTGCCATGGCTTGGCCTGGCGATGGTGATGTTGCTCGGGGCTCAGGCGGGACATGCAGTCGAGAGCGGCAATGAGGCAGCGGCACCGGCAGTGACGGCGGCAGCGACGCCGACGATCACGATCGACAAGACGGAACTGAAAAACGGCGGCACGATCAAGGTCAGCGGCCAGGCCGAACCGGGCAAGCCGGTGTACATCGAGATCTGGTCGGAGGGGCACGATGTGCGGGCTAGCCGTTTCGATGGCGAGAAGGACAAGGAGACCGGCAAGAGGCCGTACATCTTCTATCTGTCCAGCGAAATGCCGGCGTACTACAAGATCCTGGTGCCGAAGGATCTGCAGCCGAAACTCGATGCGGCCAAGAAAGAGGGAAGCAAGTGGAGTTATTCCGCGTTGCTGAAGGATCTGGGTGCCGATGTCGCGTACTCTGTCCCGGGCGGCATCGCCATAGAGAGATATCAGTCGGGCCTGATGGCCAGCGTCATCGGCAGCCGGGGCAAACTTCTTCCGGTCATGGACGAGAAGGAGAGCAAGAAGCGCTCGATGCAGCTGGTGAAGGCCCGTTTTCGTTCGATCGGCAGGGTCCTCGGCGCCTCGATAGAGGTCCAGCCCGATGGTTCCTATGCCGCCACCCTGAAGATCGACAAGGGTTCCGCTCCGGGTCAGTACAAAGTAGTCGCGGTGGTCGACAAGAAAGTTAAAAGCGAGCCGGCCGTCTTCGAGAACAAGATCTCTTTTCCGACGGTCTACATGGAAAATGCCGGCACCAGTATGAACCTGATCTACCCCTTTGTCCTGAGCCTCTGTGTCGCCATCTTCGGCGTACTGATGGGCGCCGGCGGCGGCTTTATCATGAATCCGCTGCTGCTCACCCTGTTCCCGGTCCTGCCGCACACCGTCGTGGCCGGTACCGTCACCCCGACCGTGCTCTTTTCGCAGGGCAGCGGTATCTATAACTACTCGAAGATCAATTTCATCAACTGGAAACTCGGCGCCGGTATCGGCTGCGCCATGTTGCTTGGTGGTTTTATCGGCCCCAAGCTGACCGAAATGGTAACCCTTGAGCAGTATAAATTCGCTTTCGGCTGGATCCTTGTCGTTCTTGCCGCCCTGATGTCCTGATGTTCTGGCAGACGACGCCGGGCTATCTCGCCAAGAACAAGAAGGAACAGGCCATTCTCAAGGAATTCAAGAAACGCGCTGAAGAATCGGCTAAAGGCAAATAATCGGTCATTACAAGGAGATATTCGATATGAAAGTAGAATTTTGGGGTCAGGAATTTAAGGTCAATATGGTGGTCGGCTGCATCGGCGGTTTTCTCATCGCCATCATGTCGTCGATGTTCGGGTTCGGCGGCGGTCCCTTCATGGTGCCGCTGATGACGGTGGCCCTGCGGCTGCCAATGTACCTTGTAGTCGGCAGTTCACTGCTGGCCATTTTCTTCAATACTACGGTCAGCACGATGCGCCATTATCAGTTCGGCAACTTCGACCTGATCTTCTTCCTCGCCATGTTTCCGGCGGCACTGCTCGGCGGCTATATCGCTCCGCAGATCGCCAAACGGGTGAGCCCGTTGGTCGTTAAGCGTGTTGCCTGTGTCGGGCTGTTGCTGCTGGCCGGCAACCTGTTGGGTTTATATTGATCCATTTTCCTGGGAACAATACCTCCGGTGGTGTGCAACCTCAAGGTCAAGAGATGAACTGAGGTTGCATATCTTCGGCTTCAGCTGTTGTGCCGCGTGCAGATTGCGGCAGGAAGAACACGGCAGGCGGACATGCATCGACCCTCAAGGATGATCTTTCCGTCTGCCGCGGCCCTTCATCAAAACGATGGCGCCGTCGTCGGCACGTCCGCCGAGGTGGAGGATCTGACCCTGTGCCGGTCGAAACAGAAATTATTGTCAAGCCGAACTCGGGAAAGTACTCTTGAAATATTGAACACGGATATTATTTCGTTGGGTGGGGCTGTTACGGAGCTCCGCAGCCGGCAGCTGCCTGCCATCCCCTTACTAATGCTTACGAACTGTGAAGACGACCTATGGACTTTCATAACCTGACCGCGATCATCGATTTCGCCATCACCCAGGAGCAGGAGGCCGCCGACTTTTATCGCCGGGTCGGCGAAAAAGAGGCCCGGGAAGGGACCAAGGACCTCTTTTTTCAGTTCGCCGCGGAAGAAGACAAGCACCGCCGGCTGCTCGAGAATCTCAAGAGTGGCGGTGGAGGCAGCGCCGTGGGCGATTACCGGTTCACCTGGATCGTCGACATCAAACGCAGCAACTATCTGACGGACCTTGTCTACACGCCGGGCATGTCGTATCGCGACATCCTCATGCTCGCCGCCCAGCGGGAGGAAAAGGCGCTGGAGCTCTATAATCTCCTGCTCGCCAAGGCCGAAGACGAGGGAGCGCGGAATGTTTTCAAGATGCTTTGCCAGGAGGAGGCAAAGCACAAACTCGCCCTCGAGGGTACCCTTGACGCCTATATGGCCGAAATGGGTGACTGAGGACTGCGGCAACATGTTCCATGTTGCGTTATACATTTGATATAAGGAGAATTTTGATGAGCCGGTACCATCTCGCCCAGGATACCCGCAAATGCATTGGCTGCCATGCCTGTGAAATCCAGTGCAAGTCCAATAAAAGTCTGCCGCCGGGCCCGCGTCTGTGCCAGATCGTCGAGGTCGGCCCGAAACTGATCGGCGGTCTGCCGCGAACCGCCTATGTCTTCATGCTCTGCTTCCATTGCGAGAACCCCTGGTGCGTCGCCGCCTGCCCCACCGGCGCCATGCAGCAGCGCGCCAGCGACGGCATCGTCTTTGTCGACCATGATCTCTGTGTCGGCTGCAAGACCTGCATTTCCGCCTGCCCCTGGGGTGCGCCGCAGTGGCAGCCGGAAATCGGCAAGGTCGTCAAATGCGACTACTGTAAGGATCGGCTCGACCAGGGCTTGAAGCCGGCCTGCGTCACCGCCTGCACCACCCAATGTCTGGAGTTCGGGGAAAGGCAGACGATGACCGAGAAGAAACGGAAACGCCATGCCGAATCGGTGGCCTCGTTTGAAAACAGCTCGTTTTGATGCCCCGGTGGATTCAAACCCGGCTGGTGAAGAAAGAAACTCCACCACCCAATGTCTGGAGTTCGGGGAAAGGCAGACGATGACCGAGAAGAAACGGAAACGCCATGCCGAATCGGTGGCCTCGTTTGAAAACAGCTCGTTTTGATGCCCGGGTGGATTCAAACCCGGTTGGTGAAGAAAGAAACTCGTGAAGATACGTTTCTCCCCTGATGGGGAGTCCGGACCTCTGTCCGCCGGACGAGGCCTGCCGTTTACGGCGGCCTTGCCCTCCCTGCACCTCGTTCGCTGTGAGAGCCTGCCATGTCCCCAAGTCAGTGCCCGGTCCATGAGACCTTGCTGGAATTGCAAAAGATCCCGACCGACCGCCGGATACTCCATCCGCGCAGCCGTCGCCTCTTCGAGGAAATCGCCACCCTGATCCAGGACATCGTTGCCGCCCGGGCCGGTATCGATCATCTGCCGAGCATCGATGCCCTGGTGACCGAAGTCTGTGCCTTTGCCGACGACCCGGCCGGCGTTGAGACCGGTCTGTGGCTCAAGGAACGACTGGCCGAGCACCAGGAGGTCTTTCGCAGCCATGCCCTGGACCGCAACTGCACCGCCTCGGTCTGCGACCATCTCACCCCGGCACCCTGCCAGATGGCCTGCCCGGCCGGCATCGACGTCCCGACCTATGTGTCGCTCATTGCCCTCGGCCATGATGACGAGGCGATAAAGGTCGTCCGTCGCGACAATCCCCTGCCCTGGGTGTGCGGCCTGGTCTGTACCCGGCCCTGTGAGCTGATGTGCGTCCGGGCGCGGATCGACACCCCGGTGTCGATCAAGTTTCTCAAGGCCTTCGCCGCCGAACGGGCGATGTCCTGGGGACGCTACAACAATCCGCAGAAGGCCGCCGCCACCGGCCGCAAGGTCTGCGTCGTCGGTGCCGGACCGGGCGGCCTGAGTGCCGCCTACTACCTGGCCCTGCACGGCCATGCGGTGCGGGTCGTCGAGGCCCTGCCCCGGGCCGGCGGGATGATCATGGTCGGTATCCCGCGCTATCGCCTCCCGGAGGACATCATCGACCGCGAGGTCGCCAAGATCGAAGAGCTGGGGGTCGAGTTCTCCTTCAACACCCGGTTCGGCAAAGACGTCGATCTCGAGTCGCTGCGCGCCGAGGGCTTCGAGGCCTTCTTCTTTGCCGTCGGGGCCCATGCGTCGTTCAACCTCGGCATCACCGGCGAAAACGATTTTCCCCAGGTGCACGGGGCGGTCGATTTTCTCCGCCGGGTGGCGCTCGGCGAGCGCCGCCGTCCGGGCAGAAACGTCGTGGTCATCGGCGGCGGCAACGTCGCGATCGATGCCGCCCGCACCTGTCTGCGCCTCGGCTGCGAGCAGGTCACCATCGCCTACCGCCGGACCCGCAGGGAAATGCCGGCCGACCATGAAGAGGTGGAGCAGGCGGAAGAGGAAGGGGTACATTTCGAAATGCTGACCGTGCCGATGGCGGTAGTCGGTGAAGGCGGCAAGGTCCAGGCCCTGCGCTGCCTCAAGGCCAAAATGGTGACGGTCACCGGTTCCGACCGCCAGTCGCCCAAGCCCATCGACGGCAGCGATTTCGATCTGCCCGCCGACGCGGTCATCAGCGCCATCGGCCAACGGGTCGAACAGCAATGGTTTGCCCACATGCCGGGGCTTGTCTGGACCCATCGCGACACCATCCGCGTCAACACCATCACCATGGAAACCAGCCTGCCCGGGATCTTCGCCGCCGGCGACGCGGTCACCGGGCCGGCGACGGTCATCGAGGCGATCGGCGGCGGCAAACGGGCGGCGATCGCCATTGACCGCTATCTGGGCGGCATTCCGCAGCCGAAACTGCCGCCGGTGCCGGTGCGGCAGCAGCGCATTCCCTACATCGATGTCCCGGCCCATTACATCGATGTCCCGGCCCACACCAAGATGGCGCTGAAACGCCCGGAGATGTCGCTGCTCGGTATCGATCGCCGCCGCACGACCTTCCAGCAGGTGGAACTCGGCTACACCGAAAACCAGACCCGCGAAGAGGCCCGACGCTGTCTGCGCTGCGACATCTGCCGGCGCTGCGGCAAGTGCGTCACGGTCTGCAAGGAGAAGATGGGGGTCGACGCCCTGGCCCTCGGCTACCTCTCCTTCGATCATCCCCATGAAAGTGATTTCCGCCGCACCGAGCAGCGCTGCATCAGCTGCGGGGCCTGTGCCGCCAACTGTCCGACCGGGGCGATGCGGATCGAGGACCGCGGCGCCGAGAGGATACTCTCGCTGTGCGGCACCGTGCTCAGCCGCCAACCGCTGCTGTTCTGCTCCGGCTGCGGTGCGGTCATCGGCACCGAACGCTACCTGGCCTTCATCCGTGGCCGTCTGGGGGCGTTGGCGCCGGCGGCCCAGAACGGCGACGGACTGCAGTGCGATGTCTGCGCCCGGAAAAAGGGACATCATGGCGGCTCCGCAGTCATCCCTGCGCCCTGAAAAACAGAGAAGAGAGGAGAACAACGATGGTATTCCATAAAGGTCAGATGGTGCGGGTCCTGCGCCGCAGCGACGACGAAAGTTGGGAAGAGTATATGGACGGGCTGGTCGGCAGTCGGGGCATCGTTACCGATCCCGACTCCCAGATCAACGACCCGGACTCGCTGATCGAGGTCAGCCTCGAAGACAAGGGAACCTATCGACTGCCGCAGGATTGCCTTGAGGTCCTGGAGCAGGCCGAAAAGAAATAGATACTGTCTAGACGGCGCCGGGAATCGTAACGATAGACCGACAATGAACAATCAATATCGTAACGGCGGCTGAATGCGACTGGTGGATGTTCTCGACAGCTGTTGTGTGAAGATCGTGACCGTCGCTCCGGACGTCTCTCTTGCCGAGGCGGCGCGAGCGATGGGCCAGGCCGGGGCGGCGGCGATCATCGTCGTCGGCCGTGGCTTTCAGGGGATCCTGACTGCCGGAGATATCGTGCGCCATCTGCCCCCGGCAACCTTCCCGGCCGATGTCTGGCTGGGTCCGGTGGCGGTGGCACTGGGCAACACAGTGACAACCGTCTCCGACGAAGAACCGGTCGGCCGGGCGATAGAAAAGATGACGGCGGCCGGCATTGATTACCTGGCGGTGGCGGCGGCGCAGGGCATTGTTGTCGTTTCCCTCTGCCGCCTGGTGCTGGCGGAAAATGCCCTCCTGCACGGCGAGGTGGATTACCTGCAAAACTATATCGACGCGTTGCACGACGCGCCAAACGACTGAGGAAGGACAATGATCACCATCCATATCAACGACCAGGCGGTCAGTGCCGAACCGGAATCGACGGTCCTCCAGGCGGCGCAGAGCCACGGCATAGCGGTCCCGACCCTCTGCCACCATCCGGCCCTGAAGGCCTCCGGCTCGTGCAGGATCTGCGCGGTGGCGGTCGAAAAGGTCACGGGTGAGAAGGCGGTCATGCTGAGCTGCCTGCTGAAGGTCAAGCCGGGAATGAGGCTGTGGACGCAGGGGGCTGAAGTGCGCCAGGCGCGGACCAAGGCCCTGCTGAAATTGAACGCCATGGCCCCGATGTCGGAGCGGATCCGGCATCTCGCCGCCCAGGAGGGGATCGAGCTGCCGCCGGCACCGGACGGCTGTATCCGCTGCCGCCTCTGTATCCGGGTGTGCAAGGAGATTGTCGGCCAGGAGGCCCTGCGCATGGAGGTGGTGGACGACCGGCAGCTGGTGATCCCCGATCCCGACCGCTGCATCGGTTGCGGCACCTGCGCCAATATCTGCCCGACCCAGGCGATTACGGTGCGGGAGGACGGCGGGATGCGCACGATCTCCATCCGCGGTGCAGTCTTCGGTCGCCAGCCGCTTCTGCGCTGCCAGGGCTGCGGCAAATACTACGCCACCGAAAAGCAGATACTGCTGATGGAGAAGCGCACCGCTCCCCATCCCCAGGTCAAGGAGCATCACAATTACTGCGCCAATTGCGCCAAGCTCCTGTCCAACCGGCTCCAGGTCTTAGAAAAACAACCGCCACGACAACAAACCACCAACAAGCGGCAGCGGTAGGCTGCAAGCACAGCTTCGAGCGAGGAGAAATACCCATGGTTGCCAAATCAGTATTCAGTGTATGCGGGATGTGTACCGTTCGGTGTCCGATCCAGGTGACGGTCGAGGACGGCCAGGTCACGTTTCTTCAGGGAAACCCCCATGTCCCGGCGATGAAGGGGGCGGTCTGCCCGCGCGGCGCCGCCGGCAACGCCCTCATCACCGACCCGGAACGGCCCCAGACCCCGATGATCCGGGTCGGTGCCCGGGGCGAGGGCAAATGGCGCAAGGTCAGCTGGGACGAGGCCTTCGACTATGTCGCCGACAAGTTACAGGAAATCAAGGACAAATACGGGGCCAAAGGCATCGCCCTGACCGACCGCGGCGGCCCGTTCCGCGATATGCACCGCGCCTTCCTGCGCGGTCTCGGCAGTCCCAACTACTGCAACCACGACTCCTCCTGCGCCCGCAATGTTCAGCACGCCAGTCTGTCGGTCACCGGCATGGGGCGCAAGAGCGTCGCCTATGATTTCAAGAACGCCAAACATGTCGTGCTGCAGCTGCGCAACATCTTCGAGGCGATCAACGTTCAGGAGGTCAACAACCTCATGGACGCCATGGAAAACGGCTGCAAGCTGAC
>Ga0209066_10006243_pt1 | contig 12229 bp, 5 predicted proteins | sample All_14_2_FD_187198 | JGI IMG/M metagenome (GOLD analysis project Ga0209066, IMG submission 187198) | Freshwater microbial communities in response to fracking from Pennsylvania, USA - Allegheny Zone_MetaG_DW_15 (SPAdes) (version 2) ...
GGCTTTTTCCAGGTGATACCTTTCGTCAACCTGATCGGAAATTTCGGTCTCGAAATTTCCGATCAGGTTGACGAAAGGTATCACCTGGAAAAAGCCACCGAAGCCGCTTGTAAATTACTTCGCGGATCGTATAATAAATTTGGCAGCTGGACCCTCGCCGCTGCTGCATACAATGTAGGCGAAGGGCGCATCTCGAAAGAACTTCAAAAACAAAACGCAGGCAGTTATTACGATTTATACCTGCCTGAAGAAACCATGCGCTATATTTTTCGCATAATCGCATTGAAGTTATTATATGAACATCCTACCGAATATGGCTATTATCTCCGTAAAAAAGATTTGTATCCGCCAATCCCTACCTATAATGTTACCATTGATACAAGCATAAATAACCTTCAGGTATTTGCCAAAACCATGAATATCAATTATCGCCTGCTTAAGGAATTTAATCCCTGGTTGCGGTCGGATAAACTTACAAATTCCGCCAGAAAAAAATACGTTTTCTCCTTTCCTGAAAAAGGATTCGAAGATTTCGACAAATTATTGAGTGAAATTGACAATGCTGAACAGATTTTTAACGACACCATTACTTCGGGTTCATTGCCAAAATAATTCATCTTATATTTTACCGGCAAAAACCACCTACCAATTACAATGAATCAGGGCAGCACCAATATAATACTTTCTGGAGAACAGGAATCCGCCAAACAAGAATTTCTTGAGGTTTACGGTGCCCGTGTTCATAACCTGAAAAATATTGACGTTATAATTCCGCGCGATAAACTGGTTGTTATTACCGGCTTGAGCGGAAGCGGAAAATCGTCACTTGCATTCGATACCATTTATGCCGAAGGTCAACGGCGGTATATGGAAACGTTTTCGGCTTATGCGCGTCAGTTTATGGGCGATATCGAACGTCCGGATGTGGATAAAATCACTGGCCTGAGCCCGGTTATTTCCATCGAACAGAAAACTACCAACCGCAACCCACGTTCAACCGTAGGTACTATTACCGAGATTTACGATTTTCTCCGTTTGCTTTATGCCCGTGCCGGCGAAGCATATAGCTTTGTTTCGGGTCAGAAAATGGTCCGTTATACTGATAGCCAGATTATTGACCTGCTGCTGAAAAACTATCCCGACAAAACTATTTATATCCTGGCACCGCTAGTTCGGGGTCGAAAAGGACATTACCGCGAGCTTTTTGAGCAGATACGCAAGCAAGGTTTTCTGAAAGTGCGCGTGGATGGCGAAGTGAGCGAAATAAGTTTCGGAATGCAGGTTGACAGGTATAAAATCCACGATATCGAAGCAGTTATTGATACCATTAAAATGAATGAAAAGTCGCTTACACGACTCACGGCTTCGGTTCAAACAGCTTTACGTCAGGGCAAAGGAGCTTTAATGGCTATGGAAACATCATCGAAAGATGCCAGGTTTTACAGTCGCCTTTTAATGGATCCTGAAACAGGAATAGCTTACGACGAACCTGAACCTAATTCGTTTTCGTACAATTCGCCTTACGGATATTGTCCGCGATGTAAAGGTTTGGGCTATATTTCGGAAATCGACCTCAGCAAAGTAATTCCCGATGCTACGAAAAGCATTAAAAAAGGGGGCATTGCACCTGTCGGCGAATATAAACCGACATGGATTTTCAGACAACTCGAAGCCATTGCACACAAATATCATTTTACACTCGACACACCCTTAGCTGATATTCCTGAAGCAGCAATCGAAACAATTCTTTATGGCTCCGAAGAAGTAATTAAAGTTAAAAATGAATATTTGGGAGTCACATCTTCGTATTCTCTTAATTTTGAAGGAATAGTTCAACACATTTTAAACCAGAACGAAGCCGGAAATCCGGAAGGCTTAAAGCGCTGGGCCGAAGGATTCATGAATTCGATTGAATGCCCTGATTGCCATGGAACCCGTTTAAAAAAGGAAGCGCTCTTCTATAAAATCAACGACAAAAATATTGCTGAGCTTTCGCAGATGGACCTTATCAATCTGTCCGAATGGTTCGGTACGCTTGAAGACCATCTCGAAGAACGCCAGAAACTTATTGCTCACGAAATTATTCGTGAGATCCAAAGCCGCCTCACTTTCCTTCTGAATGTGGGACTCGACTATCTTTCGCTTAACCGCTCATCCGGAAGTCTTTCGGGCGGCGAATCGCAACGCATCAGGCTGGCAACGCAAATTGGTTCGCAACTGGTTGGTGTACTTTACATTCTCGACGAACCCAGTATCGGCCTTCACCAGCGCGATAACCACAGGCTTATTAATTCGTTGAAAGACCTTCGCGATACCGGGAATTCTGTGATAGTTGTTGAACATGATCAGGATATGATTATGGCTGCCGATCATGTAATCGATATGGGGCCGGGAGCAGGAACCCATGGCGGACATGTGGTTGGGCAAGGTTCGCCTTCGTCGTTGCACGACTGCAACAGCATCACCTGCCAGTACCTTTCGGGAAAGAAAAGCATTGCACTGCCAAAGAAAAGGCGGAAATCGAACGGGCAAATTCTTTCACTTACCGGAGCAACAGGCAACAACCTGAAAAATGTTGACCTGAAACTTCCTCTTGGCATTTTTACCTGTATAACAGGTGTTTCCGGAAGCGGAAAATCGAGCCTCATAAACGAAACCTTGTATCCTATCCTCAGTAAATATTTCTATCGTTCGGAAAAGAAACCACTCCCCTATCACAGCATTGACGGGTTGGAGCATATCGATAAAGTAATAGAAATAGACCAATCACCAATCGGAAGAACACCCCGCTCGAACCCGGCAACCTATACAGGCGTTTTCGATGAAATACGAAAGCTTTTCTCGGCATTGCCTGAATCAAAAATACGAGGCTATAAACCCGGGCGCTTTTCATTTAATGTAAAGGGAGGCCGCTGCGAAACCTGCCAGGGTGCCGGAATCAGGGTTATTGAAATGAACTTTTTACCCGATGTGCATGTCCCCTGCGAAGTATGCGAAGGCAAACGTTACAACCGCGAAACACTCGAAGTACGTTACAAAGGCAAATCCATTACCGATGTACTGAATATGACCATTGAAATGGCTGTTGAGTTTTTTGCAAATATCCCCTCAATACTTCAGAAAATCAGCACCTTGAACCAGGTTGGACTGGGGTATATCACTTTAGGGCAACAATCGACAACATTGTCGGGTGGTGAGGCACAAAGGGTAAAACTTGCAACAGAACTTTCGAAACGCGACACCGGACGTACACTCTATATACTGGATGAACCAACAACCGGTCTTCATTTTGAAGATGTAAATATTCTCCTTGGTGTACTTAACAAACTGGTTGACAGGGGAAATACTGTGCTGGTAATTGAGCATAACCTCGAAGTGATAAAAGTTGCCGACTATGTAATTGATCTTGGTCCCGAAGGTGGACAACGCGGCGGATACATTATTGCCGAAGGCACGCCTGAACAACTGATCAAAAACAAGGAAAGTTTTACTGCGCAGTATTTAAAAGAAGTTGTCCGCTAATCCAGACCTGACAGCGTCTGAAAGACCTGTCAGCGACTGCAAGTTAGACCTGTCAGCGTCTGCAAGTTAGACCTGTCAGCGTCTGCAAGTTTGACCTGTCAGCGTCTGCAAGTTTGACCTGTCAACGTCTGCAAGTTAGACCTGTCAGCGTCTGCAAGACCTGACAGCGTCTAACCGAAAAATATTTAAATTACAAAACCAGCCTAAGTTTATTAATCTTCAGACATAAAAAACAACGCAGATTAAAATTGTTTAAAAAGAAAGAATAATCATGAATCATTCAATTGCTATAACCTGCGTTAACTCAGGAATAACCAGGAAAGTCAGCAAAGGCACTCCACTACATCAGGTAATCACAGAATTTGGGGTAAAAATGCAAAACCCCATTCTTGGAGCCTTGGTTAATAATGTGTTGGAAGAACTTGATTTTCTGGTATTTCATCCTATTTCAGTTCAATTTATTGATATTACACATCCCGACGGAATGAGAATGTATATCAGGAGTCTATCGTTTATCCTTTACAAAGCTTTGAATGAACTCTTCCCTCATTCGCATCTACGTATTGATCATTCCATTTCGAAAGGTATTTATTGCAAAGTGGATAATCATGATCAGAACCTGAGTATTCAGGATGTTTCTGAAATTAAAAAGCGGATGCAGGAAATTGTTGATGCTGACTTACCATTTATCCATGTAGAAGAAGAAACAGAAGACGTTATCCGAATATTCGAATCGCATGGTCTAACTGATAAAATCGAACTACTGAAACACAGAGGCCGTAATTTCTCCAGCTATTACAAACTTGATGGCCATGTTGATGCTTTTTATGGTTATATGGTTCCTTCTACTGGGTATGTGAAAGTTTTTGATCTGAATAAATATTTCAACGGTTTACTCTTGCAAGTTCCGAAAGCAAACAACCCAACGCAGGTTGAACCATTGGTTTTACAGAATAAACTTTTCGAGATTTTCCAGGAATTCTCACAATGGGTTAAAATTCTGGATGTCCCCAATATCAGTGATCTGAACAATTCCTGTTCCAACGGGAAATCGGAAGTTCTTATAAAAGTTGCTGAAGCGTTACACGAAAAGAAAATAGGCCAGATTGCTGATAAAATAAGAACCAGAAATAGCGAAGTTAAAATCATTTTAATAAGTGGTCCTTCGTCGAGCGGAAAAACGACTTTTGCAAAACGCTTAGCTATACACCTGATTGTAAACGGCATGAAGCCACATACATTATCGCTCGACAACTATTTTGTTGACCGTGATAAAACCCCACTTGATGAAAACGGAAATCATGATTATGAAGCCGTTGAAGCATTGGATATCGATCTGTTTAATCAAAACCTGGTTTCACTATTGAATGGGGAAAAGGTTGAGATACCAAAATTTTCATTCGAAACAGGTACCCGGTATTTTGACGGCGAAATCCTGCATATGCAACCTAATAATGTGCTGATAATCGAAGGCATACATGGATTAAATCCGCGACTTACAAATTCAATTCCTCCTGAAGCCAAGTTTAAGATTTATGTTTCGGCATTGGCTGCAATAAATATTGATGATCATAACCGGGTAAGCACAACTGATAACCGTCTGGTGCGAAGGATTGTGCGCGACTACCGTTACCGGAAATACTCAGCCAGGGAAACCATTTCGCGCTGGCCAAGTGTACGAAAAGGGGAAGAAAAGCATATTTTTCCTTTCCAGGAAGAAGCCGATATTATGTTTAACTCCGCTTTACTTTACGAACTTGCAGTTTTGAAACCATTTGCTGAACCTATACTGCTCGAAGTACAGCCCAATCAACCGGAATATTCCGAAGCCACAAGACTGTTGAGCTTTTTCCGTTACCTGAAACCACTACAACCAACACAGATACCGCCAACATCAATTATGAGGGAATTTTTAGGCGGAAGTAGTTTTAGTTATTTATAGAAAAGTCTTTAAGTCATTCTATCGGTTTATTATCAGTTTACCTGATACTAATCCACTGCTGGTATGCACCAAAATAAAGTAAACCCCATTTGCCAGACCGGAAACATTTATCGAAAATGGTAGTATAACAGCAGAGTACTTTTCAATGATTTTACCATCAATACCTTGAATAACAATTAATTTGGTGATTATTGATAAATTATCCCCAAGGGAAACCGCAATTTGATCTCCGGCCGGATTCGGCGTAATAAGTAGTTTTGAAACCTGGTCAGTAACAGGATTGCTTAACCCGAATATGTTATCCCCTTTCCCAAAAAACAAACCCATTCCTCCTGAGTAATTGCCAACAAGCATATCGGTAAGCGTATCATTATTTAAATTTCCAATGGCAATGCCACTTCGCCAGCCTTCTTTAATTCCTGGCAAAGTTCCCAGCATGCGAAAACTGCCATTCAAGTTGTTATCGATCTGATCATAAACATTAATCTCGCCAAATTCGGAACCAACAAACAGCACCGTTTCCCCATTTTTATCTTTGTAAAATGAAGGCACATTATAACCATAATTCGAGAGTTGGGTATCAGTAATATCCACTTCACCGAATTTTTCATTCACCAGTGAGAATTCAGCTTCGGTAACAGAACCAATATTCCTGTAATAATTAAGAGTTCCGTTTCGCTTGCCACAAATTAGATCAATAAGACCATCTTTATCTATATCAATAAGTTGTGGTGCTGAAAAATCACTTACATCTATCAGTCTCCAAGCCGGATCAACCAATTCGAATTCAGCCGGCTGACCCGGGAGAGCTTTGTTTTCGCAATAAACCAATTTCCCCTTCGAGTTTCCGCAAACCATATCCATATCTCCATCGCCATCCATATCACCAAGCGACGGAATAAGCGATTGCATCTCCAAAGCATCGAGTTGTGCTACATTTCGATCTTCCAACCGGAAAGCGGGTGTGGCAGCAGTCCCAATGTTTAATAACAATGCAATTTGGGCTGTATATGTGCATTGTAACCCTGTTAGTGGGTCATAAACACAAGTATCAGTGTATCCGTAATTTCCAATTAATACATCCGTTAAACCATCGCTATTGTAATCGAAAAACACCGGGTAAGCACCCGAACCCAAATCCAGCATCTGATCCTGCAAAAAACTTTCGGAAACAAGGTTGAATGAAGGCTGTTCATTAGTGCCCCCGTTTAGATAAAGAGAAACGCTTTTAAAATTTTCACCTTTTATCAACGATGGATCAAAAGGCGAAACAAGCAAATCTTTGATTCCATCGTTATTAACATCTGCCAGCATGGGATTAGGAAAAGTGTGAAGATCGACCGGATTTTCAGTATTGGGAAAATCAGTGGATTGTGACACCATAACAGCATCGTTAGCTGTTCCGCCATTGGTAAGAAGCATCACTGTGCTGAAATCAACATCACCAAGCGTAAGGTCGGGCAAACCATCAGAATTAAGATCATACAAAAGCATGGTCGAACCGGTATGCTTGGGATCATTGCCACTTCCTTCGTTACTTCTTTTAAAATTATCAGATGAGGAACACGTATCAAGCACAATGGTATTATCCTCATTGCCTTCGGCAAAATGCCCCCAACAGGACGATGATTTCACGAAACTGAGTGAATCGGGTATTCCGAAAAGTTCCATTGAAGTATTCCGGTGCCATTCCACGAACGAACCCAAACCCCAGAAACTCAGCACATCATAATCGCCATCGCTATCCACATCCGCAATAGCGGGATAATCAACTGATGTTACCAGGATATTGGTAAGCGTTGACCCCTGCTGCGATAGCAGAAAAGGATTAGTTATTTGAGTAAATTTCAGTTTCGAATCCGAATCGTTCCTGAACACTTTTATCCCGCCGGTGGTGTATGTAAAGATATCTTTCTTCCCGTCGAAATTAAAATCGATGGCTTGCATCCATTGCTCAAGTGGAGGAAACTGAGGAGCAAAACCGGGAGCATACTGATACCTTAATGGTGAAGTTTTTGAAACTAAAAAAGGCAAAATCCTGTTTCCTATCCGGTCGAAAAGCAGCAGATCGTCAGTTCCATCGAGATCAATATCTATATTCATAAACTGCACATTGTTAAGCCCTCCGGCAAAAGCAAACTGCAATGTATCATTATTATCAGCAATAAGCAGCGTGTTGTTAGATCGCGTAAAATCATGAATAGCTGACAATTGAGCCAATGCCCTCTGATTAACGGCAAAAATGATTGCCAGAAAAACAAGGATAATCTTGTAGTGTAATAGATTGAGCATTGTATTGTTGTTAATAAAAGTTTTGAGGATACGCGATTTAAAGAACCAAATTCCAAAATCCAAAATCCAAATTCCAAGGGCGATTCAAAAGGAGGAAGGACTAAGAACTAAATTAAAATTCACTTCTGGCTTTTCATTTTTTACTGCAACACAAGTAGAGCGCTAACAGGCAAATGATCAGAAGGATAATATACACCGTTGTTGGTATCATTTACTGTATATTTCTTCACTTTCGAAATATTTTTCAGAAATATGTAGTCGATTCTTTGTCCGGGTATTCCCCCCACTTTAAAGCCTGTGTATGTGTATTCAGGTCCTTTTACTATTTTACTTAATGTAAGCGCATCAGTTAAATGAATGGAATCGGATTTCTCGGTAATCAGTTGATAAGGTTCAGTCCCCGGACGCGCATTAAAATCGCCAACCACAACAGCTGGATTTTCTCCGGCCAGCGAATCAACGGCATGAACTAAAAGTTTAGCTGAGTTTCGTCGGGCTATTTCGCCCATATGATCGAAATGGGTACAAAAAACAAAAAATGGTTTCCCTGATTCTCTTTCTTTCAGTTGCACCCAGGAAACAACCCTGTTACACGCTGCATCCCAACCACGACTGCCGGCCACCTCGGGTGTTTGCGACAGCCAGAAAGTGCCTGACGAAAGTGCCTTGTATTTAGTTGAATTGTAGTAAACCGGGCTAAATTCACCTTCCGCCTTTCCATCATCGCGGCCAACACCAACTCTTGAATAAGACGGAAAGGCTTTGTCGAAATCATAAACTTGCTCTTTCAGTGCTTCCTGTAGCCCAAATACATCAGGCGAAGCCTCCCTGATCAAAGAAAAAACATTTTCTTTCCTGTGCGACCAGATGTTAGGTGCATCATCGGGAGTTGCCAATCGGATATTATAAGTTAATACGCTCAATGTTTCCTTTTGAGCATATGCTTTAGTGTTGAAACCTGCTAACAGAATAAATCCGTTTAGTAACGCGAAACCAGCTATTCCGAAAAATCCTGAAGTTTTCATAAAAAAATATTTAAGTCCAATTTCAAATGTATTGAAACTGACTTTGCAAATATCAGCATAATGAGAGTTCAATTTACCATTCATGAAAGAAATGCATGAGTACGCCCAGCCTTAGTTATTGCTCAATAAAGACCTAAATTGTTAATAACAAGATCATAAAAGAGCTCATTTCTTTATGAGGCCTCATTTGTTATTTGCCAATAGATTTCTATCTTTGCAGGCTCAAAAAAGTAAAGTTTATCTAACTACCTAAATTCTAAACACATGCAGAATAAAGGCGCAATACGTTTCTTTGCAATAGCATTCGCCCTGGTCTGTGCTTTTCAGCTTTCGTTTACTGTGGTAACTTCAATTACCAAGAAAAAAGCTGCAAACTATGCCACAAACGAACAGGCAATTGCCCTGGCTAAACAATTAGCAAAAAACGATGCCACACTTGAAAGCAGGCTGACTGATTCAATTCAAAATGCCCGTAACCGTTACTACCTCGATTCAGTAGCAAACCAACCTGTTTACAACATCCTCCTCAGGAAGTACACGTATAAGGAATGTCTCGAACGCGAGATTAACCTGGGTCTCGACCTCAAGGGTGGTATGAACGTTACAATGGAAGTTTCCGTTGCTGATGTAGTATATGGTATGTCGGGTAAAAGCACAAATCCTGTTTTTACAAAAGCTATGGCTCTGGCTAATGAAAAACAAAAAAACAGCCAGGAAAATTTCGTTACTCTTTTTGGACAAGCGTTTAAAGAGGTAGATCCAAACGCACAACTTTCGGCTATTTTCGGACGAATGGAATTGCGCGATAAAATCAGGCCAAATTCAACCAACGACGAAGTGTTAGCTGTTGTTCGCCAGGAATGTGACGATGCTTTCGACCGTACCTTTAATATTCTGCGTAACCGTATCGACCGTTTCGGTGTTACTCAGCCAAATATTACCAAACTTGCTACCAGCGACCGCATCCTGATCGAATTGCCAGGCATAAAAGATCCTGAGCGTGTACGTAAACTTCTGCAGGGATCGGCAAAACTCGAATTCTGGGAAACATACAAATTCAGCGAATTAGCCGGCATATTTAACGAAGCAAACAAACGTCTTGCTTCACTCAGTGGAGTTATTGACACAACAACCATTGCTGCTGATTCACTCAATGCTTCTGCTGATTCCACTGCAACAGCAGCTGTTGCTGATACCGCAAAAAAATCCTCTCTGGCTGACAAGCTGAAACAGGATACCACTGCTGCCGGTAAAGATCAGCAACTCGAAAAATATAAAAAAGAAAATCCTTTATTTGCATACCTTCAGCCTGCTTACGTTCAGGAAAACGGACAGATGTTTGCTACCAACCGCGCTACAGTCGGTTATGCAGCCATTAAGGACACTGCCCGCATCAATACGATGATGAACAAAGTAAAAGGAATGTTCCCACGCAATTGCCAGTTTGCATGGACAATGAAACCACCAAGCAAGGAATCACCTGAAGTTCTCGAACTTATGGCTCTGCGCTCAACCAACCGCGAAAATACAGCTGCACTTTTTGGTGATGTAATTGTTGAAGCCCGTCAGGACTTTGACCAGAACGGAAGAGTTGAAGTTACCATGGGTATGAATAACGAAGGAGCAAAAGTATGGCGTAACCTTACCCGCGACAATGTAGGCAAACAGGTAGCTATTGTTCTTGACGGTTATGTTTATTCGGCACCAAATGTAAACGATGAAATTCCTAACGGACGTTCATCCATTTCGGGCGACTATTCGGTTGAAGAAGCTCAAGACCTTGCAAACGTGCTCAAAGCAGGTAAACTGCCAGCTCCTGCACGTATTGTTCAGGAAGAAATTGTAGGACCATCCTTAGGTAAGGAATCCATCAATTCAGGATTGATATCTTTCATTATTGCGTTTATTCTTGTTCTGTTATACATGCAGTTTTATTATGCCAAAGCAGGACTTGTTGCTAACGTAGCTCTTCTTACCAACGTATTTTTCCTTATCGGTGTATTAGCCAGCGTTGGAGCTGTGCTTACCTTACCAGGTATTGCAGGTATTGTCCTTACGCTTGGTATGGCGGTGGATGCCAACGTAATTATTTACGAACGTATAAAGGAAGAACTCAGGGCCGGAAAAGGTTTACGACTTGCTATAACCGATGGTTTCCATCACGCTTATTCAGCTATTATCGACGGTAACGTTACAACGCTTATAACAGGTATTGTGCTCTACGTTTTCGGGTCAGGACCAATACAGGGTTTTGCAACTACACTTATCATCGGTATTCTCACCTCATTGTTCACAGCAATCTTTATTTCGCGTATTATTTTCGAAACACTGCTGAATAAAAACTCGAATATCACTTTTGGAAATAAATATACGATCAATGCATTCACTAAAGTTAATATCGACTTTATTGGAATGAGGAAGAAACTATACATAGCTTCATTAGTAGTTATATTGCTGGGAATAATTTCACTGGCAACCAAAGGCCTGAACTTCGGTGTCGATTTTGCTGGAGGACGTTCCTATATCGTAAAAATTGACCAGGATGTAAGCAGCCCGGAAATCCGTAAAGCACTTACAGCTTCGTTTGATGGCGAAGCACCGGAGGTAAAAACCATTGGCGTTAATAAAGACAGAGTAAAAATCACAACCAAATTTATGGTTGATGATAAATCGGATAAGGCTGATTCGATTGTTGAAAACAGACTTTTCACCGGATTAAAAGGTTTCTATAAAACCCCGATAACGGTAGCTGATTTTAGCACCAATAACGAAGCAATCGGTATTCAGAATTCGCAAAAAGTAGATGCTACCATTTCGGATGACATTAAACAATCATCCATTTATGCGTTGTTCTTTGCTTTGCTGGCAATATTTATTTACATTGCTATCAGGTTCCGCAAATGGCAGTATGGTCTTGGTGGTGTTATTTCGCTAACTCACGATGCATTGATTACCATTTCGATGTACTCCATATTTTACGGTATTCTTCCTTTCAGCCTCGAGGTTGACCAGGCGTTTATTGCAGCGATCCTTACCATTATCGGATACTCAATCAACGACTCGGTAATTATCTTCGACAGGTTACGCGAATGGATTACCTTGTTCCCGAAACGCGACCTGCAAACCAATATGAATGGTGGTATGAACAGTACATTAGGTCGTACCTTCAACACTGCAGGTACTACCATAGTTACATTGCTCGCTATCTTTATCTTTGGCGGTGATGTAATCCGTGGATTTATCTTCGCTCTTCTGGTTGGTATTGTAGTTGGAACATATTCATCCATCTTTAATGCAACACCGCTTGCTTATGATTTCATTACGATGTCGAACCGTCGTAAAGAACGTAAACTTAAAGAAGCTGAAAAGAAAAAATAATGTTCCTTTATTTTAATTTGGAAATAGCCCCGGAATTCCGGGGCTATTTTGTTTTAGACAGGAATCGTAA